>Ga0247837_1000206_pt1 | contig 119225 bp, 106 predicted proteins | sample LaCtaG_2_FD_187115 | JGI IMG/M metagenome (GOLD analysis project Ga0247837, IMG submission 187115) | Freshwater microbial communities from meromictic Lake La Cruz, Castile-La Mancha, Spain - LaCruzMarch2015_14.5m | ecosystem: Environmental > Aquatic > Freshwater > Lake | place: Spain... | reverse complement strand
CGCAGCGCCTGGTAAAATGCCCAGGGACACCCCGAGGCCGGGGCTTCGAAAGGATACGCAAGGCAGACCTGATAAATGTCGCCCGCCGCGATGTAGTCCTTCGCTCGGAGAACCGCCCGCACAAAATCGGGCCGGGTGGTTTTCGGCTCGAACGTTCCGATCGAAAACCGGGCGCCGTTACGCTCTCCCGCGGGCTCCGCGAGATTTCCCATCCAAACCGCGTCGCGATGGCGGAACACCGCGACTTGGGGATAGACTCCGAACACGAATCGACCGTTAAAATCGACCGATCCGAACAACCCGCCGGTCACGAGTGCCCCCGCGGCCCGGCGGAGCGCGTCGATGTGCCGGTCTTCCCAGATCGACCCCCGCAGCACCTCAGTGGGGTTTGTCGCGATGATCGAGACTCCTTCGATGGCGGGTGTGGCGGTATCGAAGAACACGAATCCGGGTTCCGAGCACAGTGCGGCGGCGACTTCCACGGGCGCGAACGTCCAGGGCAGTCGGGGCAGGGGACCAAATGAAGCGACCTCTTCTTGCATCGAATTCACAAACTTGCTTGCTTCTACAAGTCCTCCGCGAAATGTTCGTCAACTTGATTCGCATGCGTTGCCTCCGATCTTTTTTTACCGGCGTGTTTTTCTCGACGGCTGTTGCTCTTGCGCAGGTGCCGGAAACCAGTCCCTCGGGCTCGCCGGTTGCTGCGGCGTCGCCGGAGGGAGCTGCGACTCCAGTGAGTTCCCCCGAAGCTACACCGTCTCCGTCTCCGGCTGATTCAGTGCCTTCGCCGGAGTCCACCCCGGCGACGTCCGTCGAAACGCCCGTCGAGCCCACTTCACTCAACCCATCATCGGAACCCACCCCCACCGGCGTGGTGGGTGATGTACCACTTCCGGATCGGGCCACCGGGGACATGTCGGATGTTCCGGTTGCCGATGGCCCGTTGAATCCCGCGCCTGCACCGGGCAGCGACGTTTCCGATAGTTCCTTCACGGAACCGACCGGAATGACGCCCGGCCCCGACGACGCCAGTCCCATCGCCCCGTCCCTTCCGCCTGCCCCGCAGAATGTCGCGGAAGAGGAACGGAAGGAGAAAATCCGATACCAGAAGGCCCGCGTGACGGCTCTCAAGGACCCCGCCGTCCAAACGGCCATGGAGAATGCCGAGACCTCTAAGACATTCGAAGACCGCCGGGCGTACTATCGTCAGTACTACAAACTTCTCTACGCGAAGATCGTTCAGATTGACCCGTCGCTGAAGGAATACGCGCAATTGCTTGAACAGGCGCATATTGCCCGTCTTGCGCAGACGACCATTTTGCCGACGATCCCGAAAAATCCCCCCCCGGGATCATGAAACCGTCAACCGGCGGAGCCGCAGTTTGAGTGCCGAACCGTATGACCACCTGCATTGGGACATTGAGTTCCTTGCAGAGAACCCGACCGTTCGATCCAAGGCCTTCGGAATTTCCAAAGAAGCCAAAACGGTCCGGTATCCGATCCGGTTGTTGCGATACTGGTTCGGCTTTCATTTGTTGCGAGTCGAGCAGCAGCGATTAGGGCGCCCGATCGATGTCGGGGAAATCGGCGTCGACACCGGCCAGATGCGCATGTTTGCGCAGTCGGCGGTCGACGGGGGGCAGTCCTTCGCCTGGAATGCATGGACAGCGGTCGATCCCGTCCTGAAGCGGGAGAAGCTGCTCAAGGCGGGATATGACGACATGGTCGAGGCGGATTTGGAGTCGCCGACTTTCGACTTGGGGCGGACTTACGATGCCGTGGTGTTGCTGCACGTGTTGGAACATTTGTTCGACCCGGAATCCGCCATGCGGAAAGTTGCCGCGTGTACCCGACCCGGGGGGATTGTGATTGGCGGGTTTCCCGTGCTGCCGGAGGTGCTTCGGGCGCGGCGCGAGGCGCAGGTGCGCCGGACCGCGAAGCCGATGGGGCATGTTAGCGTGTTTTCGCCGGAGCGTGTGCGGGCGATGGGGAGTCAGGCCGGATTGGAGACGGAGTTTTTGACTGGAGCGTTCTTCATGCGCAGCCGCGGTTTGGGACTGGAAAATCACGCGTCGTGGATGCGCTTCAACCTCGCGTTCGGAGCCGTCCTTCCCTGGTGGCCCGGGGAAGTGTACTGGTTGATGCGTAAACCATTGTCCACGTGAGTTGGTTCCAGTTCAGCTTCCCCGATTTTTGCTACGCCTTCATCAGCATCTTGCTGGAGGGCGTTCCGTTTGTGCTTCTGGGGACGCTGCTTTCCGGGCTCATCGATCAGTTCCTCCCCGCGAAGTTCCTTTACCGGATTTTGCCGAAAAACCGGGGGGCGTCGATTTTGGTTTCGGGGCTGGTTGGTCTGGTTCTCCCGATGTGCGAATGCGGGATCGTGCCGGTGATTCGACGCCTGATTCGCAAAGGACTATCGATCCCCTCCGCGGTGACCTACATGCTCAGTGCTCCGATTGTGAATCCCATCGTAGCCGTGAGCACCTTCATGGCGTTCAAGGGTCAGAGCGCACTCGAAATGACCTCCCTCCGCCTCGGGTTGGGTTATCTCATTGCGGTCGGGGTGGGATTTGTCGTCCTGCGACTGAAGCCCGAGACCATCCTGCGAGAATCCGCCCTTCCCGACGCGGAGGAGACAGACCGCCATTCCCATCATGAGCATGAGCATGAGCATGAGCATGAGCACGCGCCCGGGCTGGCAACCCGTCTTCGGCTTGCGCTCGCGGCGGCGGTGACGGATTTTCTGGATGTGATCGTGTTTTTTGTCTTGGGGGCAATGATCGCGGCGACCTTTAACACGGCGGTGGATCAGACGGTGATCCTGCCTCTGGCGCTGGACACCACGCTGGCAACGTTTGCGTTGATGGGGTTGGCGGGGATTTTGACCCTTTGCAGCACCTCCGATGCATTTGTTGCGGCCACCCTCACGGCATTCCCGCCTGTGGCGAAGCTCGCGTTTTTGGTGTTTGGGCCGATGATGGACGTCAAGCTGGCTTTCATTTACAGCGCGTTGTTCCGGAAACGATTTGTCATTGGGCTTGCGGTGGCTTTGTTTCTGGTAATTGGCGTCGTGTGCGTCCGGCTTTCCTTTTTGAGACTATGACCGCGATTGTTCGGCGTGGAATGTCCGCCGTGTCCCTGGCTACCTGGGGCGCTATCCTGACCTATTTTTACGTCACGCGGCGGGTGAATGATTACCTGCACCCGACGTTCCAGATCTACGTGTTCCTGGCGGGCCTCGTCCTCCTGGCGATGGCGGCGGGCACTCTTTTGTTCCCGGCGGAGCACACGCATGAAGGCGAGGAATGCTGCGGGCATGAGCATGATCGGATCCGCTTTTCCCATTGGGTCGCGTTTTTTGTGCTGACGGTGCCGGTTGTGGTGGCGACCATCGTTTCACCGAGTCAGTTCAGTGCAACGATTGTGGAAAACCGGGGAATCGTGTCGACGTTGGACGGGTTGCCGGGCGCGCAGGCGCGGTATGCGGAGCCGCCGCTGCCGGGTTCAACCGACTCCGGCGAACCGGTGAACACGGGGGATTACCTATCGCGTTCGGCGGACGGGGTGATTCAGGCGGAGGCGGTGGATCTGTTGTATGCGGCCGAGGATGCGGATTTACGGAAGGATTTTGACGGCAAGGAGGTGGAAATGGTGGGTCAGTACATGCCAGCGAAAGCGAACAACCCGACTGGCAATCGTTTCAACCTGATCCGGATGTTCGTCGTCTGTTGTGCGGCGGACGCTCGGCCCCTGGGCATCGCGGTGGAATCCACGAAATCGGAACGCCCGGCGGAGATGAGTTGGCTGCGCATCCGCGGAAAGGCGACTTTCCCTGTCGAGGGCGGTCGGCCCACCCCAGTGATCGAGGCGCAGTCGATAGAGCCTGCGGAGCCACCGGAGGAGAGTTTTATCTATTAGGGATTGAGGTGATTGAGGTGAAAGGGAATCGTCCGGAAAGTTCATGCTTATGCTGTGGCCTCCGACTTTTGCGAGGCATTGTGCGCCAGAGGCGCAACGGACATTAGTCCGACTTTCTGAACTGGGGCTGTTGGAAGACCGCAAAGGCTGATGAAATCACGGTGATTGCCCAAAGGTCTTTACGACGAATGGGTCAAGCGTGGTTCCGGGGACGGGTTGGAACACCGCAGATTAACAGGATTTGCGCAGATTTCCTCCCGGCTCAAACCCAGGCTCTTGTATGCCAACGAGGAGGCGGCGACGTTCGCGGTGCCCTTCCGTTGCGGCACCGAGCACGGCGTAGGTTAGGTCCTTTTCAAAAAATTTGCGAGCATCGGCGAAAATCTGCGGTCCCATGCATGAACTTCTCGGAAGAACCGTGAAAGGGGCTGCCAGCCCCTTTTTGTTTCGGCCCCACCGGGGTAGGCTGCCCCGGTCACGAAATTCGCTTCGGCAATTGGATTTCCATTTGGGAATCGGCACGATAGCGTGTCCCGATGACTTCCCCTCAATCTCCTGGTCCACAACGGTCCGAGTGGGACGCGATTGCCGCGGATCCCGACTTCAAGGCGCTGCTCGTCGCCAAGGCGGCCTTCGTGGTCCCTGCGACCATCTTTTTCCTCGTTTACTATTTTGCCCTGCCGGTGCTCGTCGGCTGGTTTCCCGAGTTCATGTCGAAGCCGGTCTTGGGTTCGGTGAATCTCGCCTACCTCTTCGCGCTATCGCAATTCTTTATGGCATGGGTCATCGCGTTCCTTTACGTCGCAGCCGCGGCGGGTTGGGATCGACGAGTCATCGCAATCCTCGCCAAGTTTAAACTTCGCTGACATGACAATCCCCCCATTCTCACTTTTGGCCGCGGCTGCGACCGATCACACCGCGCTCTTGATGTTCCTCGCCTTCGTGGCGGCGACGCTTGTGATCACGTTTGTGAGCGCCCGGAAGAGTTCCGGGTCGAGCGCTTACTTCGCAGCGGGTCGCCGGATCACCGGTTGGCAGAATGGCCTCGCGGTGGCGGGCGATTACATGAGCGCCGCAAGCTTCCTCGGAATCGCAGGGATGATCGCCTTCAATGGATATGATGGCTTCATGTACTCGGTCGGTTTCCTCGTCGCGTACCTTACGGTGCTCCTCATCGTTGCGGAACCCCTTCGTAACGCGGGGAAATACACCATGGCGGATGTGCTCGCCTACCGGTTGCATCCCCGTCCCGTGCGGGCGATGGCGTCGCTGAGCACCCTTACGGTCTCCATTCTTTACATGATTGCGCAGATGGTCGGCGCAGGCACGCTGGTCAAACAGCTGCTTCCCGGAGTGTCCTATGAAGCGGCCGTGGTTGGCGTCGGCGTCCTCATGGTCGTTTACGTGGTCTTCGGTGGAATGCTTGCGACCACGTGGGTTCAAATCATTAAGGCTGTGTTGCTCATCACGGGAAGCCTCTTCCTGAGCGTTCTGGTAATGAAGCACTTCCATTTCGACTTCCACCGTTTCTTCGAGTCCCTCACGCACATCACCTCCACGAAGGCCGACGGAACCACCGTAACGCGGAATTTCCTCACGCCCGGGCTTCAATTCACGAATCCGTGGGATCAGGTGTCGCTTGGCATGGCGCTGGTTTTCGGGACGGCCGGTTTGCCGCATATTTTGATCCGATTCTACACCGTGCCAGACGCCAAAACCGCGCGTGCGAGTGTGGTCTGGGCGATGGTCATCATCGGGTTGTTTTACATCATGACGACCTTCTTCGGTTTCGGTGCCGCGAGCATCCTCGGTCCGGATTTCATCAAGGCCCACGGCGGGACGAACATGGCCGCGACGGAGTTGGCGCGTGCTTTGGGCGGAGAGCTCTTTTTCGCATTCATCAGCGCGGTCGCTTTTGCGACGATTCTCGCGGTGGTGGCGGGGCTGACGATCAGTGCGAGCACGAGTTTTGCGCATGATTTCTTCAGCAACGTGATCCACCACGGCAAGGAGCATCGGCCTGGTGAAGAGGTACGGGTTGCGCGCATCACGGCGTTTGTCGTGGGCGGGATTTCCATCCTGATCGCGATCTGGCTGGGTCCAGGCGTGAATGTGGCATTCCTCGTCGGTCTGGCCTTCGCCGTGGCAGCCAGTGCCAATCTGCCCCCGATCGTTCTCTCCATTTTTTGGAAGCGCTTCAACACGGCAGGCGCCGTGAGTGCCCTCATCGCAGGGCTCGTCTCGAGTATCGCCCTGATCTGCGTCAGCCCGGACTTCATGAAGGACCCTTGGTTTAACCTAAAGAATCCGGCGATTGTCAGTGTGCCAATTGGATTTTTGGCGGCGGTGATCGGTACGCTCCTCAGCAAGGATCGCACATCGGAGGAAAAGTACACCGAATTGCTCGTCCGCGGAAATACCGGACTCGGCGCCGAGAAGGCAAGCGAGCACTGATTCCTTCGCTCCGATCCCCCGGCTTGAGTGGATCCAGGCAAACCGAGACCGGGCGATCTTGGGACCTCAGCCTTCGACCCGGAAAATACGGTGCAGGCGAAGAAGCTCGATCACGGATTGCACCGCAGGCTGCACGTTGAGCAGGGCAACGTGTGCATCGCCCTCCGGGAGCCATCGGTAGATGTTCAGAAGGACGCCGATGCCGGAACTGTCGATGAACTGCACCGGAGTCATGTCGACCTCCACCGATGTCATGTTCGGCTGCCAGGCGGCCCGGGTCTCTTCCTTCAACTGGGCGGCGCATCGCGCATCCATCCGGGACATCCGGAGCGCCAGGTGGAACACGGTTCCTTCGATACGGGTTTGGATGAGTTCTGACATGCGGCCGGAAGATATCGAATCGGCACCGCCGCTGCAATCCACAAGAACGCAACACTTCCTCCCGCCCCATTGCGTCTCGTCGACATGCTTTCGCGCCTTCGCACGAGCCCGCGCGATCACATTTCGGCAAGCGCTTGTTTTTCCTTGGACGGGTTGCAGACGAAGTGAGACCATTCGGGCGGATTCTTCGAGCGTCCTCCGTTTAGAAGGAATGCATGACTGATCAAAACCGCGACGCGATTGACTACTGGATTCGGAACTCTGCGCAGAGCGGCAGGCTCCGGTCGGTGGTCTCCATTTATCTGAAAATCGTCGTATGGCGGGGCGTCCTGTTGGCGACGTACGGGCTCAAACGTACCCTCGATGTCTGCGGATCGTTTCTTGCCCTAGTCTGCTTTTCTCCGATCCTGCTCATCACGGCCATTTTGGTAAAGTCGGAGGACGGCGGGCCGATTTTTTTCAAACAGGTCCGCGTTGGCTACCGCGGGCGGGAGTTCAAAATGTGGAAATTTCGGTCCATGCGGGTCGACGCGGAGAAGCTCAAAGACTCCCTCCTGGCGCAGAATGAGGTCCAGGGGGCGGTCATGTTTAAGATGAAGCAGGACCCGCGCGTGACGCGGATCGGCCGCTTCATTCGCAAGTACTCGATCGATGAACTCCCGCAGTTTTGGAACGTGTTGATCGGGGATATGTCCCTGGTGGGGCCTCGCCCATCGGTGCCCCGGGAAGTCTCCGAGTATGGGGTTGCCGACCGGTTGCGTCTGTTGGCTAAGCCCGGAATTACGTGTCTTTGGCAGGTGAGTGGACGAAGTGAGATTAACTTCGAGGGACAGGTGAAACTGGACGTGGAGTACATCCGCTCCCGCAGTGTATGGACCGACATCAAATTGCTCCTGCGCACGGTCCCGGCGGTGCTCCTCGGCAAGGGAGCCTATTGATCCCATGAAGACCTGGAAGCTCATCGCGCCTTCGTGGGCGGATCTCGATGGAATCTGGCGAAATCCGCGTCCCTTTGCCCTTTGGCCGATCTGCGCAAAGGAAATGATTGCACACTGGCTGGACGACGCCGTGGCGAAGGACGTGCAGACCATCGTGATCATTTCCCCGGACCGGCCGCATCTGATTCGCCAGTGGCTTCTGCGCGGGAACCTGTGGACCCGGGAGATCCAGATCCTGACGGACGACACGGAGGTTCCCAATTCGGAAACCTTTACGATGGACCGTCTTCCCGACCAGGAGGCTCTTCCGGAGCCCCGGACGGCGCAGGAATTGATGAAGCGATGGTTCTCGCTGCAGGTGGATTCGATTGAGGCGAGAAAAACGATGGCGCAACAGATCGACTTCGAGCTGCGCGAGGGCGTCTGGCTAGGCCCGGGGGCGGAGGTTCATCCCTCGTGCACCCTCGAGGCACCTTGTTGGATCGGATCTGGGGCGAAAATTGGCGCCGGTTCCCGGATCGGACCCGGTGGATTTGTGGGGCACCGGAGCTTCCTGGACGAGGATGTGGAGGTGGTCGGCGGGATTGTTTGTCAGGATACGTATGTGGGCAGGCACACGTCGTTGCGGGATGCCGCGGTGCAGGGTGGTCTGTTGATGGACTGGAAGCGTGGGGTTCGTATCGAACTTGCCGACCATCTTCTCTTGCGGGAGTTGGACGACGACAAGGGGCGGCCGGGCTGGGTCGAGCGTCTGGTTTCCCTCCTCATCTGGTTGATTCTTTCTCCTGTAGCCTTCCTCCTGAACCTGGGCCAGCAGCGGGCGGTGCGGGTGGTGCGGATTACGAACCAGCCGGTGGTAACGCTTAAAACCTGGCCGCAGGGGCCATTGGTGATTCGGAGGGTTCAGTGGTTTTTCAAAGTGGCGGCGGGGCGGATGCGCGTTGTGGGCGTTCTGCCTCGATCGGTGGAGGAATGGGAGGCGTTGTTTCCGGAGATCCGCGCGGCGATCGAACGCGCGCCCACCGGGATCTTCGCCCTGTCGGATCTGCATGACTGTCACGATCCGTCATCGAGCGACGAATGGATCCACGCGGGTTTCCAAGCCGGTGCCCCAGACGGCGCCGGCGATCGCCAGGCGCGGAGGGGTCTTCTCAAGATTGCGTTCAAGGTCCCCGCAGCCGAATGAATTCCGAGGTTCTTTACACGCTTTCGCGAGAAAATCCGACGCTTGCGGATGCCAGTGATATAGCGATCCGGTTTGGCCAGTTTTTGGAGGGTCATGGGATTATCGACGACCGATTTCTTGAGGAGTTCGGGCTGGCGATCGCGGAGGGGTTGAACAACGCCGTGGAGCACGGCTGCCGCGGGCGAATCGGGGCCAGGATTTCCGCCTCGCTTGCGATCCGCCACGACCATGCCGAAGTACGCATCGAGGATCCTTCCTCGTTCGAAGGGTGGCGGGAAGACCCGGGTCTCCCCGAGGATCCCTTATCGGATTCCGGACGCGGTGGCTTCCTCATGGTGTCGATGGCGGATTCTGTTTCCCACGAAAGCAAAGAAGGTCGCCACGTTTTGGTTCTCCGGAAAGAACTGGGTCCGCTCGCCTCGCTGTACGAACCGGGGCTGAACGACTCGATCCTCGCGGCGATGACGGAGGAACTGGGCGCGAGTTTCGAAATGATCAACGCGCTCATTGGGTTGGGCCAGTTGCTCGCGGGGGCGGAGGAAATGGAAACCTTCGTGAGCGCCGCGCTCGCGCGCACGTGCGAGATCACCGGTGCGGAGGTCGCGTATGTTCGTATGGACGATGGACAGTCCCTGCGATTGGAGGGCATGGCGGGTCAGATGCTCGATCCGGCCCGTTTTGAGCACTCGCTGCCGCTTGAGGGGAACTCGGTGGAGATTCAGGCGTTCCGGAGCGGTGAGGAGGTGACCATCACCGAGACGTTGAGGGATGAGCCGTTGTCGCGGGTACTGGATTCGGGTTTCGTCGCGCCGATTTTTTACAAGGAGGAACATCGCGGCGTGCTCGTGATTGGACGGCAGAAAGCGTCTTCCTTTTTCAATGCCGGGCAGATCGCGGTCGCGCGCATGGTGGCGGAGTACTTCGGAATCATCTTTGCGATGAACGACCTTCAAAAGCGCCGGGCGGAGGATATGCGGTCGCTTCGGGATCTGGAAATCGCGGCGGAGATTCAGCTCTCTCTGATGCCACAGGCGTTCGATGGATTTGTGGATATCGACATGTACGGATCGTGTCTGCCCGCACAGCGCGCCGGGGGGGATTATTTCGATACCGTCTCGCTTGCGGACGGGTCTCTTTTGATCTTCATCGCCGACGTCATGGGAAAGGGGGTTCCGGCCGCCCTTCTCGCCGCCATGATCCGCACGAACCTGAACGCGTTGGGTGCACTTGCTGCGCGTCCAGATTCGATACTTCAAAAAATCAACGATTTGATGATCCGCGATTTGATCAACCTCGACATTTTCATCACAGCGGCTTGCGGATGGATTTCCTCCGATCGACGAACGTTGCATCTCGCCAACGCCGGGCACCCGCCGCCACTACTGCACCGTCAGGGCGCGGGCGTACGTCGACTGCAGGTGCACGGCCTTCCGATTGGGGTGCTCAGCGACCTGGAATGTGAATGCGAATCCTTTGATTTGGACCGTGACGATTGCCTTCTTTTCTACACCGACGGCTTCATCGATGCGGCATCGCCGGAGGGGGTGACGCTCGATATCGACGGCCTTTCCAACGCATTGGAAAAGCGATCGGCCGAAAAATCTGCGCGGAATGTCGCGAATGAGTTGTTCCGGCTTACGAGCAAGTGGACCGGCCGCGGCGTGACGGACGACGATCGAACGCTCGTCGTGGCCATTCCCAAACCCTGATGTCATGAGGAAAACCATTCTTGTTGTGGACGACGAAGATCACATGATCCGGCTCCTCCAATTCGCGCTCCGACCCACGGGAGCGATCTTTGCGAGTGCAAAATCCGGGGAGGTCGCACTGGAGTACCTCCGCGAGCGAAGTCCGGATTTGATCATCCTCGATTATTCGATGCCGGGGGGAAACGGCGTGGAAACGTTGCGACAGATTCGGGAGCACCCCGACCGGGCCCTCCTGCCTGTCATCATGCTGACGGCGCGGGATCAGACCACCATCCGCGCCGAGGCGAACGGACTCAATGTGGCGGCGTTTCTGACAAAGCCCTTCAGTCCGAGTGATCTGCAGCGGCGCGCTCGCGAGATTCTCGGGATTTGACGCCTCGTTTCGTTCCGCTCAAACAGGTTAACCTAGGAACAGGAAGGGAACCACAGATTTACAGGATTTACACAGATAAAGCATTGAACTGGAGGAGCTTCTCTTCGGGACGTTTGCCGGCAGTTGCTCACCTAATAGGTGACTTTCACTTATCGTGTCATGTTCTAACCTTGAGCAGGTTAACTCCGAAAAACAGCTCCCATTTTCCTTTTTGGGGTTAATCCCCGAAAACGGATTTTTTACGGATCATCCGGAAAGTTCATGCTTATGCTGTGGCTTCCGACTTTCTGAACTGGGGCTGTTGGAAGACCGCAAAGGCTGATGAAATCAAGGTCATTGCCCAAAGGTCTTTACGACTAATGGGTCAAGCGTGGTTCCGGGGACGGGTTGAATAACCGCAGATTAACAGGATTTGCGCAGATTTTCTCCCGGCTCAAAATCAGGCTCTTGTATGCCAACGAGGAGGCGGCAAAGTTCGCGATGCCCTTCCGTCGCGGCACCGAGCACGGCGTAGGTTAGGTCCTTTTTCATAAAATCGGCGAGCATCGGCGGAAATCTGCGGTCCTCGGCATGAACTTCTCGGAAGAACCTTTTTTACCATGAAGGTCACGAACGGAAAGAATTCCTCGGAAGGGAACTAGACTTCGGGCATGAGCGTTTTCTGCGGCTCATGGCCGTTCCTTTTCAGCCCCAGACCCTCTTAAATCCTTGTTTCGCTTCACCCGGAGCGGCTCTATTCTGTACTGGTCGTGGCCTTGACGGGGATGATGTTGCCTTCAGCGTCGAAGGTGAGTTCATCCACGCAAACCGAGCGGCGATAGCCATTGCCGCCGGAAAGTTCGGCGGTGTGGTAAAAGATATACCACTTGCCCTTGAACTTGCCGACCATGCCGTGGTGGGTGCTACAATCCACCGGAAACATGACTGGTCCTCGATAAGTGAAAGGCCCGGAAGGCGAGTCGCCTATGGCATAGACGAGCGTGGTGCCTGTCGCCCAACCGTTGGAATAGACAAAATAGTAACGGCCGTCTCGCTTGAAGATCGACGGCCCCTCCCCGTACCCAGCGGGTCGCTGGGGGTCCTTTCCGGGCAGTGCTTGCGGCAAGGGCTCTCCCGAGGCGTCGAGGATGACTAGCTTTTGTAAGAGACCTTCGAGCTTGGTCAGCGTCGGATCGAGCTTCACCACCATGGGTTGACGACAGCCAAAGTAGAGCCATGTCGTGCCGTCGTCATCGACAAGGATCGCCGGGTCGATCGGCTCGGAGCCGGCCTCAGGCAGCACAGCGTTGTCAATTAGAGGGGCACCGATCGCGTCCGTAAAGGGACCGTCGGGCTTATCCGAAATCGCAACACCGATCTTGCTCCGATCGGTGGGCAGAAAAAGATAGTATTTGCCGTTGGCACTGATTGCATCGGGTGCCCAAGCTTTTTCTTTGGCCCACGCAAAGTCTTTCAGTGCGAAGACCGCACCATGGTCCTTCCACGTAACCATATCGTCGGTTGAGAAAACCCACCAGTCGACCATGTTGTAGGATGTGGCGTCATCCCGGTCGTGCGATGTGTAAAGGTAAAGGCGACCGTCAAAAATGCGAGCCGACGGATCGGCAGTAAACATATGCCGGATAATAGGATTCGACGCTTTCAATGTGGTGATAAAGGGGGCAAGGCAGAGCAACAAAGTGAGGGCGACGCGGCTAAGCGAGCCAGTGGCACTACCGATTGTTAGAGGGTTGGTTGGTGTGGAAGTTTCGTCGGTTTTAAGCATAATAATTACGGACTTATCTGAACGTCAGGACACCAGCGGCCCTCCGCCGAGCTGCGAGAGGACGTCTTCGAGGCTCGATTCCCGGGAGAGGCATTGCTGCAGCCGGGTCACGTGAAACGCTCGTTGGACCGACGTATTCGCTCCAAAAAGAATTGTCTGCAATCCTGCGGCCTCGGTTTCCGCGTGCAGCCGGGCGACGAGTCCCATACCGAGTCCTTCCACCCGCGGACAAAAGGTGAAATCGATCACAAGGTTCCGGCCTGAGAGTGCTTCGATGAGCGGCTCGCGATCGAGTCGGGAAGTTTCTTCATTGGAGAGCGCTCCCAGGAATCGGACGACCACTCCCTGGGAGCGGTCCGCAACGCAAACGAAGCAACCGCTGTTTGCGAAGCGCTCGCCGATGCGGAATACGAGTTGCTCCGTGTCCGGGCAGACGTTTGGTGCGACGAGATCCCATGCGCGGTGGATCAGCAGGAGCCTCCGGACGGGCCAGGAAGGGGCGAGGAAGTACAGGGCTTGCTTCTGCATGTTGGCCAACCGCCATGCCTGCCACAGCGCGCCGAGACCGGATGCATCGATGAAACGACAGTGGCGTGCATCGAGCACGAGTCCCCCGTCTTCGGCCTGGTGAAGCTGTGCGAGGACGAGCGGCACCTCGGTTTTGGTGAACAGGCGGGGGAGGGTAAGGACGCGGATGCCCTGAATTCCCGAGTAGAACGGTTCGGACAGTTCCGCTTTCGTCCGCCGACTTCCAGCGCAGAGACGGAGAAGGAAATGCACCACGAGGATCGGGAGCAGCACGTAGCTAAACTTAAGCAAACCCAACGCGTAGCGCTGCCAGAGGCGGCCTGGCTCCTCGATCAGGCGGTAAATCCACTCGACTCCGGCCTTTTGCATCCAGGCCGGGGCGCGGCCGATCTCGCCCGCCACGAAGTTCAGTGTCCCGCCAACTCCGAGAACGACGTTCACCTGCAGGCGGTGACGGTTTCGGTGGAACCACATTTCCTGTTTGGGATTGCCGAAGCCCACCAAAAGGACGTCCGCTCCGGCTGCGTTGATCCGCTCGCAAATCTGTGCGTCCGTTTCGTCCTCAAATCCGATTTGCATTCCCTCGGTGCGTACGAAAGGACTATCCACCCCGACGATGCGGAGTCCCGGGTTCTGCGCGGTCATGAGCGCGGCGGCTTTGCGGGCGATCTCCTCTTTCCCTCCCAGAAGGAACAAAGTGATGCCGTCCTTCGCGGCTGCCGAGGCCAGGAATGGGACCAAATCGGAGCCGCTCACCCGTTCGCGAACGTCGCCGCCCAGGAGGCGCGAGGCCCACACGACCGGCATCCCGTCTGCGGTGTTCAGGCTCGCGTTCCGGAGAACCTCCACCAACTCCGGATGGCGGGGACTGTCGGGATTCCACGACACAGATTTCACCAGGAAATCCACATTCGTTGTCGCGACAAAACGGGGTACGTCCCCGGCGGTCTTCGCCCATCGAACGATCTCGCGCGCCGCATCGGCAAACGCAAGCTGATCCACCGGGATCCCGAACAGCAGGCTTGCGGGATGGACCTCCTTCGCCCCCCCGGGATGCATCGGTTTCATGCGGCGAACCCCGTCATTTAGTTTCGGGCGTTCTTTAGCAGGATTTGCTCGAGATCCCGGATGCCCTGTGGGTTCTCGTTGCCGCCGTGACCGGACGGGATAATGGACTCCGTGACGGCTCCGTTCAGGTGCGAACTCCAATAGGGAACGACGCCGTCCGAGCTATTCGGCGTATCGCCGCGGCCGCGATCCCCGATGATGGAATGGAACGGGATGGAGGCATCCGCCGGCAGCGAGAGGATCGCCAGCAGGAACGGCGAGTTTGCCCGCAGGACCCGCAGACTATTCGCCGGTGCCGAAAACAGGTTGACGTACTCGGGCTTCACCGCGGCGAGGATCTCCACGCGGTCCATTTTGAAGGCGTTGATCGGGAGCTGGATCATCTGAGCGAACAAATCCACGATTCGCTTCGTGGCGAGGTTGCTTCCGCGGTGGGGCGTGTTCATGAACACCACGCGCTCCACATCCTTGCGCGGTGTGAAATACAACGTCTCCCGAATCAGCGCATGCGCCTTGGGACTGACGTTCAACCGTTCCACCGGAACATCCGAAAACTTGTTCCAAAGCTGGGGGCCGCCCTCGCGAATCAGGAGACTGGAAATGATTCCGCCCATGCTGTGGCCGACGAGCACCATGCGATCGAGCGTAGGAATCCGCCCGTGAACCTCCAGTTGGGCGTGGTAGCGGTCGAGTTCCGACCTCAGGATCGCCGCCGATTTCCACACCGGAAGTCCGGTCGGATACATGAAGAACCAGAACTCATATTTCTTCCGGATCTCGGGATTTGCCAGCAACTGGTTGACCGCCTGCGTCCAGGCCGCGGGACGTGAAATCAGACCGTGTACGAACACGACGGGGATTTTTTGAGGCTCGTACGGTTGGAATTGGAACAGGCCGGCAGTACCCAGGCGTTGCCCGCTCAGGAACATCGACGCGATGTCGATCGAGCGATTACCGCTGCGCGAAAGCAGGATCGCGATCGGTGCGGAGAAATCGGCAGCGAGTTGAACCCGCGTTTTCGCGAGGGTTGCTTTGTCGCTTTGAAGGGTCTGTTGCAGGCGGATATGGGCGTTTTTCCCCTGAAACGTCACGAATGCGGTCACCGGGATCGCCATTCCTCCCGGGGGGACACCGGGTTCCTTGGCGAGGAAAGCGGACCCGCGCCGGAACCAGGCGACGTACGGCGTGCCCCAGCCGTCCTGCACGGAGCGCGAGATGAGGCCCTTTATCCTCACAGAGGACGAACGGGTGAGTTGCGTGGCGAGTTCGGGGTCGAGGATCGATTTCCCCGACCGGTCGATGACGAGTCCGGGCGGGAGATTTTTGAAATCGCGATTCGCCGCCAATTCGAAGATCTGGGCGACGGCGGCGTTGTAAATAGGTTGGTTGTTTTCCTCCAGGGCAAGCTTCGCCGCCTGAATCAACCCGGGGAAACGTTCGTCCGCGCTCTTGCGGACGGCGTCGGACGACAGGAGGGCGAGGGCGGCATTTGTCTTGTCGACGCCGCGCCGGAACATGGCGACGGTTTCCCGACGGAGGGAAACGTCCGAGTTGGGATCCACGCGGATGCCCAGGGTCGTGCAGCCCGTTCCCGCGGCCACCAGGGCGAGAGCGATCGCCGCAGGGAGAACCCTCTTGGATAACCTTACGCGGGAGAAAAGCATGTTGTGCCGTGTAGAGGTTTTCCCTTGGGGAACGCAACTTCAATCGGCAAATCCGCCGGAGAGAAGGATGGCCGCATCCCTAGCCGGGACCTCAGTACACTAATACCGGCGATAAACGCCGCCCACGCCGTAGGGGCCGGGTGCCGCGGCGGGATGAAACCCTCCGCCGTAGTAACCCGATGCACTCGAAGAGTAACTGCCGCCGGCTCCAGTCGTGGCGGATGCCGAGCGATTCCAACTTCCGTCACTGTAACTCCCGGACGAACTGCCCGAGACGCTGCGTCCCGTCGACGTGCTGGCCGATCCCGAGCGGTTCCAACTTCCGTCGCTGTAGCTGCCTGACGTGCTCGCCGTCGCGCTGTTGTTCGGACCACTCACCGTGCGCGATGCATCGACGCTTCCGTCGCTGTAACTGACCGAAGAGTCTTTCGAGTAGGTATTGCCGGAGGCTGTCGTGTAGGAGGACGAGCGGCTGCCACCGCCGGAGCCCCAGGCGTGCGCTTGCTCGGAGACCGCGAGGAAGGTGATCGAGATCGCAATGAACGTGAAAAGGTCGAAACGAGTTTTCATGGAGTGGATCGTTAAGGTTGAGGAGATCAAAAGACAGTTCAGATTACTTGACGCGCTTCATTTTGACCATCGCCGTGTCCGCGAGTTTTTCGCCGTCCACGGAGCACTCGATGGATTGGAAAGTGATCGTGGAGGGGCCTGTGGGGGTGATCACATTGGTTGCGGCGATGGTGCGTCCGTCGGGGAGGTGGGATTCGGTTTTCGCCAGCCACTGTTTCCCATTTTGTGTCCAGGTTCCCTCGCTGAATCCGCCGTCGTATTCAAAGCTCCAAGAGCGAATGGTGGAATCCTCGGCGTCCCAACCGATCCATTGTTCGCCCTCGCCGACGATGCGACCGTTCTTTTGCTCCACGGCGTGGCGGGCGATCAGGAAATGCTTGCCGGGTGCCCAGGAGAAAACGACGCGTGCGAGTTCGCCGCTCGCGGTGTCGTCGACCCATTCTCCGAGAATCCAGGAGAGGTCCTGCAGTTTTGCGTGGCTGCCGCCGTCTGTGATCGCGCTCTCGCGGACGCTGGCGAGGAGCCACTTGCCGTCCTGGAGGACGTGAACATTCGAGTAACGCACGGCGTCTCCCTTGGTGCCATCGGCTTCGATCAGAGTGGACGTGCCGTCCTCGATCGCGGTGTTGTCGCCCACGAAGCGAACGGAATTGACCGTGATGCGCAGTTTTGACCCCTTCAGCTTGGGGAGCAGCTCGCTGAATTCTTTTTGGATGGCGTCGCGGCCTTTGAATTCGCGGCCGGAGATATCGATCAGATCCCCGTCGGTGGTCCAGAATGCGGCAACGGCGGCGGCGTCGCCTTTTTCGAAAGCTGCGATAAATGCTTCCGCGTTCTTGAGAATGGGGGCTTCGCGCTCGTCGGGCTTTTCGGGTTTATCGTCGTCCGCAGCGGCGGAGAACGGAAGGGCGAAGGCGGCGGCGAGAGCGAGGGCGACGAATCGGAATGGCGGCTTCATGGTGGATGAAGCCGTAGAAAAAATCACTGCTCCGTGAAAGGCAAGCGATCGATTGTTACGAGCTTTTTACGAAAGGAGCCGGGGTCTTCCGACCCCGATCTGAAGGAATCATCCGACCCCGGCTCTCATCACCGACCTCGCAACCCGATCGGTTGCCCGATCAGGCTTTCTCGGCAGCAATATTGATGGCCGTTTTGGCGAGCGCCTTGATCAGCTGCTTTTCGGCGCTGTAGAGATCCTTAAGTTCGTGGATGTAGAGATCTTTGAGAGTGTTGAGTTTCATTCGTGATGTGGGTATCTATGGGTATCTGTGGGTTTATCTGGATTTATCTGGGTTTGACAAACCGTCCAGTTTTGGCTTGCAGGCTTGAGCGGACGGTTGTCAGGAGTTCGGGCGAGAAGGGGATCTCGGTCGTATTTGTTGCAATCGCGGAACTTTCCCCTTGCGGAAGCCGGGCAGCGGGGTAATCTAACCTTCTAATCGCGGGGTAGAGCAGCCCGGTAGCTCGTCAGGCTCATAACCTGAAGGTCGTTGGTTCAAATCCAACCCCCGCCACCACTTTTGCTCGTTTGGGTTTCGCCATCGCTCATAATCCCGCCGCTGCGGGATCGGTGGTTCGAGTACGCTGACCAGTTTTTCGGATGTATCGCGTTTACGTCCTAGAGAACTCTCTTTCAAAAAAGTACATCGGCCTCTCAGCAGACGTCGCCCTCCGAATTCAACAGCACAACGACGGTCGATCGAAGTGGACGAAGGGCAGAAGCCCGTGGACTCTCGTTTGCTTACGGAGACGCAGAAATCATCGCCGACGCGACGGACGTTTCCGTCGAGGGCGTGGTAGTCTCGGGCATCATGGAATCGGCCAAAGGCAAGGTACGTCTTCTCCGGCCTTCCGACTTGGCGGAAACTTGGGCTGTCGCGACCGACCCAAACCGAACCGTCTGGGAAGTGGTGCACCAACTCATCCGCCTCGCCGAAACCGCCAGTGATAAGGACTGCCCGCGCGTCTTCGCAACCCTGCCCCCTGGTAGCGAACGCGATGAATCCGAATGAATCTGACGGATGTTCTATTTCCTTCGTTCTGGTGAACCGGGTTGATGAAAAGCTCTGAGAGCTTGCTCTTGCGACAGAATCATAACACAACCATTATGCAACCATGGTCAGCATCACCATAAAGGATATTCCAGATGAGGTTCACACGGCCTTGAAAGAGCAAGCGCAACAGAGCGGGCGGAGTCTGAACAGATTTCTCGTGCACACACTCAAACAGATCACACAACCTCGCGAGCTGGACCGTACAGAACTGCTCCACGAGATCCGGACTTTGCGGGAGAGCAGCCCATTGAAAATTCTGAGTCTTGAGGAAGTGCAGCGTGCGATCGGGGAAGGCAGGCCGTAGATGGTGGTCGTGGACGTCAATGTCTTGGTTTATTTGTTAATAGAGGGGGATCAGACCAAGCAGGTTTCCGATCTGCTCAAACGCGAGCCGGAGTGGGTGGCGCCTCGTCTCTGGCGGGATGAATTGATCAACGTGTTCTGCACGTACGAGCGTCTGGGACGAGCGAATCGAAGTGAAAATCTCCGGCGCCTTTCTCTCGCCGAACAAGTGATTTCAAAAACGTACGACATTCCGGCAGGCAAAATCTTTGAGGTCGCTCAGAAGAGCGGTTGCTCCGGATATGACAGCCAGTATCTGGCACTCGCCGAGGAACTGGGAATTCCCCTCTTTACCTTTGATAAACAAATCCTTTCAGCGGCTCCGAACTCGGCTTTCAAACCCTGATTTAAGACCTCAGCCAAAAGCGAACCCATGGCACTCTCAAATAAACAACGCATCGGCCAGGCCCTTGGGGAACTGAAACCCGCGCTCCTCTCCTACGTGGAGCCCATACTGGCCGAGTCTGCAAAAGGACCCCGAAAAGGTGAGATCGAGCAGGCAATGGAGGACGCCGAGATCCGGGTGATTGACGGCCAGCCCCATTGGGACGTGCAGGCTTAGATCCGCATGATGCTCAAATTGTGGGGTCCTCTTTTTTCTGGTCGTTTCGACAAAAATGACCGCTCCAAGATTCGGTCACTGATCGGTGAGGCGAACGATATCCGTAGCCGATCCGATTTGAACGGCACCTCCGTGATGGTGCGGAACTCGACGTCCACCGCGTCTTTTCCGGATGGACCTGCGAATCTCCATCCCGCCAACTCGACATCACAATGCACATGATGTATGTTGCGCATCATGACGCGTACGCAAATCCAATTCCCTGATCCTCTCTACAAACGTCTCAAAGCGATTGCGGCGCAGCAGGATTGGTCGCTTTCGGAGGTGATGCGAAAGGCCGCAGAGCATTTTATCACCCGTTTTCCGGAAGAACATACCCCTCGTGCCGTCTGGCAATTTCCCACGCTCGACTGCGGTGGCGATTTTCTCACCGATCCCGCCGGACTTAGGCCCGAAGCCGATGCCATCGTCCAGCGTTCCGGCAAATGATCCTCTCAGCCGACACAAATCTGTTTCTCTACGCGGCGAATCCCGATTCACCCGATCACGCTGCCGCCAAGCAGTTCTTCGAGGAGGAGGCCGCTGGCGGGCAGCGGTTTCTTTTGTGTGGTCTCGTGTTGGTGGAGATCTACATGCAGTTGCGCAACCCCGTCGTTTTCAGGAAGCCGAAATCCGCGAAGGAAGCGACCGCCTTTTGCAATGCCCTACGCGCCAACCCGGCGTGGGAATACGCTGACTACGAACCCGAAGTCGCCATCCCTCTGTGGAAATGGGCTGCCAAAACCACCACGGGTTTCCGTCACATCATCGACGCCCGTCTCGCCTTGACTCTGCGCCATCACGGAGTCACACATTTTGCTACCGCGAACGCCCTGCACTTTGACCGCTTTGGTTTCGAGAAAGTGTGGAATCCTGTCGAGGCTTGAACAGGACCCATGGAGCTAACTCTGCACGTCGTTGACGCCTTCACGAATCGACCCTTTGCCGGCAACCCGGCCGCCGTGTGCGTGCTGGAATCCCCGGCCGATGAGGCGTGGATGCGCTTGGTCGCTCGCGAAATGAACCTTTCCGAGACGGCCTTTCTGCATCCCATCGAGGGCGGTTGGGCGCTGCGCTGGTTCACACCTGCGGTTGAGGTGAAGCTCTGCGGTCATGCCACGCTCGCAAGTGCCTTCACGCTCTGGGAAACGGGCGTGCTGCCGTCCGATCAAACGGCGCGCTTTCACACCCTCAGCGGGTGGCTCTCCTGCCGTCGCGTGGACGACTGGATTGAAATGGATTTTCCCGCACAAGCTTGCGAGCTATGCCCGCCGCCGATGGGTCTCGCTGCTGCACTGGGCTGCGAGCTTGTCGCTTGCGGACTCAACGGAATGGATTATCTGGTCGAAGTTGCGAACGAAGGGGTGCTCCGCGGGTTGAAACCCAATTTCACCGCGCTTGCGGTTTTGCCGGTGCGCGGTGTCATCGTCACCTGCCGGAGCGAGTCTCCGGAATTTGATTTCGTCTCGCGCTTCTTCGCTCCTGCCGCCGGCGTGAATGAGGACCCGGTGACCGGTTCGGCGCATGGCGCGCTCGGCCCGTATTGGCAGGCGAAACTCGGCCAGGCGGAGTTTACGGCCTATCAAGCGAGCGAACGCGGCGGCATCGTAAAAGTCAGCGTGCGCGGTGAACGCGTGTTGTTGAGCGGTCAGGCCGTGATGATGAGCAGGGTGGAATGGAAACGATGAGCACGAGGTCTTGAAGGAACAGGCAGACCATGGGCGCCGGTCCGCTCACGCCGGACGCCGTCCTTCGTCCTTCATACTTCATACTTCATACTTCATACTTCATACTTCCCTAAAATCGCTTCCACGGCTTCGATTCCGCGCCCGAGTTGATCGCGTGGCGACTCAATCCACCGCCAGATCCCGAGCGCAGGGGCGCCGATCGCCTCCGCGAGCGGCGGTTGCGCGAGAGCGGCGGGGTCGGTCGGTTCCGCCCACCCATGTGCTCCGGCGACGGCGATGGCGGCTTGGAGCGCGGCGGTTCGCAACGAGGTTTCCGCTTCTTCGGCAAATCCCTCCGCAAGCAGAATGCGCGCGAGTTTGCACCGGCGTCGCGCCTCCTCGATCGCCGCTCGGACACGCGGGGATTTCAGCAATTCCGGAACGGCCACCACTTCTCCTGCGTCATCCGCGAACAAGTCGTCAACCGACGGCGAGGATCGCGAGCGTTTGACGCTTTTCGCACGTTCCGCATCGATCGCGCGGACGGCCCGACCCGAACGCAGACGCCGGAAAAGGCGCTCTTCGATGGTCGCTTTGGTCACGAAGTAAAACACCCGCAACACTCCGGAGGGATCGGATGGCACCACCCGACCCAGACGCGCTTCGAGTCGTGCGGCGGTCCACGGGATGTCGAGCAAGAGAACGGTGCTGCCGGAAGGCACGCGGATCGAACCTCCGACGGCGTCGGTTGCCAGGAACACCCGGGCGCCGGCTTCGCGATGGAATCGCTCCAAAGCGGCGGCGCGCTGCCGCGGGGTGAGGCGGCCGGTGAGTTCGACGGGGTCGATCCCCTGTGCGCGACAGACGGCGGCGGCCCCTTGGACCATCCGCTCCCACTCGGAAAAAATCACCACCTTCCCGCCGCTGTCCGCCAGGCAGTCGCGAAGGATGGGATCGAGTTCGCGCAGCTTCGGACTTTGCCGCGCACTGGCGACGCCGTCCTCGCCCCCATCGCATAAAATTCGCATCGCTCCGAGTTCGCGCTCCAGCACTTGGCGCTCGGACGCGGTGAGGGTCGATTTTTTGGCGAGCAACTCCCGGGCGATGCCGTCGCGCCGGGCGTACTCGGTCCGCGAGCGGGCGGGGAGTTCCAAAAAGTACGCGCTTTCCACGCGGGCGGGGATCTGACTCGCAACGTCTGCCCTCGTGCGCCGAAGGACATGCGGACGCATCCGATCCCGCAACCGGTCGATGTTCTGGACCCCCACGGGCTGCCCGCGTTCGTCGACCGCGTGGAACTCGCGGTTGAACCGAAACAGCGGGCCGAATACGGCGGGGTCGACGACGCTCATCAACGAGTAGATCTCGTCGAGGCGCTCCTCCGTGGGGACGGAGGCCAACAGGAAGGCGAATCGGCTCTGCAGTTGCTTGATCCGCACGGCGAGCGAGCTGTTCCAATCCCGAATGCGCTGGGCCTCGTCGAGGACGAGCACGTCGGGTCGCATTTCCGCGTTGATCCAGCCCGTTTGGCGCGCGGCTTGTTCGTACGTGGCGAGGGTGAAGAATGGCCGTTCGCGCTTCGTGGGCCGGAATCCTCCGACGGACAACCCCGTGTACTCCGTTACCTGCGCCTCCCATTCCGGAAGGACGGCCCCGGGAGTGAGCACGAGGACAGAGCGGATTCCATGGAGTCGGCGCACCAGCGCGCAGGCGGCGATCGCCTGTACGCGGCGCTCCAGTCCGGTTTCGTCCGCGAGCCAGGCGCGTTCATGAAACGCGAGGAACAACATCCCTTCGCGCTGATAGGGGTAGAGCGGCACGCGGGTTTCGGCCGCTGGGGACTCCCCGGAGCGAACCGCCGCCTCGTAGGCACGGCGTGTTTCCACCCGCGCCGCCTCCCTCGATCGCTGCGCCTTCCAACGCTCCACCTCGGCAGAAATGCGAATGCGCGTCGGTTGCCTCTCCAGCGCGGGAAGCGCCTCGTCGACCGGCACGCGGAGCAGACCTTCCTCATCAAACCACGTCCGCAGTTTCGGCGGCAGATCGTTCAGGTTCCGCGTGATGCAAAGGGTCTGCCCGTGAGGATCGGGAACGAGATCGATCCGCGCGGAGCCCTCCTCGATCGCCTTCTGGAACGCGGAAGGATTCCCTTCCTCCAGCCACGTGAGGACGGCCTCGACGTGTTTGCAGGTGCCGAGTTGGTTGACCCGGAAATCTGTGCAGGAGCAGAAGACCTCGCGCCATGCGAGGTCGCGAACCTCGACGCCGTAAGCCATCCCGCTGCCGGATTCGACGCGGAAATTGGAAAACACGCCGTGCTCCGGCGTGAGGTTCCGGATTTCAAAGTGCTCCCGGGCGGCCCGCTCCCGGCGACGGGCAATCTCTTGCTCGTCGGTCGTCCTCAGGGGCGGGACCGGTTTCATCCTTGCTGACCCCGCGGGCTACTCGCCAATCAGCCAGGTCAGTTGCCCGCCGTCGGGGCGCACCTTCGCGCTGGGGTAGTCGCCGGTGCCGTTGAGAATCGATTCCAACACGTCCTCTTTACCGTGAGCGGAGAGGAGGAAACACACGTGCCTCGCTGCGTTGATAAGGCGGTACGTGAAGGTGATCCGCCACATTTCGAATTTGGGGACGAAGTTGGGAACGACGAGCTTTGTCGTTTCCTCGAGCGCCGGTGTGCCAGGGAACAGGGAAGCGGTGTGACCGTCCGGCCCCATGCCGAGCAGGATGAGGTCGTGGACGAAGATTTCGCCGTTCGCCCGCTCGCGCAATTCCCCCTCGTAAGCCTCAGCAGACGCCGGGGGCTCGCCCTCGCCGCGAATGCGCAGGATGTTTTCCTCCGGAATCGGCGCGCGGTCAAAAAGCGCCTCGCGCGCCATGCGATAGTTGCTCTGGAGATCGTCGGGAGGAACACAGCGCTCGTCCCCGAACGTGATGATCGTTCGCGACCAATCGATCCCCCGCGTGGCAAGGGCTTCGTAAACGGGCTTGGGCGTGTTCCCGCCGCTAAGCGACAGGCGGAACTCACCCCGCGCAGCGATCGCGGCGGCGGCTTCTTTTTCGACCAACGCCACGGCGTCGGCAACGAGTTGATGACTGCGGAGGACTTCGGTTTGCATGGGAGTGATGGGGTTCGTTTCCTGGAATTACATCAGCCTTGCCGGAATGCAGAATTCCAATCGACCCGCGCCGGCACGCAGGTCGAAAAGTTGGATGGCCGTGAGCGATGCTTTGCGGATTTTCAGGGACTCCGGCGTGCCCAAACCGAGGAGCACCGCGATCGTGTCGCTGAAGTCGGGCTCGTGCCCCACAACCATGACGGTCGTAAATCCCTTGTAGGCAGCGATTTCCTCGATGAACGTTTCCGCCGCCATCCCGCAGCCGAGGAAGGGTTCGACAACAAGGTCGACGTTGCCCAGCTTGCGGGCCACGATTTCCGCCGTCTGCCGGGCGCGCACAAACGGGCTGGTAATGAGCAACTGCGGAACAAGCCCCGCGCGCTGGCAGAACTTTGCCACCTTATCCGCCTGGTCTAGCCCCTTCGGGGTCAGCGCACGCTCGGCGTCGCTCACCTGGATCGGTTCGGCTTCCGCATGACGAAGGAAATGAATCGTCATGACATTACCAGGCCGCCGTCGACGACAAGTGTTTGACCCGTGATGTAGGACGCCTCCGGGGACGCGAGGAAGCCCACCGCCGAAGCAATATCCTCGGTTCGGCCAAAGCGGGCGAGGGGGATTTGTGCGATGTACTTCCCGCGAATCTCTTCCGGGAGGGCGGAGGTCATGTCGGTCTCAATGAATCCCGGGGCGATCGCGTTGACCGTCACCCCTCGACCCGCGAGCTCGCGGGCGACGGTTTTCGTCAGTCCGATCAGTCCCGCCTTGCTCGCGGCGTAGTTTGCCTGGCCTGCGGTCCCGATGAGTCCGCTGACGGAACTGATGTTGATGATCCGCCCCGAACGTTGTTTGGCCATCGGGCGCTGGAGAGCGTGGATCCAGTTGAATGCGCCTTTCAGATTCGTGGAAAGCACCGAGTCCCAGTCATCCGAGGTCATCCGCATCGACAGGGTATCGCGGGTGATTCCGGCGTTGTTGACCAAAATTTCGACGCTTCCGAATTCGGCAAGGATTTGTGCGGCGACGGTGTGGACGGCGTCGAAGTCCGCCACGTCCACCGCATAGGCCTTCACCGGCACGCCGTGGGCGGCGGTGATGTCCGCGGCGACTTTGGCCGAATTCGCCTCGGTGCGGCTTACCACGGCGATCGAAGCACCCTCCGAAGCGAGCCTCAGTGCGATGGCTTCGCCAATGCCTCTTCCCGCACCGGTCACGACAGCTACTTTACCACTCAATTTCATCAGGGGGAGTTGACCGTAAGGCGCCGAGCCACGCAACGATTCTGTTTGTAAACCGGACTCGCCTCCGCGCGAAAAATTGGCTGTCCTGCCTCCCATCATGCATCACGAACTCTTTCTGCAGGATCTCGCGATCGTAATGATTGTGGCCGCACTCGCCACCCTGCTCTGTCGTCAGTTCAAACAACCGGTCGTTCTGGGCTACATCCTCGCCGGTCTGATCATCGGGCCGCACACGCCGCCATTCACGTTCATCTCGAGCGAGGAGACGATTAAGACCCTGGCGGAGCTCGGCATTGTTTTCCTGATGTTTTGCCTCGGACTCGAATTCAGTCTCGGCAAACTGAAGGAAGTCGGCGTGACGGCGTTCATCGCCGCGTTTGTCGAGATCGTGGCGATGCTGTGGATCGGTTACGAACTGGGACGCGTGTTCGGTTGGAGCACGATGGACAGCATCTTCCTTGGGGCGATCCTGTCGATCTCCTCGACCACCATCATCATCAAGGCGTTGGAGGGTCTCGGGCAAATGAAGGAGCCGTTCGCCAAGGTGATCTTCGGCATCCTGATCGTGGAGGACATCATCGCGATTGTCCTGCTCGCACTCCTGTCGGGCTTCGCAGACAAGGGCAGTCTCGCGCCGGACGACGTCGGTTTCACCGTTCTAAAACTCAGCTGCTTCCTCGGCGTCCTGCTTGTCGGCGGCCTCATCCTCGTTCCGCGCTTCATCAATTACGTCGCACGTTTTCGAAGCAATGAGATGCTGCTCGTCGCGGTCCTCGGCTTGTGCTTCGGCGTTTCCCTGCTCGCCGTCAAACTCGGCTACAGCGTCGCCCTCGGGGCCTTTCTTATCGGTGCCATCATCGCGGAAACGCGTCAGATCATCAAAATTGAGGGTCTCATGCACCCGGTCCGCGATCTTTTCAGCGCGGTGTTCTTTGTCTCGATCGGGCTCCTGATCGATCCTGTGTTGATCGTCAAATATGCCGGGCCCATCGCGATCATCAGTATCGTCGTGATTGTCGGGAAAGTGGTCGCGTGCTCGTTCGGTTGCTTCGCGGCGGGAAACGATGTGCGTTCGTCCGTTCGCGTGGGGATGGGACTGGCGCAGATTGGCGAGTTCTCCTTTATCATTGCGGCATTGGGTGTGCAGCGAGGGGTCACCAGTGATTTTCTTTATCCGATCGCGGTGGCGGTCTCGGCCGTGACCACGCTGACCACCCCGTACCTGCTCGCGTTTTCCGGCACTGCGGCGGACTGGTATGATCACCGCGCCCCCGCGCCGCTCCGGACGTTCCTGGACGCGTACGGTCAATGGATTTCCCAGCTTTATCAGCAACGCGGAAACAACATGGGCATGCGACTATTGCGCAAACTCGCGATGCAGATCGGACTCAACCTGCTCCTGATCACGGCCATCTTCCTGGTCGCTCCGTTTCTGCTGAAGGCCGTCGACCATCTCCTCACAGGGTTGCCGTTTTCGGGGAACGGACTCAAGACGCTTCTGTGGCTGGGAGCGATGATTCTGTCGTTGCCGATGATTATTGCCGTCTGGCGGAAAATGGAGGCGATGGGAATGCTGGTGGCCGATCTGTGTATTCGCGAGTCGGTCGCCGGCGCGCAGACCGAAATCCTCCGATCGGTGCTTTCCCGGACGGTTTATATTCTGGGGACGGCGATTTTTATCCTCGTTCTGCTGGGGCTGAGTTCCACCATTCTGCCGTCCTGGCGCGCGCTGCTGGTCGCCGGCGCTTTGGTGATTGTGGCCGCCGCCCTGCTCTATCGATCCTCGGTCAAGCTTTACGCAAAGGCTCAGTACGCGATCCAACAAACCTTCGCCCAGAAGCCCGACCATCCGGAAGATTCCCACGCCGCGCTGCCCGCGCTGTTGCGCGAGGCCAAGCTGGAGACTTTCGAAATCACGCCGGGCAGCCACATGGCCGGGAAGCTGATCGGCGAGATCCGCATGCGTTCGCTCACCGGGGCGAGCGTGGTGGGAATCGACCGCAGCGGACAAAGCATCATCAACCCGGGTCCCGACGAGGAACTCGCCGAGCGGGATCAGGTGTTGCTCATCGGCACGCAGTCCCAGCTGGAAGCCGCGCGTCGGTTGCTCGTTGCGCCGGTCGGGGGGGCGGGGTAGCCGCGCAGCGGCGCTGCGGCGCGGCGGGCCTTGGGTTTGGCGGAGATTTTTCTCGAAGGCGGGGGTTACTCGATTCCGGATTGGTCGAGGAGGGCTTGGCAGACTTTGGGGGCGTCGAGATGGTCGCGGGCGAATGCGCGGGCCGCGGCTTGATGGTGGGCTGGGTTGGATTCGATGGATGCGATTGCGGCGGCGGACTGCTCCATCGTTTCGAATGCGAACACGCCATCGCCGGTGGGGAGGTGTCGACTCCATCCCGTATCCTGGACGACGACGGGAACGCCTGCCGCGAGGTAGCATGCGCTACGGCAACTGAACCATCCGGACCTCGACTGGACGTAACCGTGCTTCGCGACACTCCATTCGCCCCGGGAGTTGGCAAGGAAACTCCGGTAGCCGCGGTAGTCGGCGATGATTTCTGCGGGTTCGATGATGTTCCAGCCAGCGGCAAGGATTTGCTCGGTGGGGCGTTTTTGACCGGCCCCGCGGCCCATCGCCAGCAGGAACTTCGCCGGCGAGAGGCGAGGTAGGTCCAGGAAGCGCAGGAATTCCTGGTCCTTCTGACCGTAGGATTCGCCGTTGAACTCAACGGGTTTGTAGCTGACCCAATTCATCGCGGTCGTGTAGGCCCCCTGCGCTGGATGGGCGGGATCGATGCCTGCCTCGGGGCCGACCCAACGGTCGGTTGCCACCGGTTGGATCGTGGGCTTCCATTGGAGGCCGAGCGTGGGGATTTGGCAGTCCGCGTCGTTGATGTTCAGCGCGAACGTGAAGTGATCCGTGTGCATCCTTGCGTGCTCCAGCACCTCGGGTCGGGCGGGATTCAGCATGGCCACCTGCGTGAACATCGGGTCGCCATCCAGGAACAAACGGTGTGCGGGCTTCGAGGTCGATTCGCGAAGCCAGCAGGCTCCGGAAACGTTTACGAGGACATCGGCTTCCGCGATGATGCGATCGGCGGTTTCGGGGTTCTCCACCCCGTACGTTTTCCCATCGGGTTCGTTGCGAAAGATCCAGCGGTCTCCAAGATCGAACTCGGCGAGGAGCGAACCGAGGTAGTTGACATTGTACGAGCAGTCGATCGTGGGTTCCCCGGCGATCGGGTTGTACACCCATCCGCCGGTGTCTTCGAGATACCAGACTTCATGCCCGAGCGCTTCGAAGCCGAGGAGGTATTGGAGGTAATCCCACGCGACCCCGCCGAGCGTGTAGTTTCCGATCAGACCGGTGACGATGATGCGCATGAGGGCGGGGAAGTTTCAGATTGCGGATTGCAGAATGCCGATTGCGGATTAAAAGGGTCTCTTGTGATTCCTCGGGCGTATCTGGTCCAAGAAAAAACGTCTCCGTTTGGAACGTTGCCGGATGGCGGGGGGACTTCACGAGAACCATTTTATGATTGCGACCAACGACGCTTTTGCCCCGAACGCCTCTGAAGGATTTCAGAACAGCCGCCGGGTCTATGAAAATGGAACCCTTCACCCGGACGTCCGCGTTCCCCAGCGCGAGATTCTGCTGTCCGACACCAAACGCTCGGATGGCACCCTCGAAGCGAACCAACCGGTGCGGGTGTATGACACGAGCGGGGCGTGGGGTGACCCGGATTTTCACGCCGACGTGCGGCGGGGGTTGCCCGCGCTCAGGCAAAGCTGGATCATCGCGCGCGGCGATGTGCAGGAAGTGGAGGGGCGCCCTGTTAATGCCCGGGACAACGGCTGGCTGTCCGACGAGCACGCCAGGCTCCGCGCTTCCTCTGACCCATTGGGTCAACCGCAGCGCGCCCGGCCCGTTTTGCGCGCGATTTCGGAACCGGTAACCCAACTCGCCTACGCCCGGCGCGGGATCATTACGCCGGAGATGGAGTTCGTTGCCATTCGTGAAAATCAACGCCAGGCAGTGCAGCGTGATTCGTCCAATCGCCGGGATTCTCTCGCCCACCGCCACGCCGGCGAGGGCTTCGGCGCTCGAATCCCGGAGGAAATCACCCCGGAATTCGTTCGCGACGAGATCGCCTCCGGTCGCGCCATCCTGCCGAACAATATCAATCACCCGGAATCCGAACCGATGATTATCGGCCGGAATTTCCTCGTGAAAATCAACGCGAACATCGGCAATTCGGCGGTCGCTTCCTCGATCGAAGAAGAGGTGGAAAAAATGCGTTGGGCTACGCGATGGGGTGCGGACACGATCATGGACCTTTCCACGGGAAAGAACATCCATGCCACCCGGGAATGGATCCTGCGGAACTCGCCGGTCGCGGTCGGAACCGTTCCGATCTATCAGGCGCTTGAAAAAGTTGGAGGTCGCGCCGAGGAACTCACTTGGGAAGCGTACCGCGATACTCTGATTGAGCAGGCCGAGCAGGGGGTGGATTACTTTACGGTTCATGCGGGCGTTCGGCTCGCCTTTATCCCCATGACGGCCAAGCGCCGCACGGGCATTGTTTCCCGCGGCGGATCGATCCTCGCAAAATGGTGCCTCGCGCATCACAAGGAAAACTTCCTGTACACGCACTGGGACGAAATCTGCGAAATCTGCGCGCAGTACGACGTCAGTTTCTCGATCGGTGACGGACTCCGCCCCGGCTCGCTGGCGGATGCCAATGACGAGGCGCAGTTTGCCGAACTCAAAACGCAGGGCGATCTCACGCTCCGCGCCTGGGAGCGGGGGGTTCAGGTGATGTGCGAGGGTCCGGGTCATGTGCCGATGCACATGATCAAGGAGAACATGGACAAGCAGCTCGAGTGGTGCCACGAGGCGCCGTTTTACACGCTTGGACCGCTTACCACGGACATTGCTCCGGGGTACGATCACATCACGAGCGCGATCGGCGCGGCGATGATCGGTTGGTATGGCACCGCGATGTTGTGCTATGTCACGCCAAAGGAGCATCTGGGCCTGCCGGATCGCGACGACGTGAAGGCGGGGGTGATTGCGTACAAGATCGCCGCGCACGCCGCCGACCTGGCGAAGGGTCATCCGTCCGCCCAGTACCGCGATAACGCCATCAGTAAGGCGCGGTTTGAATTTCGTTGGGAAGACCAGTTCAATCTGTCGCTGGATCCCGTCACGGCCCGGGAATACCACGACGAAACGCTCCCGCAGGATGGGGCGAAAACGGCACACTTTTGCTCGATGTGCGGTCCGCACTTTTGCTCCATGCGTATCACCGAAGATGTGCGCAAGTACGCGGAAGAGCAGGGAATCGCAGCAGAGGCGGCGCTCGCGAAGGGGCTGGAAGAAAAGGCCCGCGAGTTCGCGGAAGCAGGCAGTGAGGTGTATCAGTAGGGAGAGAGGGTTCGCCCGCAGGTGATTTTAACTTGATTGCTTCTGCGGCCGCATCCACCGTGCGCGGATGCGCTTAATTTTCCCGATCGCATCTGTTGCGTTCGCCCTTCTCTTTGCGACGTTGCCGATGAATGCCGATGACGCAAGTTCCGGGGCCTCGATGACCCTTACGCAGGACGGGACCACAGCACAATACGACGTCGCACTCGACAAAGTCGTCATCCGTTCGTCCGGCCGGCCGACGATCGAGACCGTTCCTGCTCAAAAGAATCTCGCATCGATGCTGGAGTTCGTGGAACAGCTCCTGACCGTTGGGAAGCTGGACGCATCTCTTGTCCTATACCCTGCGGGAAGCCGCAAACCATCGGAAGCCCGCGTCCTCACGAACGAAGTGCTGGTGAAAGCGACTCCCGACGCGGTTGCGAAGATTTCCAAAATGGACGGGGTGTACTCCGTCAAACCGCTGAAGGGTCTCCCCAATTACTACCGCGTCAATGTGCTCAAACCCGGAACATCGCCCGAGATGGCGAAGCGACTCAAATCTGTTGGAGGCGTGGAATCCTCCGAAATCCAGCTCTCCCGCCGTTTCGCTCCCCGCCTCGTGCCGAATGATCCTCTTTTTCCGGACCAATGGAATTTCCTGAGCAATGGGCAAAGCGGAGTCGGCTCCGGAAGCGACATTAACATCACCCCAGCCTGGGATACGGCAACCGGAACCGGAATCGTGGTGGGCGTCATCGATGAAGGGGTGGATTTTACGAACCCCGATCTCACGGCTAATGAAAGCTCAGCGAACAACTACGACTTCGTCGATGACGACACCAATCCCGCTCCGTTTCCCGGGTATTCGCATGGAACAAGCTGTGCAGGCCTTGCGGGTGCGGTGACCAACAACAACCTGGGTGTGGCAGGTGCCGCCTTCGGAGCCACGCTAGCCGGATTGAAAATCGACTTCTCCTTCGTGACGGATGCCACGACCGCCGAGGCTCTCTCCTACAACAACGACGCCATCTTCGTGAAGTCGAATAGCTGGGGTCCGATCGATGACGGTCAGTTAGCCCCCGCAGGCGCCGCGAACTTAGCCGCTCTGCAAAACGGAGCCACATCCGGTCGCGGTGGCCTTGGCGTGATTTATCCCTGGGCCGCTGGCAACGGGCTCCAGAACAATGACAACTCGAATTACGACGGATTTACGAACTCGATCTACACCCTGGCGGTAACCGCGACGGACGAAAATGGTCAGCAGGCATTTTATGCGGAGCCGGGTTCGAATATTTCCGTGGCCGCGCCGGGTAGCTCCTTCGTGGGGATCACCACTACGACGAACACAGGGGAAGGGGATGTTTCCTCCAACTACACCAATCAGTTCAATGGCACCTCCGCAGCCACGCCTCAGGTGGCAGGCGTGGTGGCTCTGATGTTGCAGACAAAGCCGACGCTCGGCTGGCGGGACGTTCAGGAGATCCTGATGAAGACCGCCCAGCTCAACGACCCCACGGAAGCAGGCTGGACCACGAATGCGGCAGGGTTTCATTTCAATGAAAAGTACGGGGCGGGATTGGTCGACGCCACCGCCGCAGTCACGACCGCTTCCACTTGGACGAATCTTGCCACTCAGGAAACGCAGCTGACGCCGGTAGCGGGAACGCCTCAAGTCATTCCGGACAACGTGGAATCCGGGGTGAACTTCTTTGCATCGGTTAGCTCGTCGATCAATCGGGTTGAACACGTGCAGTTGCGCTTTACCGCCGCGCACACCTGGCGGGGCGACCTTCAAATCACGCTGACTTCTCCTTCCGGGACGGTGAGCACTCTCCAAACCACACATGGGGACAGCACCAATGATATCGATGACTGGCCGTTTATGACGGTTCGGAATTGGGGGGAGAACCCAAATGGACAGTGGAGGGTGAACGTTTCCGACCGCGTCGGAGCGGACGAGGGTACCGTGGTTTCGATGAACCTCGTGATTTATGGAACGACGGCGTCAGCCGCACTGCCCCCCAGCACCGACCCGGCGCCCGGTCCGGGGTCTACAGCGCTCCCTGCGGGATTGGGAGATTACCCCAATGGAACCGGGGGCGACGAGCAGCCTGTGATCACGATGCGGGCCCCGGAGAATCGGACATTGACCACGACCCTGCGTTCGTATCCCATCTCCGGCACGGTTGCCGATTCCGGCCCGGTCTCAGGTGTCTATTGGAAATCCCCGCGCAGCAATGGATGGCAGGCCGCATCGGGCACAAACGATTGGTGGTCGTATGCCGAACTACGTACCGGGGACAATGAGTTCCAGGTGCAGGCAATCGATACCAGCGGATTTTTCTCGAAGATCATGACGTTTAAAATCAAGCGCGAGGATTGATCTCGCGTTTGGGATCCGTCGTCATTTCCCTGCGAACGCCAATCGTTTGCCGACACTTTCCCCTTGCCTGTCCACTCATTTTGATCTTCTCTTGGAGTCTCGTATGAAGTCTTTTGTTCTCCTCTCGGCTCTCCTCGTTTCGGTTTCTGGTGCATTGGCTGGCGGAGGGGGTGGACCCTTCAGCGACTATTCCCCGCTTCAAACGGGAATTGACGGGACTTATCAGGCGACCGCTCGCGGGGCGAATCTGACGGGAATCATTAAGTTTGCGTACAACGGCGGAAGCCAGACGCAGTCGCCGACGGAGAACAACTGGATCTTTTTTGTGGGTGGGCAAATCATCACCGGGAGCACATCCGCTGCGTTGGATGACAATACGGTAACCGGAATCCTTGACTCGCAGGCTCTGGGGAGTCTTGGCGGCAACGGAGATGGAACGATTGATCTTCCCCAAGTGATTGTGAATAACGGAACAAGCTCTGCTGGGACGTTCGAGGGGACGATTGACCAGAACAAGGTTGGGGCTCCGTTCAGCGGTGAGGGTGCGGTCGTGCCTTCCCCGGCCTCGACCAATCAGATCATCTCGATTTCCGGTGTGGACATCACGGATACCAACTTCAGCATTCAGGACATCACGGTGTCCACCACCACGATCACGAACGCTGCCGGTACGATTCCGGCCACCGCGTTTACGTTCTCCGGATATCGGACGAGCACGCTCACGTCCGGTGCGAACGCAAACTCCTCGTCGACGAACTCGTCGACCAACAACTGATCGCTGACGGATCCAGAGTCCGTCGGGACCGGAATGGACGCGGGTTAACGTTGAACAGACGAATCTTCCGGTTTAAGCCCAGGACCCACGGCTGGACGGTCTTGGAAATCTGTGCGGCGATTGCCATTGTGTTGACCCTCGCGGCTCTCGCCGCGGTAGCGTGGCGGAAGTTGCCGGGGATCGCGGATCGCGCTCGGTGTCTCAGCAACATGCGCTCGCTTCATACGAGCTTCGAGACCTACCTCCAGGACAAGGGACGCTGGCCACAGGTTCCTACCTTTAATGGGAAGCAGAACCGCCAATGGAGCGAGTGGTGGATTGCGGAAATGCAGCCTTATGGCGCGACGGAAGCGGTTTGGATGTGCAATGGCGCAAAGAAGCTCTCCAATGCCCAAGACGAGCAGAATCGGCTGAGGATCAGTTATTCACCCACACAGTTCGACGCGAATCCGATTACGCCTCACCGGTGGGCCCGGCAACCATGGCTCGTCGAGATTGGCAACATCCACGGTGAAGGCCCGTTCATTTCGTTCCCCGACGGCTCGATCAAGTCCCTGAACGAAGTCCTCGGCAAGTAGTGAGTCAAGAGTGACCGGGGGCTGCCTGCCCCTGTCACTTTCTCAGTCACTCTACGGAACGAACTCGATCTTCGGCTCCGCAGGAATGATCCCCGCCAGCGCCCCGCGTCGCAGGAACTCCGAAATTGCCCGCCGCCCGCGATCTCCGTAGTCGAGGGTGAGATCATTGACATACATCCCGATGAATTTGTCGGCGAGCGCCTCATCCATTCCCCTCGCCAATGGCATGCTGTGGGTCACCGCCGGCGCGCGATGCGCCAACCCATACGCGATGCTCTCCCGGAGGATCGCAGAAATCTCGGCCTGCTGCGCGAGCGGGATGTCCTTCCGGATCACATTGCCCCCGAGCGGAAGCGGCAGCCCCGTTTCCTCCAACCACCAAACCCCAAGGTCCCCCACCAACGAGAATCCCTCGCTTGCGAAGGTCAGCTGGCCCTCATGAATGAGGAGCCCGACATCCGCGACACCGCTCTGAACCGCAGAAAAGATTTCATCAAAGGGAACGACCACGTAATTGAACTCCCCCAGAAACAGCCTCGCCGCCAGAAACGCACTAGTCATCGTTCCCGGAACAGCGATCGTCCGCGCGCTCAACCAGCGTTTGCGGGAATCCCAGTCGGCCCCGTCTTCCAAGCCGGCCAGTTCGCGTGTCACAAACATCGGCCCGTATCCGTCGCCCATGCTCGCGCCTGTCGGCAACAGTGCGTACCGATCGAGAATGTAGGCCAGCGCATGAATCGAGACGGCCGAGATGTGCAGTTCCCCGCCGAGCGCCCGCTGGTTCAGCGTCTGAATGTCCTGAAGGATGTGCTCGAAGGTGTAGCCCCGGAGATCGATTTTCCCCTCCGCCATCGCGTAAAACATGAAGGCATCATCCGGGTCCGGCGAATGACCAAGGAGTAGAGGAATCTGGCGCGCGTCTTGCATGGGATGTGGAGACTAGGGAATGGATGCGGCGATGTCACGCAGCAGGGCGGGGCCATGGTACACAAAGCCCGTGTAAACTTGCACGAGTGACGCCCCTGCAGAGACTTTCTCCGTTCCGTCCGCAGCGCTCATCACTCCCCCACTACCAATCAACGGCAACCGCGTCGCTGCGGATGCAACCCGCAGGGTTGCCGTGGATCGCGCACTCAGCGGAGCCCCACTCAAACCGCCGGCCTCGTCGGATCCGTCCGGAATCGACGCGTGGTCGATGGTGGTATTGGTCGCAATCAGTCCAGACAGGCTCATGGAGTCCGCCAGCGCGGCAATTTCGCGAACGTCATCCGGTGCAAGGTCCGGGGCAATCTTGACGAGCAGGGGCTTGTCGCGCCCTCCAGCGCAGGACTGAATGGCGAGAATGATGGGCCGGAGGGATTCCACCGCCTGCAGTTCGCGCAGCCCCGGGGTGTTCGGGGAACTGACATTGATCACGAAATAATCGCCGTACGCCTGGAGCAGGGAAAACGAGCGCGCATAATCCGCCGGGGCGTCTTCGAGAGGCGTCGTTTTTTGCTTCCCCAAGTTGATCCCAACCGGAATGCGCGGCCAGCGTCCGGAATCCCGCAATCGACGGAACCTCTCCGCAACAACCGCGGCTCCGTCGTTGTTGAAGCCCATCCGATTGATCAGCGCCCGTTGCCCGGGATAGCGGAACATCCGGGGCTTGGGATTGCCCGCCTGCGGCTCCGGGGTGATGGTCCCCACCTCAACGAACCCAAAACCCAGCGATTCCCACGCGCACAGTGCGACCCCATTTTTGTCCATGCCGGCGGCAAGACCAACCGGTGAAGGAAATCGCACGCCGAAAACGTCGCGAGGTTTCGTCGAAGCCGGACCGAAAGGCACGAACAGTCGCGCCATGATGGGGAAACGGTGGAGGAGGCGCAGGGTGACGTCGTGCGCCGTCTCCGCCGGGAGGGCATAAAGGGCGGGTCGGAGCCAGGTGTCGTAGAAACTCATTTGCCGATGCAGAATGCGCCAAAAATTTCCCCGAGCAATTCCTCGGGATCCGCGTGACCGACGACGTCCCCGAGCGCCCCGAGCGCTGCACGCATTTCGATCGCCACGATCTCCGCAGGGGCGTTGCTGGTCAAGAGAACCTGCGTTTCGCGCAGCGCGTCAGCCGCTTTTTCAAGGCAAACCCGATGACGCGCATTAATGGCCACCCCGCTCTCCGCCCGCTGCGCGGCCCCCGGGGCGAACTCTGATGCCAGCCGATCCACGAGCGCCGGGAGCCCTTCGCCTGTAACGCACGACACGCACACGGCGTCCGCTGGCGCCTCTTGGGGAATTCCGGAAATGTCGATTTTGTTCAGAACGAGGATTTCCCGCGGGTGTCCGGCATCGACTGCAACCGGCCACGACTGGGCGTCAACGACGTGCAATGCGAGGTCGCACTGCTCCAAAGCAAGTCGCGTGCGGGAAATGCCCGCTTGTTCGACGGGATCCGTAGTCGTCCGCAATCCCGCGGTATCGATGAGTCGAAAGGGAAGTCCGCGCAAACTGGCCGTTTCTTCCACGGTGTCGCGGGTGGTTCCGGGACTCGCATGAACGATCGCCCGCTCCCAGCCGAGCAGGCGGTTCAAGAGGCTGGATTTCCCCGCATTCGGTGCCCCAACAAGCGCGACGCGAACTCCCTCGCGCAGGATGCGACCATCGTTTGAGGTCTCGAGCAGGCGCTGAACCCGCTGGGAAAGCGTTTCGATCCGCGCGAGCAGGGCGGCAAAGGAATCCGGCGAAATGCCTTCCTCTGGAAAATCAATCGACGCCTCGAGGTGGGCGAGCGTTTCCAAGAGCGGCGCGCGGAGTTCATGCATCGTCCGGGAGAGGCGCCCTCCCCGTTGAATGTTCGCCGCATCCAGCGCGAGAGTCGTCTGGGCGCGGATCGTATCCATGACCGCCTCCGCTTGCGTGAGGTCGAGCTTGCCATTGAGAAAAGCGCGCTCGGTGAACTCGCCGGGTCGGGCCAGGCGTGCCCCGGCGCGCAGGATCGCTTCGAGGACTTGGGCGGTGACGAGCACGCCGCCATGACACGAGAGCTCCACCACGTCCTCGCCCGTGTAACTAGCCGGAGACCGGAACACCGTGGCCAGCGCTTCATCGATGAGGCGCCCGTCCCGCATGACACGCCCGAGGGCCACCGTGTGGGATTCCTGCGTTTCGATTCCCCGCCGCGAGTGGAAAACGGATCCCGTGAGCCGAATGGCGTTAGTTCCGGAGATGCGAACGACCGCGATGGCGCCTTCGCCGGGGGCCGTGGCGACAGCGGCGATCGTGTCTTCCATCACGCGATCGGGTTTTTCACGATTTCCTCAAAGACCTCGAGGAATCGTCCGTTCTGCTCCGCCGTGCCCACGGAGACGCGGATCCACTCCGGCAAACCGTAACTGCGCATCGAGCGGACGATGATCCCGCTTTGGAGCAGGGTGCGGAACACCGCATCGCCATCGCCCACGCGGACGAGCACAAAATTCGCCACGCTCGGAACGTACTCGAGTCCGAGCCGCGCGAATGTGGTTTCGAACAGGATCCGGCCGGTGCGGGTGACGTCGCGCGTTTTTTCCATGTGGGCTTCGTCGAGTAAACCCGCCACTGCCCCGGCCTGGGCGATTCCATTTGCATTGAACGGTTGCCGCGCCTTTTGGAGCACGTTGGCGATCGCCGGTTTCGCGATGCCGTAACCGATCCGCAGATTCGCGAGGCCCTGGATCTTCGAAAACGTGCGCATGACGACCACGTTTCGCTCGTCTCGCACGTACTGCAGCACGTCGGGCGGGGTATCGAGGAACTCGTAGTACGCCTCATCAAAAACGGTCAGCACGTGATTCGGCACCGCTGCCATGTAGCGATCAATGGCGTCCTGACCCACCATCGTGCCGGTCGGATTGTTCGGGTTGGCGATAAAGACGATGCGTGTGCGTTCTGTAATCGCGGCGAGGGTGGCATCGATGTCCACCGTGAAGCCGGGATCCGGTGTTTCGATCGTGGTGGCACCGAACAACTGCGCCATCAGTTTGTAGACCGCAAATGCATGTGCGGAAGTGACCACTTCATCTCCTGGACTGACGAATGCGTGGCTGACGAATTCGATGATTTCGTTGGACCCGTTGCCCAGGACGAAGTGTTCGCGAGTGAGGTGGAATTTCTGGGCAAGGGCTTCCCGGAGGTAGTACCCCCCGCCGTCGGGATAAAAGTGCGCGCGCTCCAATTCCGCCCGCATGGCGGCGACGGCCAGGGGAGAGGGGCCGAGGGGGTTTTCGTTGGATGCCAGCTTGATGATGTCGGACGCGGGGATGCCGAGCTCCCGTGCGAGATCTTCAACGGGCTTCCCGGGTTCGTAGGCTACGAGGTTGCGGACATGATCGTGGGCGACAAGGGACATGGCGAAAAATCCAATCAACCCCAAAACGGGCAAATCCAAAGGAAAAACCGGGTCCGGCGGCGAAAAACCTTCGCGGATCGTCTTGTTTACACTGCTCAAACCGTGTGCGAAAAAGGTGCATCGAAACCCCTCGGATTGCCGTCATTGCGGACACGCACGACCGTCTGCGTCCTGAGCTCCTGGCCGCGCTCCGCGGGGCTGCGGAGATCTGGCACCTGGGCGATGTTTGCAGCGAATCCATTGCGGCGGAACTGGCGGCGATCGGACCCCCGCTCGTGATCGTTCGCGGGAACAATGATTTTTGTCCCGCATGGCCGGAAAAGCAGCTGCTTCGCCGGGCGGGACATGAGTTTCTCCTCCAGCACCACCCTCCCCACCGCAGTACGGAGGTGGAATTTCTCCTCCATGGCCACACGCATGTTCCCCGCGATGAGATGGTTGGAGTTACGCGGGTACTAAATCCCGGGGCGGCGGGATTGGCCAATAAGGGGGCACCCAGAAGCTTTGCCTGGCTGGAGGTAGACGAACAGGCGGTGCGCTGGAGGATCCAACTCCTGTAATTTGGAAAGGCACGGGTAGGAAAACCCGTGCTCCTTTAACGGAGAACGGGTTTTCCAACCCGTTTTCTGCATGGGAACGACCGAGTATCCAGCCCGGCAGCATTGGGTGGTTGGAGGGTCCGAGTCCTGTCATTTGGAAAGGACACCGAACGACACGGGTAAGAAAACCCGTGCTCCGTTCACGGAGAACGTCCGCCGCGCCGCTGCGGCGCTGCGCGATCAGAAAAGGATCGGGATCACCAGGATCGCGACGATGTTCACCACCTTGATCATCGGATTGATCGCCGGCCCGGACGTATCCTTGTAAGGATCTCCCACCGTGTCACCCGTTACCGCCGCCGCGTGCGCCGGTGATCCCTTTCCGCCGAAGTTGCCTTCTTCAATGAACTTCTTCGCGTTGTCCCAAGCGCCGCCGCTGGAGGTCATGGCGATAGCGAGGAAGAGCCCTGTGACGATCGTGCCCACGAGCACGCCACCGAGTGCGACGTAGCCGAGGCCGGGGATGATCGCGACGGCGATGACCGCGGCCACGGGCAGGAGGGCGGGAAGGACCATTTCGCGGAGCGCTGCGCTGGTGACGATATCCACGCATTTGGCGTAATTCGGCACATCGGTTCCGAGGAGGATTCCCGGGCGCGCTTTGAGTTGGCGTCGGACTTCCACGACGACCGCTCCGGCGGCCTTACCGACCGCATTCATGCTCATGGCGGTAAAGACGAAGGGGAGGAGCCCCCCGATGAACAGGCCGACAATCACCTGCGGGTCGCTCAACGAAAACGCGAGGGATTCCGGAATCACCTCCGTGGCGGCGAGAATGTGGGCCTTAAGTTCTTCCACATACGATCCGAACAGCACCAGAGCGGCGAGGCCGGCGGACGCGATCGCGTAGCCCTTCGTGACAGCCTTCATCGTGTTTCCGACTGCGTCGAGTTCGTCCGTGATCGTTCGTGTTTCCTTTGGCATGTTGCTCATCACCGCGATCCCGCCCGCGTTGTCCGTGATCGGACCGAATGCATCGAGGGAGATAATGATCCCGGAAAGCGACAGCATGCTGGCCACCGCGATGGCGACTCCGTACAAGCCCGCGAGATGGAAGCTGCAGAGGATGGCGATGACGATGAAAATGACCGGGAGGGCGGTCGCGTGATTGCCCACGGCGATCCCCGCGATGATGTTGGTTGCGTGGCCGGTTTCGGACGCCTTGGCGATTTTCTGCACCGGAGCGTATTTGGTGGAGGTGTAGTAATTCGTGATGACGACAACGACCGCGGTCATCAACAGACCGACCATCGCGGATCCGTACAGCGCGAGCGGCGAGACGGCGGCCTTCAGGATCGTCACTCCGGCCGGGAATAGCAGGAACGTTGCCGGATAAAACAAAACGGCGGAGAAAACGATGCTCACCGCCACTGCTCCCATGAGGGATGCGGTGGGATTTAGCGGGATGCGATTGACAAAAACGATCCCGAGGATGGAACCGACCACCGAGATGCCCGCGAGGATGAAGGGGAAACTGATCGCGGCCGGATTGTCAGGAATCAAAAGGAACCCCACCAGGATGGCTCCGATCAGGCTGACCGCGTAGGTTTCGAAAACATCCGCGGACATACCCGCGCAGTCACCGACATTGTCACCCACGTTGTCGGCGATCGTTGCGGGATTGCGGGGATCGTCCTCGTCGAGATTGCTTTCGATCTTGCCGACGAGGTCGGCGCCGACGTCAGCCGCTTTCGTGTAGATGCCTCCTCCGAGGCGGGCGAATACGCTGATCAGGCTTGCGCCGAGGGCGAGACCGATGAGGCTGTGGATGGCGGGTCCCACACCGAGAGCGGCTTTGGCGCCGAGGAAAAAGATGCCCACCGAGAGAAGGCCCAGTGCGACGACAAGCAGTCCGGTGACCGCTCCGCCATTGAAGGCGACGCGCATCGCGGCGTGACGCCCATGGGTCGCGGCCTGTGCGGTGCGCACATTAGCGAGAACGGCGATTCGCATTCCGACAAAACCGGCGGCGAGCGAGCAGACGGCGCCGATCACAAAGCCGATCGCGGAAGGGAAATTCTTGAACCAGGCGAGCAGGACGAAGATGACCACTGCAATCCCGCTGATCGTCACGACTTGGCGATTCAGATAGGCCTTTGCCCCCTGTTGAATCGCAGCGGCGATCTTGCGCATTTCCTCCGAGCCGTCAGAGGCCCGGAGGATTCCGGCAATGAGCACAACGGCGTAGAGCAAACCGAGAAGGGCAAGGGCGAGGGAAATTTCGACGGCTCTCGTCTCAAGAAAAGATGCACCGATAAACATGGGGAAGGGGAGGCGGGGAAAAGGGTCTAGCTTTCCATAGACTGTTTTTGCATGCAAGGAGGAAAGGGGGATGTGGCGTTCAAAGGGCGTGAATCACCTCGCTTCGACGGTCCCGGCGAATGCCCTTCGCGGCCACTCAGGCGCGGAGCGAGAACATTGCAAAATCCGGTTGCGTATCGATCGGGGCTAAAGTTCCCAGTTTTGAAATCGTCTCCATCAACCGCTGGCTCGCTTCGGAGACAAGCAGCGAGGCCTGCGACGCACAGAGCGTCGCAAGAGAAATCCGCTTCGAAAAGCTCAGGTCCCCAGTCTCGGGAGACAGCCCGACGAACCCGACCGCGAAAAAGTTTTGTCCTGCCATTTCGTTCATCTCCTTTGACGTCCACACCTGTGCGGAGTTGGGGAGGGTGGCGATGAACAGCGCACTCGCATCACCCCGCGCGACGAGCTTCAGCTCTAGGCGCGCGCCATCTCTCGCGTATTCGAACGCGGCGACGTCCTGTCCCTCGCAAGCCGGCAAAGCGCTCACGCCGTCCAATCGGCCAAAGATTCCCGCCGCCAGAGCAAATTCGGGGTCCGAACGACGTCCTGCGGTGCTCATGGGGATCCGGCGAACACGCCTGTGCGGGAAATGTCGTCAATGGCTTGCTCGGCCGAAATCTTTCCCGCGCCGATCGCATTGTACAAAGGGGCGAGGCGGGAGACCGCGACAGCCGTCATATCGAAAACTTCACGCACCACCGCGAGATCCCGTTCGCCGATGTCCTGCCAAGGATAGACAAAGCGGAAACTTCCGCGCCGCGCCACCTCCATTATCCCGAAAAAGCCAAGCGGCAACGTTTGGTTCACAAAGTGAAACAGACGCCCAGCCTCGAGGAGGGCACCCGACGAAAGCTCGAGAGGGAACGAAATATAGAACTGGAGGAGGGCGAACGCCACGTCCTCCGCGGAGGCGCCTGATTCATCTCCGCCGTCGTTAATAAAGATGAGTTGCATGAAGTACGGGCGTCCCATTTCGTCCTCCGCGACTGGGACATAGAGTTGTTCGGCCGGGATGTCCGTGAAGACGTTGGACCGCTCGACGAGATAATCGTCGGCTTGAAGAGCCGCCTGGATGGAGGACAGACGTTCCGGGATGGTGAGCGCGGGCATAAGGAGTTTAGTAAAGGGATTTCTTGAGGAGGCCGTTTCGTATTTGTTGGGAGAGCAAATCCGGGTCGCGGGATTTCAGCCATGTCTTTACCGCAGCATCCCACTCGGCGTTGGCGGTTCGCTTCTGGATGGTATCATCGCGGGCGAACGGCTTCATCTCGTCGCGAAGCACTGTCGTCCACGGCTTAGGCGCTGACCCATCCGGGGAATCCTGCTCGCGAATCAAATTCTCCGCGAATAGGCAACCGGCGATGCCCGGATCCTTTCGCACAATCTTAGCGATAATAAACTCCGCCCGCTCCGCCTCCGGCAGATGACTTAACCTCATGAGTTTGGGATTCGTTGCATCGCCGGGGATGGTGCCGCCCGGGCCCAGTTCCAGCAGGGCGCGACACCAGTCCGCCAGGTTTTGATCCCGCTTGTTCCTGACAACCGTTTGATACGCGATGACGTTGATCGCGGTGAGTGCCGACACGCCAACGCCGATTATTCCGGCTGGTGGTCCCAGTCCCGCCGCCAAGCCCACCGCCTTCGCCGTCTGTGCCACCGTCGATGCAACCCGAATTTGCTTTGCTCCCACCCTCGCATCGCGGCTTAGTCCCCGCGCGACATTCATGCGGAAATCTCCAAACATAACGCTCTTGGGTCGAACGAGTTTTCGCCCGGCCCGTGCCCCACGCATGGCGTATAGGGCCTGATTGGGAAATGCCTGGTTCTGCGACGCCAGATCGATCTTGTCCGTTCGGTCTCCAAATTCCTTTCGAAACTTCATCTGAATTGGTCGCAGCGCCCGTTTGCGAACATGCCGCGCGTGGAGAAGATCGCTAATCGCTTTGCCCGATTTTGCGGCACTTGTAACGGCCGCAATCCCACTATCGAGATTTTGGAGTACCGCGCTCGCGACCGGGGATTCGACGAGCGCCGAGCTTTGGGAGACGAGATTGCTAAGCGAAGCAGCGTTCTCAAAAAATCCCGCTAATTGCTCCGCTTTGCCGCTGAACTGCTGCCCAAGCAGAGAATCCAATCTTTGTTCAATCGTGACCAACTCCTGTCGCAACTCCCTTCGGAATGACTCGATCTCGTGGGGATCTGCGCGTTCGAGTCCCCGAGCGTCCAACTCGGCGAGCGCAAGCTTTGTCGCAACGCGAACCGCAAAAAGGGTACCGATTTCATTCTGCTTCTCTTCGCACTGCTCGCTCACTTTTATCCACGCGGACAACTCGCCGTAAAACGAAAGCACTTCGTCCACCCCGGTTTGCAACACCGGGCCTGTGCCAAAAAACTGCGCGATCTTGTTCGCGGTCTTCTCGGCAGTCTTCACGCCGGTTCCCGCTGCACCCGCCAACGCCCCCCCGGGGAGTCCTTCCGCGGTGGAACGGCGGTCCGCCGAAGGATCGAATCGATCCGGGAACGTCTGCCCGCAGTACGCCTTTAACCGCTGGAACGCGGAGTTGAAATCTTGGTCAAACCGGGCCGAGTAAGTGCTTGCCATCGTCCCTGCGCTGCCGAGAATTCTTTCGAAATCCTTCTTGGGATCCACATTTGAAACGCTCCCTTGCTCGAATAGACCTGACTCCAGTCGTTCGGCGCGGTGATCGCGAATTCTTCGGGAGGGAAGGGGACGGTTAGCCGGGTTGCCAGGATCTTTGAAATCGACGAAGCGGTCGGGGAACAGTCGATGACCCACTTCTGCGGTGATTTGGTCCATCGGTTCGGTCGTTGCGGAGTGACCTGATTGAAACGCCCGAGCGAGGCCTGCGGACATGACGGCCCGTCGGAGATTAGTTAGTTCCCCTTTGGATAATCCGAGATCCTTCCGGGTGTTTTCCGTATTGGACAAATAGTTGGCCACGTAGGCGCGAACCCTGGTTTTCCCCTCGGCGAGATCGGACTTGTGGTTTGCTTTTGACTGCCGGAGTACCCGGACGATTTCAGTTTCCGTAAGCGCCTCCCCGGTGGCGTACGTTTGTTTCAGCTTACCCCAAGTGACTGCGGCGGCCTCCACTCCGTAGTGCTCACCGACGTACTTCACGAGTCGTCCAATGGCCTGTCGGTTCGCCTTAGGGTCACCTGCCGAAGTGCTTAGCAGTTGGGCATCCGTTAATCGTTGCGTGGTGCGAAACCAGAACTTTCCATCGAGAGCCTTTCTGCCGGTGTTGAATTCTTGGCCGACCTCTGTGAGCAAGTGCCGCAGGGTTGGCGGTTCGACGATGCCCGAAGGCTCTCTGCCAGTTGAGTCGGTGAGACGTATGGCCTCGCTAAGGATTTCCCGTGCGCGACCCGTGGTGAGGTCCCTACTGCCGGAGGGAAACGTCTCTGCAAAATGCCTCTTCCAAATGATCGCCATTACTTCGTCGGGTATTGCCTTCTCATTCTTGAGAAAGTGCATGAGTGCAGCAATCGTCCGCTTATTGTCGATGCGACGCTCGGTCCGATTCATTAGCCAAGCGGACTTCCAAAGACTGGCTCCCTCCCATTTAGCCGACAACCTGCGGTCGGTGGCGGATCCCTGGCGTGACAGAGAGTGGAAGGCACAGGAAAGCCCGGCGGGGCCCGCATGCTCATCATTTACGACGGGGACATGGACCCAGCCCGCGTGCGAGTTGCCGACCGACAACTGTTCGGCCTCGTTAAGCAGTTTGTTGCGGAGGGTTGTCGTAAAGTCGGCGCCAGTCTGCGCCCGTGTGAAGAGCTCGCATCCCTCGGTAAACAGTCGGTCTGCAATGAGTGGCCCGTACTTTGCCTCCACCCACTTAACAAATGCCCCCACCGCGAGTCGGTTTTGCTCGATGAGACTTTCGGTGCGCTGACTTGGAATAAAGAATCCGCCGGACGAACCTTGGGCCGTCAGGCGCATAGTGAAGAAGCGGCCGAGGATTCCGCGCGAACCGAAGTCCGCTGTTTCTGCGAGGCTTTCGGTTTCGGTGGCATCGATGCCGAGGGAGGCGAGATTCGTATTTAGCTGAGACCGGTGTTTCGCTATTTGCGACTCAAGTTGAGCTTGTACTTGAACCTGGTTTATAACCCGATTGTCGGGTGCGTCTGCCGGTTGTTCGTTCAGGCGGGCGGCGACTTCCTCACGTCTGCGAGTTAAGCACCGTTCAATCGAGGATTCGACCGCGCTGCGGGCAAATGTTTGCCAGCCTTGAACGAGGCTGGGTCTCCCACCGCGGAACGTCACGAATTTTGATTGGAGGAATTCTTTGCCATCGACCTTTGCCACCAGCAGAGCTTCGCGGAACAAGGATCCTTCCAAGTCCGCTGCAACCGCTCTGCGAAGCGCAGCGGTTTGGTTGTCGGAAAGCTGTTTCCCTTTGCATTGCGCCTCGGTTTCGGTTTTCAGGACCGCGTTGAAGGTCGATTCCAGCTTGGTAAGGGATTTCGCAATCGACCCGATCTCCCGGGGCGACGGCGCTTCTGCCCTATCGGAGGGACGAGGCAGAAGCGCCGCAATCTGCGGGCCGAACTCTCGAGACACACATTCTCTAAAATCTTCAAAAGTGCTGCGATCCGGTTCTGCCGGTTGACCCGGAGGCGGCGAGTCTACGCGGACGCGGTGGAAGTCCGAAACCTGCGCCGCTTGAACGCTCGCATTCATTCTCAAACGTAGGGAAACGCTCTGGAAGCCCCGGGGGGCGGCGATGCGTCGCCTGCAACAGACTGGAAGAATGTCGACCAGTTCGCTCCCGCCTCGCCCATTTCGTGAATGGCCGCAAAGAGGATGTCGGGTTCTGCCGCGACCCGGCCCGTTAGGAAGAGGATGCCTTCGTTGTTGATCGCAAATCCGAATGTCCCATCACCAACGCTCAAGAAATGATTCGAGTAGAGGGCGATTTTCCGAGCAGCGACGCTGTCGCCGAGATCGCTGACGTAAGACACCATCTCCACGGCCCCCTCCCGAACGTTCGTAAAGACCGTCGCCCGATCCGTGACGACAGCAGTCCATCCCCAGATCGGGACGCACGCCCATGCGGGGGCCGCTTCTCCGAGCGAGCAAAGGAGTTCGAGCACCTTCGTCGGTGCACTGGGAGTCTCCGTGAAAGGAAGGTTCATCGTCAGATCACCTGAACGTTGATTCCGTCGTTCCGCGAGGGCGAGTTCGCGGATGTGACGATTTCGCCACCGCGCTCGGAGCGCCAATTAACGAAGAATCACTCGCGAAAAAGCCCGCGGTTTCCGGTGCTTGCCACCTGGAACGATCCGCCGGCAATCGCCCGCAGTGCGCCGCTCGCGGCGACGGCACGAACGGCGCCCGTGACGCCCGCAGTTCCACCGATGGCGGGATCGAGGGTCCCGTCCGACATCAGGCGTGCCAGGTTCTTTCGTGGTTGCCCACCCACCTGGGTGAACTCTCCCCCGACGAGGATGCGTCCGTCGGGTTGAATCGACACCGCGGCGACGGGTCCGTTCGTCGTGCCTGAAGCGCTGAAGGATGGGTCAAGCGAGCCGTCCAGACGGAATTTTGCAAGATTTGACCGGGGTTGTCCCGACGCGTCGGAGAATTCCCCTCCGGCGACCACTCCGCCATCCGGGGAGACCGCCAGGGCGGCGATTTTTCCATTCACCCCGGAGGTGGGGCCTTCGAACGCCGTGCGATCGAGGGTTCCGTCTGCGTTCAATTTGGCAATGTTGCGCCGCGCCACGCCGCACACGGAACTGAAAACGCCCCCTACAATGACGCCGCCGTCGGGAAGAACGGCGATCGCGAGGACATTGCCATTGACCCCGCCTCCTTCAGAGAACGCGTTGGGCGTCGCGGGTTTTTGCGCTGCGGGGTTTTCGGCAAGGAGAGGGGAGAGCGCGATTCCGAACATCGCGACCAGAGACAAAGCGCGCTTCATCCCGGGATTGCAGCGCGGCGGATCGAAAACGTCAACCGGGATCCGCGCAGAGGTTCAACCCCGGGCCTGGATGACGACGAAATTCTTGCGGGAAATCTCCCGCTCGCCGCTCCAGCGGTAGGCGCAAAGGGCCTCGCCGCGCGCGAGTCCGAGATCAAGGCACGCAATGTTACTTCGGTACGGGAGCGGGTGCCCGGGGAACGCGTAGTGACCGAAAAAGACCGGGCGCTCGTCAGGCGGGTACGGTCGGAAGGCGCGGGTTTGTGCCGTGGACGGGAAAGCGTGGGGGAGGGTGGGGAGTTGCCCCCCCGTGGGGAGGACGGCATCGGCCAGCGGCGTCGTTTCGGGGTTGACCCACCAACGCGAGCGGACGCGGTTCGGTTTCGGTGACCCCGGGATCGCAAAATCGGGTCCATCTGTGAGCGTCCGCACCGCGCGGAGCAGTCGACGTCGTCGAGGTTCGCACGGTGCCGTCGTCATGGGAGGAATACCTCGCATCCAACCCAGAGCCTCGATGGCGTCGGGGGCCCAGCAGGCATGCACCACACGGAACCCTGGAAAGTCGAGGTAGAGCGGGAGGGAGCGGAACCAAAGGAGGTACCCTCGCCAGTCCTCCGGGGAGGGTTCGGCGAGTTGTCGTAGCGTTTCGCGGCATCGCTCGCGGCGCATCGGCGTGATTCCGGGTCGCAATCCGCGTCCATCCGGCAACCAGCACCGCAGGGCTTCCACCTCGTGGTTGCCGAGCACCATGAGCGCACTGCCGTGCTCGCACATGCCGCGAACGATCTCGAGCGCCTCCCGGATGTTCGGGCCGCGATTGATGATGTCTCCGACAAAAATCGCCGTTCGGGAGGGGTGGCGATAAAGCGATCCGTCCGGCTCGTAGCCGAGGCGGGTGAGAAGGCGCGAGAGCGTCCCTCCGTATCCGTGAATATCGCCAATAATGTCAAACCCCTGCATTTCTCAACCGTCCGTTCTCCCCCGCAAAATGTTCACGAAGGGAAAGGGAAACATCGCTTATTTGTCGGATTTCGCAACCGGTTCCCGGTGAACGCGGGATCCTCATAAAAACGAAAGCGGCGGGGCCTCTCTCCAAGCCCCGCCGCTCCGTTTTTCCCTGTAAACCCCTACTGCATGGACAGTTTAGTTGCCGCCGTGGATCAGGTAGCCTTCTTCACCGTGCTCATTGACGTCGAGACCCTCGGTCTCGACTTCAGGTGTCGGACGGAGACCGATCACGAGCTTGACGATGAACGAGATGATCAGTGCGCCGACCACGCTGAGAACCAGCGTAACGCCGATCGCCTGCAACTGGGCGATCCAGAGCGTGCCACCCTCGATAGCGGCTTTCAGGCCGTTCTTGGCCGCGTAAGCGTCGCTGACGAGGTTTGGATTGACCGCTGCACTTGCAAAGAAGCCGGTGACGAGCGCGCCCATCGTGCCGCCGACACCGTGGATGCCGAACGTGTCGAGCGCATCATCGTAGCCGAAGGCCTTCTTCAGAATGGTGCAGGCCAGGAACGGAACCACACCGGCAAGCACGCCGATGATCACGGCGGACGTTGCATCGATGAAACCACAGGCGGGCGTTACCACCACCAGACCGGCCACCGCACCGGAGCAGAACCCGAGGATCGAGGCCTTGCCGCGGGTGATCAGTTCCAAGAGAGGCCACACAAAGGAAGCCACGCCGGCCGCGAGGGTCGTCGTGAGGAAGGCGTTTGCCGCGATGCCGTCAGCTGCCAGAGCGCTGCCGGCATTGAAACCGTACCAACCGACCCAGAGCATTCCCGTGCCGATCGCGCAGATGACCATGCTGTGCGGGGCCATGTTTTCTTTGCCGAAGCCGAGGCGCTTGCCGAGGATGAGACAGATCACAATGGCGGTCCAGCCCGAGGACATGTGAACGACCGTGCCGCCGGCGAAGTCGATCGCGGGGATGCCTGCGCTTGAGTTCCAAACGCCGTTCATGAGACCCGTCGCGCCCCAAACCATGTGGGCGAGCGGGAAATAGATGACGAACATCCACAGGAAAACGAAAGCCATCACGGCGACGAACTTCATGCGCTCAGCCGTGGCACCGAAAATCAGCGCCGGGGTGATGATGGCGAAGGTGAGCTGGTAGATGCAGAAAACGCTCTGCGGAACCCAGTACGCATAGTTGGTGTTGGGCTTGAAATCCACGCCTTGGAGGAAGAAGAACTCCGAGCCGCCGATGTAGGGGCTGTTGAAGTTCGTTCCGAACACCAGGCTGTATCCGACGGCCCACCAGAGGATGGTCACCAGTCCGGCGCAGCCGAAGCACATGGCGATGATGGAAAGGACGTTCTTGGAACGCACCAACCCGCCGTAGAAGAGGGCGAGGCCGGGGAGCGTCATGAACAACACGAGCGCGGCGGCGGCCATCATCCAGGCGGTGTGGCCGGGTCCGGGAATCTCGGTCACCTTGCTGCCTGCGGGATCCACATTGTTCATGTAGGCCTCGAGACCGGCAATACGCGCCTCGAGGGTGGGCTCCGCAGCCGCTTCCTCAGCCGGGGCGGCAGCAGCGACTTCCGTCGTGGTGGTAGTCTGCTCGACCACGGTGGTGGTGGTCGTCATGGAGGCGGCTTCCTGGCTGTGCAGGGATCCCAAAGGAAGCGCCAGTGCGGCAAGCACCGACAGGCCCAAGGGGATGAGTTTCGATTTAGTCATAGCTTCGTGTGATTCGTGGATTGCTTAGTGTTGTTTAAGAGGCCGATGCCTCCCGGTTGAGGAGAGGGTAAGCAACCGCCGTGCCAACAAAGAATGAAGGATAAGCCCCCACCCCATCTCCTCCACCCGCCTCGCGCTTTTCGCGCCTTCGCAGTTCCCCCCTCCAAACGCCAAAGCGGCGGGACTCTCTCCAAAGTCCCGCCGCTCGCGGCCCTACTCCCTGAAAAAACCGTGCCCTTCGCTGCTATACCGCCTTCTCCCCCGTCTCGTCGGTCCGAATGCGGATGGCTTCCTCAACCGGGTAAACAAACACCTTGCCATCGCCGATCTTCCCGGTCTTCGCCGCCTTCACGATCGCCGCCGTGGCACTCTCCAAAAGCGCATCCGCCAGGACGACCTCAATCTTGATCTTCGGGAGAAAATCCACCGTGTACTCACTGCCCCGGTAAATCTCCGTGTGGCCCTTTTGGCGGCCGAACCCTTTTACTTCGCTGACCGTCATGCCCTCGATCCCGAGATCGGCAAGCGCGTCTTTGACTTCCTCAAGCTTGAAAGGCTTGATGATCGCTTCAATTTTTTTCATGTAATCGTCTTATGTGGTTTGCGGTGTGATGCTTCGGATTTTCGGGAGCTCCACGACTGCCGACGGGTGTGGGCTGTCGAGGGGCACTTTCCTGTCGTGTCACAATTCGCGAATATGCCTGGAAGCGGTCCACACCGTTCGTCTGCATACCCGACGCCCTGTTCCACGACCGTTTCCTTGGCCGATAGGGGGAAGGTAAGCAGACTATGTGCCAAAATATTAAAGAGAAACACCGCGCCGTTCTTCGCGGCATTTACAATCGCCCGATCGTACGCCACTTTCCCCGTCCAATCCCATGGTAGGACACGTTTTTCCCCGCATCTTTCGCTATGCCCGACGATATCCAGGCTACGCGATCGGGACGCTGCTCTGTGCGGTGGTATCGACCCTCACCGTGATCGTCTTCCCTGCGGTGACGCAACGGATCGTCGACGACGTCATCCGCCAGGGCCATCCCGAAAAACTCGTCCCTCTCCTTCTCACCGGCCTCGGCGCGTTCCTCCTCCAGGACATCCTGAACAGCCTTCGCATCATTTTGAACAATTCGTTCGAGCAACTCGTCATCCGCGATTTGCGAAGTGATCTGTATGCACACGTTCAGACGCTGCCCATGCGCTGGTTCGATGGTCGGTCCACCGGCGACATCATGACGCGCCTGGTGGAGGATGTGACCTCGGTCGAGCGAATGCTCATTGATGGGATCGAGCAGGGGGTCGTGGCAGTACTGCAGATCGTGATCGTGGGCGGGTTGATGGTTTGGTACAGCCCGCTGCTCGCGGCGACCGCGGCCGCGCCGATCCCGCTGCTCGCTGCGGGGGCATTGGTATATACGCTGACGGCCCGCTCACGCTACCGCCGCCAACGCGCCGCGGCCTCCGCTCTCAATTCGCTGCTTCACGACAATCTCGCGGGTGTGCGGCAGATCCGAACCTATGCGGCGGAGGATCGGGAACACCGACGTTTCAACGAGGTGGGCGAGCGCCTCCGCACGGAGACCCTCAATGTGATGCAGGCCTGGGCCTACTACAGTCCGGCGATGAGCTTCCTCGCCTCGTGTGGCGTCCTGGCTATCGCGGCCGTGGGAGCCTGGCAAGTGCTGGACGGAGCGATGGATATCGGCGTCCTGGTCGCTTTTCTGGTCCTCGCGCGGTTCTTGTACGAGCCGATCGGCCGACTCCATCAACTCAACCAGCTTTTTCAGGCGGGCATCGCCGCCGGGGAGCGGGTATTCGACGTCATGGACGCCGAACCGGAGCCGCTGGCAACCGCAACGCCCGCGACCGGTGGCGTGTCCGTGCCTGTCGAACAGATTCGTGGCGACGTGGAATACCGCGACGTGAGTTTTGCATATGATATGGACCGCTCCGTCCTCGAGGGCGTGAGCCTCCACGCCAAACCGGGCGAGATGGTGGCACTGGTCGGGGCCACGGGGGCGGGGAAATCGACGCTGGTGAATCTGCTCGTCCGGTTCTACGAATTTACCTCCGGGGAGATTCTGATCGACGGTCGCGCGCTCCGTTCCTTCGACCGCGACTCGCTCCGCCGCGCCGTGGCGGTCGTGACGCAGGAGAGCTTCCTGTTCAATGGCACTCCGCGCGACAATCTCCTCCTCGGCAAGCCGGACGCGGGCGAGGAGGAACTTTGGAATGTGCTCGCGGCGGCGAATGCGTCAGATTTCGTCCGCCGACTGCCGCAGGGTCTCGATACCCCGATTGGCGAGCGAGGGGTAAAACTTAGCGTTGGCGAAAAACAGCGCATCTCGATCGCCCGCGCCTTGTTGAAGAACCCGCCGATCCTTGTGCTGGACGAGGCGACCGCCAGCGTGGACAACGCGACGGAGCGTCTCATCCAGGAAGCCCTCGACCGACTCATGACCGACCGCACGAGCTTCGTGATTGCACATCGTCTCTCCACCGTGCAGCACGCGAACCAGATCCTCGTCATGAGCCGCGGCCGCATTGTGGAACGCGGGCGTCACGAAGAACTGATGGAGTTGGACGGCGCCTACGCCCGCCTCTGGAAAGTCGTGGCACTGGGAACGGAGCCGGGGCTTCCAAGCCCCGATCGTTAGAAAATACAAATACCTCCGGAGTCTTCACGCGGGAAAATCGGTGGATAGATGGCTCCCAGGTGGATAAGCTACCAGCATGGCAGAACCGCAAATCCAGGTTCTGGATCATCTCAATCGCGAGGTAGAAAATATCGCAGAGGACCACGAGACACGCTTCGCGGAGGTGGTTGGACCGGATGTGAAAGAAGTCGGTAAGCGCTTTCCCGCAGCGAGGAATCATCCATACAAATGGACTCTCCCCAAGGGCCAGCGCATGGGTGAACCACTCATTCCCGAGAGAGACTGGGACCTGGCAGGAAATCGGGAGTGAAACAACGCGCAATCCCTCGGCGCGCCCTCTAACCTCAATACGAAAACGTCACCGCAACCCCGCCCCAAAACGTGTCATCCGCCGTGCCAGTCAGTTCCGTAAGCGCCCGACTGTACGCAGCGTAGCCGGAAACGGTGATCATTTCGGTCACTTGGATCGGAATACTGATTCCAAATTCGATATTGTTGGCCCCCACAAAAGGGTCGTCTTCGCCGTCTGAACCAGGCGTCGTGTTGTAGTCGAAATTTACCCCGAACGCGCCCCACGCCTCCAGCGCCACGATCTCGCGGTACACCGGGAGACTGCCGTCCACGCGGAAGTTCAGGAAACTCGACCCCGCCGCGTTAAATCCCTGCCCCGTGTCAGAATCCGGACCCAGGTTGAAATTGTAGTTCACCGACGGCGTAACCGTGACCGGTCCAACGCTGATATCGGTCGAAACGCTCGCGTTGAGTTCGTTCGAATAAAAACTCCCGTCCTGCGTTCCGTAATCAAATTCATAGCCCACGCCGATTTCGAAATCCCCCACGGACCGGACGTAACCGATCGAGACGTCTGTTTCCTTGTACGAGCTGCCCTGAGTGGCAAACGCCTGCCATACGCCGACCGAAACGGCGTCATTTTCCGTGATGTTCCACGTGAGGTTTACATTGGTCCATGCAATGCCCGACCCGTAGTCGGTGCCGGTCCGGAGGCCGTTCACCCCGCGCGACATGTACAGACTGTCCCAGCCGGTGCTCAGACTCGCAGAGAAGGTGCGCCCATCCGCGCCCGTTCCCATTGCGGACACCCGGCCCTCGATGGCGGATTCCACGAGTGGCCACCAGTCGTTTTCGGTTTGATTCAACGTACCGGTGAACGTCAGGTCCTGTTCCGGCCAGTAGTAAGCGAAGGAGTTCCCGTGTCCGTCATGACCCCAAAGCTCCCCTTTGCCGTCGCTCAGGCGGATGCGGTAAAGACCGAGCCCGTACGAGATGTCCGTGTCCCCCGTGGGGACGCCCTGCAGCATCACCTTGAGCGTGCCGGGGTCCCGGAAAAGCCCGCCGTGCGCGAGTCCGCGCAGGAAGCGATTCAGATCCGCTGTCGTGCTCACCAGACCCCCTCCGGCCCAATCCGCGCTCTGGCGTCGAACGTTGTCCAAATCCTCCGAGCCCTCGAACCGATGCGATGGTTTTTCCCCGCGGCGATTTTCCCGGTACGTCAGCCACGTGTCGTTCATCCCGAGGCGGTCAAAGATCATCGTGCGGAATACCCGATGGAGGGGTTGGCCCGTGACGTTTTCGATGATCCGCCCAAGCAGGACGTAGTTGGTATCCGAGTAATGAAATGCCGACCCCGGGCGCTTCGCCGGAATCGATCGTGCGGAATCCAGGATATCCTGCGGTTCCCAGAATCGACCCGGTTCCGCGAGGAATGCGGTCAGGAAGGCATTGTTCCCGCCGCTCACGCGAGGGCCGTCCGTCCAGTAATGTCGGAGTCCGCTCGTATGCGAGAGCAGTTGGCGAACCGTGATCGCTCCGTCGAAGCCGCGGCATTCCCGCTGCGGAAGCAGATCGGACAGCCGCGTCTCGAGCCCGAATCTGCCGTTCTCGACGAGGCGCAGGATCGTCGCAGCGGTCACCGCTTTGGTGATACTCGCGATCTCAAACGGAGTATCCGCGCGCATCGGCGCCGAACCCGGCCCGGCGGTTAGTCCGGCGGTGCCGTCCCACACGATGCCCGACGCATTCCGTATGCTGCAAACGCCTCCGCCAAACCCCTCGTTGCGTTCCACCAACCGCCCGAGGACCTCGTTCATTGCGGTGGGGTCTACGGGCGAACCCGTGGAACGGACAGGCAACCCTGCGATGAGCAGAGCGGCAGACAGAATAGCGGCCCGGGTTGCGATAACGCGCAAGCGGTTCAGATGTTTTAACCCTGCATCGGGAGACCGGCCTCGTACCGATCCAATTCCGCGACGCGCCCGGCGTGTCTGCCACCCTCAAATTCCGTCGAGAGCCACAGCTTTACGATGTCCTGCGCGATTTCGAAAGAAATCATCCGCTGTCCGAGCGAGAGCGCGTTTGCGTTGTTGTGCTTGCGGGAAACCTCTGCAGTTTCGGTGTTCCAGCACAGGGCGCAGCGAATCCCTTTGACCTTGTTCGCGGCCATGGCCTCGCCGTTGCCCGAACCTCCGAGCACGATGGCCCGGTCCACCTTGCCGGCAATCACCTGCTCGGCGGTTGGAATGATCCAGAGGGGATAATCCGTGGACTCGGGGGAAGACGTGCCGCAATCGAGTACCTCGTGGCCGAGGCTTTCGATGAAGGGAATGAGACGTTGTTTGTATTCGAAGCCTGCGTGATCGGAGCCGATGGAGATTTTCATGAGGATGGATCTTCGTTGGTCTGCGTTGGGTTGGGGTCAATGGACCGGAGCAGGGACGGACACCGGGCGAGGGACATCAGAAAACGGGGACTGCGGGCGGAGGTCGAGCGTTTTTAGCAGATTCAAATCCTCATCGCCCTCGGGGTTCGGGGTTGTCAGGAGCTTGTCGCCGTAGAAAATGGAATTCGCACCCGCGAAAAAGCAGAGCGCCTGCGCCTCGCGCGAGAGATGACCCCGCCCCGCGGACAGGCGGATTTTGGCTGACGGCAGAGCAATCCGCGTCACGGCGATTTGTCTGACCAGATCAAACGGATCCACCCGCGGTGAATTGGCGAGCGGCGTTCCTTCGATCGGAACGAGGCAGTTAATCGGCACGCTCTCCGGCGGAGGATCGAACTGCGTCAGCACCTCGAGCATGCGCAACCGGTCTCGAACGCTTTCCCCCATCCCGAGAATCCCGCCGCAACACAGGGACATGCCCGCGCCCTGCACCGCGGCAATCGTTTCGAGGCGATCGGCGAAGGTGTGGGTCGTGACAATATTCGCGTAGTGTTCCGGAGACGTGTCGATGTTGTGGTTGTAGGCGGTGACTCCCGCCTCGCGCAGTTTTTCGGCTTCCACTGGCGTGAGCTGCCCGAGCGTTACGCACACTTCCATCCCGAGCTGGCTGACTTCGCGGATGGTATCGAGCACCTGTTCGAACTTCTGGTCCCCGTCGCGAACGCCTTTCCAGGCGGCGCCCATGCAAAAACGGGTCGACCCCGCCGCGCGCGCCTGTTCGGCGATCGGGAGGACGTCCTCCGTTTTCATGAGGCGCTCGGCTTTGAGTCCGGTGGAGTGTCGGGCGCTCTGCGAGCAGTACGAGCAATCCTCGCTGCACCCGCCGGTTTTGATGCTCAGGAGTGTGCAGAGCTGAACTTCGTTTCCGCTCCAATTCGCGCGATGCACCCCGCGGGCCTTTTCGAGAAGGTCAAAAAACGGCAGGTCAAAAAGCGATTGGAGTTCGGAAAGAGACGGCATGCTGGGGGAAAGGACAACACGAACGGGGCTCAATTTGCAAGGTTCGCTAACGGAGAACGGGTTTTCCAACCCGTTGTTCCTCTGCGAGCGAGCGCCTATCCGGCGCGCAGACGCTTTGTGTGGTTGGACGGTCCGAGCCTTGTGATTGGGAACGGATTCCGAATGACACGGGTAGGAAAACCCGTGCTCCTCTAACGGAGAACGGGTTTTCCAACCCGTTGTTCCTCTGCGAGCGAGCGCCTATCCGGCGCGCAGACTCTTTGTGTGGTTGGACGGTCCGAGCCTTGTGATTGGGAACGGATTCCGAATGACACGGGTAAGAAAACCCGTGCTCCTTTAACGGAGAACGGGTTTTCCAACCCGTTGTTCCTCTGCGAGCGAGCGCCTATCCGGCGCGCAGACGCTTTGTGTGGTTGGACGGTCCGAGCCTTGTGATTGGGAACGGATTCCGAATGACACGGGTAGGAAAACCCGTGCTCCTCTAACGGAGAACGGGTTTTCCAACCCGTTGTTCCTCTGCGAGCGAGCGCCTATCCGGCGCGCAGACTCTTTGTGTGGTTGGACGGTCCGAGCCTTGTGATTGGGAACGGATTCCGAATGACACGGGTAAGAAAACCCGTGCTCCTTTAACGGAGAACGGGTTTTCCAACCCGTTGTTCCTCTGCGAGCGAGCGCCTATCCGGCGCGCAGACTCTTTGTGTGGTTGGACGGTCCGAGCCTTGTGATTGGGAAAGGATTGCGAACGACACGGGTAGGAAAACCCGTGCCCCTTTAGCGAATCGCAAAAACACTCACGCCCCGCTTGCCGGCCGCGGCGGTCATCTCAACATCAAAAGTCACGAGCACCAGATCTGGGATACTCCCCCCACATCGTTCCATCACATAGAGGTGCCCGGCATCGGCGGCTCTCAGTCCTACCCCCCGATTGAATGCCTTGAGATGCTCCAACCATTCGCCGTCCGGTTCCACCCAGTGGATCGCGGACTCAATCGACCTCCAGAGGTTCCATGCAGCGGCGTTTCCCTTCCGCCGACTGAGCGCCGCCTCGGCCTCCACCCTCAGCCATTGCCAGCCGATGCGTTGGGTGCTCTGTTCCCAGGCCTCTCGCGCCTTCGCGGAATGCGGTTCTTGGATGATCAGGGGGACGACCGCGCTGGTGTCAAAAAAGGCCCTCACCAGTCGCGGCCCCGGCGCATTTCTGTAACCGTGATTACGTCCTTTCGACCGTCTCCGGCCCGCACCGGCTTAGCCAATGCCTCTCTCTCGCGGGGACGAGACGCCATCTCGACTTTCATGCCAGACTTCTTCAAGGCAAGCGCTGGTAAATCCCCGGAAATTCCCACAGCCCGGCCGGCATCCGAAAAACTCGCCGGAACCAGATAGGCCACCGTTCGGTCCCGCACACAGATTTCCAATGTGGTCAGCTCCTGCTCCACCTCCCGGAGATAACGACCCAAATGAACTTTCAACTCCGCTGAGTTCACCTTCATATGATCATCTTAATCAACTGAATTGATCATGTCAATGTAGGGCCTCACACGAAGACGCGACCGCGCGAGGGAGGAAAAACCATGATCAAACCTTCGCGCTTTCGCGGCTTCGCGTCAGCTCAATCGGTTTCCCCGGCCGTGCCCAGGAAATGGGGAGTTCGCTCAGAAGCTTCTCCTCCTCGAGCGCCTGCTCCATGGCTTCGTCCAGGCCGTCGACGATGGTCAATGCCGAGCCATCAACTCCAACGCGTCGGACGAACGCGGGATCAATTGGATGAATGTGCGATGCTTTATGTGCAGCATTGACTGCCTGCGTGTGAACCGCTGCGTGGCGCAGTCCGCAGATAAATGTTTGGCCATCCCGTAAACGGCGCAAAATGGCGTCCATCATGGTGTCGTGCAGTCGCTCATCCTTTTGGCACTCCACCACCTCGCGCGCACCGTCGAGGTCTTCCACCCAGGCCTCCTCGAAGGTCCAATGCAGCGATCCCTCGCTCCCTTCGACGACAATCTCCGGATTGCGTTTCGATTCTGAACTATGGGTGACGAGGAAAAGGATCGGAATGCCTTCCGTCGTGGTCAGTCGAAGACATGCCGTGTCGGGACCCTCGATCGCCCGTGCGCGGTAAAGTTCCGCCCGTACCCGGAAAAGTTCCGCGGACTCCGTTTGCTCCGTGCCCGCGAGGAAGCACATCATGTTGAGTTGATGCGCGAGCGCGTTGTTGAAAGGCGAATCGAGCACCCAGGAAGAACCGATCCGGAGCGAGCCTGCCCACGGATTGCGCCGGTAGTAACTCTGGGGTCGCGGCCACATCCCGAGGCATTTGATGATCCGGACCCTCCCGATTCTTCCCTCCAGAATCGTGCGCTTCATCCAAACCGTCTCCGGCGCGTACATGGTTTGGAAACCCACCGCGACAAACCGGTTCGCTTCCGTCTCAGCCGCCTGCATCCGGCGGACGTCCTCGATCGTCGCCGCGGCGGGTTTTTCAACGAGAACATTTGCGCCCGCAGCGAGCGCATCGCAGGTCATATCGGCGTGCAGTTGGATGCCCGTAGGAATCACGCAGAGGTCCGTCGCGCGTCCCACCGCGCTCAACATCTCCCGATAATCCTCAAACACGCGGCAACCGAGCCCTCGAAGGATCGCACATTTTTCCCTTTCCTCCTCCTGGTTGATCACCGTCGCGCCGATGATGGAAACCCTTCCGCGTTCCACCTGCCGCAACAGCCCCCGATAATGGAAATCGGCAAACCCCGACACTCCGATCAAACAGGCGTTCACCCTATGCGTTGTGTCGTCCATTACAAAGTCTCGGCAAACTATCCGGCAACACGACAGGACGCGGGAGAGACAGTTGGTGGTAGCTATACCATTTTGAGCGAAGATTTAGGGGTCAGCGGTCCGACTTCGGCGCTCGCACCGAACTGCCGGAGACCCAGGTTCCGTGCGTTAGAACGGCGCGCGCCTGAGTGGGAATGCCATACTCGTGGCGTTGCATGAGGCGGTGGACGAGGTCGACGGCTTCCGAACCCGCGAGTTCAGGATTTTGGTAAATCCCGGCGAGGGTGCCTGAGGGGTCGGGAAGGTCGAGATTGGCGAAGCCGATTTCCTGGGGCAACTCAAAGCCGGCTTCGCGGATCCATTCACCAACGACGTTGTCCACCGAAATCACCACGTCCGGCCGATGAGTCTCCAGCCATTCGACGAAGATTTCCCGCGATCGCGGAATGCTGTCGCGGGTGAGGAGCGGTGGGACCCGTTCCGCTGCGGGGAGGCGAAGCTGATCGTGAAAAAATGCGGCCGACCATTGCCCCATGCTCCGTTTGTCGCTGGCTTCTTCGATGAACAGACCCAGCCGGCGATACCCGACGTGTGCGAGTTCACGGCAGACGAGACGCATCGAATAAAATTGGTGATCCGCAATGTAATGGAGCGCCGGATATCGCAGAGAGTAACCGAATTTCACCGCGGCAAAAAGATCCCACGAGAGCCGGATGTGACCCGCAGCGGCCTGCACCGGCGCGATGAGCACGCTGCGGATCCCGCGATGGTACATGATCTGACTGAATCGCGCGGGGCTGAGTCCGTTCTCCCGCAGCCAGAAGTGGTCGAGTCGGTACCCAAGTTCTTCCGCCCGTCGTTTGGCTCCCGCGAACTGGGCGGCAAAATGCGGGACGGCCCGCCAGGCATCGCGTTCCAACCAGTTCGTAATGTAGGGGATGACGCAATCCTCCGCCGGAGGTCTCCGCCCGCGGCGGCGGGCGCTCAAGGAAGAGAGAAGCGGGTCGGGTCGGTACCCCAATTTCGCCGCCGCCGCCAACACGCGTTCCCGTGTCTTTGGAAGAACCTTCGGATCATTGCGCAGAGATCGCGAGGCCGTCATCGCACTCACCCCAGCCTCCTCCGCGACCGATCCCAGCGTTACCGAGCGTGCCGGCGGCAGAGATTTAGGGTCATTCACGGCACCAAGTTATAGCTACCATTTGCCTTGGTCAAGGCGCCGGGGCCTCCCGGCCCCGATCGCTCAATTGTTGTTCCGCGACGCCATCCCTCACGAACCCGACGGATCGAGCCGAAGCCGGTCAATACGAAGGTTAAGGTTTTCCGGCGCTTGGCTTAGTTCGAGTTGAATCGCGTGCAAACCCGGTGAAAGCTCAATCGCGGGGAAGCTCATTTGCTCCGCGACATCTGTTGCGGCGCCGACGGGTTTCCCATCGATGCGCAGCGAGAGTTTTCCAACTGGCTTTGGCTCCAGGAGGGTTAATCGTGGAACGACGGAGCCTGCCGCGAAGACGGTGATTTCCCAGGTCATGCACTGACCCTCGCGCGCCGTCCAGAGTCGGTACGCGCCTCCGCCTGCGTCCTTGCCCGGGAAAATCTTATCCGCGCCGCCTTGTTCGATCACCCGAAGGCTCTCGAATTCGTAGGTGTGATCCCCATCCGCCGGGAGTTGACTGCGAGCCGTGGTGGAGAGGCGCATGGCGATCCCCTTAACGGCCGGGCTGGGACCAACGGGTCCCACAAGGCCGACCGGTTGACCCGCGGGCAGGGGAGGGACACCGGGCGGCAGCGAGACCGGGAGCTCGGAAAGCGTGGGAACGGGATCGGTGCGTTTGGATGCGAGCGTGCTGGTGCGATCGTTTCCTGTCGCCGTCTGCCAGTCAGCAAGGGTGCGGTCGGTCCGCGAAACGGCGCGGTCTTCCGCCCAAAGCATCGGAGCTATTGGAAAATGGAATGCGTTGGAATCGCTCACGATGGCACCTTTCAACGGTGAAGCGGGGTTCGGCGGCGAAACAAAGAGCGCCGGGAGGGTGGAGTCTGGCTTCGATGCGATGAAGTTTCGGAAGAAGAAAAACTTGGATCCATTGATAAGCATTCCCTCGGGTGCCGCCCAACCGCGCGTGCCGTAGTTGTATCCGGAAATCATCGGACCGCCAAGCTCCTCGATTCGATTGTCGATGACGAGCCAACTGCCCCCATCAAAAATGTACGGGAAGAACCATGCGTCGCGCATGACATTGTTGCGAAAGACGACGCCGCCTCCGGCGCCGACGGAGTCTTTAATGTAACCTTTTCCGAACTCGCAGTTTTCGATCACACCAACCGCTCCGTGGTTTGCCATGGGTTTTCCCTGATGCGTGCCCCGAGCGGAGTCGCGAAAACCGACGTCGATTAGGGAGTCGTCCATCCAATTGTCGACCCGGCAATTCCTAATGAGAAACGGGTGAATGCTTTGGACGTAAATACCGTCCGCATTCGAGACCCCGCGCTGATCGTGAACGTTGCAGGATTCGACAAGCAGAGGACCGGATGGATAAATCATTAGTTCCGGTTGGTCCGCGTGAATCGGTGCACCCAGTTTGCCTTCTCCGATGCCGTTGCCGACCCAGATGCCGCCGCCCGCTGCGAGGTTGGTCCCCTGCTTTTGCCCAGAGACCTCGACGCGACGTATGCTGGTCGGACCGCAGGCGTAAACGGTGACGTGGCCGCGCATCCAGTTAGACATTCCCTCGAAATAACAGTCTTCGATCTGCACGCGGACCGAGTCTTGAATGTACACGGACGCATTCACCTTGCGCTCGGGGTCGGTTTTAAGTGCTTTGGAAACAAAGACGCAATTGCGGATGAGGACTTCCTTGTAACCGTCCACGTAGATTGCGCAGCGCCGGGCATCCCACAGTCCGAAGTTCCCCTTTTGGAAATCGATCACAAACGTGCAGTTCTCGACGATCAGCCGTTCCTTAGATCGCAGCCCGGCGCCGCCGGTTCCTTTAAAAACTAAGTTGGTTCCGTCGCCCGCGTGGAGGGCAAGACCGGCCTTGGCGGTTTCGTGATCTTCGGGCTTTTTGGAAAGGAGGATGTCCGACCCCGGAGCGACCGCAGTAATGACGAAATCCTGGTCGCGGATGGTGATCGTTTCTAACGCTTCGGTGGAGGGGAGTGCCAGGGGCGCGGGCTCGGTGTAGATGTTGGGTTCGATCGCGAAGGATTCGGTTTCGAGGACCTTGGGTGGTCGCAGCCGGGCGGTGATGTCGGCGTCGCTGGGGTTGTGTGGTTCTGCGGCGTGGAGTTGAGGGGCAGCGACGACTAGCGTTGTGAGAAGAAGAGTTAAGTGAAAGGGGCTGCCAGCCCCTTTTTGTTTAACCAAAAGGGGCTGGCAGCCCCTTTCACTGTTGTGGAAAAGCTTCATGGGGTGATCGGCAAGAGATCCAGACGCTGCATGCGCACAGAAACGTCCTTTGCGCCCTCGGGGCCGGTTAGACGGAACGTGACGACATGGCTGCCTTCGGAAAGCTTGGCCGAACCGAACTTGACCGTTCCCCCGAGCGGACCTGATCCAATCTCCTTCCCGTCCACGAGGAGCGCGAGCGTTCCTTTGTCGGCCTGGTTGGTGGTCACGAGACTTAACTCAAAGTTTCCCTCCGTCCTCAGATCAATCGCGAACGAAATGGTGTCGCCCGTGCCCACGGCCTGCCACAGTTTGTAGTCGCGCCCCTTCGACGAGGAGTTCGACGCATGACCCTTGATTCTTCCTTCGATGGGCAGTCCTACGATTTCAAACTTAACCTTAAGTGCATCAAGGCGCGCATTCTCCGCGGCGGCGGCATCTTTTACGGCCCTCGCATCCGCGAGTCGCTTGTTCTCCCGCTCCACGTTGACCGCGTCTTCGAGAACAAATCCGTCGAAATTGAAATCCGCCCCGGACACTACCCGAAGCGTGAGGACGTTCTCGCCGCTGGTAAGTTCGACGATGCCGTGCCGAACCACGCCATCGCGTTTGGGGTCGAACCCCACGGGGTCTCCCACGGTCCGACCCGCTATCACCAATTGCACGGTTCCCGTGTTCGTTCCCTTCACGGTCCGACTGGAAACGGCAAAGTGCCCTGCCGTTGGCACTGTCACGGCGAGACTGGCCTCGGCACCCTCCTCTCCCACAATTTGCAGATGCGTGCCACGATCCCCGTATTTCCGATCGGTTCGGGTCACCACGGCGCTTCCGCCTTTGTCTGTCACTTGGGAAATCGGAATCCGCAGAATCTCGCGATTCATCTCCGCCGCGGCCTCCGCGCTGGCGGCTTTCGCCCGCTTAAGAACGTCTGCGTTCTGAACGCCGACGGCACCCGTTAGTCCCGCAGGGACTTCACCGAACTCCATGGGAATGTTGCCAGGCAGCACGACCGGATTCGCGGCGGACTTGAATTTGTCCCGCGAGGCGTTTCCGAGCACGCTATTTTTGTCATTGCCCGTCGCAGCGCGCCAGTCGTCGAGCGTGACGTATCGGAATTCCGGTCGATCCTTAGATTTCTTTCCGTCTCCACCCGGAGTGGCTGCGGGTTCGTTGAAGCCGAGCGGCTCCAGACCCCAGCTTTTCGGAGGTGGCATATCGTAGACATTGTAGTCGGAGACGATGACATCCTTCAACGGCCCCGGTTTTGCCCCGGCCACGTAAAGCGCGTTCAGCGTTTTCTCTGGCGATTCGAAGCGGTTGTTGAACAGAAACATCTTCGATCCGTTAATGAACATCCCCTCTTTCGGGGTCCATCCATTGAGCTGGTTATTGCGGCCCGAGACGATAAGCGTGCTCATGTTTTTCCAAACATTGCCCACCACGTACCACGATCCCCCATCAAACACGTAGGGGAAGATGTACGCGCCCTTAAGTAGATTTCGGCGAAAAAGCACGCCGCCTCCAAGGCCAACCGATGCTTTCACCCAACCTTTGGAAAGCTCGCAATGCTCAACGATGCCGAGCCCGCCGTGATTAACAAGGACCTTCCCGTTGTGGCCTTTTGGGGCGGTGTCGCGGAACCCGATATCGATGAGCGAATCATCCGGACCCCATCCGTCCACGAGGCAATTTCGGATGAGATAGGGTCGGATGCTCTGCACGTAAATCCCGTCGCTATTCTCTTTGCCGCGTTGGCTGTGGAGCCAGCAGTTCTCGAGGAGGAGTGGGCCGGCCGGGTAAATCATGAGGGATTCGTTGTCCTGATGCGGCCAACCGATTTTCCCCTCTCCGACCCCGGTGGCCACCCAAATGCCACCGGACGTATCGTTGCGTCCGTTGATCTCGCAGTTTCGAATGGTCGTGGGACCGCAGCCGAACACGATGACATGTCCGCGCCAGCCGATCGTCCGCCCCTCGAAGTAGCAGTCCTCGATTTGAACATTCAGGCAGTCCGAGGCGTAGACGGATGCGATCGTCTTGCGCAAGGGATCCGACCCCCGACCCTTTGAGATGAACACGCAGTTGCGGATGAGCACTTCTTTGTAACCCTCCACAAGGATCGCGGACCGCCGCGGCGCCCATTTGTCAAAGTCCCCTTCTTCGAAATCGAGAATGAACGTGCAGTCCTCAACGACGAGGCGTTCGTCGGACTTGCGGCCCGAGTTTGATTCACTGCGAAAGTACAGGGCCTCGTTTAGATTCTGGTACAACGCGACGCCGGGTCGACCGGCATTGGAAACCACGCCGCCGTCCGGAACTTCGGCTGCCTTTTCGGGCTCGGGAGTTTTAGGCTCCGTGGCGACGCGTTTGATCTCGTAGGTTTTCCCTCGGATTTCGACCGTCTTGAGTTTTTCCGCGCTTGGCAGCGCGAGTGGTTTCGGTTCGACCCAATCGACGGCGCGCGGGGTGAAAACTGCAGTCGCCTGCGTCTCCGGGGGGTGGAACGCCTGAACGGAATCGGCCGCCGGCAGGTCGTGCTGCGACATGCCGGATGCGAGCGCGAGGAGGATCCACATTCGGGCATGTCGGAAGCCGGTCGTTTGGGGGTGCATAAGTCAGGGGTCGCGGCAAGACGACCAACCATCAACCGCACCTCAATGTTATCTGTAGCATAAAGGAGCTGTCGACCCCTAACACCCCCCAAAACCCGGTTCTTCCGAGAAGTTCATGCCTAGGAGCGCAGATTTTCGCCGATGCTCGCAGATTTTGTGAAGAAGGACCTAACCTACGCCGTGCTCGGTGCCTCGACGGCAGGGCATCGCGAACTTTGCCACCTCCTCGTTGGCATACAAGAGCCTGGAGAAAATCTGCGCAAGTCCTGGGAATCTGCGGTTATCCCACCCGTCCCCGGAACCACGCTTGACCCATTAGTCGTAAAGACCTTTGGGCAATGACCTTGATTTCATTAGCATTTACGGTCTTGCAACAGCCCCAGTTGAGGACGTCGGGCTAATGCCCATTGCGCCTCCGGCGCGCAAAGCCTCGCAAAAGTCGGAAGCCACAGCATAAGCATGAACTTTCCGGATGATCCCAAAACCCTTCGCGCTCTTTGCGACTTCGCGTGAGTTGAGTGGGAGAAAATGGTACTGCTACCATAAGCGCCGGTGGCCTGTCGGTTGACGCTGGAGCCCGCGCCGGTCCACTGTGAATCGTGAAAAGATTCGCGTGGAGTCCGCCGTGTGTGGCGGCTGTGTTCGCTCTGCTATGCGGGCTCACCGATCCGGTTGCCCATGCAGCGACACCCGAAAGTTCAACCGCGCCGGCTCCCGGCGGAGATCGCACGATCACACTCGAGGCGGAGGCCTGCGATCCCGGCGGAACGATGGACACGGTCGAACTCAACAAGAGGGCTTGGGCGAGTGGCGAAGCCGTGCTGGATCTCAAGGCTGGTCTCGAGGGCCAAGATGCCACGTTGCAATTTGAGATTCCCAGCGCCGGTTCCTATCAGTTCTCCGTGATCGCGGTTTCGGGCAAGGGACTCAATGTGCAGGTGCTGATCGACGGGGAACCGTTAGGTCAGCCGATTCTGCTGAAAAAGGGAGCTCCGGGTCAGATTGGTGTCCGCGAATTGTCAAGGGGAAGACACGAACTCACGTTTCGGTCGCTGGGCGAGGGCAATGTCTGGATCGATACGATCGAGCTGGTTAAGCTTTAAGCGGTCTGAGAGTTCCTGACCGGTAATGAGTCTGACCCTCGACAAATACCTGAGTGGCGTAGGTGAGCGTTTCACGCCCGAACGTGGCTTGATTCGCGAGAGGGTGAAGGGGACGGGTTACTCATCAAAGATTCCGCGGGGGTCTGAAGCGCATGGCACGCGAATTTCTGCGGATTATGCGATCGCCCTCCTGCAACGAGGCCGACCCGCCGATTGCAGACTCGCGGAAGAGGTGCTGGGCGCACTCTTGATGCTACAGGACACGGACCCGCTGAGTCCAACCTTCGGAGTCTGGCCGTGGTTTGCGGAGGAGAGCTTGGCGGAAATGAATCCGCCGGATCTGAATTGGGCGGATTTCATTGGAGCCCGCCTCGCACAGATCGTCATTGAGCACGGGAACGAGATCGATTCGGAAGCGCGGGCGAACGTTTGTTCCGCGCTCCGACGAGCGGCGGCTTCCATCTTTCGCCGGAATGTTTCTCTGGGATACACGAACATCGCCGTCATGGGCGCGGGGGTGTGCGTGTTGGCTGGGGAGATCCTCGGAGACGAGTTACTCGTGGAGTACGGTCGCCTGAAGCTCGGTCGATTAGTCGATCGAACCAACGAGCACGGTGGTTTCAGCGAGTATAACAGTCCCGCGTATACCATGGTGGTGCTTGAGGAATGCGAGCGCATCCTGCAACTCGCATCCGACCCCGAAGCGCGCCGCCAGACGGAATCCCTCCGGGTGCAAGCCTGGCAAACGATCGCGGAACATTTCCATGTGGGGACGGGTCAGTGGGCGGGACCCCACAGTCGTAGCTACTCGCAGGTCCTCGACGGACGTGTGGCTGCGTATCTTGCGCGTCAAACCGGTGCTGCGATCACGCCGCATCCCCGGGCCACCGCGGACGAGCACTTCGGGCTTGTCCGTCCCATCGAATGTCCTGCCTCGCTCCGGGACGCCTTCCATCGACCCGCAGAAGCCGATTTCACCCGACGCTTCCTCCTCCGAGAGGCGGGTGAGGATTCCGTCAGCGGAACGACTTGGATGAACGCGGAGGCGTGCCTGGGTTCGGTGAATCGAGATACCATGCGCGACCAGCGTCGCGTTGTTTTGGCGTACTGGAAAACAGATCGCGACCCCGCCGTGATGCTCCGGCTCCGATTTCTCAAGAATGGACGGGATTTTGCGAGCGCGTTCGTGCGAAACGCGCAGCGGGGTCCGCGGGTGCTGTCGGCAGTGAATCTGCTCACGAACCAGGGGGACGTTTATCCGTTTGATCGACCCGAGAGTGGGAGATTTGCCGTGTCGGATTTCCGCGTGGTCTACGAACTGACCGGCGAGGGGGTCCATTCCGAGGAACTTGGACGCGGCCGGTTTGCTCTTTGCGCTGGGAACTGGAAGGCGGTGATTCACACCATGCCGGGGCAGTTCGGCGAGTTTGAGGTGAACTGGCAGACGGGCGGTTTTGGCGAAGTCGCGAGAGTGGAAGGGGTTTGCTACAGCGGGGAGGAGAGAAGTTTCGATCTTGCCGGGTTTGATCCGATCGTGTTGGCGTTTGGTATGGAGTTGTTGCCCGTTCATGAAAATCCGTTGGAGGTGTCTCCGACGATTGGTGGGAACGAACGGGGTCTTGAGACCCCGGCTCCTTTCCTTTGGAGCCTTCCGGAGCCGCTCGTGCTTCATGCTCCGACGAAGCCCGAGTTTTACCCGTACCTGCTAAGTGCTTCGAAGGTGTGAGCATGTTATAGGTATCATTTAGTTGGGTTTGTGAACGAAGTGGGGACAGCTAGTCTGACAGAAAGCCGTTCTTGGCTCCCCTCCTCACAAATGAAAACTCCCCTTTTTTTCATAGTCGCGGCTTTCGCGATCGGCTTCTCTGCGGTGTCGCTCCGAGCTCAATCGACTTGGACGAATGGAGCGGCTACAGGTCTATGGAGTGCTGCGGCAAATTGGTCACCGAGTGGAGTTCCCTCGACCGGTACGCATGTGATTTTTGATAATACGGCAACGCCAGGGTCAGTTAGTCTCGGTAATACAACCCGACAACCTGGCAGTCTCAACTTGTCCAACACGAGTGGCTCCTATGATATCGCACCGGGTGGTGTTAGCGGAACTCTGAGGACGAGCAGCATCATCGTTTCGAGCGCCGGTGCTTCGAATACGATTTCCGCCAGGGTCGCCAGTGCTGGAGGAGCGGATAATATCGTTACAGACACTGTCCTCAGCGGGGCTGGTACGAGTACATTAAACATAAGCGGTGTCATCGTGGACCAGTCTAGTGTCCGGTACACGGGATTTAGTAAGACAGGCTCGGGCGATGTGACTCTCTCGGGGGTTGCGGCTAATACCTACAGCGGAAACAGCTCGGTCTCCGCCGGAACGCTGCTTCTGTCAAAAACGGCAGGTGTTGCTGCTATCTCGGGAACGGACAGGGCTTCTGGTCCGGCGATCGACCCGACATTGACTGCTTCCGGCGCTGGGACCGTGCAATGGGTGAACTCGAACCAAGTGTTAGATAACGTCAAGATGGCCCTCGGTGCTGGTGGCCTTTTTAATCTCAATGGCCAGAGCGAAACTGTCGAGGCGTTCGCAGGATCGGGCGCCGTCGGCAGTCGAACACTAACTTTGGGATCAGGTGTTCTCGCGACAACGGCTGGCGTGTCTCTGACCTCCGACACGACTTTGAATCTTAGCATCACATCCCTCGCCAGTTTCGGCCAATTGAACGCTGCAACGACGCTTGCAGCCGCTGGAACACTGAATGTCACCAGTGCCTACGCATTTGCGGATGGCGACACTTTCGATCTCTTTGACGGCACGATTAGCGGGACATTCGCAACCACCGCGCTTCCCACGTTGGGTGGCGGCTTGTCGTGGAATGTCGCCAATCTGTACACCGACGGATCGATTTCCGTGATCCCGGAGCCCAGCACCATCGTGTTGCTCTTCCTGGGACTGATCGGCCTGTGCCTTCGCGCCCCCCGATTCATTCGATGAGGAGCCGGGGTCTCCAGACCCCGACCGTAAAACCCCAGCGAAGCGGCTCGCAACTGCATTGCACACCCATGGTACAGATAACATTGCTATCCATTCGCCATCGAAGTGTGGTTGAATGAAGTTCCCCTCGAAGATGCAGGTCCCCCCCGCCGTTCGTGTTGCCTTCTTTCCGCTTCGTCCCGAAGCCGTTCGGTCGCGTCGTGTGGCAACGGGCGGTTTTACCCTGATCGAACTCCTGGTGGTCATTGGTCTGATCGCAATGATGGGATCGCTCATGGTGCCGGCGTTCGACGCCATTTCACGTGGCCGCGGTGTTGAGAAGCGCGCTTGGGAGATCGCAGGACTGCTCGAGCAGGCAAGGTCGTACGCCATGACGAAGAACACGTATGTCTGGGTGGGATTCCGACAAAACGGCGACAGGTATGCGGTCGCGGTGGTCGCTTCCCGGGACGGACTCGAAAACCTCGCAGCGGCGAATTTGGTTTCCATTCATCGCGGGCTGAACCTCGAGCAGACGACGCTTTCGGGATCGCTTCCCGCTTACGGCAACCGACCGGACACGAATGCCGGTGTGACGCAACTGACGGCGGCCCAGACGAGCGATACCTTTACGGCACAGGTCGGCGGCGTCCCGCTGACCTTCTCCAACACGCTCCTCGTCTTCAACCCGCGGGGCGAGGCGCGGGCGTCGCAAACGCTGGACCGCTGGGTGGAAATCGGGATCCAGCCCATGCGGGGCTCCGTTGCGGACATTCAGAATACAGCCGCGATTCAGGTGGCGGGTCTCAGTGGTCAGGTCCGGATTTTCCGACCGTGAACAGGGCATTCACACGCGAGCGGGCGTTCTCCCTCGTGGAGGTGGCGATCGCCGTCGGGATCGCGGGTTTTGCGCTTTTGGCCATTTTGGGACTTCTCCCGGAAGGCCTCGCCAGCAATCGGGCATCGAGCGAACAGACCGCCGCAACGAATATCGCCACGATGATCGTCTCGGACGTGAAATCGACTCCACTAGCCGCCGGGTCCCCGGCAGCGGCGCAGTCGCCCCGCTTCGGCATCGCCGTTCCCGCCGCAGGAAGTACCGCATCCAGTACCTTTTTCCTTACACAGAATAGCGGTTGGAGCGGGGGAGAGACCACGCCCCCGGCGAGCTCGGTGGCGGACTCGAGGTATCGGGTGTCAGTTGATCTCACGGCGTCCGCGGGACTGGTCATCACCGGCGTGGTGCGGCTGACGTGGCCGCCGACCGCCGCATTGGCCAATGTTGCCGGGATGGTCGAACTTCCGATCGCCCTCCAACGCTGATCGTCCATGTCTCGTCCCTTCAGCCACCAACCCCGAGAAAGGCGGGGATTCACGCTGATCGAGTTGATGGTTTCGATGGCAGTACTCGTCGTCCTGGTGCTCCTCATCGCCCAACTCGCAGACCGAACCGTGGGGCTGACGACCCGGGGTCGGAAAACGCTGGATGCCGATTCCGAAGCGCGTCTCGTTTTTGACCGAATCGGAGCCGATCTCGCGCGCATGGTGCGGCGCGACGATGTGGATTATGTGCTCAAAGGCAGTGAAAACCCCGCGAATGCCCAGGCGGGAGATGATGTGATCGCATTCTTTGGCGAGACCTCAGGCTACTATGGCGGCTCCACCCCGATCCCCGCTACCGAGCAGCGAACCGGTTTGTCCGTGGTCGGATTCCGCATGGTCGATGGGGCATTGCACCGGCTGGCGAAGGGGCTGGGTTGGGGAACGAGTGCCCAATCGTCTGGCCGGGAGATCGTGTTTTTGCCCACAAGACTAAGTGGGTCGGGAACGGGCGCGTGGCCTCAGATTCTCGCGGATCCTCCGGACACGGATTATCAGGTGCTCGGGAGCCAGATCCTGCGTTTCGAGTATTGGTACCAACTCAAAGATGGCACCTACTCTTCCAGGCCATCCTACAGCACGAGCGCGGGGGTCAATAACTTTCGGGACGTTCAGGCGATCGTCGTGTCCATTGCCGTATTGGACGAGAAGAGTCGGGTTCTCGCCGGGTTGGACAACGCGAGTCGCCTGCGGGATCCATCTGGATGGGATTCAAAAATGACATCCGTGCGCGCCGCGCTGCTGGATTTTGTGCCCTCCTCTCCGGCATCGGTCCGAACGAACCTCCCCGCTGCGTGGAATGACGCCATCCAATCCGGTGCACTCACCAGTCCTACCGGTCCTCTGCCCGCCGCCGCCTCGGCCGCTCTTCGGGTCTATACGCGGGCCTTTCCCTTGGACACGCTGTGATGAACATCGACCGATTCAGTACCCGGCGCGGAACGGCGATCATCATCGTTCTGGCGCTCGTTGTGCTCCTGACCTTTCTGGTCGTCGCGTTCTTTTCGTTGGCGATTTCGAACCGACAGTTGGCGAATTCCAGTTCCGCGAAAACGCGGGCGGAGGTTCTTGCCCGGAACACGGCGGAACTCGTCGTGGCGAGCCTGCGAACGGAGATTGAGCGGGGGTCGTCAACCGAAGCGAGATATCAACCCGGGACTGCGGCTTCATTTTATCTGCCCAATAATCCCCGGAACATGCTTCCCCGGCGCATCGGGAATGCGCTGGAATTGTCCGATCCCAAACTGTTCAACTTGAACCGACGCAGCATGCGCCAGTCCGGGCTTGATGCCTGGAGGTTGAACGACCCAAACTTGGCGACCGACTTCCCCGCGGGTTTCCCGGGCGACCTCGTGGCGTCGGATGTGTCCACGGCGGACCCCAACCCTGCCGGTAAATCTATTGGCGTGAACCGTTGGAATCGCGGGGCGTTCTTTGATGCCTCGTCGACGAGCTTCCAAAGTCCGGACTGGATCCTCATCACCCGCGCCGGGCCGAAGGCCTTGGCGGCGTGGAATCCACCGCTTGCCAATGGAACCAACACGGCCAATGGGGACTTCGTTCTCGGCCGGGTGGCTTTCATGATCTTCGATCAGGGCGGGTTGCTGAATATGAATGCGGCAGGTTTCCCGAGTTCATTCGGCACCGCGAATGCAGCGGACGTGGCGCGGAAGGGGTCGGTCGCACTGGCGGACCTCACGGCGATTCCGGGAATCGATACCGCGGCGAATGCGAATTTGTTGGTGAATTGGAGAAACCGTACCTCCGGAGCGACGCCGGCGGGATTTCTGAGTTACCTGCGGGACTGGCTGCCGGTGAACGGATTTGGGAAGACGTATGTTTCGGGGACGAACTCCGACAACCGGTTTCTCAGCCGGGGAGACCTTCTGTCCTACATCGAAACGACGGCACCGACGATCAATCGGCTTGCTCTGCAGTATCTCACCACATTCAGTCGCCAGCGCAACCGGCCGAATTGGGCGCCGACATACGATGCGAAGGATGCGGCTTTCGGAGGATCGTCGAACGCGGCGTTTGATTACCAAACCAACGCGCTCGCGGGGACGACGTCGATCCAACCTCCGGGCTACCCCTCGGCGTTCAGTAACCCGAACGTGCTGGCTGGCAACGTCCGGGTCGGAAACGCCTTCCGTCGCTTGGATGGCTCGCAGGCGGCCTCGAACACGCCGCTCGTTTCCCGGCGTTTCCCTCTGGGCAGACTCGGCTGGATCGGAGCCAATGGATTCACACCGCAGGCGACGACGGACCTCGCCCGCATCAATGCGATCCGCGTTTCCAACGGGGCATCAGCGATCGCGAGCGAGGAAGAACTCATTCAGGCGGCGTTCGGACTGGTTTGGCAAACGGACAGCGATCCGTCCAATCCCCGCCGCTGGGTGTACGCGGGTCCGTCAGGAAACACACCAGTCGATTCGATCAAAACGCTGACCGAAATCGCGGCGGAAGCGACCGGCAGGGAACCCAATTTTTTCGAATTGTTGAAGCTTGGCATGTTGCACGGCTCCCTGGGTAAAACCGCGGGTGATCCGGGTTCGGGGGTCGGGGGATATTTTTGGGACACCGCCGCGCGCACTGCGGACGTGGATCAAAATCCGGATCTGCAGGTCGTTCGCGTCGGGGCCAACATGATCGACCAAGCGGATGCGGATTCGAAGCCGACGACCATTGAATTGACGAATAATAGTCCGGCGAAACCGGTCTTCGCGTGGGGCAAGGAAAACCTGCCCTACATTCATCGGATGCCAATGCTGATCTATCGGCCGGAATCCGGCGGCGCGACTAGAACGGATGTCGGTTGGTGGCTCATTCCCGAGTTCTGGAACCCCCACCAGAATGCCTCCACCCCGGCGACTGACGTGAACAGCTTTCGATTCGTGGCATCAAGCGGAGCTATCAGTGCCTCGCTTTCCGGCGTTCTCAATATCCCCCCGGCCCAGAACGCGGATCCGGCTTATGCCCCTCCCATAACGGTCGCGGCCGCACCTGCGCCGCTAGACTTCAGCAAGGACTTTGCCGCGAATTCCGAGTCGATCACTTTTTCCTCAAGCTCGGCGTTCTCCTTCAGCACCCCGCAGAGTTGCCGCTCAAACTATGGCGGACCCACATCACCCAGCGCGCGGAATCAATTCTCGGAATCGACCACGGATTTCTTCGGTATCAACCTGAACTACATGACCGCGGTTAATTTTAACCCGGTGAATTTCCCGCCCGTCCAGGCGAAGGGAAAGTTTCCGTATGCGAGATATCAGATTGCGGGTGCTCCGAACAATTTCCCGTCATTTGAGCTTCAGTTCTTGGATTCGGGCGCCCCCCCCATGTGGCGGACCTACGATTCCCTGCAGCAAGTTCAGTTTTTCTACACCAACACCGCACCCAACAGTGATCGCGATATGGGCCCGTTTTCATCGGCGAGCGTGGGGGGTAACCTCATAAAATTTGGCGATCCGCGAAACACGCGCTTCGGAGCCGTGATAGACCCGTTTTTCACTTCTCCGAGAAATCGCACTCTTCGGCCAGCAGAGTCATTTCCGGACTCGAATCGGGGAAACACGCAGGACGAGGTGGCGTTCGTCTGCGCGCCGAGTTCGACGATCCCCAATCAGGGTTTGACCACGCCGGCGCCCTCCAATCTGAAGCAGCCGCCAAGCACGTCCATTCCCGATCCCGCGAATATCGTACCCTCATTTGCCATTGCGAGCGGATGGACAACACCCGTTCAAGGACGGGAAGTTCTCTCCTTTACGGGCACCGTGCAGGAAAACCATCTTGCACGGAGTTCTGAGTCATTTGCTGAATCCAAAACGCGGTACTCGGATTTCGATGGAATCACCCGGCCGGCTGATGCCTATATGGGTTTCTTCCTGAACGGTACGACCCTAATATCGCACGCCAACGCGATGCAGACCAGCGGGGGCGATTTCCTCAATAAGCGCCCAATCATCCTGAACCGGCCGTTCAGGTCGGTCGGCGAACTCGGCTATGTCTTCCGTGATCAACCGTGGAAGTCGTTGGATTTTTTCTCTCCGTACTCCGCGGACGATGGACTGCTCGATCTGTTTTGCATCAATGACGTGGCGGTCGAAGAGGGCCAGGTGAACATCAATCGAACTCCGTCTCCAGTGCTCAAAGGCATCCTCAAAGGAGCTGGAGTGGACGATCGTAGTACGGGTCTCACACTCGATTCGGTGGATGCCACGGTGACCGCAATCCAATCGAGGATGGGTACGCCGGAAAGCACGACGCCCGTATTGTCCACCCCGGTCGTCAGCCGGGGCGAACTCGCTCGGCGTTTGTTTGACGTTATTCCGTTACCAACCAGCTCTGTGGCGACTCCAACTGCGAATACGGTGCTGAATCCTTATCTGAAAGTCCGCCGCGAGGCGGTCCTTCGTTCGCTCATCGAGACCGCCGGGACCACGACGTGGAATCTCGCGATCGACGTGATTGCCCAATCCGGTCGATATCCGACGACGGCAACGAGCCTCGCAGGATTCGTAGTCGATGCCGAATCCCGTTACTGGTTGCATGTTGCCATCGACCGCATGACTGGCGAAGTCGTGGACTATCAATGGGAGGTGGTGAATGAATAGGTGCTTCGTTTTCGTGCTCGCGGTGGTTCTGTATGTCAGTTCCGCTTTACTTCCGGCCCAAGAAGTCAAATCCCCACCATCGCCACCCTTTGTAAGTATCCCTCCGCGGGCGACATACGAGGTCGTTTCGACAAAGAAGCCGGGGGCTTCTGCGAATGATCACCTAAAGGGTCAGCCGCATGCAACTCGCGTCCGCGTCTCGATCTGGGACGGTTGGCGATGGGAACGCTTTTCTTGGAGCGATGGTTCGGAGAGCGATGTATACCTGTTGGATGGACTTTTGTACGGTCGCCGAACGGACTCCGAGCCGGTTCGGGTGGAAGCAATGCTGACCGGTTTGCTCCCACAAACGGTTCACACCGGGGTAGCCGGCTTCCAATGGCTAGCCGCGTCCAACTACGTGGGGGAGGTTCCCGAGGCAAGCGCACCTGGTTTTCTCTTCCGAAGCTCGCTGCCGTTGCAGGTTCATCCGCGAGGATTGGGGGTTCTCTATCATCCGAACAACCTGACAGACGACTCCAAGCCAAACGTGGATGTCGAAGCCGTGGTCGACCAAAAAACGCGCCGTCCGCAGATTCTGCGTATCGACGGAGGCGAGTACAAAGTGACGTTCGGTGAAGCACCAACTTCTCCGATCGCCCTCCCGCCGGAAATCAAGGCAGCGTACGAGGTGAATCGGAAGCGGGCGGAGAAGCTCACCTCGAAGGCACCCGGGCGTTGATGGCTTCGGCCCGAATTGCCTCTTGGCTTCCCGGGGCCGCTCCGGTTAATTCATCGGGCTTATGAGTGAATATCGCCTCGCTGCAGAAGAAGCCGCCCTCGTTGCCGGCGGACTCCTCCGTGCGCACTTCGGACGTTCCCTCAATGTGGATGCGCACGAGGCGCATGACATCAAGCTGGAACTCGACCGCCGGTCGCAGCGGCTGATCGAATCCCTCCTGCTCGAAAAATTTCCGCACCATGCGATCTATGGCGAGGAGGGGATCTCCGGCGATCAGGAAAGTGAGTTCCAATGGATCATCGATCCGATCGACGGCACGGTGAATTTTTTTTACAGCATCCCGCATTTCGCCGTTTCCATCGCACTCCGGCGCAACGGGAAGATCATCGCCGGTGTGATCCATGATCCCATGCGGGGGGAGACATGGTCGGTGGCAGAGGGACAACCCGCCACGCTGAACGGACTGCCGATCAAGGTGAGCGATCGGACCTCGCTCGCGGAATCGGTCATCTCCGTGGGCGTCTCGAAAACCCCGGACTCGATCGAATGGGGGCTCCCGGTTTTCCAAAAGTATCTCTTTTCCGCAAAGAAATGTCGGATGATGGGCAGTGCCTCGCTCGACATCGCCTATGTCGCGTGCGGTCGGTTGGATGCGTACATAGAGGGTCAGATCAGCCTTTGGGACATTGCGGCCGGGCTGCTGCTTGTGGAGTCGGCCGGCGGCAAGGTGGTGCTCACGCCACACGAAACCAAGGCTGAAAAATACCGCATCGTCGCCTCGAGCGGGCGGGTTCCCCTGCTCCAATGAACGCCGTTGGAATCGGGTACGATGTCCATCGCTTTGCCGAAGGGCGTCCGCTCGTGCTTGGCGGGGTCACGTTTGATTACCCACGCGGGCTCGATGGGCACTCGGACGCGGATGTCCTCTGCCATGCCATCGCGGACGCACTCCTCGGGGCGGCGGGTGAGGGCGATATCGGCGTTTTGTTTCCCAATTCCGACGAGTCCATCCGCGGAATCAGCAGCCTGGAGATCCTCCGCGTCGTGCGTGAGCGGTTGGTCACGCGCTATGCCGATATTGTGAACATCGACGCAACGCTCATTGCAGAGGCGCCCAAGATCAATCCCCGGGTGGCTGAAATGAAGGCCCTCATCGGGGAAGCGTTGGCGCTGACCCCGGATCGCATTGGAATTAAGGCCACGACGAACGAGCAACTGGGCTTCCTCGGCCGCGGAGAGGGCATCGCCGCGATGGCCGTGGCGTCGGTGGAACGCAGATAACATGGACGGATTGCGATTTTTCAACACGATGCAGCGGAGCATCGAACCGTTCGTTCCCCTCGACCCCGACGGGCGCAAGGTGAAGCTGTATACGTGCGGACCGACCGTTTACAACTTCGCCCACATCGGAAATTTTCGGGCATACGTCTTCGAGGATCTGCTCCAGCGTCACCTCGAGTTCCGCGGGTACGAGGTCGAGCGCGTGATGAATTTGACGGACGTTGACGACAAAACGATCCGGGGTTGCCGCGATGCGGGACTGTCGCTCGACGCGTTCACGCGGCCGTTCAAGCAGGCGTTTTTTGAGGATCTCACGACGCTGCGGATCCAGCCGGCGAAGTCGTTTCCCTCGGCCACGGATGCCGAAAACATCGCCCGTATGGTGGAGATGATCGCGCACTTGGTGGAGCACGGTCACGCGTATCAGGCGGACGATCGCTCCGTCTATTTCCGGCTGGGAACGTTCCCGCAGTACGGATCTCTCGCCCATCTGAATCTCGACGAATTGCGCCCCTCGGGTCGCATCACCCACGACGAGTACGAGAAGGAAAGCGTTGGCGATTTTGCGCTTTGGAAGGCGTGGGATCCCGCCGACGGCGAGGTGGGCTGGGAGAGTCCGTGGGGTCGGGGTCGACCCGGTTGGCACATCGAGTGCAGCGCGATGGCGACGCGGTTGCTCGGGCCGGAACTCGATATCCACTGCGGCGGGGTGGACAACATTTTCCCGCACCACGAGGCGGAGATTGCACAGAGTGAGTGCGTGACGGGGTGCACGTTCTCGCGGTTCTGGCTCCACTGCGCGCACTTGATGGTCGAGGGCCGGAAGATGTCGAAGTCCGAGGGCAATTTTTTCACCCTGCGCGATCTTCTGGGAAAAGGCTGGACCGGACGCGAGGTGCGCTACGTCCTCATTTCCGCGCATTATCGGTTGCCGCTCAATTTCACGTTTGAAGGACTCGCCGCCGCCCGCTCGGCGCTCCGGCGATTCGACGAATGGAGCGATCGCGTGCTCGCAGCATCGGTTGGCGCGACGAAAGCTGAATCGCATCCGGGGATCGAAACGCTGGGGTTCGGGTCGGCTCTCGACGACGACCTGAACATCTCCGCGGCGCTGGCGTGTCTTTTCGATGCGATCCGGGATTCGAATACGCTGCTCGACCGGGGCGAACTGACCCCATCGCAAGCGTTGGGTCTCTGGCAGTGGCGGGAGCGGATCAATGCTGTGCTGGCGATTCATGCCGACCCGGAGGAAATGCCCGAAGACGTGATTGCGCTGTTGGAAGCCCGGGCTCAGGCGCGTTTGGCGAAGGACTGGGCGGCGAGTGACACCCTCCGCGATGCGCTTCGCGAGAAGGGTTGGCTTGTGAAGGACATGAAGGACGGGCAAAAGTGCACTCCCCTGCCATGAGCGACCAACCTCAGATCTCCGAATTGTTCAGACCCGAAACGTACCTCGACCTCTCGCGCACCGAGCACCGGGTGATTTTCGACAACGTGGAAAACGTTTGGGAGGCCCTGCCGAAGATCGCGACCTACCTGCAGTTCCGGCTGAAGCCGGCCATTCACGGTCAGATGGTGGGTAAGCCGTTTGTCAGCACGAACGTCTTCATCGGGAAAGGAACGGTCATCGAGCACGGGGCGATGATCAAGGGCCCGGCGTGGATCGGGGAAGACTGCGAGATTCGCAACGGCTGTTACATCCGGGAAAACGTCATCGTCGGCAACGGCGCGGTGCTTGGGAATTCCTGTGAATTCAAAAACTGCCTGATCTTCGACGAAGCGCAGGTGCCGCATTTCAACTACGTGGGAGATTCCATCCTCGGTTACCGGGCGCACCTTGGAGCAGGCGTCATCCTTTCCAACGTCAAACTCGACCACGGGCAGGTGGCGGTCGCGACGGCAAAAGGCCCGGTCTCCACCGGTCTCCGCAAATTTGGAGCAATCATCGGCGACCTTGCGGAGATTGGGTGCAACTCCGTCATCAGCCCCGGATCGCTGATTGGAAAAGGCTCCGTGCTCTACCCCGGCACGCAATGGAAGGGCGTACTGGGTGAGTTAAAGATCGTGAAAACCCGCCAAACGCACGAAATCATCGCGCGGCGTTTTTAGTCGCGCAGCGCCGCTGCGGCGCGGCGGTCGTAGTCGACGTTCGGGAGCGTCCTGTGACAGCCGGCGTTTTTGCAAATAGGCATGGCATAACCATGTGACCGCAGCGCCGCTGCGCCGCTGCGCGAGTTACTCTGTTGCCGGAGGTGCCGGGAGTTTCTGTTTGAGGACTTGCTCCAATTCGGTCATCCAGCGGTCCGCTTCCGGATGGGCGGGATTGGCCTCGATGATCGCGATCATCTCCGTCGCCGCGCGGCCGGGTTGTTCGATGACGATGTATTCTTTCGCCTGATTCCATCGCATCGAGGGCAGACGAACCTGTTGGAAACGCTCCTGATCCATGGCGAGTTTGCCTCCCTGCGTTTTCTCGCCCTCAATCTTGATCTGCCAATCCCACGTTTGCACGACGGCGGGATTCTTCGCCTCCCTGAGGAGCGGGCGAAGCGTTTTCTCCAGAATGCCCTGTAGATTGCCCGGCGAGAGTTCCCAATCCTTGATGTTTCCGAGTTGTCCGGTCAGATCGAGGTAGTTTGCAAAAATGGAATCCGTGACGGGTTTATTCATGATCTGCGCGGATTCTCCCGCGAATCCGCCGGACTTCGAGAGCGCGCGTTCCGCCTCCGCGAGGGATTCCACGTAGCGGTTGAGGTCGGGAACCAGTGTCGCATTTTTCTCCCCACCCGCCTTGCGGATCGTCAGCGCAAGGTACCGCAAAGACAGGGGAAGGGCGGTCTCCATCGCTTCCGTCTTCTGATTTTCCCCCTCCTTCTTTCGCCATTCCTGAAAGTCACCCGCCGCTCCGGTTTTTCCCGAGAACTTCGTTTCCTTCACCGCATCCAGGTAAAAACCCCAAGCCGCGCCAGGGGTGGCCGATGCCGCCAGCACCTTCTGATACGCGGATTGCAGCAGTTGATCCTTCGCGTTCTTTTGCGTGCTCTTCAGCACTTCCAATCGCTTGAGAACAGACGCGGCGTCTATGTTGACGTCCTGCGCTCCTGCCGGGAGCAGGCCGAGGGTCAGAGAGAAAACGAACGAGAGTGCGAGGACAGCGCTGGCGGGAGTGAGGGGATGAGAAGGTTTCACAAGGATTTTCTGTACTACGGTCTTCAGGGGAGGGAGGAAAGGAGAAAGCGGGTCAGGACTCCGGATCGTTCGATTTTCCGGATCTCACCGCGCGCGGGATAAAGTACACCGCTCCCAGGAAGATGGCGCCGATTGCCGTGAAGACGATGCTCTTCCAGATTAAATCGAGTTCGGCGAGATCGACCAAAAACAGCCGGATCAGCAGCACCCCGAAGGTCGTCAACGCGAGAATCCGAAGAAACTTCAATGAAAGCGAGATCGCCGCGGCGAGCAGCGCAACCGCGTAAATCGCCCAGCCAATGCTTACCAATTGCGGGAACGAGGATGTGCCAAACGCCCGGGCCCACGTCAACAGAACCAACAAATGCGCCGCCGCTCCCAGGACAACGCGAATGGCGGGGGTTCGCACGCGGAACAGAAAGAATCCGGCTGGAACCAGCCACGCGATCGCGGCGGGCACGGTTTGCGGATCGGTTCCCCCGCGGGAAAGCAGGTTGGAAAACACGTACAACCAGCTGAGGAGGACCACCGCGAGCGCGGAAAACCCGACCTCCACCGCAGCCGGCCAGGCAAATGCAAAAACAGTGGCGACCGCGGCGACGCCCACTGCTGACCACGTTTCGCCCGCCTGAACGTCTACGAATGTCGCCAGTGCAACGGACGCCGCTGTCCAGAATCCGAGGAGTCGGTACGCAGCGGTAGACGTCTTCCCGATCTGTAAAAACGACGCTCCCACGAGCGCGGCGCACGCGAGACACGCGGTGATCACGGGGCCGACGTCCGGCGTTTCGTCAAAATTTGCCGCAAATGCCAGCGTGCCGAGAGTCAGGAAGATTCCCAAGACGTGACCCACGACGCGAAGCGCTCCGCCCATGCGTCCGGCGGCATGGGTGGCGAGAAACAGAACGATCAGCGCGGCCAGTTGCGCGTTGTCGGTAAAGGTGATCATCGCGGCAAGGGTGAGCATCAGACTGCCTGCACCGGCGAAGTGCTGGCCGACGGCGGCTCCCATTCGACGCCACAGGACCACCGCAGCCAGGATGGTCAGTACCGCGACGAGCAGCGCAAACAGCCCGGCGCGCGGCCGCTCGAAGTAATTCCAGAGCGTGCCGCTGAACAGCCAGGCAAAGAATGGGACCAGGTAAGCCGCAACTGCGATCTCCGGCATCCCAGCGCCGGCCTTGCTTGCGCGTCGCCAAAGTGGGGCGGCGCAGACTGCGAGTGCGGCAAAAACGATGCTTCCCTGGATGAGCACCGCTCCCTGTGGAACCTGCCACAGGACGGTCCATTCCGGGAAGCGGATCCCGAGCTTCGCCAGCACGCCGACTTCGCGCACGACCTGTCCGAAAACCGTAGCAACGAAAAGTCCCGTCCAGCCCCCGACCGCTCCAACCGCAAAGAGCTCCCGCCATCCCTTCCATGCGTAAGCGACCAGTGCGGCGCACAGCACCACATTCATGTGCACGCTCAACAGCGGGGCGGAAATACGGTCCGCTCCGAGCAGCAACGGCGAGAGTAACCCGCCGAGAGCGGCGATCACCGCGAGCAACCGGGCATCGTGCCACACGGCGAGGCCAAGGCCAATTCCAGCCACCAGCACGGAACAGGCGAACGCTCCACCTGGCGGGACGATTCCGTAAAGCATCCGCCCCGCGAGGACGACCGCGAAGGCACACGCAACGCCGCCACCCATCAGAATACGCCCAAACACCGGCCGCTCCGCGAACGAACGATGTCCAAACAGCACCAGTCCAATGCTGACAACCGAACCCACCAGAAGCTGGATCGGTGGCGAAAACCAACCGCGATCGACGGTCACCTTCAAAAAAAAGATCACGCCGAGAAAGAGCAGCGCGATTCCAATCCGCCCCAGCCAGCGTTCCGCCGCAGAGCCGTCGGAGGCGCGATCGGAAGCCCGGTGCGGGGGAGGCAGGGGCGGTGGGGTGGAGAGCGGCACGGGTGCTGGCTCGGAAGCCACCGGGAGAATCGGAGCCGCGGGCGGGGAAAAGACGACTTCGGGCGGCGCCGGACGGGAGGGGGCAGACGGAGCGATTGGTGGCTGAACCACGGGAGTTGCTTCGGGAGCGGGCGCTCGGACAGACTCGGGGGAAGGCACGCCCGCGAGACGCTCTAGACGCGCGATTCTCTCGCGCAACTCCCTGATTTCTTCTTGCAGCGTCATGGGGCGAGGCGTTCGATCAACCAGCCCTCGGCTGATTTCCGATACCGAAGCCGATCGTGCAGGCGACTCGGCCGACCTTGCCAGAATTCAACGCTCGATGCGTCCACGCAAAATCCGCCCCAGTTCGGAGGCAGCGGGATTTCCCGGCCTGCGTACTCCGTTTCCAACTCCCGGTAGCGCGTTTCGAGAACATCCCGGCTTGGGATGACCTCACTTTGAGGCGACACCCACGCGCCCAATTGGCTCTCGCGCGGACGGGAGCGGAAGTAGCGTTCGGAATCCTCCCGCGACACCGCCGCGCAGCGACCGAGGATTTTTACCTGCCTTTCCAGAGGGGCCCAGTAGAATGAGAGGGCCACGGAGGGGTTCTGGCCGATTTGCCGCGACTTGCGGCTGTCGTAATTGGTGAAGAATCGGAAGCCGTCGGAATCGAATCCTTTCAGCAGGACGATACGGGAGCTCACGATCCCCGAGGCGTCCGCGGTGGCGAGCGTCATCGCGTTTGGTTCCGGGATCTCCGGGCAGGCCAGGGCGTCGGCGAACCACTGCGCGAATTGGGCGAAGGGATCCGACGCCAAGTCTTCGAGTGTCAGCCCGCCCCATTCGTAGGAGCGTCGGAGATCGGCAACATCCATCAAATGAGAGTGGCGGATCCTACGGGGGAATTCCATCCCTAATCATCCGGCGTGCGCCCCGTTGGGGCGCTTCGTGTTTTTTGACGTTTACCCGGGGTTGCGCTTCGCTTCACCCCGGGCTATCCACCGCCATGCCGTTGGCATGGTTTGTCGGGCGTTGCCCGACTCGCAACACCGCACAAGCGCCCCCGACGGGGTGCACGTCGACAGCCCGGGGTGGAGCGGAGCGCAACCCCGGGAGCGCAACCCCCGGGAGGGGCATGCGACAACAATCCACCTTTTCCGGTATTTTCATTTGCGCTTCCGCCCTCTCTGCGGCATCTTCCTCCCCCTTTATGCGGAAATCAGTTGCTCGCAGTAAAACGAGGAAGTCGTTTGCGAAGCGCTTCAAATTGACCGGTACCGGTAAGGCTCTGCGAAACAGAGCCGGACGCCGACACCTTCTCAGTGCGAAGAACGCTTCCAGCAAACGCAAACTCGCGCGGTCCGCGGTCGTCGACAAGACGGACATGGGCCGTGTCAAAGCGGCGTTGCCCTTCGGTTAGTCACTAATAGTCACTAACTTAGGGCCGCCTGTGTTTTGGGATCTGACTCCGGGGAAGCCGGGGTCTGAAGGAACGAATGAGTTCCCTGACACTTTATGAAACCAACAGTTCGTTCCGAGGAGACCGCCGAGAGGCGGTTGTAATATGCCAAGAGCCACCAATGCTCCCGCTAGCCGTGAACGGCGCAAGCGGGTTGTAGACGCCGCGCGAGGATTTCGCGGGCGTCGTTCGAAACTCTTCCGCTACGCGAAAAACGCGGTGCAGAAGGCGAAGTATTTCGCATACCGCGATCGCAAAACGCGGAAACGCAATTTTCGTGCCCTGTGGGTCCAGCGCATCAATGCCGCGGTCCGCAACGAAGGCCTGACGTACAGCCGGTTCATCGAAGGCCTCAAGTACGCTGGGATCGAACTCGACCGCAAGGTCTTGGCCGACCTCGCCGTTACCGACGAGGCCTCCTTCAAGCAGATCGTTTCGCAGGCGCAAGCCGCCCTCGAAAAGAAGACCGCAGCATAGGAGCGGGGGGGCCTCCCGGTCCCCATCTTCGCTTCGCTTCTTTTCCCGTCGCCGGATGATCACGGAAATCGACCATCTCCGCGAAAAAGCGCGGACGGAAATCGACGCCGCACCGGACCTGGGCTCCCTTGAGGAAGCCCGGGTACGCCTGCTCGGCCGCTCGGGTGCCATTACCGCCCTGAGCGAACGCATGCGGGAAGTACCCAAGGAGGAAAAAGCCTCCGTGGGCAAGGCCCTCAACGCCCTTCGTGCGGACGTTACCTCGCAGCTCGAAGGCCGCATTGCCGAACTCCGCGGCTTGGCAGAGCGTGCCGCCCTGGCGGGAATCGACCTCACCCTGCCCGCCGTTCCCCTCACAAGAGGCGGATTGCATCCGCTCACGCATCTCATCGATCGCGCGGTCCGGATTTTCCGCCGGATGGGCTTTGCCATTGCCGACGGACCCGACATCGAAACGGAATGGCATTGTTTCGACGCCCTGAACACGCCGGCAGATCACCCGGCGCGGAACGATCAGGATACCTTTTACCTGCCGGACGGTCGACTCCTCCGCGCGCATACCTCGACGATCCAAATCCGGACGATGGAGTCCGTCCCGCCGCCGGTGCGCATCATTGCCCCGGGCGCGGCGTACCGTCGCGACGAGGTGGACGCCACGCACCTCGCCCAGTTCACCCAGATGGAAGGCCTGTACGTCGCCGAAGGCGTTTCCCTCGCGGACCTCAAGGGCACGATCGAGTTTTTCTTCCGCGAGCTCTTCGGCGAGGGCACGAAGGTTCGGTTCCGCCCCCATTTTTTCCCGTTCACCGAACCCAGCTTCGAGATCGATATTCTTTCGCGCGAACTCGGCGGCGATTGGATGGAACTCGCGGGTTGCGGCATGGTGGACCCCCGCGTGTTTGAGCAGGTGAACGAGCGTCGCGGGGACACAGCTTACGATCCCGAATTGGTGAGCGGCTTCGCGTTCGGTTTCGGGCTTGATCGCCTCGCGATGAACCTTTGCGGCGTGCCCGATATCCGGATGCTCACCGAGAACGACGTCCGTTTTCTCAAAACCTTTGCCTGACGCAGGCGTCACCCCTTTCCCATGCACATCTCGCTGAACTGGATTCGCGACTACCTGGACTGGAACGAGTCAACCGACGTCCTCGTCGACACGCTGACCCGGGCCGGGGTGAAAGTGGAGCGCGTCGAGGAACGCGGCGCGAATTTTGACAAAGTCGTCGTCGTCCAGATTTTGGAGTCGACCCAGCACCCGAACGCCGACCGCCTGAGCGTGTGTCGGGTGGACGACGGGTCGGGGACCCCGAGGCAGATCGTCTGCGGGGCAAAGAACTACCGCGTGGGCGACAAGGTTCCCGCTGCGTTGCCCGGGGCCGTCCTTCCCGGTGATTTCCGGATCAAGGTCGGAAAACTCCGCGGGGTGGAGAGCGAGGGCATGATGTGCAGTGGGCGCGAACTCGGGCTCTCCGAGGATTCGCAGGGACTGTTGATTCTGCCCGCGGAAACGCCTGTCGGGGCGCCCATTGGCACGGTGTTTCCCGCGGACACGCTCATTGAACTGGAAATTACTCCGAACCGACCCGACTGGCTGAGCCACATCGGCGTCGCCCGCGAACTCGCGGTTTTTCAGGGTGGGACATTGCGTGTCCCTGCCTCGGCGGAACCCGCGTTGCGGGAGGATTCGTCCGTGGCCACAATCGAGGCGACTTCGGCCTGTTCTTTCTACACGGTGCGTCGCGTCGAGGGTGTTCGTGTGGCTCCCTCGCCCGGGTGGATGAAATCCCGGTTGGAGGCTGTCGGCTTTCGTTCCATCAACAACATCGTGGACATCACGAATTACGTGATGATGGAGACCGGCCAGCCGTTGCATGCATTTGATGCCGACAAGGTTCGCGGCGGGATGGTGGTTCGCTACGCTTTGCCGGAGGAAAAGCTGGTCGCGCTCAACGGGCAGACCCTGACGCTGAAGGCGGACGATCTCGTGATTGCGGATGAAAGCGGCCCGATCGCGCTTGCGGGAGTGATGGGTGGCGCGTCGACCGAAGTCACTGATGCGACGACGCGGATCCTTTTGGAAAGCGCGTGTTTTGCCTCCGTCGGGATCCGGCGCACGGGGCGTTCGGTGGGGCTTTCTTCGGAATCCAGTTATCGATTCGAGCGCGGCGTGTCGTCGCAGGGAGCGATCGAAGCCGGGGAGCGGGCGGTGCAATTTTTGGCCGAACTGGCGGGCGGGTCCGCGGTCGATGGGGGCGTGGTGGCCGGAAGGACCGATTCTGCAGCGCCGAGCGTGACCCTTCGCGACGGGCGCGTGGCATCGCTTCTGGGCGTCGCCCTTCCTGCCGACCGAATCGACGCCATCCTCTCGCGGGTGGGCTGTCGGCTCGAGGAACGTTCCGGCGAAACCTCCCGTTGGGCGTCGCCTTATTTTCGCTTTGATCTTCTGCGCGAGGTCGACCTCATCGAGGAACTCGCACGCGTGCACGGGATTGAAAATATCCCCTCGCGCCTCACGGCAGCGCCGGCCGCGGTGAGTGCGGCGGACAAAGCCTATGACTTCGCGCGCGGGGTCCGTGAGCGCCTCGTCGGGGCGGGTTTCTTTGAGGCCCGCACGAGCACGCTGGTGGGTCCCACGGCTGCCGCACGCGGTGTGAGTCTTCGCAATCCGATGGGTGGGGAGCAGTCCGTGCTGCGGCCTGCGCTGCTTGGGGGATTGCTTGAGGCCATGGAGCGCAATTTGCGTCATGGGGCGTCGGCCGTTCGCCTTTTCGAAGTGGGTCGCGTGTTCCGGAATACCGGCACGGAGGAACAAACCTCGGTCGCTTTTGTGGTGACGGGGATTGTCTCCGAGCCCAACTGGCGCGGCGACGGTAACCGGGTGCTGGATTTGTTTGACGTGAAATCCGTCGTCGCCGCGCTGCTGCCGGTGGAGGTGGTGCTGGAGTCGGTTGCCTCGGAGGAATATCCGCTCGCGCTGGAGATTCGGGTTGGCTCCCGCGTGATCGGCATCGCGGGCCAGCTTGCCCCGTCCGAAGCTTCCCGCCTGCAGGCCCGGAACGCCGTGGCATTCGCGGAGTTGGACGTCGCCGCGTGCCAGGAAGTCAGCGGGGAGGCATTCGCGAAGTTTTCCATCCCGCGCTTTCCCTCGATCGTTCGTGATCTCGCGATCGTGGTGGATCGGAACGTGGCGTGGGGTGCGATTGATGCAGAGTTGCGGGCAGCGCAGATCGAGTTTCTGGCTGCGGTGAAACTCTTCGATGTGTTCACGGATCCGACCGGTCAGCGGTTGCCGACGGAGCGGAAATCCCTGGCCTTCTCCTTGACCTTTCGCTCCCCCGAGAAGACACTGGAGGCAGCGGAAGCCAACAAGGGATTCGACCGGATCAAGTCGGTCCTGCGCGAGCGGTTCGCTGCGGATTTCCGCGAGTAGTTCTTTCCAATTTCTCCTGATTTCTCCGCGAGAGCGGGGATCCGATCGCCCTACTGTGTTCGCGAAGTGGCGCAACTCCCGAACCGATATTCTTGTCAACTAGGAGGCTGGGCGCTGGGCGGTAATGACAGGCCTTGACTGGAAGTCAACGCTGCCCGGTGCGGTCGTCCGCCGTTTCCATGAGGGAACGGGAAATGCGTCTAAACGGCATAAGCGGGGCACGTCTCCTTCCGGCATAGCCCGGTCGGAGACGTTTTCGATCGGTCGCGCGGCGACGCAGCGGCGCAGCGGGTCCAATGCGCGTCGGAGCGTTTTCGTTTGTTTATGATCCGAACAGGAGCCGGGGCTTCCAAGCCCCGAACGTTCTGTCCTTCTACTGACTTTTGTAATCAGGCACCGTTTTGGGAGCGATTTTTTGATCCACGAGGAGTTTGTACTGCAAGATGCCCGCCGCAATCGCTGCCGCGTACCGGTCCCTCCAAGCGCGATCCGCAATTTTTCTTAGGTCTCCCCCGTTGCTCAGGAATCCACCCTCAATCAGGATCGAGGGGCGGGAGCAATTTCTGAGTACGCTGAATCTTGCCCGCTTGACGCCGCGATCCGCCATGTCCATGCGGCCAATGAGGGAGTGATGGACCGTGGTGGCCAGCACGAAACTGGGCTCATCGCTCGTGTTCCCGTCCTCCTTCACCATGTCGCGGACCCTCAGTTCGTCGTACTCTGTGGATGGGGAGCCCCGGGGCGTGACGCAGTACATCTCGAAGCCGTTTGCCAACGGATTGGTGTCCGTGGAGTTGAAATGGATGCTTACGAAGATGGAATTCTTTAGTCGGTTCGCGATGGATGCCCGATGGGGGAGTTCCAGAAACACGTCACTATTGCGGGTTTGCACTACCTTTAGGCCGGCGCGTTCAAGGAGGGGTCGGATGCGCCGGACCATATCGAGCGTGAAGTCCTTTTCGTATGCGACCGGACTGTAGGCGCCCCGATCATGCGCTCCGTGGCCGGCGTCGAGAACGACTGTCGTGATTGGCGGGAAATTCTCCACTGCGGTCGGGCGCATGGCCGGGTGGACGGTTTTTGCCAGATCCATCCGCGATACCAACCACTGCGCCTCACGTTCCAGCACCGGGAAGTTTAACCAATGGAGGACTCCATTAATCCGCGCTTCCCGGCTGTCCGCGGTGAACGTGAGACCCTCTTTGCCGGCCGAGAACGTCATACTCCGGTTCACCGGGACTGCCGTGCTGGGTAAACCATAGAACGCGGCGACGTCGCGCACGTCCACGTAGTCCCGCCCATCGATCCTCAGGACTTTCCACTCCGCGTGAACGGGTGAGATGCCCACCAGGAGGATGAGCGTTAATGCGACCGAGCGCAGGACGGAGATCAGAAGTTTACACCCATCTGTCCGCCGAGCACCAGCGCGTTGGGAATGTCGCCCGTTCCGCCGGGACGAATGACCCATTGGATGTCCGGTTGGATGTACAGAAATGGTGTCAGATGGAGTCGGTATGCCCATTCAAATACAAGTTCGTAGCTCGGACTGCCAAGGCCCGCCTGTCGCTGCGACTGGGCGTAATCTCCACTGAATTTACCGTAAACGACACCGAAAATTGTTTGGTCGGTATCGCGGGTCGGGATGAGACCCGTATAGAACATTCCCCCGTTGATCAGGAGCGGAAGTTTGGAAATTTGTTGTTGGGGCGAATATGTCAGACCGGACCACAGCGTCAGCCCTTCCGAGGACCCGGGACGCTCTTGGTACACCATCTGATCCGCATGGATGTAAAATCCGTACGCATTTTGATAGGCGTCCCCGCCAGTGAATTGGGAGTATTCCCAATTCGACCAGTAGGCGCCCAACCAGTAGTGACCAGGGAGTCCGGCGAGTTTCTTTTGTTTCACCGGGTTCTTGGAGGTCACCGTTTTCCCTTCCCTGGCCGCCTGGCCGAAGCGTGACGCCTTGTCCGCGATGTCCTTGCCGACGTCCGGTGTGCTCTCGGGGACCTCCTGCTTGTTGAACTCCGGCTTCCAGCCGATCTGGGCCACTGTGGAAAAGCCGTCGTTCGGGCGGATGCTGAAATCGATTCCGTGGTACTTCGGATTTCCGAGACGGTCAGTCGCCTGGTAGATACCGGTCTGGAAATAGACTTCCGGGGTGGGTTGGACGCGGAGTCGCGCGCCCCAGGTGGCGTTGGGGTATGAGGTGAAGGACGCATTGACGGGAAGCGACTGTGGGTTCCCGCAAATTCCGTTGTTCACATAGAGCCAATAGACCGGGGAACTCGCAAACTCATCGCCCGCCGCGATGCGTCCCAAGCGGATATTCGCCTTGCCATTGAAGAGGTCCTGATCGAGGTACAGGCCGTAGAAAACAAAGGTGGGGTTTCCCCAAAGCTGCGAAACCGTGAACTGGTTGCCGATGGAGTCCTGGGAAAGATTTCTTCCGGTACGGTCGAGAGCCGAAATGACGAAGTGCGCGTCATTCCAGCCGATCAGTTTTTCCAGATTCAAATCCATCTGCATGCCGACGTTGTGGTCGTATGCCGCGCCGAGGCTGGTTCCACCTACCACATTGCCCTGGATGTTGTTCGCGTAACTGCCGGTGATTTCTACCCCCTTGTCTATGAGGTAGGGTCTCAGGCCCAACCAAGCCCCGGAGCCCCAGTCGCCGGTCCAATATTGTCCGGAGGTCATGTAATCCGTTCCGATGTACCATTCCGGTGCCCATCGCACGATGTGTTGAGTCGTCGGCCCGACGTGGGCGCGCGGGGGAGGATCTGCGTGTGCGGGGATGAAGGAGAGCGAAACGGTCGAAACCGCGAGAAGAAACAGGGGGGATTTCATCTCGGGAAAGACTGAATGAAATGCACCCGGAGAGCAAGCGTGTGGCGGGGTAAATGCTGGCCGTCCTTTACCGAACGACGATATTTACCAATTTCTCCGGGACGACGATCACCTTGACGATTTCCTTCCCGCTGATGGCCTCCTGAATCTTCGCCGACTCCATTGCCACGCGTTCGGCGTCGGCTCGATCCGACCCCTTTGCGAGGAGCATCTTGTCGCGTAGCTTGCCGTTGATTTGCAACACCCACTCGACTTCGGACTCGATCAATCGCGCTTCATCGAACGTGGGCCATTCCTGTGCGGAAACGGGTTTTTCAAAACCCGGGAAAGTGCCGGCCAATCGCTCCCCGGCTTCCTCGCACAGGTGCGGCGCGAAGGGACTGAGCAGCTTCAATAGAACGCGCATGCACTCTGCCGGACGCGGGTTCGCGCCGGTGAACTCGTTCACGTAGATCATCATCTGTGCGATGGCCGTATTGAACGAAAGTGCCTCGACGTCCTCGGTCACCTTCTTGATCGATGCATGCACGACGCGATCCTGCGCCGACGTAAATGGCATTTCGTTGAGCTGCGGTGAAACCACCCAGTTGCCCTCCTGATCCTCCTCAAATGCCAGTCGCCACACCCGGGCGAGGAATCGCGACACGCCCTCGACGCCCGTGGCACTCCACGGCTTCATCTGCTCCAGCGGCCCCATGAACATTTCGTAAAGCCGCAGGGCGTCCGCTCCGTGCTGGCCCACGACCGTGTCTGGATTGACAACATTGCCCCGGCTCTTCGACATTTTCTGACCGTCCGGGCCGAGGATTAAGCCCTGGTTCACCAAGCGCTGGAAAGGCTCCGGAGTGGACACTTCGCCGAGGTCAAAGAGCACCTTGTGCCAAAAACGCGCGTACAGGAGATGCAGCACCGCATGCTCCGTTCCTCCGACATAAAGATCCACGCCGCCGGGCCGGGTCGATTCTCCCGCCCCGCTGCGGCCCATCCAGTAGGATTCCGCTTCTTTTCCAACGAAGCGTCCGGCGTTCCGCGGGTCGCAAAAACGCAGGTAGTACCAGCACGATCCCGCCCATTGTGGCATAGTGTTCACCTCCCGCCGTGCCGTTTCGGAATAGCGAATCCATTCCGTCGCCTTGGCCAGCGGAGGCTCGGCGGTTTTGGTCGGTTTGAAATCATCGAGATCCGGCGGCACCACCGGGAGTTCCTCATCGGAAAGGGGGCGGTGGCATCCATTCTCCCACACGATCGGAAACGGTTCTCCCCAGTAACGCTGGCGCGAAAACAGCCAGTCGCGCAAACGAACCTGCACCGCCCGGCGTCCGATCCCCTCGGTTTCCAGCCAGTCGAGCATCTTCGCCTTCGCCTCCGCAGTCGGAAGTCCGTTGATCGGCTGGGACGCGATGGCAATGCCTTCGCCTGCGAAACAGCCCTCCGTGGGCTCAGGCGGCTCGATTACGCGGATCACAGGCAGCGCAAACTTCTCGGCGAACTCAAAATCCCGGACGTCGTGCGCGGGCACCGCCATGATCGCCCCCGTGCCGTAGCTCGCGAGCACGTAATCCGCAATCCAAACGGGAATGCGGGCTCCATTGACCGGGTTAATCGCAAACGCCCCAGTGAACGTCCCCGTTTTCTCCTTTGCCAGCTCCGTGCGTTCCAAGTCGGACTTGGATGCGACGTCGGCCTGATATTTTTCAACTTCGCTGCGTTGCCCTTCGGTGGTGATCGCGCTCACCAGCGCATGTTCAGGCGACAGCACGATGTACGTGGCGCCGAAGAGTGTGTCGGGTCGGGTGGTGTAGACCTCCACCTTCGTGTCGCAGCCTTCGATGGGGAAAAAAACGCGCGCGCCCTCGCTGCGGCCGATCCAGTTCCGCTGGAGCTGCTTGATGGATTCGGGCCAGTCGAGGCCGTCGAGTTCGCTGATCAGGCGATCCGCGATCGCCGTGATGCGCAACACCCATTGACGCAGGGCGCGCCGTTCCACCGGAAAGCCGCCGACCTCGCTCAGGCCGTCGACGACTTCCTCGTTTGCCAGGACCGTTCCGAGTTCCGGACACCAATTCACCGGCATGTCCGCGACATACGCGAGACGATGGTTGTCCACGTTTGCACGGTGTTCCTCCGGAAGCTCCGCGATTGGGCGAACACGCTGGGTGGAGGGGTCGAACCAAGAGTTGTAAAGGCGGAGAAAAATCCATTGCGTCCAACGGAAATATGCGGGGTCGGTTGTGGAAATTTCCCGATCCCAGTCGTAGCTGAATCCGATCCCCTGCAACTGACTGCGGAAATTCGTGACGTTTTTTTCGGTGGTCACTCGCGGGTGCTGACCGGTACGGATCGCGTACTGTTCCGCTGGAAGTCCGAATGCGTCCCAACCCATCGGGTGCAGCACATTGAATCCCCGCATCCGCTTGTAGCGCGCGATGATGTCCGTTGCGGTGTAGCCTTCCACATGCCCCACGTGCAGCCCTTCGCCGCTCGGGTACGGGAACATGTCCAGAATGTAGTATTTCGGCCGGAGGGGGTCGAAATTCGGATCCCCGGGGTTCGTTGCCCGAAACGCGCCGGTTTGCACCCAGGTGCGTTGCCATTTGGGTTCGAACTCGGAGAATGGGTAGGGCTTGCGGGACATACGGACGGGCGTTGGAGGGACACCCTACCCAGGGTAGCTCGCTCCTCGCAACTCTGGGCTCGTTACTGAAATTCAAATCAACCTAAATCCCGCAGTTCAACAAGAAATGGTCAGATTCACCATGAAGTTCATGAAGGACATGAAGGGACAGAGGAATAGACGGCTCAGAAAATTGGCCCGCAACTTCACCCAAAAGGAGAAGACCCGTGGAGCCCGGGAACATGCCTCATTCATTCCTCTTCATGATCTTCAAGTGCTTCATGGTAATTCAAGCTGCGGTTTATAGGATCAAAGACCAAGGGCTACGACTCGCGCGTCCTTGCCTTGGGGAATGGTCTGAATATACTGAATTCGTGTTTGCGGGACTTGACGTGAAGACTCTCTCAAAAGTCGAAAAGCTTCGACTCATCGAAGCCCTCTGGGCAGATCTGGCGATGGATGACGCCAGCATCGCCTCTCCGCGATGGCATCAAGACGCGCTTCATGAAGCCGAGCGACTCCATTCCGAAGGGAAGGCGACGTTTTCCGATTGGAGCGTTGCGAAGGAGCGGATTCGTGCGGATGTCTCCGCCCGGTGAACATCCGAATTCTTGATCTGGCGGAACAAGACTTGCAGGCGGGCTTCTATTTTTATGAGGCCCAACAGACCGGCATCGGTGATTACTTCCTCGATTCGATGTATTCAGAAATCGACTCGCTTCTCCTCTATGCCGGGATCCACAAGCGGGCCTTTGGTTACCATCGGCAGATATGCAGGAGATTTCCGTACGCGATTTACTACGGGGTGGGAGACGATGAGATTTCCGTCTGGAGGGTGTTGGATTTGCGTCGCGATCCCACTTGGATTGCAGACCAGTTTCGAACAATTTCTTGAAATTGATGCGACCCCATGAGGGTCTGAACACTCCGGATCGCAGTAGGCAGGAGACGCAAGTTAGGCGCTGCGCGCCAACGGCGGAAATTTGTTTTGGGTCGGGTTCGGGTGACCCGGGCTCCTGTTCGTTTGGGTTTTCCAAATTTACGTTGCGTTTCACAAAATCCGGAGCATTGTCACCGATTCTTATGAGTCAGCATGCCAGTTTGAAGGGCCAAGGGGCCATTAAGGCGCGCCGGAACGTGCTTAAGCGTTTTGAGCGCGTGGAATTGATGAAAAAGCGCGGGCAGTTCAAGCCCGGGATGCGCGTCATCGGTCTCCCAAAAACCAAACCCGAGGAATAGGCGGTCTTCCCGCTTCAGCGACGGCATGCGGATGCGTCTCAATCGCTTCCTCGCCGCTGCGGGGCTGGGTTCTCGCCGTTCGTGCGAGGACATTATTCGCGACGGCCGTGTCGCCGTGAACGGGAGCAGGGTGGAAACCCTCGGTCTCTCGATTGACGAAAACGACGACGTCCGCGTGGACGGCCGAATCGTTCGCGCTCAAAGTCCCCTGTACGTCGTCCTGAACAAACCCGCCGGGTTGGTAACGACACGAAACGACCCCGCGGCGCGACACACGATTTACGACATTTTACCCCCGGAGCACCGGACCCTCGCGTATGTGGGTCGGCTCGATAAGGACAGCGAGGGACTGCTGCTTCTGACCAACGACGGGATGCTCGCCCAGCGGCTGACGCATCCCTCACATGAGATCGACAAGGAGTACGAGGTGGTCATTGATCGGGATTTCGACCCCGCGCACGCCGAGAAACTTTTGGCAGGATTCCATATTGAGGGCGGGAAGGCGCGGGTGCATGCCGTTCGCCGGATCGCTCCCACGAAGTTAAAATTGGTGTTGCGTCAGGGGATCAAGCGGCAGATCCGGCTGATGCTTTACGCGTTGGGCTATGAGGTCAAAAAGCTCGTCCGCGTGCGGATCGGCCCGCTGAAGCTCGGCAAGATGAACATGGGAGAATCCCGCCGTCTCACGGCACACGAAACGGATGCCCTGCGAGCCGCCGCGGCTGCTGTACCCGTGAAGGTGGTCGTTCGCAAGACCCCGCGCGATCCCCGCAAACGAAAAGTCGTTCCAGCGGAGGCGCGATCAAAGATATCGCCCAAAAAGGCGACAAGGGCGACCGGAAGGGCTACGGCAAGGGTCCGCCCGCCCCGTCGCTCCAACCGCCCTACTCCACTTTCTTGAGCGTGTGCCGGATGTCTTCCGCGGAGTACGCGTAAATGGCGTCTTCCGCCATGTTGGTGCACTGATCCCCAATCCGCTCCAGGGCTCGGGCAATGAAGATCAAATTGAGAAAGCCTTGGACAAATTCCGGCGCTTTCTGGATGTGCAGCACGAAGCGTTCGGCAATTTCCCCGTTCATCGCATCGAGCTCCCGATCTCGCATTTTCAGCGTCCGGGCGAGGTCCAAATCCCCATCCGCATAGCAGCGCACCGCGTCCTTGAACATCGCCGCCGCAAACGAAAACATTCCGTCCAACTCATGCAATTGCTGAAGCGGCGGTGAAACGTTCAGTTTGCGCGCCCGCCGGGCAATCGAGACAGATTGATCGGCCACACGCTCCACGTTCACGCTGTACTTCATCGCAGCGACGATGTGACGCAAGTCGTTGGCCACAGGCTGGTAACGCATGATGATGTCGACCCCGGCGCGGTCCACCTGAACCTCCAGTAAATCAATTTCCTCGTCGTCGGCGATCGCAACCGTGCACGCATCGTCGTCTCTCTCAATGAGCCCGCGGGTCGAATTCTGGAAATTGCGCTCCGTGAGGCTCGCCATCATCAGCACGTCGTTTCGGAGCGCCGTCATGGCGGCGTCGAACGTCCCAAGCGTGTGACGCGGGACGTTCATCGGGAGTAACTGATAATCCATAAGGCCTTGGGACAGATTGATTCCTCACCCTCGCCCATGGATTGCATTGCGAAAGCTTTCTGGTGTAACGATTTCGGCACGAAAGGGGTGGGAGGGGCTGCCAGCCCCTCTTTCCGCAACGCTGCCGGCGTCATTGGATGACCGATAGCAGCCTCGGCAAAAGCTCCGCAATCGGCACGCGCTCCTGGGTCATGGAATCACGGTGCCTCAACGTGACGGTGTCAAGAACCGACGGACCATTTTCCCCGAGCGTGTCGAAGTCGACCGTCACACCGAAGGGCGTTCCGATTTCATCCTGACGTCGATACCGTCGGCCGATGGCGCCAGCCTCGTCGTACGCGACCGCCATGGTGCCGCGGAGGCTGGACACGATCTCTTTCGCCTTCGCGACCAATTCGGGTCGGTTCTTCAAGAGCGGAAACACCGCGCACTTGACAGGCGCCATCCGCGGATGAAAGCGCAACACGGTCCGCGTCTCGGTCTTGCCATTGTCGCCCTCCACCGTTTCCTCGTCGTACGCCTGACAAATCAGGGCAAGGGTGGTGCGGTCCACGCCTGCACTCGGTTCGACCACATGGGGCACAAAGCGCGCTTTGGTTTCCTCGTCGAAGTAATCCAATGCCTTCCCGCTGCCTTTCGCGTGCTGGGTGAGGTCGTAGTCGGTTCGATACGCAATGCCTTCCAGTTCCTGAATGCCGAATGGGAATTCGTACTCCAGGTCGTACGTCTTGAGCGAATAAAACGCCCGCTCGCCATCGGGAATGTCCTTCACATGAATGCGGGCGCGGGGGATCCCGATGTCCTCGTAAAAGCGCAACCGCTCCTCGAGCCACGCGTCCAGCACCGGCAGGCCTTCCTCCGGACGACAGAAGTACTCAATCTCCATCTGCTCAAACTCGCGCGATCGGAACGTGAAGTTGCGGGGATTGATTTCATTGCGGAACGCCTTCCCGATCTGGGCGATACCGAAGGGAAGCTTCTGACGGGAGGTTTCCAGGACGTTTTTGAACTGAACAAAAATCGCCTGCGCGGTTTCGGGTCGGAGATACACCAGGTTGTCGTCGCTTTCCACCGGGCCGGCAAAGCTCTTGAACATGAGGTTAAACGCCCGGGGAGGGGTCAGATCGCGGCTATTGCACTGCGGACAAAACGGCACGCCTTCCGCGGAGGGCAGTTGATCCGCGCGGTGCCGGGATTTGCACCCGCGGCAGTCGACCATCGGGTCGCTGAATGTATCCTCGTGCCCGCTGGCCTTCCACACGGCGCGGCTCATGATGATCGAGCCGTCCATTCCGACCACGTCGTCCCTCTCACGAACATTGCGCCGCCACCAGAAGTCCTTGAGGTTCTTTTTGAGTTCCACGCCGAGCGGGCCGTAGTCCCAAAATCCGTTGATGCCGCCGTAGATTTCCGACGATTGGAAGATGAATCCCCGGCGTTTGCACAGGGATGTGATTTTTTCCATGGTGACCATAATTTGAAAGGAGACGGGGTCGTTGGACCCCGAGAAGGAATGCTTAGCGGATCATGTAGCGACCGTCGCCCACGCTGATCACCTCGATTTGCACGGGGGCGAGTCCGGCGTTGTAGAACCCGAGGTCCTTGGCGACGCGGGGGGTGACATCCAGGATGCGGCCATCGATGAACGGACCTCGGTCGTTGATGCGCAGGATCATGGATCGACCGTTTTTGAGGTTGGTGACTTTAATGCGGCACGGGAGGGGGAGGGTTTTGTGGGCGGCTTCCTTTGCGCCGCCGCTGAAGCCTTCGCCGAGGGACGTTTTGCCGCGGGAGAACAAACCGCCTTCTTTGTAATGGGATGCAATGCCGGTCTCCACGAAACCGATGGCTTCCCGGGGGGCGAGTGGGACGTAGGTCACTCCCCGGATGGTGTACGGCTTGTATTTGTACCCTCGGTAGTTGCGGGGCCCTTCGCAGCCGGTTCCGACCAATCCCAAGCCTGCAACCGCGAGGGCAGCGGCGACGGCGACGGCGCGATGGACGAGTTTTCCCGGGATCGGCATGCGTGGGGGTTGGTAATCAGGCTTCCGCGCGAAGTTGGCGTTCTGCCTCTACCCAATCGCTCGTCTCGTCGCCCGGCAAACCGCTTTTGCGGCGCTTTTCAGCGATGTAATAGGCCCGGAGCGCGATGTCTGCGGTCGTGATCTCCGACGCCTTCCGCTTGGACTTGCCTTTGACTTTCTTGGTCTCGGGAGCGGCTTTCTCTTTCTTGGGTGCCAGTTCCACTTCGGGAACCGGGGGAATCTCCGCGGGCTCCGATTTCGGAGTCGGCTTCCGAGCCGCAGGAGCGGTTGGTTGCTCCACGGCGACCGGCTTTTCTGACGACGCGGGCTTTTTGGTGAGTCGCGGCGCGGGTTTTAGCTCCGACGCAGGCGCGGGAGCGGTGGCGGTTGCGGTGGCGGTTGGTTTGGGTTTGGCGGGGGGGCTTTTGAGGATGCGGCTGAGTTTGCCCGCTTTGGCGGCTTTCTTGGTCCCGGCTTCTTCCAAGGCGGGCAGGTCGATTTTTTTCTTCGGCATTTCCAGAGTTCCCTTTGCGTGGTTCGCGTCCATCTGACCGGGAAACGCACTCAAATGGCAAAAGAATTCTTCTCAGTTCCCCCCTGATTCGTACACTCGCGGCATGTCCGCATTCATCATCCGGTGGCTCATCACGACGGTTGCGGTTTTTGCGGCCGAAAAGTTGTTGCCCGGCATCTCGTGTGCCTCGTGGGGTTCGTTGATCGGGGCATCGCTTCTTTTGGGGATTATCAACGCGCTGGTGCGACCGGTCCTGCTGATTCTTAGCCTGCCTTTCATCCTGGTGACCATGGGGCTCTTCATCTTTGTCGTGAACGCCCTCATGCTGATGCTCGTGGCGGCGATCATTCCCGGCTTCAACGTGGACGGGTTTTGGTGGGCGTTTTTTGGGTCTGTCATCATCAGTGTGGTGAGTTGGTTGTTCAGCGCATTTTTCCGCGGCAGCGATGGGAAGGTTTACTCGATCACTCATCATGGAGCGGTCAAGCAGGCGAACGCCCGGCTTGTGGAGTGATGGATTCGTTGAGGTTCTTCATGCCGGGGCCGATCCGGGTGAAGATATGCGGAATCTGTTCGGAGGCGGATGCGCGGGGGGCGATCGACGCCGGGGCGGATGCGCTGGGGTTTAACTTTTGGCCGGGATCGAAGCGCGCGTTGGATTTCCATGCGAGCCGCGGTTGGATGGAGTCGTTGCCGCCGGACGTGGCCCGCGTTGCGGTGGTCGTCAATGCTTCCGCCGAGGTGCTGCGGGAGCTGCAGCGGTCCGGGATTTTTCACGCCATTCAATTTCACGGAGACGAGACGCCTGCGTTTTGTCAGGAACATGGCGGCGAGCGCTGGATTCGGGCGGTGCGTGTCGTGGGGGATGGGTCGCTCGGTGAGGCGATTTCCTACGGAACCCCGTGGTTGCTGGCCGATGCCGCGGCGCCTGCGGGTGCGTATGGAGGGACCGGCGAGCGGGCCGATGCCGGGTTGGTCGCGTCGCTGGTGGCCGGTCATCCCGAACGCCACGTGATCCTTGCCGGTGGACTGCGTCCGGACAACGTGGTCTCTGCGATTCGGAGCGTGCGACCCTTTGGCGTGGACGTGGCGAGTGGGGTGGAGGACGCTCCGCGGCGAAAAAATGTGGAAGCGATGCAGCATTTCGTGCGCGAGGCTCAAGGGACGTAGGCGTTCGGATCAGTCCGCTGCCGCCGAAACATCTTTCAGGACGCCGGGAAGGATCCGTAAGTCTCTCACGCCCGAAGCGCATTCAATTCCGCCTTGAATTGATCAACTGTGAGTGCCGAGGAGGGACTCTGGAGAAAACGAGCCCATCTCGTATCCAACGCCTCTTTCTCCTCCCGAGCCAACTCCATCGAGTCGACATCAATGGAAACGGACTTCCACAGCTCATCCACAAGCTCGAGCTTCTCGAGTAATGACAGCGATTGAACTTCGGGTAGCTCGCGGAGCGTCATGAAGGAACGGTACCACAGAGAGATGACCAGCCAAGTCAAGAATCGTAACCGATTCCCGTTTCATTTCTTCTTCCGGACGAACAACAGGTCCTCAAGCACCTTTTTCGCGCGGCATCTCAGGCAGGTTTGTCGTTCGTGCTGGTCAACCCGGGGGGCTCTGGGCTTTGTTAGGGGGTTATGGAGCAACAAAAATTCAGCGTCGCGGTACTTTCCGGCGACGGGATCGGACCGGAGGTGATGGCAGAAGCGGTCGGGGTGCTGGAAAAACTTGCGGTTCCCTTCGGGATCGATTTTGACCTCGTGGAGCGTCGTGTCGGCGGCATTGCGATCGATACGGACGGGGCGGCGCTGCCGGAGCGAACGCTTGCCACGTGTGAGGAAGCGGATGCGATTCTCTTCGGATCCGTTGGCGGGCCGAAGTGGGAAGGGCTCCCTCCGTCCGAGCAGCCCGAGCGAGCGGCGCTGCTTCGCTTGCGGAAGCATTTCCAGCTTTTCGCGAATTTGCGGCCGGCGGTTTGTTTTCCAGAACTGACGCACGCCTCGCCGATCAAGGAGGAACTGATCGCCGGTGGCTTCAATGTTCTCTGTGTGCGTGAGCTCACCGGGGGCCTGTATTTCGGCGAACCGAAGTACATCAAGCGGGACGGTCAGGAGGAATTCGCGATCGACACCATGATTTATTGGGACAGCGAGATTCGCCGGATTGCAAAGATGGCGTTCGAGGCGGCCCGCACGCGGCGCAGCATCGTGACATCGATTGACAAGGCGAACGTCCTTCAAAATGGCGTACTTTGGCGCAGGGTCGTCAATGAGACCGCCCGCGATTACCCGGATGTGACCCTGCGGCACATGTACGTGGACAATGCGGCAATGCAATTGATGAAGAATCCGCGGGATTTTGACGTCGTGCTCGCGGAGAACATGTTCGGTGACATTCTGAGCGACGAAATGGCGATGATTGCGGGTTCCCTGGGAATGCTCCCGAGCGCGAGCCTTGGCGAGAAACTCACGGGGAATGCCCGGTTTGGGATGTACGAGCCGAGCGGAGGCACAGCCCCGGACATTGCGGGAAAGGGGATCGCGAATCCCATTGCCCAGATTCTCTCCGCTGCCATGATGCTGCGCTACTCGGCAGGCCGGGAGGACGCGGCCGTCGCGGTGGAAAACGCCGTGCGAAGCGTGATTTCGGACGGATTGCGCACGGCGGACATCTGGACTCCTGGCGCCACGAAGCTCTCGACGCGGGAAATGGGTCAGGAAATTGCGAACCGGCTCAGCTCGATCGCTGCGGTCCCAGCGTGACCGTTCGACCTCCGCTTCAAGATCATTGCCTATTTACAGAGTGATTTCCTTGACGTTCGTTTCGGATGGCTCCTAGGTTGCGACTTTCCGCCATACTCTCTTGGTGACGGCAGGGCTATGGCGAGCGCGGTAAATCACAATCAATCCAAATTCAATCCAATGGAGGCGACATTTTCTTATGTTTGACAGTATTGTAGGGCTGTTTTCGAACGATATCGGCATCGATCTGGGCACGGCAAACACCCTGGTTTATGTAAAAGATCACGGCATCGTATTGCGGGAACCGTCCGTGGTGGCGGTTCAGGCGGGAACCAACCGGGTTCTGGCGGTGGGGGATGAGGCCAAACGGATGCTGGGGCGAACGCCCTCGAACATCGTGGCCGTCCGACCGCTGAAGGATGGGGTCATTGCGGATTTCGAGATTACCGAGGCGATGCTTCGGCACTTCATCAGCAAGGTGCACAACCGGCGTCGCATGGTGCGGCCCCGCGTGGTGATCGCGGTTCCGAGCGGCATCACGGAAGTGGAAAAACGTGCCGTGAAGGATTCGGCGACGCATGCCGGCGCGCGCGAGGTTTATCTGATCGAGGAGCCCATGGCGGCGGCGATCGGCGTGGGCCTTCCGGTGCAGGATGCTGCGGGAAACATGATCATCGATATCGGCGGGGGAACGACGGAAGTCGCGCTGATTTCCCTTTCCGGCATCGTTTTCAGCCGGAGCGTGCGCGTCGCAGGGGATGAACTCGACGAGGCCATCATGCAATACATGAAGCGGGCCTACAATCTGATGATCGGCGAACGGACGTCCGAGGAGATCAAGATCAAGATTGGTTCCGCTTACAAACTCGAGAAGGAGACCAGCATGGAAGTGAAAGGACGGGATCTCGTCGCCGGACTTCCCAAGACCATCACGATCACATCGCAGGAAGTGCGTGAGGCGCTTTTGGAGCCGATTTCCACGATCGTGGATTCCGTGCGCATCACCCTGGAGCGTTGTCCTCCGGAGCTTTCGGCGGATTTGGTGGACCGCGGACTCGTTCTCGCCGGCGGCGGGGCCTTGCTCCGTGGATTGGATAAATTGTTGACCGAGGAGACCGGCCTGCCGGTGCATGTCGCGGAGGACCCCTTGAGTGCCGTCGCAGAAGGAACGGGCAAAGCGTTGAGCGAACTCAAGTTCCTGAAGGCTGTCGCTGCGGCGGATCGACCCACCCATAATTAACCTCGGCGGCCGCCCCGGGGGGACGTCCCTCTCCAGCGGCCGACTGCTTCCGATATGACTCGGCCCATCAACTGGATTGTCGCGGGTGTGGTGGTGATTGGCGCTCTCGCCCTCACCAGTATGCAGGCGGACTCCATGCGTTCGCTTCAGGCGGCGTTTCTGTCGGTGATGGGACCGATTCTCGGCGTCGGCTCGGATTTCCAGCGAACGGTCAACGCCGCCGCCGAACCGAAAAAGCCCACGGGCGATCTTCGTCGTGACAATGAGCAACTGCTGGAGGAAGTGCGCACGCTCCGCACGACCAATGCGCTGTTGCGCGATCTCGAAGTGGAGAACAACAAACTTCGCGAAGCCCTTCAGTACCGGGAGCGGTCTGTTTTCAAACTCATCCCGGCCCGCATCATTTCCCGCGACGCCTCCGCGTGGTGGAATACGGTGAAAATTAATCGTGGTTTTGAGGACGGGATCGAACCGGATCATCCCGTGCTCACAGAGAGCGGGTTGATCGGCAAGACAACGACCGTTTCGAAGAATATTTCGACCGTGCTTCTGATTACCGACGAAAACTGCCGGGTGGCGGCAAAAGTCGAGGGCACCCGCGAGCAGGGAATCGTGAGCGGAATGCGTGTTCAGAAGGGCGACGCCGGCGAGTTGCAGCTCAACTTCCTCACAAAGGGGGCAAATCTTCAGGCCGGTCAGAAAATCTACTCGGCGGGAGTGGGCGGCGTGTTTCCCTCCGGCATCCCGATCGGCACCGTAAAGAGCTTCCGCGTACGGGAACTCGACGGCCAGGCGATCATCGAACCGGCCGAGGACATCTCCCGCGTCGAGGATGTCTTCGTGATCGTGGGGGTCAAATGAACCGCTGGATCCTCCTCGCGATCCTGATCGTCCTCGTGTTTCTTACCCTGGCCCTCCAGGAGTTTATCCCTCCGCTCGCCGTGTTCTGGGGAGCGCGGATTCTCCTCGTGCCCGTTTTTTTCTGCTTTGGCGCCCTGGAGCTTCCCCTTCTCTTGATGCTGATCCTCGCGGTGTTCACCGGCTTGGTCAGCGATCTGATGATCCTTCAAGTCATAGGGGATCGGGTTGAAATCGCGTTGGGCTGGTCTATTGTCGCCTATGTTCTTATGGGTAGTGTCCTTCAGGGACTGCGAACGATTTATCTGCGCGGGCGCTGGGAAATCCACGCCTTCGGAAGTGCCTTTTGCACAATCGCCATTCTTGGAGGTCAATTCTTGATGATCACCGCCCGCCGTATTGACGAGGGAGGGCTCGTTTTCGACTGGATCGTCCTTTGGCGCATCCTCGTCCCGGGCAGTGTGGCCCTGCTGGTCTCTCCTCTGATTTATTTCGGAGCGCGTTCCCTTGGCATGTGTCTCGAGCCCCGCCGGGGTCGGGCGGCCTACCGTTAACCCATGAAAAAGGGCTTCTCCACGTCGCGAATCCTCACCCTCGGGATCATCGTGCTCGTATTGCTCTCGGCCCTGGTTGCCCGGCTGTGGTGGGTCCAGATTTCGCGCGGGAGTTACTACACGTCGCGGATCAAAGACCGCTCTCAGGTAACCGTTCGGTTACCCGCTGTGCGCGGGGAGATCCGGGATCGAAACGGGCTTCCCCTGGTCGAAAATCGCACGAGTGTCGCGGTCGATTTTTACCTGCCCGACATGGTGCGCGCCTACCGTCAAAAGAACGGCAGTGTTCCCCTCATCTCTTACCGCGCGAGTATCTACGGGATGCCGCGGGACAAATCGGAGCCCGATGTGCCACGGATCGTCGAGGAGGTGGTGCTACCCGATCTGGAAAAACTCGGGATTGCCCGCGACTACAACACGCGGAAGATGCAGATCCACTACCGCACGAACACGGAAGTTCCATACTCCTACGCGGAGGACCTCGATTTTGAAACCCTCGCGAAGTACATGGAGAACAGCCTGTCGCTCCCCGGGGTGAAGGTCGACGTCAAACCGGTCCGCAAATACGTCTACGGCGCGTTCGCGTCACACATCCTGGGTTATGTCGGCGCGCCGAACGACGTCGATGCCGAGGAAGCGAAGAAGTTCAACTTTTACCAGCCCGATGTGGAAGGGAAGGCACAGATCGAACTGACGATGAACCGCTTCCTCAAAGGCACCGCAGGAACGCGCATCCTTCAGCGCAATGCCAAAGGGGTCATCGAGGGCGAGGTGGGCATGGTCGATCCGGTGTCGGGGGCGAATGTCTATCTGACAATCGATGCCCGCATCCAATACATTGCCGAGCAGGCCCTCCGTGCGGTCGGTCGCGGGGCTGCGGTGGTCGTGGACCCGAACAATGGCGACATTCTCGCGATGGCATCCGTCCCGTCGTTCGACCCGAACACGTTCATTCCCAGTATATCGGCAAAGGATTGGGCGGCGCTGGACAAGGCCGAGGCGGATCCGCTGCTCAACCGGGCGATCAGTGCCTATGCGCCAGGGTCGACCTACAAGATTCCGGTCGCTCTTGCGGGGTTGCGGGCCGGAGTGGGCAACAACCGCTATCACTGCAGCGGGGGAGTGCAGTACGGCGATAAGTACATGAGGTGCTGGATCGCGGATAAAAACGGATCACACGGCACGCTCGATCTAGAGGGTGCGATCAAAAATTCCTGCAACGCGTTCTTCTTTCAGTACGCGAACGCGGCGAAAATCGAGCCATTCGTGGCAATGGGCAACTTTCTCGGATTGGGCCGCAAAACGGGAATTCCGCTTTCGGGGGAGGCTCCCGGGATTTTACCGGGACCCCAATGGCTCGCGGAGAACAAGCCACTCGAGAAGTGGTCTCAAGGCTACACGGCCAATGTGGCGATCGGCCAAGGCTTCGTGTTGGCCACGCCGCTACAGATGGCGATGGTCACGGCAACGGTCGCCAACGGAGGGATTGATTACGAACCACGCCTCGTCGACAAGGTCGTGGCGCAGGATGGTACGGTGCTCCTGCAGGAGCCTGCGAAAATTCGCGCCAGCCTGATTGCAGACGCTGGACTCACGCCGGAGCAGATTGAAAAGGTGCGTCATGGCATGTGGGAGGTGGTCAACGAGGCGGGAGGAACTGCCGGGCGCGCCCGCATCAAAGGGATCGAGGTCGCAGGGAAAACCGGCACGGCTCAGTTCTTCCGGGATGGACAAAAGGACAATCACACATGGTTCATCTGCTTTGCACCCTACGAAAATCCCAAATATGCTGTCGCAGTGATCGTACAAGGTGCCAAATCAGGAGGCGGCGTCGCCGGGCCATTGGCAGCCAAGATTCTTCAGGATACTTTTGACATGGAGGCGGGCAAAAAGGAGATCCAGCTCGCCTCCCTCGAGCCCGCAAAGGGTAGTTACCAGTTCATCGAGAGCGTCGATTTCGGCCGCGAAATCCCTGCCGTCGCTTCGGCGGCATCGGACGACGAGACCCCGACAGGAGATGCGACCGATGCGAGACTCCAACAAAACAGCAAGCCGCAAAAGCCCCCAAGCATCCGGCCGGAGCCGGACGCGGAAGGAAAGGCCAAAAACAAGCCGAAAGCTGGTCTGGAAAAGTTCTTCGACAACTTCAAGCTCCCCTTCCTGGGGGGCGGGAAGAAGAAGGACAAACCGGAACCGGAAGCCAAACCGCGGCCTGCACGAACCCCGGGAGGACGCTAGCGTCGGCATCCGACACCCGCCCACCTCCCTCCAACCCCTCGCGCATCGCCGACCCCAACCCGTCGGCGTGCCGCTTCCCATGTTCATGATTGAAACCGTTAAACGCATTCTGGGCCTCAAACAGTCCGAAGTGACCATCCAACTCATCGTCAGTGCCGAAAAACTCGAACAGCGCGTCGCGCTCATCGAAAACGGCCGCGTCGAAGAATTCACGACCGAACGCGACTCCGATCGCAACATCGTCGGCAGTATTTACAAAGGCAAAGTCCGCAATATCGAGCACGGCCTGAAAGCCATGTTCGTCGACATCGGCTTTGAAAAAAACGCCTTCCTTCATTTCTGGGACGCTCTCCCGGCTGCGCTGGATAACGGAGTGGAAGAGGTTCGCCGCGCCGAAAAGAAGGCGGACGGACGGGCCGGCAAAGACAAGCGTCTCTCCGCAAAGGACATCCCCAATGTCTACCCCGTGGGCTCTGATGTCATCGTCCAGGTCAGCAAGGGTCCGATCAGCAACAAAGGCCCGCGCGTCACGACGAACATCAGCCTGCCCGGCCGTTACCTGGTTCTCCTCCCGTACAGCACTCAGTGCGGGATTTCGCGAAAAATCGACGATCCGAAGGAACGCGAACGCCTGCGCACGATCCTGCGCGAACTCGCCATTCCCGAGGGCATGGGCGTCATTATGCGTACGGTGGGGGAGGGTCAGCGCGCGCGTTATTTCGTCCGCGACTTGAGCCTGCTGCTCGAGCAGTGGAACCGGATCGAGGAGGGACTCAAGACCAAGCAATCGCCCGCAAATCTGTTCCAGGAACCCGATCTGATCGAACGCACGGTTCGGGATTTCCTCACGGACGAGGTGGACAGCGTCATCGTGGACGACCTCAAGGCCGCCGAGCGCATGCAGGAGTTGGTTGGCCAGATTTCCAAACGCGCGAAGAAGCGGATCAAGTTTTACAATGAGGGAACGCCGGTTTTCGAGCGTTATGGCGTTCAGTCGCAAATCGACGAGGCGTTTCTCCGGCAGGTCTGGCTGCCCTGCGGCGGGTACATCGTGATCGACGAAACGGAAGCCATGATCGCGATCGACGTGAATACCGGGCGAAACAAAGGCACGCGCGAGAACAAGGACATGGATCGCACGCTACTCCAAACCAACCTGGAGGCGGCCGACGAAATCGCGCGCCAACTCCGGCTCCGCAATATCGGCGGACTCATCGTCGCGGATTTCATCGACATGAAGAACCGCAAGGACCAGCAGGCGGTTTCGCAGCGAATGAAGGACCGCCTCAAGCGCGACAAAGCCCGCACCCAGGTGCTGCCGATCTCCCCGCTCGGTCTGATGGAAATGACCCGTCAGCGCGCCGCAGAGAGTCTCTCGTTTTCCCAGTACACGCCGTGTACGCATTGTGGCGGTCGCGGCATGATCAAGAAGGCAATGACGATGAGCGTCGAACTCCAGCGGGCGCTCCACACCGTGCTCCGGAAGAATCAGGACACGGTCCACGAGTACCGTGTCACGGTCCATCCCGAACTTCTCGCCCGTTTGAAATCGGAGGACGAGGACCTGCTCGTGGAAATCGAGCGGCGCTACGCGTGCCGCCTGTCGTTCCGGCAAGATCCGGCCATGCACCCGGAGAAATTCCTGATCGCCAACGCGATCACGAACCAGGAACTGCAGGCGTAGTGAAGGCGGTCACCCTCGGGTGCTGCGCGCTGGCTTCCCTGTTCCTCCTCTCCGGTTGCGCAACCAAACCTCTCATTATCGACCCCGCCAACACCGCGGAAGTTTACGATCCCGAGCCGGTTCGGGTGGAGCACGGGATCGCCTCCTATTACGATGACCACCGCACCGCAAGCGGGGAGAAGTACGTGGCCAGCGCAAAGACCGCCGCGCACCGGAAGCTCCCGTTCCACACGAAGGTGCGGGTCACCAACCTTCGCAACGGAAAAACCACGATCGTTCGAATCAACGACCGCGGCCCGTACATCAAGGGTCGGATCATCGACCTCAGCCTCGGCGCGGCCCGGGAGATCGATATGATGAAAGCCGGGATCGTGAAGGTGAAGGTGGAAATCCTGAAACCGATTCCGGTGCTTGCGAAACCGAATCTCAAATACTCCCAAGCGCCTAAAGCGAAGCCAAAGCCGTCGCCGGGGTAAGAAATGGGAGAACGGACTTTCCAGTCCGTTTTTTAAACCCCACACGGGCAGCATGCCCGTGCTCCCAAATCTTCTCTAGTTTTGAAACAGTCGGATCATCCGACGGAACCCTTCGACGCCGTCCTCCAAATCCGAAATGCTTAGGAATTCGTCGATCGTGTGCGCCTGCGCGATGGAGCCGGGACCGATCGCAATGCCCGGCATCCCCTGCTCGGAGAAAACGCACGCGTCACAGAACCATGGTGCCGTTGTGAGCGGGAATCCCGCCGCACGCAACCGTTCCACATCAGGATGGTTAGCCGGCGTCAGCAGCGCGGGCGAATGCGCCGTGACCTCAGATTCCACCCCCGGGAAGCGCTCCTGCAGCTGCTTCATGAATTCGGTGTTCCACTCCGCGGTTGCGATCTCCGGGATGGTCCGGATGTCGAGGGCGATTTCACAGTGGTCCGGGACGATGTTCACCTTGGTTCCTCCCCGCACCGTGCCGACACTCAATGTTGGCTTGCCCAGAACGGGATCCGTTTTTCCGGCAAGGGACTGGGCGCAATCATCGCTCAAAAAGCGGATGACTTCCGCCATTTGGTAAATGGCGTTCACTCCCTCCTCCGGTCTGGAACTGTGCACCGCCTTGCCGTGCGTGGAGATTCTCATCCATGTCGTTCCCTTGTGGGCGTGAACGACCTGCATTCCGGTGGGTTCGCCAATCACGCAAAAGTCGAACCGCTCCTGAAGCGCCAACGCCCGCGCGCCCTGCTGGCCCGCCTCCTCACCGACGGTTCCGCAAAACCAAAACTCCACGTCACCGCTGGTCCGTACCGACGTTTCCTCACGCAGCGCCCAAAGCATCGCAGCCATCGAGCCTTTCGTGTCCGAGGCACCCCGACCCCACACGCGCCCATCCCGCAGTTCCGCGGCAAATGGATCAATGGTCATGCCAACGATCGAAACGGTGTCGAGATGGGGAATGAATGCGACCCGCCGGGTCGCCGCGGGATTCGGGAAGCGGGCGACGACATTGGGTCGACCCGGAAGCACTTCGCGGAGCTCTGCCTCTGCTCCGATCTCGAGCAGAAAATCGCGCACATATGCGGCGCACTCGGCCTCGCCGATCCGATCCGTCCCCGGGGCCCCGTCCGGGTTCACGCTGGGGATGCGAACCAGAGCTTGGAGCAACTCAACCGCAGTGTCTGGCGTGTTCATGCGCTTTTCCGTAAGTACCAATCGACGAACTTCGGGATGCCGTCGCGGATTTTCACTTGAGGGTTGTAGCCGAGGTGCTCGCGCGCCTTTCGAATATCCGCGCAGGTGAGGGGCATGTCGCCCTTTTGCTCCGGCAGCGCCTCAATCAGGGCCGTGCGACCGGTGGCGGACTCCAGTTGGGCGATGAGTTCGTTGAGCGTCGTGGTTTCGCTTTCGCCGAGATTGAAGATGTCGAACGGCTTCGCTTGGTAATCGAGCGCTCCGAGGATTCCGAGCAGGATGTCGTCGATGTAGGTGTAATCCCGCCGCGTGTTGCCGTCGCCGAACTTTGGGATCGGCCGACCCTGAATAATGGAGTCGGTAAACTTGTGAATGGCGAGATCGGGACGCTGCCCGGGACCGTACACGGTAAAGAATCGGAGGCAGACGACGCGGAGGCCGTACAGGCTGGAGTAGTTGCCGCAGAGTTGCTCGCCGGCGAGCTTTGTCGCCGCGTAGGGACTGAGGGTCTGGGGAAGCGGGAGGTCTTCGGAGAACGGGACCGTTTTTGACAGTCCGTAGACGGAGGAACTCGACGCGAAGACAAATTGGGGGACGCTGTGTTGTCTGGCGGCTTCGAGGAGGTGGAGCGTGCCGGTGATGTTCGTATCGACGTAGAGCTGTGGTTGCTGGATGGAGGGACGAACGCCGGCTCTCGCGGCGATGTGGACGATCGAGTCGAACGGACCCGCGGCGAATGCCCGGGCAACGTCCCCGGCCTGGCGGATGTCGCCTTCCACGACGACGACGTCGGGGTCGAACCCCGCCACGTTCGCTCGTTTGATTTCCGGGTTGTAGAAATCGTTGAAGTCGTCGAGGACGACGACGTCATGGTGGAGGCTCCGGAGCTTCCGAACGAGATGAGAACCGATGAAGCCTGCTCCCCCGGTGACCAGAATGCGCATCGGGAGAAGCTAGGGAGTTCGGGGCGGGTAGATCAAGGTTGCAATCGCTCGGGGGCGCGATCTGTTGCGGTTCCCGCGACTTCCAACAGCGGGCTTTCGATGGAGGGATGGAGATCGTCGATCTGCCCGCGAATGCTCCGGGCGAGGGCTTCCGCGACCGCGCCGCTTTGGCGGTCGAAGAGGAAGCGGAGCCGTCGGGAGCCTGCGCGATCGTAGAGAATCACCGACTCACTCAGGAAACGCGGTTCGTGGGATACCTCCATTCCGGTGAGCTCAATCACCTGGGTCAGGCTTCCCAGCGCGCGCTTGGCGAGGAAGAAAATCTGCGCGGGCTTCTCCTCCGTCGCAACGACCCAGCCATCCACGTGTGTGGGAACGCGTTTCCCTCCTCCACTGACCACCGGAGCGGCGTAGCGGATTGTTGTCGGTCCGGGTTGGAGTCGGTGCAGGAGCACATCATAATCCGACGGGATGCGTTTCGGCAGGGACGCCGCGACGGAAACGGAGGCGGGGAGTTGAAGCTTTCGCCAGGCGAACCATGCGAACACGCGAACCGTTCGGAGAAGCCGGGGGAGGAGCCAGACGGCGCCGCCGAGTAACACAATGAGGACGCCGATCGCGGCGAACGGATTCCAGGCCAGCAGGCCGAGCATGGTGAGGACGCCGACATCCTCCGCCACGCTGAGCGCAATGTTAGAGAACGGCTCGGGGGAACCGTTCGCGATCACTCGCACGCTGGCCTTGGTTCCATGGGCCGTGAGGCTCATGCCGGCGGCGAGGATGCCTACCACCACATCGTAAACGGGGTTTGTCTGACCCAGCGCGGTGATGGCGAGCATTGTTCCGCCGATGGGACGGATGAATGTGTGGACCGAATCCCAAAGGGAATCCACCCAGGGGATCTTATCCGCGAAGAATTCGATCAGATAGAGGACCCCGGAGACAACGAGGATCACAGGATGGGCGAGGACCTCCAGTTGCTGCAGGTTGGACGGGAGGATGATCCATTCAAACCGGATCGCCATGCCCGTCACGAAGACGGTGAGATAAAGGTTGATGCCCGCCAGCGTCGCCAGACTCAGGGCCGTCGCGAGGAGCTTCAGCGTTTCCATTTTGTCACAAAGAATACGCGGTCCATGCGTGGTCGCAATAGGGATCGCATCGATGGTGGCATCGATCCAAACACGAAAAAACCCTCCCGGATTTCTCCGGGAGGGTTCTTTTGGTTAAGGAGTTTGCGAGTGCTTCGCTTAGAACGCGAAGGTCACATCAGCACCACCATAGACGAGGCCAGGAGCCGTGCCGATGAGGTCGTACCACTGGAAGCTCGCGGCGACATAGCCGGAGACCGTGATGGTATCGTTGATGCGCCAAGGAATGCGGGCACCGAATTCGATGTTGTTCACGCCGCTGAAGAACGGACGGCCGTCGTTGCCGGGAACGCTATCCGGATCTTCCGACTGATTGTAGCGGAAGTTCAGGTTGAATGCGAAGTACGGATCGACACTGATGACGTCCTTCTTGATCGGGATGCTGGTGTCGAGGCGGAAGGACAGGTAGCTTCCGGCTTCCGGCGAGACACCATCCGTGCCACCAACGGCAGGTCCGATGTTGAAGAAGTAGTACACACCAGGAGTAATCTTCATGAAGCCCACATCGAAGAGATAGTTCGCTCCGACGTTGAGTTCATTCGAGTACAGGTTGTCGCTTCCGACGCCCGGCATGATGTCATAGAAGGTATAACCAGTCGTCAGCGTCAGATTGCCGAACGTGTGGGTATAGCTCGCATAGATATCGACTTCCTTATAGCTGGAGTTGGTCAGACCGAACGCCACCCACGCGCCGACGAGGAACGTTCCGTTTTCCCAAGGGGAGACGGTGACGTTGAGCTTCGTCCACGAGAGGCTGGAGCCAGGGATGATGTCCACACCACGGAAGATGTATCGGCTGTCCCAACCAGTGGACAGGGCTGCACCCCACCACTTGCGGGCTTCTTCTTCCACGATGACTTCTTTAACCACCTTGCTTTCGCCGGCGAAGACAACACTCGTATTGACGAGAGTCGCAGCGCAGGCGACGGCCAGGAACTTACTGCTGAGTTTCATTTTCGTTGTTTTCCTTTGTTTTTGTTTTTTCCGCGGTTGGCGGTCGTCGCCTGCCCGCAGTCTTCATGCTTCAAGCACGAAACATGCCACCTGAAGTAGGGGGGAGAGGGTTTAATGTCAAAAGATTTTTACAATTCGATTGAACATTGATACGGCCAATCTTGTCCGGCGTCCGATCGTGACCTGGGGCAGCCTGCCCGTGCTGGTCAGAACAAAAGGGGCGATCCGCCCCTTCCACATCATGCGGAAACGATGCTGACTTCTGCCGGATGGATCCGCGCAAACACCTGTTCCCCCGGGGCGAAGTCCTGGTCATCCCGGCCATCGTTGGCCCGCATGGCTCCAAGTTCGAGGTCTCCCTGTGCCTTGACGGTGAATTCATCCACCGCGCCTTTGAAGATTTCTTCGAGAACCGTGACCGGGAACACGTTGAGGCCTTCGGGGGCCGTTCGGAACAGATGGATCTTCTCGGGTCGCAGGGATACGAGGAACTGACTCGGCAGGGGCGCCGCGGGTTCCGCGACGATGATTTCGAGTCCGCCCTCGACGCGGCACCGCAATCCGTTCGCGTCCCTACCCAGGATTTCAGCGGAGAGGATGTTGGTCTCTCCGATGAAGCTGGCCACGAAGCGTGTCGCCGGGCGGTAGTAAATGTCGGAAACGGGGCCGACCTGTTCCACGCGACCTTTGTGAATGACGGCGATGCGATCGGACATGGTCAGGGCTTCTTCCTGATCGTGCGTGACGAAAATGAACGTGATCCCGAGACGCTTCTGGAGTTTTTTGAGTTCGCCGCGCATCTGATCCCGGAGGCGGGCGTCCAGCGCGGAGAGAGGCTCATCTAACAGGAGGACCTTGGGTTCACAAACGATTGCCCGGGCCAAGGCAACGCGTTGGCGTTGGCCACCGCTGAGTTGGGACGGTTTGCGGTCGATCATTTCTCCGAGGGATGCCATCTCCACGACGCGATCCACTCGCTTGCGCAAATCGGCGTCGGAGACCTTCCGCATACGCAGCCCGAAGGCGATGTTTTCGTAGATGCTGAGGTGGGGGAACAGGGCGTAGCTTTGGAACACCTGATTGACATTGCGTTTGTAGGGCGGGTCACGGGTGACATCGACCCCTCCGATGGCGACGACGCCGCTCGAGGGGGTATCGAATCCGCTGATTAGACGCAGGCAGGTGGTCTTCCCGCAGCCGGAGGGGCCGAGGAAGGTCATGAACTCTCCCTCTTCCACCGTCAGATTCACTTCGTGCAGGGCAGTGAAATTGCCGAAAGTCTTCGACACGCCGCGGAGCTCTACCATCGCAGACATGGCGAAGAGTTACGCCCAGAAACGGGACGCGGCGAGGGAAATCTCGCGAGTGGCCAAAACAGGAGCCGGGGTCACCCGACCCCGAAACGGGCATGTCGGTTCTCTAACGCTTTCCTGACGCCGGCGGGGTGATCACGACCGGGATGCCCGCGTGCTTCAGCACGCCGGTCACCACGCTGCCGACGAGCAAATGGTAGAGCGCTCCGTGGCCATGGGAGCCCATCACAATGTACTCCGCACCCTGCTCGCGGGCGGTTTGGATAATCTCATCCACCGCCGGGCCCATCCGCATGACGCCGTGCGTGTCTTCGTGGCGGGCCTTGGTTTGTTCGGCCAATTCCGCAACGCGGGCGCGCTGCGGTTCGACGTCAATTGGGACCGGAACCTGCACGGTCTGGAACGCTGCGTCGCCGCCGACGAACTGTGGAATGGGTTCGGTGACGTGGCAGATGACCAACGGGAGCCCGAAAGTCGCCGCCATTCGCACTGCCGAATCGATGACCCCCGGCGTGCTGTCGCTAAAATCTACCGATGCGAGGATGCAGCTCATATTGGAACTCTAACGCGTGACGCCTTGCGAGGGAACCGGATTTTGACGATGGGTGAACGATGGATGACTTGTTTTCCGTCGAGGCATCGCTTCCGATCGATGCGCCGCTCGCCGCGCGAATGCGGCCCACAACCATCGAGGAAATCGTCGGCCAACAGCACATCGTGGGTCCCGGGAAACTCCTGCGTCGCGCGATCGAGGCCGACCGGCTTTCCTCGATCATCCTCTACGGCCCGCCCGGCACCGGAAAAACCAGCCTCGCCGAGGTGATCGCCCGGGCGACGAAGAGTCACTTCGAACGGCTCAGTGGTGTGGAAGGCAGCGTTGCCGACATGCGTCGCATTCTCTCCGCGGCCGCCGTGCGGCGGACAAACGGGGGCCGACCCACGGTCCTCTTCATCGACGAAATTCACCGGTTCAACAAGGCCCAGCAGGACACCCTGCTCCCGGACGTCGAGTCCGGCGGCATCCGCCTCATTGGTGCCACCACGCACAACCCTTTCTTTTACGTCAACAGCCCGCTCGTTTCCCGCTCGCAGGTGTTCCAACTCGAACCGCTCGGGGTGGACGACTTGCTCGGGCTGATCGAGCGGGCACTCGCCGATTCCGAGCGGGGGCTCGGCGGGCGGGGGGTGGCAATCACTCCCGAGGCGGCGCAACATCTCGCGGTGCTCAGCGATGGCGATGCCAGAAAGTGCCTCGGGGCCCTCGAAATCGCCGCGCGCACCACAGAACCGATCGACGGGGAAATCCGGATCACGCTCGAGGTCGCCGAGGAAAGCATCCAGCGGAAGGCGGTGGTTTATGACGGCGATGGCGACGCGCATTACGATACGATCAGCGCGTTTATCAAAAGCATGCGGGGATCCGACCCCGACGCCGCCCTTTATTGGCTGGCAAAAATGCTGCACGCTGGAGAGGACATCCGGTTCATTGCACGGCGGATTGTGATTGCGGCGAGTGAGGACGTGGGGATGGCGGACTCTAACGCGCTGGTTGTGGCGATTGCCGCGCAGCAGTCGGTGGAATTTATCGGCTTGCCCGAAGCGCAGATTCCGCTCGCACACGCGACGGTTTACGTAGCCACCGCGCCGAAAAGCAATCGGGCGTACAAAGGGATCGCCCGCGCGATGGAGGACGTTCGCAGCGGGCGCACCCTCGCCGTGCCGCGGCATTTGCGGGACGGCAGCCGTGGCTCCAAGGTAACCGGAAACGGAGAGGGGTATCGTTACAGTCACGACGCCGAGGGCGGTTACATTCCCCAGGCGTACCTTCCGGAGGGTCGGGTCTACTACGAGCCGAGCGAGAACGGCCTCGAGAAACGCATCGGGGAGCGCCTGGCGCATTGGCGATCGCTCTTTGATGCAGAGTTCCCGTCGTCGTGACACGCGGACGGGAAACGAATTTGTCACATCGAAGTCCTCGCCACGCTGCGGTCGAGCGTGAAGATCGCAAAACATGTGCGATCAACATCACTCGACTGAACAGCATCTCCCCCGGCGCAACTTTCTCCAACTCGCCGCCGCTGCGGCCGTGGGTTCCCTCCTGCCCGGCAACCTTTTCGCGGCGCCAGCCGCCGATGGGAAACCCACTCCCACGGTCATGCCTGCGCAGGCTCTGGAAAAGCTGCGCGCCGGAAACCGTCGCTTCGTGACCGGCCGCGGCCGCGACTATGATTTCATTCCGGAACGCGAGTCGTTGGTTGCCTCGCAACACCCGTTCGCCTCCATCCTCGCATGCGCCGACAGCCGCGTCGCGCCGGAGATCGTATTCGACCAGGATCTCGGCGAGTTGTTCGTTTGCCGGGTCGCTGGAAACTTTGCCGATCCGGGTTCGATCGCCAGCTTCGAGTACGGAGCCGCCGTCTTGGGCGCTCCGCTGATCCTCGTGCTGGGTCACTCCGGCTGCGGCGCGATCAAGGCAACCATCGACTCCGTCAAAAAAGACACGCGATTCACGGGTCACATCCCCTACATCATCCGATCCCTCCGCCCCGCGGTGGAAGATGTGCTCGAAACCCCCGGCGACATCGAAGCCAACGCCGTTCGACAAAACGTGATCCTCACCGTGGCGGCCCTCCGGAAGGTGGGGCCAACGCTCAGCAGCAAAGTGAAGGACGGCAGCATCCAAATCGTCGGCGGCGTCTACGACCTCGCCTCCGGAAAAGTCGACTTTTTGGTCTGAGTTCCGGTGAAGGGCCAATAAGTTCCGCGCCGGTCGCCGGTTTTGACGCAAATCCTCTCGACAGGCGCGAACCCCGCCGCGATTTTGGAGGATCGTACGCATGCAGACGATCGGAATAGGACTGGCGGGATTTGGAACGGTGGGTGCCGGGGTTTTCAAAAACCTCGAGCGCAACCGCGCGCTCCTGTCTGAGCGACTCGGAGTCGCGTTTGACGTCCGGCGCATCGCGGTGCGGGACCTTTCGAAGAAGCGCGACGTCGAGGCGCCCGCAGCGTTGTTCACCGATCGTTGGGAATCCCTCATCGACGACCCATCGATCGCCGTCGTCGTCGAACTGATGGGCGGCATCGAGATTCCCGAGGCGTTCGTGCGGGCCGCGATCGACGCGGGGAAGATCGTCATCACCGGAAACAAGGCACTCCTCGCCGAGCGGGGCGCGGAGTTGTTTGCCCTCGCGCATGAGCGCCGGGTCCCCATTTTCTATGAGGCTGCGGTCGCGGGCGGGATTCCCATCATCAAGGCGGTGCGCGAGGCGTTCGTTGCAAACCACTTCGAGCGGATCGACGGAATTCTCAACGGGACCAGCAATTACATCCTGACGCGCATGACGGAAACCGGAATGGACTTCCATCCCGCGCTCGTCGAAGCCCAGAACCTCGGTTATGCGGAGGCCGATCCCGCGCTGGACATCAACGGCTGGGACGCCGCGCACAAGGCCATCATTCTCGCGTCACTCGCCTACGGTTGCTGGGTGGACACCGCTCAGATCCGCGTGGAAGGAATCGACGGCGTCACCGCTGCGGATATCCGTTTCGCAGACGATCTCGGCTACCGCATCAAACTCATCGCCACCATTCTGGCAGATGACGATGCGGGCGTGGAGATTCGCGTCGTTCCCACGCTCATCCCGAAAACGCACATGCTGGCGTCCGTTTCCGGCGTGTTCAACGCCGTCGCGGTACATGGGGATGTCGTCGGAGAATCCCTCTTCTACGGCCGCGGCGCGGGGCAGGATCCGACCTCCAGCGCGGTGATCGCCGATCTCGCCGAGGCGGCCTTGGCCTTGACCCTCGCGTCGCCGCGCGTGTGCTACGGATTCACACCCCATGGGTTGTATGGAAAATTCCGCCCCGTCGCGGATTCCGTGTCCGCCTACTACATGCGACTGGCGGTGGAGGACCGACCCGGAGTCCTCGCGCTCGTGGCGGGTTTGCTCGGGGAGAACGATATCGGGATTTCCTCGGTGATCCAACCCGAGTGGCACGAGGAGGGGCCCGTTCCGTTGGTTTTCATGATCCATGACGCCTCGTACGGTCGCATGCAGGACGCGGTCAAACGCATCGCCGCGCTCCCATGCGTGAAGGCAACCCCCCGCCTCTTCAACGTCGAATCCTTTGCGTAATGCCTCGTCCCTTCCATGACAGCGGGGTCATCCGAAGATACCGCGAATTTCTCCCTGTTTCGGACACCACGCCGGTCATTTCGCTCGGGGAGGGCTCCACGCCGCTCATCCATTCGCCCAAACTCAGCGACGAGGCGGGGGCGGAAGTCTACCTGAAGTACGAGGGGTTGAACCCCACCGCGTCCTTCAAGGATCGGGGAATGACGGTTGCCGTTTCCAAGGCCGTCGAGCGCGGGGCGAAGGCGGTCGTCTGCGCGTCCACGGGCAACACCTCCGCGGCCGCCGGAGCCTACGCCGCGCGGGCGGGTTTGCCCTGTCTCGTCTTGCTGCCAGCCGGTAAAATCGCCACCGGCAAGCTCATGCAGGCCTTCGCCTACGGCGCCAATGTCGTGGCGATTCGGGGGAACTTCGACGACGCCCTGCGCCTCGTGCGGGAACTGGCGGAACGCATCGACATCGAGGTGGTCAATTCGATCAACCCCTTTCGAATTGAAGGACAAAAAACCGCCGCGTTCGAAATCATCGACGCGCTGGGCGATGCTCCGGATGTCCATATCCTGCCAGTCGGCAACGCGGGGAACA
>Ga0247837_1000202_pt1 | contig 120138 bp, 89 predicted proteins | sample LaCtaG_2_FD_187115 | JGI IMG/M metagenome (GOLD analysis project Ga0247837, IMG submission 187115) | Freshwater microbial communities from meromictic Lake La Cruz, Castile-La Mancha, Spain - LaCruzMarch2015_14.5m | ecosystem: Environmental > Aquatic > Freshwater > Lake | place: Spain... | reverse complement strand
ATGCTCGGGAGGGACGGTCAGGTGGAAGCGCTTGATAGCACAGAGACGATTGTCTCTGGACCTGCGGGCTCGATACACCACTCCTGAGGCCCCCTGGCCTACGAGTTTCTCGGCTGTGTATAGCCCGCGCAGCTCTGGACACTGCATAGTATGGAAGGAATAGATAGGCAGCGAACACTGGAGATGTCTTTTGAGGGAACTCTGCCAACTGCTATACTAGGTCTTTCTGACAGTTTACTGACACACGAAGGCTGCGTCTTTCTACCCTACTACTTTGCATGCGAAAAGCTGCATAGTATCTCCCTCTATCGCGGCTATAACCTCGCACAAGTGCCTAAGAGTCCCCTCCCTACTCGTCCATAGTAGAGGAATCCCTACCATCTCCCCAGACTCCATTTCCCTTCTGACTATGCAGGCTTTTCTCGAGCCCGCCCACTGCTCCCAGCCCAGCTTCTCCCCTGACCAAGTCTTCCCCATGCAGTCCCTCCCTCCAGTCCGCAAGTCCGTCCCCCTCCTGCGCTTCGCTGGCAGTATCTTCGACGGCCGGTTAGTCACCGCAAATCATATCTTCGCTTCCAAGTCGAAGGTCAGGCAGAGCAAGAAAAGGTCGGTGTCGCCCAGGAAACTGCGGCTTTTGCCGGGGGTAAAGTCAGCGAGTCATTCGATATTGAAGCGAGGCAGGGTGGAAAGCCCTAGGTTCGGGGCACCGAACGTTACTATTAAGCGAAAGCTGACCCCAGTCCCGCCCACTAAGCCCAGGCCTGGGAAGGGCAGACCCAAGACCCACAGCGAACACTAATCTAGCCACAGGCCTAACTGCTGTGGAGCGATACAGCGCTCCTAGGCAATTTCCTCTAGTCCCAATTAGTACCTCGTGAGAGGTAGCCAGGCAGCCTAGAGCTACCTCCACAGCTTGCGTGGTTAATTTGCTGGAATCTCTCAGCTCTTGATAAGAAATGGACACTGCCGAGTCCACCCCTTTACCCCCAGCAACAGAGAGACAGGTCCTTCACTGCTCGTAGCTCTCGATGGAGGGGGGTAATGGTCTATAGCGACCCAACTCACGAGAAAGTGCAGTTCCTCTGGACCCGCAGTCAGCCCTGTCCCCTGCACTCCCTCAGTCCCAACGTCCTTCGCGAAATCTGTCTCTATGTGGGCGAGGACTGCGCCTTCGTGCCTGACCTCAGTCTCCAGTCCATCAGCGTATATGACGTGAAGACCAGGACTGTGCGAGTGAAGCAAGTGAGTATACCCTGCATGGAGGGAGCTTCGTACTGCTTCCTAGAGAGCACTACACTGCTGATAGCCGGGGGTTCGTTTCGTGGGAGGTGCATTGGAGAAGCCTTTATGGTCAGGAATTGGGTAGTTGAGGAGCTGTCTAGAATGCGAGTGGGAAGAGAGAATTCGGGTATATGTGCCTGGCATGGAGTGGCCTATGTCTTTGGAGGCTATAACCACTCCTGTGAGAAGTTCGAAGACAGGAAGTGGCAAGCTCTGCCGGATATGAAGCAGCCGCGCTCTCAATTCACGCCAGTGCTGCACTCCACCGAGGTCTGGCTCCCTTGCCTTCGAGCCCTGGCCCTAGAAAGCTTCTGTCTGGTCACTGAGCGGTTTCAGACTTTGCCCTATGACATGCCGAAAAATGACTTCAATCCCTCTGTGGCTTTTATTATTGAAAACAAGACACTAGTGGTGCTTTCCCAAAGCGGATTTTACTATATGTACAAGGAAAACTACCCTCAGAAGGCGGTTCGAGGCAGGTACAGGCATGATGAAATAGAAATCTGTGCGCCTGCACCTGCGATTTACTACAGGAAACAAGCCTATTTCCGAGGTAAATACAACGTGATGCGCTTTTCCTTGGAGACTGAGCGGCTTCGCATCGTGGACGATTTCCCTGAAAAGCCAGTTAGCTAGGACTTACAGGCAATTACAAGGCTCAATTAGAACGAGTCACAGCCTTTAACCCTGCATACAGGTGCTTAGCTACTTGCTTACTCCAAGTTTATCACCTTCCTAGCCACTATATGAGAGCCTCCGTACTTCTGCGGTACTTCCTGCGTCCATGTCCGTACCCAGTTTTCTCCCATTTCCGCCCATACTTTCGGGTACTTTCCTTCCACTTCCGCGGCACTAAGACCCAGGTCATGGTAGAACTTCGGGATATTCTGCACTGCCTGGGAAAGGTAAAACGAGGAGTAGACTTCAGTACCGTGCAGACTGACGATAGAGGAACGCAGGGAGAGGGACTGCTCTGCCCGCGCCCATACGAATTCACTCCATTCCCGAGTCCTATTAATATAGCTTTCCACCTGGAAGCCTGCGGTTTCCAGCAACTCGCAGTTCTTGGAAGTGCTGACTTTCGAGCAAAACCGCAGTGAACTGCAGGCTTCCAGTTCTTCTGGACTTTCGGGCTCAGGGTTCTGCACAGTGAAGTCTTCCATGTATAGGAGGCCTCCGAGTTTGAGGGCTTGGTTGGCCAGGTGTTACACTGCAGCCCTTTTTTCTATGTGGAGGATAGTTAGAAGGGAGTAGACGAAGTCGTAGTGGCCTTTCAGGAGGCCGGGGTCGTAGGCAGTGGCATCTGCCTGAATCACCTCTATTGTCTTGATCCCACACAGTGCATTAATTCTTCGATGCACCTCATTCAGTCCTTCGGTATAGTCCAGTCCAGTAACCCTGACTCCATACGTCTCCGCCAGCATCCTAGCCGAGGCCCCCGCCCCGCTGCCGATTTTCAAAGCCCTGGTTCCCGCCTTCCTCCCAAACTCCCTGTCCATAAAGGCTGACAAGTACTTATGTCCGCAGTAGTGCATGACGTCAAAGTGTCCAAAATCGCAGGGGGAATAGGTCGTTTTGGGGGGGTGGATTTGACCACTTGGTCCACTTCAGTGTGGAGACGGCGGATATAGGGGTCAGTGTAGAGGGCGAAGTTGTACCAGTCGTGGCCAACTGCAGGGTCAATGGCCATTTATGTGACTGATAGGCAGAGATGACAAACGTGCAACTGCAAGGAGACTTAGACTAGTTGCAGCTTCTCTATGTGCTCAGAGAGACAAGAAGTGTTACTGCTAGATTTAGTCCTACAGCTGTGCACTGTATAACTGCTATAGCTGAGGGAAATCACCCTCCCACCACTTCTAAATGGAGCCTTCCCACCCAGCCTCCAAAGGTCCAATCGACACTCTAGTGTACCTCTTCTGGGCCAAGCAGTTCTCACCCCTATTCACTCGCCTCAGCACCAATATACTTCGAGAGGTCAGCGCCTATCTGCCTTTCCTCGGACTGGCCTACGTCTCCCAAGACAAAATGTGCTTCCTCGACTATGTGTCTGAGAGAATAAATCAGGAAGTCGACCTGCGAGAGACAATCCACTGCGATGTGAATAGCAGGTGGACACTAGTAAGAGGCATAGGCGTATTTCTATGTGGAGGAGGTACAGCGAAGGCTCCTTTCCACTCGGCCTACATACTGCAAACCGACGGCCTAGTGAAGGCTTTGCGTGAAATGACGCAGGGTCACACTCTGTGTGGCGTAATTAGCAAGCAAAGCAACATATACGTATTTGGGTCCGTGTGCTCCCCTCTATCCGAAGAATACCCCATCCAAACCAGTGCCTGGAAGCCCTTACCCAACATGCACTATGCGAAATGGAGCTTCAACCCCGTCCTCTGGCAATCCTCTATCTACCTCTGCCAAGCCTCTATCGAAGCATACGACGGACACCTAATGAAAGACCTCCACATCCGCCTTCCAGACAGCGGCCCTACACTCGTCTACATCCTTCGTAACTCCCTATACGTCCTTTCCAACAGCTCTCTCACTATTCTCAGTGCTGCTGAGGAACTGATAAGGAGGGAGCATTCACTTATCCCGGTCCATTTTTCCTATTCTAGTCCGGTTGTGTATAGTGGGGAAGTGCTCATTTATGCGGGGAGGAAGGTGCATAGGTTTGGATGTGAGGATGGGGAGATGGTTAGTGCACTTACCGGGGTAGGTTAGGGCTAACATAGGAGTTGAAATGAGGATTTTTGGGATTTGTTGAAGCAGAAAGAGCTATTTTTAGCTATTTGTGCGGCTACTTTTCTAGTAAAGGCTTGATTTTCTCCCCGTCTTCATACAAAACTCCCAGCACTTCCCATCCCACACCCCCCAAACCACATCCCTCTCCACAACCACCGGCTGTGATTGCTGGTATTTCATGCAGCTGCCCTGTCTCGGCGCCCTCTGCAGTTCCTCAAGCACTCCCTCCGCATTCAGTCTGTACCTAGCCCCATATTGGCTCGAATGGACCACTAATACATCACAAACTGAGTAGAGACAGCAGGCAGAAGTTTCCGGAAGTTGCAGATTCAGCTGTAAGTAGCACTTCTTTTGAGGGTGGAAGGCTTCGATTTCGTTAGAGCCGAAGCCGCAGAGGTAGATGACGGCGTGGTAGATGCAGGGGTTGAAGTTGGACCGTGGGGAGTGCATGTGAGGAAGGGACTGCCAGCGCTTTGTACGCCGGAGCTGTAGACACTCGCAGGCAGTGAGCAGCTTCTGCTTAACTGCATAGCAATTACTGCCGCCAAAGACCAACACCGAAGCGCGCCACTCAATGAGTCCATGGCTCCCTCTGGCTTTCAGCATCCTCGGCAGCTCCTGCACAGTCCCCTCCCTACCCAGCTCATAGGCAGTTCTCGCAGGTCTGGATATCTTCAGTCTAGGGTCTCCGCCCCCTCCACAGCACAGGACCTTGCCATCCCCTAATACCACCCAGCGACTAGTAATGCACACCTCCACCCTGCTTTGCAGCTTCACCACTCGACTCCACTTCCTCTCCTCCACGTCGAACCAACGCATGCGCTGGGGCTGCACGTCCACTAGGAAGACGCTGGGACAGAGGTAGCAGCTGACTTCGCGGAGGATGTTGGGACTGAGGGAGCGGTACAGGGGGTGGGAGCGCTGCAGCCAGAGGAGGAAGACGATGGAGTCGGAGGTAGGGGGCGAGCGGGAGCTCTTACTGCCCATTTATTCTCTATTCGATATCTTTTCAGGAAAAATGTGCAGGAAATAATAGGTAAATAAGGCGTTTTGTATGCCTAGTGGGCTAATAAACTGCTAAATCACCAGAAAACACGCTTTGCTGTTCTTTATCTACTGTATTATTTATCTTGCCTTCTATTCCTACTAAAACTGCACCTGCTCCTCTGCAATCGGCCGCAAGTTCCAGTCCGTTTTGATAAAATAGGCCATTTTGAGCCAATAAATGACCTCCCCGACCTGCACAAGCAGACTTTCCACCGAGAAATTCCCCACACTTCGCTCGATTTCCCTCACTTTGAAGCCCTCTGCACTGCCCAATCTCCACCGCGCCACCCAGCGACACTCACAAACGACAATCAGCTCGTTGTGCACTATTAAGGCTGTGGAGTTGCCCTGGAGGACTGGGATTAATAGGGAAATCTGGTGAAAGGAGAGGGAAATGGGGGAGAAAATGGAGAGAAAGGGGGATTGGGTGCAGATTGGAAGGTAGAATTGGCCGCGGTAGAGACAGGTGCTGAAGCGGTATAGGCTGCTGAAGGGTAAGGAAGGCAGACTCGTCCATTGGACTGGGTTCCTTTGCAGCTGTTCACAGGCCGAAATCGCCCTCCCGCCCTGCATCCCTCCAAACACATACACCACTTTTCTCTCACAGGGAAAGCCGCCCAGGGTAAGGACTGTGCCTTTACTGACCTGGCAGTACTGTCCTCCGGAGTGCACAGGCAGCGGCAAGTGCACGACAGTGATGATGCCCGCTGTGAGGTCGTGGCAGACCAGGAGGTTGCCCAGGACTTGGTAGCACTGGAAAGGACGGAAAAGACGGGTGATCCGGCGTAGTAAGGACACAGGCAGGAAGTGAAAGGCGGGGAGCAGGCTACACAGCCAAAGGAAGGCTAGGACTGGGGAAGGGGGCCTGGGCCGTCTTTTGGTGCACAGACGGGGCTCCAATGGCTCTGTTCGCTGGGGATTTAATATGGGCCTGCACACTTCCAGCTTTAGCGACCCTGTCAGTGACAAAGTCCTGCTGACCCTCGCTTACGCCCACAGTTCGCTCCTTTCTCCCCTCAGTTTCGACCTAATTCGCGAAATTTCCTCCTATTTCGGCTTTCAGTCCTCCCTCGTCCCTGCCCTGTGCGGCAACACCCTTCGCTTGTTCGACGTCAAAGGGAAGACCATGCGAGAATCGATGCTAAACGTGAGAATCACAGTGGGAGCGGTATACAGTTTCCTGGACAATGAGGAAATACTGGTAGTCGGGGGACATCCAGAAGCAGCCTCCGCCTGGCTAATCAGTGCAATTACAAGTAAAGCGAGAGTACTCGAGGACATGGGGACTAGGAGGGCGTGGCCTGGGATATGTGCTTTCAGGGAAAGCGGGTATGTGTTCGGGGGCGGCTTCCCGAGTGTATGCAGTGCGGAGAAGTGGGATTGGAGGGCTGGAAAGTGGACGAGTTTGAGGGGTATGACTTATCCACGGTTTGCTTTTACGCCGTGTAGACATGGGTATGTGATCTACCTGGTCGATTTCTCTCAAAGTCATAAGAAAGTGGAGGTGTTCGGTGTCAATAGTGAGGCTTTTTCCACCCTGCCTATGCGACTTCCGGGCTTTTACTGTGTGAGTTCGCTGTGCTTTATAGTGGATGGAGGGCTGGTGGTGCTCTGTGAAGCTAGTCCCAGTGAAAGTGTGCGCTGGAGACTGGGCAGGGAGGGAAAGACTGAGATTGCGAAGATAAGGAGTCAGGGCATACGTCCCTACTCCCCCTGTCCCTTACTGCGCTACAAAGACGCTGTTTACTACTCCAGCTTCGATGACCGCCAGTTGATCAGCTTTGATTTGCGGACTGAGACCTTTCAGAAGGAAATTTGGAGCAATGAGACCATTTCTACTATCAAATAGCCCTAAAAACTTGATAATTAGCCTAATTTATCGAACCAACAGGCATAAAGTCCGTTACTTCATACATTTCCTCTCTATCCATGTCGAAACATACCAATTTCCCCCTGGATTCCGCTCCGAAATACACACTTTTTCCATACATGACTGGCTGTCCTTGGCCTCTTATCAGCTGTTTAGTCTCTAAAGTGCCCACTTGCACCTCATTTTGCCCAATTCTCCACTTCAGCAGTACCTTTTCCTCCGTAATCACGATTAAGTCATCATTTTGAATGAATTGGCAGGCGAATGTAGGCTTTGTGACAGGTATAGCCAGCGAAACTGCTTGAAATGTCTCTTTTATGATGTGAAAAAGCTCTAAAATGGGCGAAACTGCGTGTACAGACAGCAAAATTACCTCTTGGCCATACAGACAAGGCGAGAAATTGGCCCTTTGGCAAGCCATCTCAGGCAAAACCCTCCACTTGCCTGTCCCTTTCCCCCGCATTTCACACGATTTCGTCCTTTCCTTGTTCAGTCCTCCGAACAAATAGACATTTCCTTGGTACGGCAGTATCCCTGGCGCTATGCGGTACTCCCTCAGTGGGGCAATGCGCTCTACTTCCCCTGTGGAAAGGGCAATTAGGAAGGCGCATTGCATGTCTGGGAAGGAGCCGATGCACATAAGGCGCTGGGGAGAGGGGAAACAGTACACAGAGCCGTAGGAAAAGCTGAGAGAAAGGTGCATTTGCACCACTTCCCGCCGCTGCACGTCGTAAAGCCAGAGCTGGTCGTTGGAAATTGCAGCGATTTTGGTGTGGAAGTAGTCCAGAAAGGCACATATTTCGCGCATTAGGTTGGCACTCAAGGGGTGGAAAGTGGGGTAAAGGGTCTGCACCCAGTGCACACAGAGCTGATTGCGCACCCAAAGTGGCTGTCTCCTAATAGCTTCTGTAGCCATATTACAGTCCAATGTGACTATTTCTTACAAATAGTCTGCAGCCCAAAGGCCTTTCTTTCCTCCTTTAGCACATCAAGGGATGCATTTGCCTAGCTGTATATGAGAACTGTTGGCGGAGAAGGGATTGAAACTCGGCAATGGTGTGCTCCCCAGCCTAGGCCTAACACTCAAGATAGAGAGACAAGGGAAACAAATAATGCGCTTTTAGTCTGTCCCTCCTCTATATCCCTTCTCTTTGGCCGCGTAGTTCCAGTAGTGCTCAGGCGAATCCCCGCTGTTCATATTTAACCCACTTTTGGCAATACATAGGAGTCCGGCTGCAGGCGATCTCTCCCTACACCGGAGTCTCGAAACCCCTATTTGGCTTCTCAATATTCCTGCTGGCTTCTCCTATCTTCCAGTCTCTGTGCTGGGATCCTTCTCGGCCGTCTCTCCACAACACTGCAGCCTCGACTCGACACTTATCTCGCTACTCAAAGGAGCATATCTCTGTCAGTACTTACAACGAAATAGTCTGGGATCACATCATTCCCCGGGCGACAATAAAACTAGGCGTTATGGAGGCTTTTCCCACCACCCCGGAGGCAGCAGGAAGCGACTGCTGGACGGAAGCGGAGGACAGACTGCTGAGGAATGCTGTGGACAGACTGGGCAGAGGCCACTGGCAGCGTGTGGCCTTGGCTCTATCTGGGCGCAGTCCGGTGCAATGTCATCGTCGTTGGCGGTTCCTGTCTCATCGCAAATTTCAAGAAAGGACTTGGACTGACACAGAAGACCAGCTGCTACGGGCGTGGACCTCAGTGAAAGGACCCACTAGTTGGACAGGCTGCGCTGCTCTGTTGGAGGGCAGAAGTGCGCGGCAATGCAGGCGCAGGTGGATTACGCACTTGGCTGCAGAGCGGAGTGAGTGGACTCAGAGGGAAAGCGACCAATTTCTCACTGATTTCCAGCATTTCGAACCCAATTTGCCGCTTGTAGCAGTGAAAATCGGAAATCGAAGTGAACCTTTGATCCGAAGTCCTTTTTACAGCGACTTACTGCCTCTACCAGCTGAGCAGCCCATCAGTCCCGCCTCCGATAAGCCTGTGGCTGAGACTATGACCAGGGAAGAGGCGGAAATGCAGGTTTCCCACCTCCTCAGACATATGCGGGGACTGGAGGCCATGTTAATTGATGCGAAATTGCAGGCGAAACTGCTGGAGGAAAGTATGGAAGATGATGAAAAGGAAGGGAAAGATAGATAAGCGGGTATTTCTGTCTTAATTTAGGCGTTGAGATTTGTTATCTGGTAGATTTGTATTGGGGTTTTACTGTCTAAGTAGGAAAATACGCTCAAACTGCGCCTTTTTTCTGGATTTGACCCTACAAAATGTACCTTTCCTGGCAAAATCAGGTCACAAATCAATCCTAGGCGAGCAATATGGATCAACCTGACTTCCCTGTCTGGCAATCCCACCCCAATTTACAGCGTATCCGTGCTCAAATCCAGTCTGAGAGTGATTTCGCCTACAGCTCCGCTCTGACGCAGGACATCGCTCGTTCTGCGATTGTCCTGGAGCCGCAGACAGAAGTGAGGGAAGAGTCGCACTTGGAGGAGGAGACGGACGGGGAAGAGAGGCTGGAGCGGATGCAGAAAAGAGTGGGCAGACGCAGGGAGTTCCAAGTAGAATTGATTCGCCTGCGGACCGAGGCAAAGCAGAGACTGCAGCAGGAGTGGGCAAGGCGGCAGAAGCAGCTGAGGGCGCTAGAAGAACGCTCAGCCTACCAGACGCACTCCCACAACTTCGAAGCCTCCACCCACTCACTCAAAGCAGAGCATCGCCTACGTCGTCTTTTGAAAGCGGAAGACGGATCTGTGTCTATCCATATGCGGGAAGGCTCGGATCCGCTCTTCTCCGGCTCCCTGCGCGCCTACCAGGTGACCTGGAGAAGGCGGCCGCAGCCTTTGGAGGTGCGAATACACCAATGCAGGACTATACGAGAGAAGTTGGAAGAGGGACTGTACTCACTGAGAGTAAAGGTGTGGGATAGACTGGGGGGACGACCAATAGGCTTCGCACGCGAAGACCCCGCCCACTGGAAACACCAAACCGAGAAAGTAAGCCACACCCCCACCTCCTGGGAACTGCTCTACGACGACAGTCTCGAAATCCTCGCCCCCTCCGAAAAGGACCTGCGGCCCTGCATGGTCCTCATCTTCGAGCTGCTTTCCCACACTACCCGGGACGAAATCATTGGAACCGGGGTGTTCCCACTGTGCAACTGCGAGCTGGACTACGCACAAGGTCAGTTCAAAACTCCAATTCTTCGGGGCATACTCCACAACCGACTCCAACAATTCGCAGACCTGGAAAGACTGTACAGTGCCAATGTGGACGACTGGCTGTGCAACCTGTACTTCGAAATCCGCAAACAGACAGTTCTACTAGCAGGGCAAAGGGAGTACACAGTCCTGCTCACCTCAGACCCAGACGCTATGGAGCAAGTCACAAGTCGAGGCTTCCGCGAAATGGACTATGAGACTTTGCGGACACCGGACCAGTTCTCAGGGTTTCGCCAGTCTGTGGCGCAGGAAGACAGCTACACTAGTCCTGTAGCCAGGGCGAAGTACCTAGCGATGGAGGTGTTGGCGGAGTTGGGAGTGGGGCGGTGGGGGGAAATGGTAGGGACTGTGGGAGTGCTGCTGGGGTGGGTGTGGGTGGGGAGGTACCTGCACTACTTGGGACAGTACTTGTTTTTGAAGGGAGAGAGAGTGCCGGTGACTGGGTTTCAAGTGAAATACTACACAATCGACATACAGTACCCAGACCAAATGAGCCTGGAGGTGGAAATCGGCGCCACAGCCATGGGTCCCTTTTTCACCCTTTCCTGCTTCCTGTTCCTCTCTCTTTCCGCCTACACAGCACTCAAAACCCTCGGCAAAGTCCCTGCGCCCTGCTACCGTCTTCTCTCCTCCTTCGGACTGATCACTGTCTGTGACGGACTAATAACCGTCATCGAGACCATTTTAAGGCAAAAACAGGACGGAGATATATACAAACTATACAATTATTTCGGCAGAGAGGAGGGTAGTCCCGCAATTGGCGGGTTTTTAACGACTTTCCTATACCTAGGCATAGCGGGGATATCGCTATTCGCGGTTTATATTTACCTGCTGTACTGCCATATGAATGGAAGGCTGCTGGATGTGTTTGTGAGACTCACAGCTCCTGAAAGACACTTCTTTTTGCCGAGAGATTGCGAGGTTTCGGCGAGGTATTTGGACTGGGTGCTGGCCAAGGCTAGGGTGTATAGGGCTGCTAATGGCGACAGACGTCGGATTTCCCTGAGCGAATACTCCCAATCCGGGCAAGTCTACCGTCACATCGCTATTCATACCGAAGGAATCGACCACTCTCGTCTCCTCCACAGGCACTTCCTGATCTTGCCCACAGGCGCTATGTGCGAATTAGCCCTTTCCCGCCTTTAGCTGCTATTTAAATATGGAAATCGAGGCTTTGAGGAGGGAAAGTACTGAGAAAAGGGGCCGAATAGACCTATTGGAGAGACTCATTGAGGACAAAAAGGACGACTTGAAGCGGGAAACAGGCAGAGAGAAGATAGTCAGAGGGGAAAAAGCCCAATTAGAGGGCGAAATTGCCTGCGAACAAAGGACTTTATCAGTACTCGAAGCGGACTTATATGAGCGGGAATTACGCCTAAAGGACCTGAAAGCCGAGCTAAGCGCCGCTCTGATGCAAGTCCAGTGCAAAGGGATGGAAAACCGTGAAATAGAGGTGGAGTACCAGGAATCTCTGCAGGAATGCAGGGCGAAGCAAGAAGAACAGAGATGTGCAGTGACCCAGGCAATAGCAGGCTATAGAGGCAATTTGGAAGCCGCCAAAGGACGGATATGGCAGTTGAATGAGCAGTTGAGAGAGCTGAGGAGAGGGGGAAAACGAGTGGCCAGGGTGCAGGCAGACAGGCCGGAGTATGGGAGTGTAGTGGCAGGAGTGGTGGGAGTGGCTTGCGGAGTACTGCTGCAGGCCTTTGGAGCACTGCGTCTGGCTATAGCCTAGATATCTACACCAAAATGGCTTGAGTTCCTTTTTCAGCTTTCGCATTTCCCTTCGATGCGCGTATATCCATACAGACAAAAGTGGCTAATCCGTGGGATAAGGATGCTATTACCTGCCTGACTATATAGAATCAGCGCAGAATAGCAGAAACGCAAGGATGAAGTAAAGGCTATTCCGAAGGAAAACCAGTCCAATAGAGTCAGAATGAGCAGCAGAACTGTCACTAGACTTGCAAATCTGGCCTCTAAGCAAGTGCAGGCTGCCTAGACTGCCATTTTTTGGGGTGGCGAACAATTAGAAAGGAATATGGCCAAGCTTTTAGTGCTGCTTGCTCTCCCCGCCCTGCTGCTCGCAGGCCCTGCGCTCCGTCTCCAGGAAGACAGACCCATTGTCACTAAGGAAATGGTGGACCACATCAACTCCAAGGGACTCTGGAAGGCTTCCTTGGACTGGGCTGGCAATATGACTGTGCGTCAGGCTCGTCATATGCTCGGAGCTTTGCCCTCCGCTACCAAGGCGCCGAAGGCCCAACTGGGAGTGCTCCACAAGTACCTCCAAGTCCCCGCCTCCTTCGACTCCCGGGACCAATGGCCAGGCTGCGTAGGCGCCATTCGCAACCAAGCCGACTGTGGCTCCTGCTGGGCCTTCTCCGCTGTGGAAGTGCTGGCTGATCGGTTCTGCATTGACCAAGGCATCACCGGCCTGCTGCTCTCCCCCCAGTGGCTCGTCTCCTGCGACCCCTCCAACTACGGCTGCGGAGGCGGCTACCTCAACCTCGCCTGGAGCTACATGCAAACCAACGGCGTCCCTGCCGAGTCTTGCGACCCATACAGTTCCGGAGACAACGACGAGTCCGGCTCCTGCAGTGCCAATTGCTCGCAATTCTACACCGCCACAGCTGCCACTTCCTACACCACCCCAGCCGACATCCAGGCCGGCATCCTGCAGGGAGGCCCAGTGCAGACCGCCTTCACCGTGTATGAGGACTTCTACAGCTACACCAGCGGCATCTACACCCAGACCAGCGATGTGGATGTGGGCGGACATGCAGTCAAGATCATTGGTTGGGGCAATCAGAACGGCACCAACTACTGGATCGTCGCCAACTCCTGGGGAAACAACTGGGGGATGGACGGCTTCTTCTGGATTGCCTTCGGACAGTGCGGGATTGACACTGACGCTATTGCGGGAAATGCTGGCACGGCACCTAACTAGGTAGCTAAGCTATTCAGCCCTTAAGTTTCCTTACGAATTAGGCTGTTTTGCAGAAATTGCAGCAAATATCCTATAAAATAAGAGTACCTGTATAAGGAAAAGGCCTAGAAGTCTTCAGAAAGTGTCTTTTCAGCCAGTTAGTAGACTGTTTAAGAGTTCTAAAGCACTATTTCGCGATAGATCACTGCTAGTCTTCCTTTCTCAGGCTGCGCAGATAGAATTACTTTAAAATGCAGGTTTTTTTAATTCAAAAAAAAAAAATTGCGGGCAAAACGGTTTTTTACCTATTCAACTTACCAATTTGCGCCAATTTCCCTGAAAACCGACTTTATACGCAGTATTCGACTTAATAGTCACATTGAGAGAATGAATTAATGTCTGAAGGAAAATGCCGAAGAGGCGATTCCCATGGTAGTTTTAGCCAAAGTTTAGTCTATGGAAGGACATAAGACGAAGAAGCTTCACTGTGTTGCGGCACAACTCTCCAATTAGATACCAGTTTAGACCGACAAGACCAGACTATCAGCAGTATGGAGGCCACAACTGTTAGCAGAACTCCACACAAGCAGCCTATAAAGACGTATAAATTGGTGTGATTGCGCAGGTTGCTGCCCACCTTCGCAGCAATCACTATTAGCACGATTTGAATGGGCACCACAAGGAACAGCACCATGCAGGGAAAGCTTTGAGCGAAGACACATAAGGACCAGGACTTCCTCTGAACAGCCTGTATGCGAAGCCTGCCTCTGCACAGCTCGCAGACCAGCTGCACCTCCCGCTTGCTTTCCAGCCACTGCTGCAGGCAGGTTTGATGGCAATGAGCTACTGACCCTCTGCAGCTGCAGGGCTGGATCAACAAGTTCCCTTCAGTAGACTCCGAACTGAAGCAGATTCGGCAGATTTCAGGCGCCCCAGCCTCTATTTCCCTCATCGCTAATCCTCTTTTCCCGTTCTCAGTCTCCCCTTCTCCCATTATGACTTATCATGCATGAGATTTGAAAACTACTAGACCAGGCGAAGCCGTCTCAATTGAGCATAACAGCGCAGAACTGCCTTGCGACGTGTCCAGAAGTAGTTTCGCCTCATCACTCCCACACCTTCATAGTCGATAGCCTCCAAACACTGTAACACCTCCAGGGAAACCAGCGCCCTGAAGCCCAGCAATACAGCCACAGTGCCAGGATGGTTGTTGCGACTAGCAAGTAGCAATGGGGACTGACCCGAGGAGTCCGCAATGTCCACACTGGCGCCTCGCTCGAGTAGGAGCTGGACACAGGCAGAGTGGCCGGCTGCGGCTGCGAGCAGCAGGGCTGTCTGTCCCAGTGGGTTCTGGTGGTCCAGGGATAGGAACTGCAGTTGTTTGATGAGGGTTTTGAGCCGGGAGAGCTGGCCTCTTTGAGCGGCATTTAATAAGAGTGATTCGAGCATGGGATTATAGATACAGAAGCACTCTATCCCTCTCATACAAAGAATACCTGAAATCCCTATTCCTAGCTAACAACAGTACTGTACACCTTCCACTCCTGCGCCATCAGGTCGAACTCCATCAACTCCCTGTCTTCGCAGTTCAGCAAGTACACGAAGCCGCTCCGAATAGAACTCGCATTGCAAGCGAAGGAGCAGGAAGTGGGGAGTTTGGGTAGGACCTTGAGTTCACTAGTGACTGTGTTTATTTCCCATACGTCTTTTTTGTCTTTTGAGTATTGACCGCCTGCTATGAGGAAACTAGAGGGGGAAATTAGCAAAAACCCGGGGAAAAGTCGATTTTCGGGAAGGGAAATTGGGAGAAATGTGGATTGGCTGTTTGATAGCTTTTCGATGTATTTGGGGATTTCCTCTCTTCCGGACCCTCCACACAGGTACAGTGCCTCCTGCATGTAGGCAGAACTATGGCATTCCCGACACAGGCTCAGATCTCCCGCCTTTTCCCACTTCCCCTCCCTATACACCTCCACCGATTTCAGTGTTCCCTTGCGATTTCTCCCTCCAGACACCCACACTTCCTGCAAAGCTCCCAGAGCACTCGAGTGCCACCAGCGTCCTTCCTGCATTTCTTCCAAGCGGCAATACTCCCCAGTCAATAGTGACATTTCGTATGTGTGGCGAGGGTGTTCTCGCCCTCCGGTCACTAAGGCTCTCGACAAGTCCACTATTGCAACTCGCGCAGAGTCACTAAAGAAGTCTTTTTCATACACATTTATTTCCTTTCGGTTTAAATCGCCGATTACAGCCCTTCCAACTCCGCTTTCCCATCCGATTACTAGGAGTTCTGGCCGCTCGATGTAGACCTCGATAGAGGGCTCTAGGAGCTTTTGGAGAGTGAGTTGGTCCCGCATGAAGGAGAGAAGTACTGGGTGGGTCTCGGAGGACTGGGCGGTTCTGAGGGTAGAGTTGGCGAGGTCGCGCAGGTCTTCGTTGGAGCTTTGGCTGGAGATTATCGTGAAAGCATGATATGCCCCAGCTCGAACCCTCCACGCCTCTTCTCCCTCTCGACTCCCCATCATCTGCATCAACCCCTGCGTTTTCGGCAGCGCTCCCTCCACCACTTTCCTCTGCAGCATCGGCTCCAACCAGTCCATCACTCCCGCAACCTTCACCATTGCATAGTACCTCAGTCCCCACCCGACCTCCAAGTCCTGCTTCAAGTACGTCAGTAGGAACTCTGCGCCTTCCGGGTTCGATTTCGCGACTTCGGCAGCTAGATCCAGGCTGAGGGAGCGGTGGAAGAGGGAAAGGCGGAAGAACTCATGGCCGAATTGGAGTGCGGAGGAGATGCGGTGAGGCTGGCCTTGGAGGATCTGAAGAGTGCGCAGCAGCTGGGAGGGGAAGTCGGGGTCTACAGGGTAGAGAGGGTTGCTGAGGGACCAAATGCCCGAGTTGATGATTTCAATGAGACACTCCGCGTACACTCCCAACTTCCCCTCCTCCCGCCCCTCCACCCCCTTCCTCACAACCCTTTCCACCCTTTCCCTAGTCTCCTGACTCGCCACCTTCCCTTCCCCCATCAGTGTCAAATACGCAATTCCCAGTCCTTCTCTGATCTGCTCCAGTCTCCACAGTGCCCACACCGGGTCCGTCCAGATAAGGTGTTGGCTGTAGCTTTCCAGCAGAGTGCGGAAGACGACGTAGGGGTTCTGGAGGGGGGATTTGAGGAAGGAGCGTAGGTTTGAGCAGGCAGAGAAGCCTTGGATGTAGTCGTTGTGGCTTTGGCAGAGGTCGAGCTGGTGCAGACAAGAGGTTAGTTCTGATTGTTCTTGTGATGAGGCTGGATAGTCTGGTTCTTCACTACTCAGTGCACTAGATGGACTGCACCCTCCCCCTTTCAGTCCTTCTCTGAGCGCAAACGTGCCTTCTGCTAGTGAAAAGCTGACTCTTGCAGTGCTAGAAAGGGAGACCGGGGAGCCAGCTGCAGGCTGCAGGAGGCGGCAGTAGAGGGGAGAGGCGAAGAGTAGGCGTAGTGAGTGGAAGTGGTCCTGGAATAGGACTAGGTGCACTGTTGGACGGAGGGAAATCACTCGTAGAAGACGGCGGATAGAGCAGTGCATAGTAATTACCGCCTGTCCATCCGCCACTAGCTAACCTAGCTTAGTGCTGGACGAACTTAAGCAAGTAGTCGTCCATTGTTGGCTGCAGCGGCTTGTACAGCTCCAGCACACGGCCAACCAGGGTTTCTTTGCACCGCTCATAGCACTGCTCCTCTTTGCAGTCGCCCATGCAGTAGAACGCGCGCTGTCTCGCTATCTTCAGTCCATGTACGAAATTGACGTAGAAATCCTGCCCCTGCTTGATGCAGGAATGAACCTTGGGGTCCTGCTGACAGGAGTGCTTGTGAATGAAGGGGAAGTGCTTGGTTGCGAAGCCCAGGTCTTCATTCTTCACAATTTCATCGATTTCCTGGGCGAATGCGTCCTCCAAGTGAGTCTCTAACGCTGCCATAATAGCCAAAGCCCACTTCCTCCCACTAACACACCACCACTCCCCCCGCACTGCTAAGGCAAGGGCCCCTTAACTACACGCAGTACTGGCCAACGAGGAGAAACGCTTCGAAGTGCAGAAATCAACTCATATTGTGAGCAAACAGCCTCGAAAACTGTCTGATTCTCCTAGTATATTACTGAAAATTCCCAGCATATGGGCTATTTCGGCTATCCCCTTCCCTGTCTCCTGCAGTCCTTGCCGCCATTTAGTCTATTTCCCTATTTAACTCCTCTCCGGACTGTCAGTTGCTTCCGGTTTCGAAGGGAAAAAGCCCTGAGGACTTCAGTTTCCTGCAAGGGTGGCCTTATAGCTAAAAAATGGAACTAAGAAGGAGATATTTCCGAGAAATACGTGTAAGAGATGGCCTTCCGGAGGACAACTCTTACCCTTCCAACCACACCACCACAGGCCCTCCCTCCCTTTCCCTGTTCCTCTCCTCCCTCGTGCTTTCCCCCCTGTCCAGTCCCCCTTCTCTCTGGCTGCTCCTCCTATCTGTGCTGGCTCTCAACCCCTTTCAACTCCACTACTGGACCGCGGTGTCGCCGGTGTGTTTGTGTCTGCTCTATGTGGGAGTGGTCGTGGTGAAGGAAGGAGTGGCGGGGTATAGGCGAGTCAGGGTTGACAGAGGGATAAATAAGGAGCTGGTACTTGTGTGGAACGGCACATCGTTCGAGTCTCAGCCCAATTCCACCCTCCGAGTGGGCAGCACTGTGCTCCTTTCCGACAAGTCGAAAGTGCCTGCAGACCTACTTCTTCTCTGTTCCTCTTCAGAAGACGGCTCCTGCTACATCAGCACCGAAGAAATCCTCGGCGAGTGCAACCTCCAAGTCCGCCGTGCAGTCCGCGACCTGCAAAGAGCTCTCCGCAGGGAAGAAAGTCCCCAAAGCTTCAACCTGCAGCGACTCAACATGGATGTGAAAGTGACGCAGCCCTGCAGTGACTTCTACCGCTTTGAAGGGAGACTAAGTCTCAGGTCGCAGCCCAGGGCGGCGGAGCTGGATGTGGGGAACTTGCTGGCGAGGGGCAGTGTGGTGGAGAATACGAAGTGGGTGTTGGGACTGGTGCTCTATACTGGGATGGAGACCAAAATCTGGCTGAACCGCTTCCCCACCTCCCGCAAAGTGTCCCAGTTCCAAAAGACCCTGAGTCTCTGGACGGCTCTAATAGCCCTGTACGTGCTGTGTCTGGCAGGACTGATGCTGCTAGTGCAGTACTTCACGTCTCAGGAGGCTGTGGAGGGGGAGGACTTTGTGCTGTATTTGACCTGCTTGGGGACGGAAGTGCCTGCGGCTATGTTCGTCGCACTGGAAATCATTCACGTAGTGTCTGTATTCCAATTTACTCGGAATTCGCCTCATTTGACCTTTCCAAAGGGGCATTTCCCTACCGATTTGTCCTCCTCCCACTTCCTTCTCTTGGACAAAACAGGGACTTTGACTGAAAACAGCCTTTCAGTGCAGCAAGTGGTAGTGGGAAACGCAGTTTACACGCTAAACCAGCCTAAGCAGGGGGAGCAGGTAGGCTCCAGCACTGTACTTGCTGAGGATTCGCTGTTTAGTGCAGATTTGCCGGCTGCGGAGCTGCAGGAAAAGATGAGACTTGGGTTTGATCTGAGCTACAGACGGCTGTGTGAGTGCTTGGTACTGTGCAACAGTGTTGTGCCTGTCAACAAAGGTGCCTACTTCAGTTCTCCCAGTCTCGACGAAAAGGCCATAGTGGAGGCCGCGCAGGCACTGGGGTGTGGCTTTGTGACAAGAATGGAAGAGGAATGCGGGGTAGAGATGTTTGACAGCTGCTTGACCTACCACATCCTCGCCATTCGCAAATTCAACCCCGATTTGGGTCGCGTCCGAGTGCTGATTCAAGGGGAATTCGACCCAGGAGCGACTCTCTACGTCCTAGGCGCCTACAGCGTCCTTAAGTCCTATTTAAGGCTTGCAAAGGAGGAGAGAGACCTGTTGGAGGCTAGACTGGAGGGGATGATGAAGGCGGGACTGAGGACTGTGGTGTTGGGGTATAGGCGACTGGAGGGGGAAGTGGTGGAAAGTGTCAAAAACAGGGCGATGAATGCGAGACTGTCGATGATTAATGTGGAAGGGAAAATGGAGCTGATTCTGAAGGAACTGGAGCAGGAAATCAGCTACCTAGGCATTCTCGGCCTCTCCGACTCCACCCTCCCTGCCACCCACAGCGCCCTCTCTTCCCTCCTCTCCACAGGTCTGCAGCCCTGGCTCCTCAGTGGCGACTCCGAGTCCAACACTCTTTCCTGTGCCTACTCCCTCAATCTAATCCCTCTAGAAACCTCTATTGTCCACATACAAGGAATCCGCTCTGTGGACCTGGCTTGCCAAAGGCTCTGGTCTTTGACCAAGGACTGGGTCTTTCGGTCTGCGGCTGTGAAGACGGTGATGGAATCGAATAGGGAGTCGCAGCAGAATGATGGGTTCATGGACCTGGGCAGTGGCAGGGAGGAAGAGGGAAATCGGCAGTTTGCGATGTCGGTGGATGGAGAGTCGTTAACTGCTATGATGAGGGATAAAGCTACACGTCGCCTTCTCCTTTGTCTCCTGTACTCCGCCAAATCCGTCTGCTTCCACCGGCTTCTCCCATCCCACAAGCGCGAACTTACGAAGCTGCTGAAGAAAGGACTCTACGAGCACCCCATAACTGTGGCCATTGGCGACGACGGAGGGAACGTCCCTATGATCCTGGAAGCCCACGTAGGCGTGGGAATCGCCAAAAAGAAGGATTCTCGGGCAGCTGCGCGTAGTGATGTCTCCCTGCAGCATATCTCTGAGTTTCCGGATCTACTGGAGAAGGCGCAGTTGCTGTCGTGGAGACTGACTACCTGTGTACTGCTGGAACTGTATGCGTCTACTCTGGTGCATAGTCTGAAAGTGATGTATGTGTTTGTGTCGGATGCGACTGCATTGGGGCTGTTTAGTATCGATACTTCGGTCTTGTATACCAGTTTAGTGGCTCTATTCCCAGTCCTATGGACTGTTTTCACCCCCTCTTCCCTTCCTATGCACACCTGTCTGTGCAGGCGTTCTCTCCTAGGCGCAGTTTCCCTAGGCGCTGTGCACGCCCTAGTGCTTGCCCTTACTATATCCCCTGCCTTCGCCACTGTATCCCAAGGCTCCCAAGGGTCTCAGCTGGAACTGGAAGTGGTCTTTCTGCTGGCTTCTCTGGCTACAGTCCTGCAACACATTATGCAGCTCTACGGACAGAGGCTTCCAACAACCCTAATACCAATTATCTGCAGTCTGGGAGCTGGGCTGATGTACTATGGACTGAGGGAGGAGAGTGAGGGGGGACTGGAACAGGTCTTTACACAGGCGAAACTCGTATTGGCGGTTATAATGGGACCACTCGCCTGCGCTGTAGTATCCAAACTCACACTAAGCATGACCTTATCAGTGAGTACTCCAATACCCAGCCGAATTGAACCAATGAGTTCTAACTCTCCCTTCGTCACCAAGCTGAGATCAGAATCCCGCCGCTTGGGAGACCTGTACCAGTCCTCAATGATCCGAGACAGTATAATCGGCCAAGACAGCCTAGGCTTTGAAATGCATCCTTTGCTGCATTTCCGCAGTAAATTGACTGAAAGGGAGTACCAGTCCAACTACCTCTTCAACCTTCTGCCGCTTTTCCGCAGGTCGCTGGTGCTCTTTTGCCTGCTATTGCTGATAACGATCCCCTCAGCGGCTCTTTCGCACCCTAGAGAGGAGCCCTACTTGGCACTCGCAGTCGCTAGTCTGATAGTGCTGCTGGCTATCAGCTGGACTGAATGGAACATATTGGCTCTAGCCAGGCTGTACGGCTTTATTTTCCTCATACTTCTATTTGCCCTGGACATCGCCTCTCAAAGTGTGCACAGTCTAGCCTATTTCGGCTTGATATTAGGCCTGTTAGTCGTCAAAGAAGTCTGGCTGCAGGTCTTCGGCCTGACTGTCCTCAGTTTAGCACTCCTTACTATCAACACTCTCATCCACTATATCTCCTTCTCTACCCGCAGTTCTGAACTGGAAGAACTGCTCACAGCCATCGCTCCAGTGCTTATCCTCAGCCTGCTTTCCTGGCTCACCCTGGAAATCACCTACGCAAGCAACGCTCACGCTAGGTCCGAATACCAACTTTTCATCGAAACTGACCTCAGAATCACGCAAAACGACATAATTTTGAGTTTTCTGCTTCCGGACTTCGTGAGAAAGCAGGTGAAGGACGGAATTCGGTACATAGCGGAGGATAAGGGCTCAGTGACTGTGCTTTTTTGTGAAATATGCGACTTTGATGCGATTTGTTCGAACTATGGACCGCAGGAGCTGACGGAGCTACTCGACGACATTTTCCAGCAAATCGACGAACTCTGCGCCACCTTCGGGGTAGCCAAGATCGAAACAGTAGGCAAAATCTACCTCGCCTGCAGCGGCCTGAGTGACTTTGAAGCGGAACTAGAGCCTGTGATACAGATTATTCCGCACCCTCAGAGGGCGCTGGAGCTGGCCTTTGGCATATTGGGTGCGTTCAAGAGGACGAGACTGCAGGGTGGGGAGGCGCTGCAGATGAAGATTGGCATACATACGGGGCCGGTGATTGCGGGCGTGGTGGGACATCATAAGCCGCAGTTTTCGCTGGTGGGGGATACAGTGAACACTGCCTCTCGTATGAGCTCTACCATCGACACTCCCAACACCATCCAGATTTCCGAAGTAACCTACCAGGCCCTTCACCCTGATGCTCTCCCACACGAATTCCTCAAAAGGACCATCAACGCCAAGGGCAAAGGCGACCTAGTCACCTACCTCGTGACCGAAGCGACCCAAGTGAGGATAAGAAGAACCAAGCAGAGCGAGTCCAGTACTGAAAGCGGCACCCTTATGAGGAAGACCCGCAGAAGGTCGTCAGTAGTCGCCTCTCTTCGAGAGTCTTTGGAACTGGAGGAAGCCTTAGTGAGGAATGAATTCGCATTACGGGAAAAGGTGCGAATTTGGCCCTACTTCGGACCGACCTTCGGCAATGAACAGAGGTTCAGGAACGATACTTTGGCGAGGAAATTGCCGCTGGTGAAGAGAGGACTGGCGTGCTACTCGGGGGGACTGGCGCTGCTTGCACTGGCTGGCTGCCTGATGACTGCTTTGGGCAGGGGGGTGGAGTACTCAGTTCCTGCGGCTTTGCACTGTGTGGAGTTGGTGCTTTGTCTTCTCCTGCAATTCGCCCTATCCACCTGCTACACTCGCCCCTACTTCCTCTGGCTCCAAGTGCTGCTGCACTGGCTCTCCTGCTGCACTCTACTCCTCTCCCAACTGCTCTCCTTCCCTATCGCAGTGACCACCCTCGCCCTGCTTTCCGACCTAGTGCTGCTGTACCAAACCTCAGGAATCTTCTTTAGACATGCACTGGTGGTTAGTGGAGGAGTGCTAGTGCCTTGGATGGCTGTGGCGGCGGTGCAGGGAGAGTGGGACTATGGACTAATGGGCGTGTTGGTGGGACTGCAGCAGTGTGTGGGGATGTATTATGAGGAAAAGAACCAGAGGACGTTTTTCAGTCTTTCCGCCCACGCCAACCGCGAAATCGCAAACACCGAGCGCCTCCTCACCCAAATGCTCCCCATCCACGCCTACGAAGGCCTCAAACACCAAGACTGGGTCACCGACCGCCTCCTCGATGTGACTCTCCTCTACGCTGACATCAGCGGCTTCACCGCCTGGTCCAGCAAGCACTCTCCCCAAGAAGTAGTCACCCGCCTCGGCCAAATCTACACCCAATTCGACCAAATCTGCAATCGACTGGCTATGTACAAAGTCCACACCATTGGAGACTGCTACGTGGCTATGAGCGCGACCAGTAACTCCCCTAAGCGGGATGTAGCAGTGGAGGCGTACCAGATGGTGTGTTTGGCGCTGGAAATGACGGGGACGATGGAGGGGGAGGAGGAGTTGAGGATGAGGGTGGGAGTGCATACGGGGGAGGTGGTGGCGGGTATTATGGGGTCGAAGGTGGTGAGGTATGATATATATGGGAAGGACGTGCTGGTCGCGAATAAGATGGAAAGCAACGGACAAGCAGGCCGAATAAACGTCAGTGAGAAGGTAAAACTGCTGCTCGAAGTCAACCACACAGGCAAATTCACCTTCGAATTGAACAAGCAAGTTGACATAGCGGAGGTGGGAGTGAGTGTACAGTGCTACTTTCTAAGCAAAGCTAGTGAATAAAGTAGAGGCTGCAGGTATAAGAAAGCGGAGAATCGTCTTTTTCAGTGTGTTAGCAGAGCAAGCTTCCCTACTACTCTGCCAATCCCTCATATATTCCCAGCCAAAACGCTCTATCTGACTTCTAAACGACAGATTACGACGATTCCTACTGCTTTAAAGCGCCTTAACTGGCTTGGCATGCGTGATTGTCGCGACTTCTTGCTGAATTTTCCTGCCAATGGCCTGCACAGAGCGTGAATTGTAGCTCTTCCCAGCCGCCGCCAGCTCAAACTCCGAAAACCCATACTTCGTCTTGAGTCCGTCATACTCTCTCAGCAGCAAAAGCACCAAGTCAAAGGAAGAAACAGGCAGCTCTCCCTGGTAGCTTTCCACGGAAGTGTGCAAATTAGCCTCGAATTCGGTCATAATGGTCTCGTAAAGGACTGAGGTGAGAGCGGGTGGGACTGGCTCGGAGTCGGCAATGTCCATGCGGAGTGCTTCGCTTAGCATAGCGGCTGCGTCTTCGATTTGTAAGTTCCTGCGGAGGCTTTCTTCGAATAGTCTGGGTGAGACTCCGTAGAGTGTGAGAATGTCTGCTGTGGACTTTTTCACTACCTCTTGTTCTTGGACAAGGAAGGACTGGACAGTGGCAGCGTACTGGGTCGGGTCGGGCAGTTGGGGAAAGCGAGTGTGGGCGCAGGCCCGGCGCAGGGAGAGCTGAGTGGACTATACGAGTAGGGAGTTGCTGAGCGATTTGATGGCTGTGATGACTTGGGCCAGACTAGAAGCTGTAAGGAAGCCACTCTCATACTCCAGGCCTTTGATAGGCGAATCCAGCTTATCTCTCTTGCGGTACACCAGTAACGCCAGCGCTGCAGCGCCCAAAGCCGCTCCCAGGGCCCAAACCCCCTGATTTCCTTTACTCATTATCACTCCATAGCCGATTCAGCTGAGTTGAACTGGCAAAGCACAGGTCTGGGTGAGGACTTTATAAGGACTAGAACTGCCCAAATAGGCTTTAGTTGAGAGAAATCGGGGAGTTCGCAGTATACATAGGCACAATACAGTCCCACTATATAGCACCTCTCTATCATAAACCCCCGCATATACCCCTCTGTATTGCACTGAGGCCCTTTATCTCCCCTACTCCCGTTCCCCGTCCCTCATCCGTCTGCAATATGGATACTTCCCGCGGGGAAATCTACCAAAAGATCGAGAAGGTCGGCGAAGGGACCTACGGCGTGGTCTACAAAGCCATCGACACCCGCACCGGCGAACTAGTGGCCATGAAGAAAATCCGCTCCGAGTCCGAAGACGAGGGAGTGCCCTCCACCACCATCAGAGAAATCGCGTTTCTGAAGGAACTCCAGCACCCCAATATCGTGGCTTTGAGGGAAGTCCTGCACTGCAATAAGAAGCTGCACCTGGTGTTTGAGTTCGTGGACCAAGACCTTCGCACGCACTTGGAGTCCTTCCCCGCCTATGTACCGCCTGCCCAGGTCCGCAGCTACACCCAGCAAATCCTCACAGGACTGCTCTTCTGCCACACCCACCGCATCCTGCACCGAGACCTGAAGCCGCAAAACCTCCTCATCGACAAGAAAGGCAACGTCAAGTTGGCGGACTTCGGCCTGGCCAGAGCCTTCGGATTGCCTGTGCGGACGTATACACATGAAGTAGTGACGCTGTGGTACCGGGCGCCTGAGGTGCTGCTCAATGGGAAGGACTACTCGACGCCGGTGGATATGTGGTCGGTGGGGTGTATCTTTGCGGAGATTGCGGAGAAGAGGGCGTTGTTTCCTGGGGATTCGGAAATTGACGAGTTGTTCAAGATATTCAAGGTGTTGGGCACGCCTACTGAGGAAACTTTCCCTGGAATCAGCTCCTACCAAGAATATAAAGCTACTTTTCCCAAGTGGAGACCCACGGCGTTGGGACCACTCGTGCCGCATTTGGATAGTGACGGAGTTGACCTGCTAAGTCGGATGATCCAACTTGACCCCGCCAAGCGCATATCCGCCCGCGCCGCCTTGCAGCACCCCTACTTCCTCCCTCCCAACAGCAGCACTCCCCCGCGCTTTTCCTTCTCTAATCACTAGCCGTGTGTCCGTGTCTAGCGAGAAGCTTAGCTAGTTGGCCTTTTCCTTGATCACGCTCAGCATGTGGAGCGAGTCCAGCAGGTTCTGCTGTTCAGCAGTCATTGCGATGGTCTTGGGCTCGGGTTCCAGGGAGTGAGTGTGGACAGGGGCAGGAGTCAGCACAGCGAAGGTGCTGTTGCAGCTGAAAGCCGCATAGCCGCCTCCTAGTCCCGCTCCATAGATGCCCAGGGCTGCGTGTTGCTTGAAGGCCATGACGGATATCAGTAGGCCCACGGCTCCGCCCAGCAGACTCTGCTTCGCGAATTCGCACACACACCAGTAGGTGCGCGCCTCCAAGTCTCCAACTGTGGTTTTAGCCATTGCATCTAGACTAGGGATGGGGCGATCTAGCAGAGGGAATAGGGAAGAAGTGCTGTATCCCTCAGATTTCCAAGTAGGAGGAAATTCGGGGAAATGTAGGTTGAGAAGTCCTTTTTACCCACGTTTTCCTCTATGCTCTATGTGAAATTGGGGCAATCGGCAGTTTAGAGTCTTACAGCAAGTTCTCAGTCCCTTCTTTTCCCTCATATCCTTCCTTCCCTGCACCCTTCCACCCTCAAATTCCCCTCCCAGTCCCCCAGCAAAGCCTAGTCTCTCCAGGAAATCGTAGCCATTAGCAATGTTTGGGGAAGTGGTGAAGCGAAAGCTCATGCGTCTAGACGTGTACCGCAAGCTGCCCCAAGACCTGACCGAGTCCACAGTCTCCGGCGCCATGGTATCCATGGTGGCTGTAGGGCTAATGGTCCTTCTTTTCCTTTCCGAACTCAATGCCTACCTCACAGTTACTACTACTTCGGAGATGTTTGTGGATATTAACCGGGGAGGGGAGCTGCTCACGATTAACATTGACTTGACGTTTCCCCGCTTTCCTTGCTATTTGCTGAGTTTGGATGCGCAGGATGTGCTGGGCACGCATGTGGAGAATGTGAAAGGGTCGCTGCAGAGGACGAGGCTGGATGTGAATGGGAATAATATACAGCAGGACGACATGCTCAAAGAGCACGAAAAAGCAAACCTCGAAGCCGCCAAAGCCCAAGTAAAGAACAAAGAAGGCTGCCGCATCCAAGGCTACATCCAAGTGAACAAAGTCCCAGGGAACTTCCACATCTCCATGCACTCCTACCACGACATCGTGATGCAGGCCTTTGAAAACAGCGTCACTCGCCTGGACCTTTCGCACAGGATTGGACATATTAGCTTTGGGGACAACAGGGAGTTGATGGAAATTCGGTCGGAGTTTCAGGAGGGAGTGCTGACGCCGTTGGATGGGTTGAAGAGGTATAGGGCGGAATCGGTGCAGTTGCCGGTGAATTATGAGTATTATATCAAAGTCGTGCCCACTACTTACCATACATTGAAGGGGACAGAGCACTACGTGCATCAATTCACCGTGAACACCAACGAAGTAATGGTCAACAGCTTCCCAGCCGTCTACTTCCGCTACGACCTCAGTCCCGTCACTGTGAAGTTCACCCAAGTGAAGGAAAGCTTCTTCCACTTCCTAGTGCAAGTCTGTGCAATTGTGGGCGGACTGTTCACTGTGGCAGGACTGGTCGACAGCATGATTCACTCCTCAATGAGAAGAATCCTGAAGAAGGCGGATGCAGGAAAGTTAGGCTAGCAGTAATCACTTAAGAAATCATATAGCGGAAGGCTTCCTAGCCCTACAGGCTTATAATCCCTTATGACTGACGCGCCAACAATATCAGGTTTCCTGGTCCCGCTGCCTGTTAACCTGCCAACGACTCAGTTACTTACCAATTACTATGAGCCAACCTTTGCTGTAGGTCAGTGTGTTCATGTCTATACGACGACTTTCGGGCCGAATGTGCCGAGTGATAATCGACGTATGCGCAGTTTACTGCTTCACGGGGTGGAAAGTGAGCTAGTGAAGACGATAGGAGTGCATGTGCTGAGCGGATTTAATGTTTTCGCAGTGAATGAGATACAATCCGCAATCGAATTGCAAGCGAATATTGACTGCGAGAAGTATGAAATTGCACTAAGATACTCCCACAAAGTGAACATTTCCAGCATTTCCACCAATTCCGAAGTATGCGTAATCCTCAACGTCATCCTCAAGCGGGCTCTTAAAGCCATCGGCCTGAAGCAGATCACCCGATTACCATATTACTACGACGAGCTGCGGACTATTCGTATTCCTGAACTCGGCTTAGAGATTTGGCCCGGCTACATCGCGCACCTAGCCCTTGTGACCTCCGGCCCACTAGTCAACATTGACTACATTGCGAAAGTGATACACACCAGGACTTTGCTGGAAGTGCTGTGCATGCACAGGGACAAGGGCGGGGACTGGATGGAGGAGGCCAGGGCCTACTTGGAAGGACGCATTGTGATGGCGAGGTATGGGAGCCACAGGTGTTACCCCATCGAAGAAATCGTCTTTACGAAGACTCCGATGAGTCTCCTTTCCCCTGATTTGACCTATGTCGAGTACTTTAAAACCCACTACCAAGAGACCATCACATCCCCAAATCAGCCATTAATAAGGTCCAAAGCTCGATTCAAAGGCCAAGAAACCTGCATTTACCTGATCCCAGAGCTATTAACTCTGACTGGACTAGACACAGAGCTACGCGCCGACTACCGCGCTATGAGTCGCATAGCGATATCCACCAGTCTCGACCCTCAGGAAAGACTGAAAGTGTCGATGTCACTTTCAGACAAGATCAATGCGAATGAAGAGGCTACGGAGGTGCTTAGGAGCTTTGGACTGAGTTTTAGTGCGAAGCCGAAGAGCACGAATGTGTATGATTTGTCTGGGGAAAGCGTCTACACCTCCGGCCGCACCACCCACCCAATTGACGAATCCGGCCGTTTCCAGCTCCGCGAAGGCATCCTGACCTCAGTCCCCCTCACCCACTGGCAAATCCTCACTCCCAACCTCGACACCAAGTCCTTCATCAGTGCCCTCTACACCCGCCTAGCAGAACTCGACCCACAGACCAGGGAGCCAGAGACCATTTCCTACCTTCACGCGATGGACCTAAAGGCGAAAATCTCATATGTGCTTGAGCAGGGAAACACCCAATTCATGGTGATATTGCTAACGAAGAGACTCAGAGAGATGTATGGGGAGTTAAAAAAATTGGTGTCCACTGAGTACGCGGTGCCGACACAGGTCGTGGTAGTGCCGGTCTCCCAGAGGCATTTCCGCCCGATTACGGATAAAATTGCCCTGCAGATAGAAGCCAAAATCGGGGCGCAATTATGGACCGTAAGGCCGTTTTTCAGCTTTGGGAAGTACTTGATGGTGGTCGGGATCGACATTTTCCACGACTTTGTGAACAGGAAAAAGAGCGTAGTGGGCTTTTGCGCGACAATTCATCCGAACCTGTCCAAGTACTACAGCACCACCTCAGTCCAGAGCACAGGAATGGAAATCGCAACTGCAGTTGGCCAGTTGTTCCTCGAAGCTGTGCATGTTTTCACTGAAAAGGCGAAAAAACCGCCCGAAACGATCGTCTTTTTCCGCGACGGAGTCTCAGAAACTCAAATAAACAGCGTAAAGCAGTTCGAAGTGGACTCAATCCTGCGCTCCTGCAAACTAGTGACCTCCGACTACAACCCCGTCCTTTACTACACTGTAGTCATTAAAAAAACCACTGCGAAGTTCTACTCCAGCCACTCCGACTATATAGGAAACCCTCGTCCCGGCACCTTAATTGCCTCTGATATCGTGCCAAATAGGGGAGATTTCTACCTGCTGGCTCACTTTGCCTCGCAGGGCACTAGTAGTCCGGTGCTGTACCGTACGCTGTATGCGAGTCAGCCGGAGAGGTTTCCTTTGGAGGAGTTGGCGAGGTTGGCGTATCGGCTGTGCCACATGTACTACAATTGGGAGGGGGCGGTGAAGGTGCCGGCGCCTTGCATGATGGCTCACAAGATAGCCTACTTTGTGGGTCAATGTGTGCACGCCCCAGTGAACCACTCCATCCGCACGCTTTCCTTCTACCTCTAACCCCAGTCTTTCTAGTGTCTAGCTAGGCTTAGCTTAGTGGTTGATGATTTGCGTCTTCTCCGCGTTCCAGATGCCGCCCAAAGCCACCACAAAGTTCTCAGGGACTCCCAGCTCTCTGGCACTGGTCTGCAGGATGTGGGTATTGACGTAGTCGTTCAGTTCCTCGGAGATGTTCATGCCGTGGTGACTATCGTGCATGCTTCTGCCTTCATAGGTCACTCCTGTGGCTCCCAGCTTTATCGCCCACCACTTCTTCTGTAGTCCCTTGAGGCGGTCCATGTTGACTCCTGTGAAGAAGTCCTTGGTCCGAGGGTCAGTTAGCATCTTCTCATAGAAGCGGTCGATCAAGGCATCCACTGCTGGCTGTCCTCCGACCTGTTCAAAGGCAGTGGCCATTATTTTTATATACCCCCATTCCTAATGAACCCTTGGGATTTTTTTTTTCCTAATGGCAACTCCAACTAAAGACTTAGTATGCTGGGCAGGGGAGGAGTCAAACAGCTGAAAAGCCTGTATGAAGCTGGATTTAGGCCTGCTTTTACGATTTTAGGGTTATTATAGGTAGAAGTCGCTTTAGGTTTGTCAGGTAAAAAAAAAAACCTGGATTTCTAAGGCTTTACTGCTTGTCTCATAATCGGGATCCTGATCACCCGCAGACTCTTCTTCCTTCCTATCAATTCTCAGTCCGAATAGACTCTTTCTAGCAGTCCAAAGCAGCCCTATCAACAACACACAAAAAAAAATCCAGCTAGTTGCCAGCCGCAGGTTCCCTTCAAGATTTGCAGAAAGAGATCAAAGCTATAGGACTCAGAGACACTATTTAGGCTATACAAAGGCCTAAAGCAGACTTTCCGCTTCCATGGCTATTCCCTTTATTTCAGCCGCTTGGGTGATTGAACTCTGGGTGAGTTCTTCAAGTGATCGCAACTGACCGTCCAGTTTTTCTTCGAATGAGTCTACTTCGTATAGAGACCGCTTTTGGATTTGCATGCTTTGGAAGTGGTTGATGCTCTGACGCAGCTGACCCATGGCTGTATGCAATTCGCGAGTCTGCCCGCTATTTCCCTTTATCTTCTGCCTGCATTTCACTGCGCAGCCGATCAGCCTGGCCGCCACTTCCCTCATTTCCTTCTTAAACTCCAGCCTGACCATCACAGTCCTGGAAGCGGCCTCCGGCCCAGCCAGTTCCAGCAGACTGATAAGTACCAGAATTACCAGCGACATTAGCACCACTCCCCATCCACAGACCAATATAGTCACTATGCGGCCTGGGTGAGTAACTGGATAAAAGTCGCCGTAGCCTACAGTCGTCATGGTGATCAGCACTTGCCAGAGTGCGTTGTTGTAGCTTGAAAAGTCCATTCCGGTGAAGGGAAATGCGGGACGTTCAAATATGCGAACAAGCCAGGCAGCTAGCATTATACTCCCAAAGAACACACAAGCCAGCATGCAGGCCGGCGAGTCCTCCATGAGACACCTAGCCGCGAACCACTTCCCAGCCACACTGCCATTCATTTTGCACACTCGCTGAGCTCTCCCCGACCTGAACTTGGAGAGAGAACACACAAGACTGATCAGGTGGTACAGTCGCACGACTGTGCACACTGTGAGCATGGAGTTGTAGGTGTACTCCACAGTTTGGTCAATTACTTCGATGTAGGACTCGAACTTCTCTCCCCGAATCCACCATATCGGATGCACTACATTCAAGCCTATCTCCACAATCAACATTTTCAGCTTCCCAGCACTCACGAAAGTGTCGCTTCGGGCATATATGCACTGTGCCTGCTGCCAGCGCAGTTCGAGTTGCAGTCTCCAGGCGATTGCGAGGAGAAGCAGGAGAGTGGTGCAGTTGCCAGTAGCGATTACGACAGCGAAGGGCGCTTCTTTCTCTTGTAAAGCGGCACTTGAGTACTCCAAGTCGTAGGCAATAGCAGCACAAGCGAATCCAACAACCGCCAACAAAGCACAAGTCATTTCAGCTATCATGAGCATGCAGTATTGAGCCTCAGTATCGTGGTGGTTCTGACTGTCTAGCTTGAAAAGTGGCTCTTTGCGGCGTCCATTGGACCCTGAGGAACGTGCTGTTTCGCCACTTTCACGATTGGTATCATGCACTGGGACGTCTTTACTCATATGGTAATTATATAGTGGAGAGGAAGGAAGTACTAGAAAAAGGAGGTTGGAAGGAGAGGGAACTAGGGGAAATTGAAGGAATATGACCGAAGGATAGGCGGAAGTTGGACTAGAGGTCCAGGTGACTCGCAGACATCCACAGCGAGTGGTTTCGCCATACATTCAAATGCATAATTGAACGTTATCTCAATTGTTTACGATATGCAGCTTTCTAGCCTGCGCCTATTTGCCTTCCTCTATACTCCCTGCCCAAGTTTCCAATATAAATATAGTAAAGTGCACATAGACCTACTCCGTACCCAGCAATTACCTAGTCCATAGTGAATGTCTAACATTTACTTTGCCGCGAGAGCCACATCTAGGAACTTATTCCAGTCCACGGGCTTATAGCGATGCAGCTGCATGGCAATTTGCTTGATTTTATGCACAACTTGGTCTAGGTTGTCCCAGCGCTGACTCACGGCCAGGATCCTGGAGTCCGGGTCCACTCGCAGACCTAGCACTAGTCTTTCGAGGATTTCGCAGTAGTCGTCACTCGCTGAAGCCAATTTTCCCAGCGAATACGCTCTTTTCAGCGTTTTCCAATTCACCCCGATTTTCTCATTCTCGTCAAACATCAACGCGAAGAAATGCCTGCAAATCCCCTTATCTTGGTCCTCCAAACACTTCAGCACCAGCAGTCCAGGCAGCGATATGAACAACTCCGCATCCCTGCACTCCAACTCCTCCCTAAAATCACTGTACTTCTCTGCTAAATTCTCGATTAAACTTGAGAAATAGATGACTTGGGAGCATCTTTTGCTGTTGAGGAAGTAGGTTTTGCCCTTTTCCCAGGTGGTTTCGAAGGTGGTGAGGGCTTCCACGAGTTCTGGGTTGTTGCGGAGTTGAGGGTCCACTATTTCTATGTTCAGGTCGTACCTCTTCATGAGGCTCCGAAAGGTCACAAACACCTGTTTTATCTGCTCTGCGAGCTGCATTACTGCCTGACTCTGCGTCACAAAGACTTTCCTCGCGAAAGCTTCGGCAGTGGTCAAGATTTCCAAAGTCAGGTCGTCCCTGCCCTTCCCCTCCACATTCGCCACTGCGTTGATTTTCCCTATCAGCTCCACAAGGGCTTCTCGTCGCTGATTGTACTCTTTAGATTCAGCGAGCAAACGGCCCATGGCCTTTTCTTTGTTTTCAATAAATTGCATGTCTTTCTCCACCTCGATGGCTTGGAAGATATAGCGGCGGGCATCGGACTCTATCAGCATCAATTCGAGCACATAAAGCTGCTCAAAATCCGCCCAATGCGCATCGAAAATATTGAGCGAGTACGCCATCTCCTGCAAAATCGGCGTGACGGGCGCCTCTCCAGTCTCTTCACATATCCGATTGTAAATCTCCTTGAGCACATGCTGCAGCTTCATAAAGGAACTGAACAGGCGCGCCCCAGTCTCCAGCACTTCCTTGGAAAACACGTACTTCTCCCCATTCACCCACAAGTGCGGAATGCGCTCCTGCGCCGAATCCAGAATCTCCGTGAGGTAGCACAAACTCCCATCCTTGTACAGCACTCGATACGCCTTCGAAAACTCACTGCGGTAAGCTCTGCTGGTCGTGCGTGCTTTGAAGACTTCACACAGCCGCTCCACCTGGTTCAGGAACTTCTTGCAGGTGCGCTGTCCTTCTTCACTCTCCAGGTCGTAGTTGCGGTCGCTGAGTTGGACGAGTTGGCCGGCGCACATCACTGTGTGTTCGAGGAGCATGAAGTTGGAGGACCGGCGGAACTCTTCGATTTCGGTGAGGGGCCGGGCTGGTGCGGTGGAGGCGCGGAGAGTTACGTGCCTGCGCTCTTCTTCGCTTTCGAGGGGGAGGTCTTCTTTGTCTGATTGGCTGGCTTCGGTGTAGTTCTCCTCATCTTCACCAGATACCTCGTATGGATTAGCTTCATACGGCTGATTGACAATTTGCATGCGTGGCTCTCCCCTAGGCCCATTAGCGTACGTGATGTGTCTCTCCATTCTAACTATATCTCATACTTCCCCTCATTAGTCCCCTCCCCTTCTAGCCAGACCAACGGCCCGCCCAGGACTGGACACTACAGACCCGTGGCAGCGAGAATATGGCAGATATATTGCAGGCGAGCAGTCCTACGCCCCATGCAGAGCTGGTGGAAGAGCCGCAGGAGCAGAAGGAGGTGGTGGTGTGGACGATGGGCGCTAGTCCTGAAGTCATCCAACTACCTCCTGTTATCAAAGTGCCGATAGTCTCCACCGCAGGCAAACTCAAGCCGCTTTCCCACGGATCCGACCAGTCCTCAACCGGGATCTTCGAAGTGCAAGACGGCGAAATGCACATCAACCAGAGAGAAGAGCCCAGCAGCGTGAAGGCCAGAATCGCCTACAGCGTGCTTCTGCTGATTACTGGAGTGGCACTCATAGCAGTGGGCGTGATTACTGAAATGAAGGCGGAAATGCCGGGAAGAGGTGTGCCCTTTTGGGTAGTCGGCTCTCTTCTCACTATTCCGGGACTGTACTGTACTTGGGACAGTGTGGTTACGTACCGCCAGCTGGGCAATACTGAACGACAGAATATATTCAAAGACGAGTCGGAGCGAGTCCTCAACTAGTCCCTATCTAAGTTAGTCCTCTCTTGGTGGTAGGGAAAGATGGGATGCGGAGTGATGGAATTGGGAATATCAGTAGTCCCTCAGCCGCTCTTTTCGCTTAGAATAGACTATAGACTTGCTTCTCATTGCCGATTTCCAGTATATCTATTCCCACTACAGCCATTCCAGCCTCTCTCCGATGTCAATTTTCTGTGTATCCATAGTACCCATATAGGAGAAATAAAGACGCCTTAGTCCTCAATAGCCTCTTAAAGGAAGTCTATATTAGCAGGCTAACTGCCCTCTCAGCAGTAGTGGCTACCCCACAAAGTGCTAATTCCCATATACAAAGTCCCGACTTCTCCCTTCGACCTTATAAACTTAGGTGATATCTAACACATAGAAGGCTGAGAAATGGTTTCTGGTCCTAAGGAAGCGAGAAGCGACTAGGAGACACCTCTTCCTGTACCCAGAATTGCCCTACTCCAGTCTGAGAATTGCCTTCTTGCGGCCTTCGCTGTCCTTTTCCACGTCACATCCCTTAGAAATGTCTAGAACAAATCTTCCTATCCTTCCTGTCGCCGGACAGGTCGTTTTCCCTGGCCGACGGCTGCGGGTGAGCCTCACCAACTTCACAGAACGTATTTGCCACTCAGTCTCCCGCGGCAAGAAGATCAAGATGTTCGGCATCGTCGCCTACCGAGACCCCGCCCGCAAGGCCATCTACGAGTACGGCACAATTGTGGGTGTCCTGAGCGAGGAGCCCACTTTCAGCAGTAACCCCCACCCAGTGGCCGACAACGTCATTTCCAGCTTCTTCAGCATGCCGAGAGGCAGCCAGTCCCGACATGAGTGGCAGCTCGTAGTCGTGGGTGTGGACCGCTTCCGCATCCTTAGTGCGTCTGACGAGGGCGGGTTTCTCTATGGAAGTGTGGAAGTGCTGAGGGACAAGCCCAGCGCCCCGCTGCCCCAGCTATTAGACAAACTCAGAGCTGCAGGCTTACAGTTCTTCCGCACGCTTTCAGTCACTCCCGCAGTCATGAGAGAGTATCAGTCATACAGACGTATTGGGAAACTCACTGAGGAGCAGGACTTAGCGGCCTTGGGCTTCCACGTGGCCAGCTACTTGGATGCTGGTGTGACTCGGAAGCAGGAGCTGCTGGAGATGTTTGACTTGGAGGAAAGGACGAAGAAGTTGATAGAGCTGCTGGAGGCCAGCTTGGCGGTGAGGACTATGTAGAGTGACTCGGTAGCGCTGGAAGTCGAACGCAAAGTCAGAGAGGCCCAGCCCAGACCCCGCTTCCTCGGCCAAATGCCGCCCCAAGCCAACGAAGAAATGGACAAGTTCCAGAAGCAACTCGACGCACTTACCTTGAGCGAAGACACCAAAACCTACCTGCAGAGGGAACTGAACCGCCTCAAAACCATGCCTTCCCACCACATGGAGCACAATGTACTCAGGAACTATATGGAAACTGCACTGGCACTGCCTTGGAATGCCTCTACCTCTGATAATTACGACCTGGACAGGGCGAGGACGCAGTTGGATAGTGACCACTTTGGCCTGCAGCAGGTAAAGCGCCGCATTATTGAGTTTCTAGCTGTGCGCGGACTGAAGAAAGACATGAAAGGCTTCATCATCTGCTTCCACGGTCCCCCCGGAGTCGGCAAAACCTCCCTTGGCAAGTCAATCGCAGACTCTCTAGGCAGGAAATTCCACCGTATTTCCCTCGGCGGAGTCCGGGACGAGGCCGAAATCAGGGGCCACCGCAGGACTTACGTAGGCGCCCTACCCGGCGTCTTCATCCACGCCCTCCGCAAGTGCGGCAGCAACAACCCTGTCATCCTCCTAGACGAAATCGACAAAGTGGGCAAGGACATGATGCGTGGAGACCCCGCCTCCGCCCTGCTAGAGGTCCTGGACCCTGCACAGAACCACAGCTTCACTGACCACTACATGGCCATTCCCTTCGATTTGTCCAATGTGCTGTTCATCGCCACTGCCAATCACTTAGAAACGATCCCTGCTCCCTTACTAGACCGCATGGAAATGATCCATATCTCCGGCTACAGCACTATCGAAAAGCTGCAAATCGCGAAGGCTCACTTAGCGCCGAGGCAAATCGTGGAAAACGCTTTAACTCCTGAACAGTTGGAGTTCCAAGACGACACCATTCTGAACCTGATCAATGGGTACACGAGAGAAGCGGGAGTCAGACAGCTGGAGAGAGTCCTTGGAAGTGTGTGCAGGGCTGTCGCAGTCGACCTTTCCGCGCATAAGAAAGGCAGTGCAGAGGCGCAGTTCCCGAAGAGAGTAGTGAAGGCGGAGGAGCTGGAAATCATCCTCGGCAATTCTTTGTATGAAAACGACCTGGAAGACCGAGTGAATGTCCCTGGAGTGGCTTTAGGTCTGGCTTGGACTCCCTTCGGCGGGCGGGTCATGGTCGTGGAGACCTCGAAATCGGTAGGGACCGGAAGACTGCGGATCACTGGGCAACTGGGAGATGTGATGAAAGAAAGCGTACTAACTGCACTGACATGGATCAAAACGCAGCTAGGAGCAGTGCTGCCGCTGCCCTCTTCCCATGCAGCGGAAGGCCTGGACGGACTGGATATCCATATACATCTCCCAGCGGCGGCTGTGCCTAAAGACGGACCTTCCGCGGGAGTGACGATTACCACTGCTTTGGTGAGCCTTTTGACTGATATTAGAGTACGCAGTGACACTGCTATGACTGGGGAAATCTCTCTCAAAGGCTTGGTTCTCCCTGTGGGCGGAGTCAAGGAAAAGGTGCTGGCGGCGCATAGACTGGGAATCAAGAGAATCATCCTACCTGCGAAGAATAAGAAAGACCTGAAGGACTTGCCTGCGAATGTGATCAAGGAAGTTACGTTCATTCCAGTGACTTCGCTGCATGAAGTGCTGATCCAGTCGCTCGAAAGTCCGGACGCAATCACGTCTATCTTGAAGCCGCCGATTCTCCCAGCTAAGCTCTAGCCTAGGCATGGGTTCTGACAGGGTATAATGGAAAGGGCCAGGGCGAGTGGAGAGGACTACGACTACCTACTCAAAATCGTGATCATCGGAGACCCGGGAGTGGGTAAGAGCTGTCTCCTCTTCCGCTACGTCGATGGGCTTTACAATGAGAACTATATCTGCACCATTGGAGTCGACTTCAAAATCCGCACTATTACTCTGGACGGCAAGCAGGTAAAGCTGCAGATATGGGATACAGCGGGGCAGGAGAGATTCAAGCCCATCAGCAAGTGCTACTTCAGAGGGTCGCACGGCTGTTTGGCGGTTTTCGATGTGAGCAGGAGGGAAACCTTCCAAAACGCGCAGAACTGGGTGAGGGAGTATAAGGAGAATAATGCAGCCACTAGCACGCATAATGTGGTGCTAATTGGGAACAAGATCGACCTGCAGGACCGCACCGTGACTCGAGAGGAAGGCGAAAGCATGGCCACCCGTCTCGGCGGCTCCTACATCGAAGCCTCCTCCAAAACCGGCTCCAACGTCCCTGCCAGCTTCGAGTCCCTCGCCAAGTCCATCATTTCCAGCCTCGGCTCCGACCTGCAAGTCTCAAAGGACTTGTCCAAGTTCAAAGTCAAGGGAGTAGCTCTGCAGGCGGAGCAGCCGCAGCAAGAGGTCAAAAAGGGCTGCTGTGGGTAATGATGGACTTCTCGATAGGGAAGACTAAGAAGCAGGTGGTGAAACCGGTTGGGCGGTTTGTCGATAGTGACAGTGAGGAGGAAAAGCAGGAAGTGAGGGAAAAAGGACGGGAAGAGGCGCTGGTCAGTGTGGAGGACTTGCAGTACTGTTTGGACTGTCACAGGGCCTTTGCAGACCGAAGTCACCTGCAGCGGCATCGAGCTGCCTGCCATCCAGCATAAATGGACGTCCTAGTGACTTACGGCACTGTCGTCTGCTCCAGTCTTTTAGTCTGCTACCTCACTCGTGACCAGCTCTGGAACTACGCAGTTTCCACCATCACCGATCGAGCCCGACGCCAAATCTCTCACGAACTCCGCCAACCCCATGTTATCTCAATGGCCAGCAGAGGACTCAATGGAGCGGTGGACAGACACGTGCTGAATAACCCTGCAGTGGTAAAGAAGACGGCGGACCTGTTTAAGATGCTCTTCGAACAGGAGAAAATGAAGAAACTGGCGACGGATTTGATGGGAAAGGCGCTGGATCAGCCGGCTGTGAAGGCTGTGATAGTGAAGTATGTGGGTGCATGTGTGGACAAGCGACTAGATGAGATGCTAAGGAAGGACCGGCTCAGCCAAGTCTTAGTGAGTATGAGGGAAGGGAAGAGCGATTAGGCAACATCGATTCGCTGTCATATAATAGTTAATGAAACCGGTCACTCAGATGCCCTTCCAGTGGCTGCTGCAGACGCTCAAAGTAGACGTCAACCTGCTAGAGACGATTTGGTTCAGTGGCGGCTACACCGAACTCCGGGCCAAGCACGAAATGGGCAAAATAATGTTCGAGAAGCCAACCGAGCGCAAGCCAGTGCGAGAGACACTCGACCAACTCGCCTCCAAGGCCCTGTCCCCTACCCTAGTCCTATGCCGAATCGGCCCTGACCTGCTCCTAAGACCTCTTTCCGACCTGCGACTTTTCCTGGAAAGGAGACTACTCATAGACAAACTCGAAGTAGTGCAAATGCTGCCAGCTGGCTATCGGCATAAGCAGCTGCATCGGATTAGTCTGACCTGTGACCGTGGCTTGTACGAAAGTACCTACTCCCTCCTTCTCCATACTGGGGAAGTGAAGCCTGGATTGGATGAAAGGTGCTACAGAAAGCTGAAATCGGAGGCTGCGAGGTTGGTGCATGGAATTGAGAGAAGTTCGGAGTTGAGAGTGGAGCAGGTGGGAATCACCTTTTTGCGCTATAGCGGGGATATATACGTCCAAAACATAGAAGATTGTATGCTAGTTCCGGACCAGTTCTTAGGCTGCTCCCTAGCCAGCAAGTCGAAGGGTCGGAAGGTGATATCACTCAGACTTCCCAATAAAGTGCATTTAGAGACCAAGAGTCAGATGGCCTCTCCCCTGCGTATCCGGACCCCTGCTTTGACCTGCCCAAACAGTCCCTTGAGAAGAACTTCGGATAGTGTTCGCTTTCCGGTTTTGCCCTCTTCGCCCCGTCAATTGCGTGGCTTCAACCCAAACTTCAAAGAACTTCTCGTCATGACAATGGCGAAAAAGCGCATAAACACGCTGCGCCAGTCCCATCGTCCGGTCCCCCTATCCTCCATAGAAGAAGTCCGTCGTGACGATGACCGCTTTTTCGAGTTCGTGGGAATTAACAAGCCTATGATCAAACCTTCAGTATCTGAAATATGCCTGTCCTCGGCTTCAACCAATGAATCGACAGAGGTGCATCAGCCTGCGGTTCCCAAGCAGCCCTCCCTCTTCCCCCGGTCCTACATGTAACGAATAACTCATGTTTAGAAGGGAGTAACTCTCCCACTAACTTCGTCAAGTTGCGGGATGGAGCTGATTTCCTCTTCCCTCAGTGCTTCGGGGAACAACTCCCCCAGTTGGAAGTTGTCGCCCAGGTGTCGACAGCGCTGGTCCAGCTCTTGACTGCGCTGGGAAAGCTGCCGTCTGGGGCGGTTGCGGGTGAGGGAGTTGTCGAGGTCGACTTTGGACTTCGTCACGAGGATGTCGCGCTTGTGGAGTTGGCTTTCAAGGTAGTAGATGATGGCCTTGTCTTCGCAGATTAGTAGGGTTTCCTCGTACTCGTAGGCGACATCCACTCCCACGATTTCCACTAAGTACTTCACAACATTCAAGAAACTCAGTTCCGTCTTCTTCTTCGACCCAGTCACCGCCACCTGCACTGCATTCTCTCTACGTCTGTTTAAACGAAAGAAATCAGCGCTGCACTCTTCATACAAATAGCGAACCATCGGGAAATTGCCGCACCGAGCAGCGATTAGAGCGCAGTTCTCCCCTGCTTTGTCATCTACAGCATTGATGTTGAATTCCTCAGGCGGGGGCACTCCATGAAATTGGTCATGCAGCCACTTCACTATCTCAATATGGTCGTGTTCGCAGGCTCTATGGATAGAGGGCTGGTACGGGGACATAATCCGCAGGGTCGCTTCGGACTTCATAGTGGTGGCTTTCTTGTTGATTTTCTCCGAGAAGATAGAGAGTTCTTCCCCGCTTCCGTCCATCGACTCCTTGTCTTCTCTGTCTCTTTCTCGCATGTGCAGGGGCAGGAAGTACTGCACGAGGTCGAGAAACCCGAACTCGCACAGTATGTCCATAGGCGTTCTTCCAATCTGCTCATACGTATCGTACAACTTTCTGATGCTCGCCCTGCCTTCCTCTATCAGAAACTTCGCAGCATGGCACTGTCCCGCCCGAAACGCGTACGCCAGAGCATTCAGTTGCACTTCTTGCAGGACTATAATAGTGTCGTCGACATGGAAAATCGGCTCTTCATCCGAGTCCTGAGCCTGCATGAAGCGGAAATAGAGCTGCTCTAGCTCTCCCTTGCGACCTGACTCAATAGCGATGAGGATGGAGTTGCAGATATAGTCGTGCAGACTTTGCTGGACTTTCGACTTGCAGCCACAGACGCCCATTTACAATTATCAGGGATGAGAAGGACGTAACTGCGCAGTTGGTCACTCAATGCAACCTTCAACTCTCCGTGTCCAGGCTTCCCACCATTGGCTCCCTTATCCTCCATATGCGTGCTTGCCAGTCCCTTCGCGCCCAGTCCTACCTGAAGCAAGTGTGTGGCGGGCGCACAGCAGTGTTCCTAGGACTCTGCGGGCCTGCTCAGGAGCCCACCGCTTCCCTAACTCCCATATTTCCGCTGGGCTATTTAGAGGAAGTCCTCAAGGTGCTAGAGACGGGGATGCTTGGAGTGCAGGGGGAGACGAGGATGGTGTTGGATGTGGGCAGGGGACTGGTGGAAATGAAAGTGCAGGGACAGGCTGTGGACCTGAAGTATGGGGAACTGATGCTGCTGGCCAAGTTCAAGACCAAAAAGGTAGAAACGAAGAAGGCGGAAATTAGAGGAAATGGACTACCAGATAGACCCGGAATAGAGAGAATCGCTGCACTGAAGCCCTTACAGCCGTATCAAAGCCCAGAGTCGAAGCCTGCACCTGCAGTTCCGCAAGCCAATGACGTGAAGTTGTCCATATCCGAAATTGCAAGTCTGCCGAAGCTTGACCAAACCCACCTAAGAGGGGGACCCACACCCCAGCCAAAGCCACTTCCCAAGCCTTTGCAACCTGAGGTCCGGCAAGTGCAGTCCAATGCCAAAATCACCACTCGGCCGCAAGTACAGAATCTCAAGCCAGAGACTAAACCCGTACCAGCACAAGCGGAAGTACGGCCTACTCCACAGTCTACTCCCAAGCCAGATGTGAGAGTTCCGCCTTCTGAGGCTAAGCCTAGTCCCCAGCCTGAGCCTCTTCCCGCTCCCAAAAGCACTGAAGCTGCTCAGTCTTCGAAGCAAAAGAAGCCCTCCGCTTCTGAAATGCTAGCGGCTCTCCGCAACCAAGTCAGAGACCAACGCCGCACCCAGCCTTCTCCCAAAGAGCCAGAAAAGCCCTCCTCAGCTCCCAATCCCCAGTCCCTCCCTCCCACATCCAAAGACCGTCTTCTCAAACTCGACCGTCTACAGGACTTCTGCGAAGAGTTCTTCGAGGTGAAAGGACTGCAACTGGGCGAAATGAGCAGCAGACAAGGGAAGTTGAAAGTGTGCAAGATAGAGGTGGAGGGACGCTGTGTGGCTGAAGCGACAGGGGAGACCTGGGAAACGGCTAGAGGCAGGGCGGCTTGGGAGGCAGTTTGTCTCTTTGATAAGGGGCTGGCGGAGGAGTGGCTGGCGGCTCATCAAGGCGCACTTACGGTGAGGGTTTTCCACTGTAGCTCCACTTCTTGCTATAAATGGCCAACCCTGTCACTTCCAGTACGCGATATCTCTCCTTTTCTCCGTCCATCCCAGCAAGCTCACCATGGAACTCGTCCAAAGCCATAGAGAAATAAATGGGAAGCAGCCACAGCAACACCAACGAGTCCTGCGGAAAGCTCGTAGAGCCTCTATACCCACAGCCAGACCCAGCAGTGCTAGCACAAGCCCTGCAGATTGCTTTACAGAGACATGGGGAGGCTGTCAAGATAGACGAAGGAAGCGACCGAAGCTTTGAGTCTTCGGAAGAGCCGTGGGAGAGTGCGCCGCCAGGGGGTAGGATGGACTAATAGGTGTAGGATAGGGGAATAGACAGGGAGGGACTGAGTCTGCTTTGCAGTGCTGATTAGCATGAGGACTACTAGGTGTTACTCTATTGGAAGCGATTAGCTACAGACAGTTTGCAATACTTATACCGCTTATATATACGCACAAGTCGTAGAATATTCATTGCAGCGATTTCTATCCAATGTAACAATTTGATTATTCACTACACTTAGATGTTGCACAAGTATATATCTCCCAACTAGCACTTAGGCTACTCATCATTTAATCTCCGTCTATATTAAACCTACGAGCAACCTTCAACTGCTTCGGGGGCGTGCAGAGTTGACCTCTCTTCTGGCACTCCGGACAGTTAGGGCTCATCCCTCCCCTCCGATCAGCCTTTTGGTAAAAGTGACAGTCTGGCCTGTGCCAGGCTCTTCCATGTGTGTGGTAGCCAATGAAAGGCGCGGAACACTTCACACAGAATTTCGTCATGCAGCCAGCAGTCTTACAAAGCACATTACTGCACCCAGACCCATGCATAAAAGGGAACTTGCAAGCGGGGCATTGGGCCACAGTATCAGTAGGAGACTTGGCAGCTTCCATTATAGCGACTTGCATCTGAGTTTGCGTGTAGTGGCAAAACTTTGGGTTGTGGTCTGGAGAAATTTCCAGGCCACAGGAGGTGCAGAAATGCAGGATGCAGCTTCTGCACACTACAGTGGCCTTTTTAGCGTCGTTTTCATCTCTTTCCAGCACTGGGGTGTTACACCTCGGACAGGGGGTAGTCTTGCTCAGTGCAATTTGGTTGTTGAGTAGGTCGTATAGGTGCTGGGAAATGATGGGCTGTAGGTTTGTCAAAGGGATGTATTGGAGACAGTTCACTGCTTGACATTTCAGCAGAGAGTCAGAGAAGTCTGAATTCAGCTTGCTCTGCACCAAGTCTTCTAAGCATTCACGGCAGAACATATGTCCACAGGGCAGTTCGAGACTTTGCCCGGTGATTCCCTCATCACATATTAGGCACTTCACCTCGACCACAGGCTGCTGCATCGGATCCGGCAAGAAGGCAATAAGCTGGTTCAAGCCATGTCTCGGCAGCGGCTTTCTACACTTAAAACACGCATTTGCTTCCCCTGTCTTCAGTGTCTGCTGCTTGGCACAGACCAGGCAAATCACACATTCACAGTCCGTACTTAGTAATGACTGTGAGCAATTCCGTCCACAGAGTTGACAGACCTTCTCTGGGACCAGGAAGGCTTCCTTCATGTCTTGCTGGGTGAAGTGACGGTAGCACACTGAGCAGCGTCGAGAGCGTCGGGATATGCCTTTGAGACAAGTTTGGCATAAGATGTGCTCATCGCATTCGATGTGTGTGAATTCTGTAAGGACTCGCTTGACCTTCAGACAGCTAGCACAAGCGACTGTTAGGGACTTTATCAGCTCTACAGTGTTTTCGCTGAGCGGCTGCCCACAGGAGCACCGACCCTCATTCCGGCGCTGAAAGGTGCAAAAGCAATATAGACATATCGGCTGATTGCAGGAACAAAGCGTCTTAAAGTGTTCATTTGTGCGGATTTTCCTACAAGTCCGACAACACTTCGTCATCGTCGTGGTTTCCACATACGCCAAATGCTGCTGAAAGTACTCATTTCCGATAATTTCCCGATACTTCGGTCCTGAAATCCGGACAAAGCAGTTGAGAAGCGGACAGCGGAAGTCTTCAGTGGTCTCCCCGTTGGCTTTGAGGAAAAGGGGGTGTTCTTGGCTGTATTTGTGGACATAGAGCTCGATGTGCTCCCTGCAAAAAGAATGCGTGCACTCCAAAATCACACTTCCCGGCTGATGGCAGTAGTCACAAACCTTCATCTGTTGAAAAAGCGCCTTAATCTGCTCCGTCTGAAACGCTTTCTGCAGACTTCCCTGCTCCAGTTTCTCCAAAATGCCCCTCTCAAACTCCGAATGCTGCTTAAGTGGCGAGTTCTGCAGCTTGAGCAGGGTGGCGTTGTACTCCTGCAGTTGCAGTAAAGTGCTTTTCACGATATCTTCGGAGTAGAACTGGAAGGCGTGGTGGGTTTCGATGGATTTGAGCAGGGAGCAGATCCAGTCCTGGGCGGTGGCGGAGAACCAGGTGAGGGCTTTGCAGCGCTCATTGCTAGTATATATGTCTCTACTCAAATTCGACTGCAGCTGTTTCCTGCTTTTGGTGACATAATAAAGTGCACCAACATCCCCGCCTTTCCCCTCCATTTCCCCTATAGTGAGCGTGTCGAGACTGTACTTCTCCACCTCCAGCTGCGCCTTAGAGTAGAGAATATGGTACTGCGCCATGTCCCGAAACAGAAAAACCACCGCCAGCCGCCTATTCTCCGTCTCAACCATATATGTGCGCTTCAACTGCTGCGGCTCAGGCGAATAGACGACGATTTTGAGCGAAAGCGCCTCAGACACGACCTTTAAAGCTGTGTCTTCGTAGTCGTCCTGGGTGAAAAAGAGCTCTACCAGGGCTGGGTCGTCCCCCGCGAATAGGTCTGGGTAGAGTCTGTGGTCGATGACGTACCGAATTACGAAGAGTTTGAGGAACTGAGACAACTGCGACCAGAAGGACTGGGAGTGGTATAGACCCTGCAGCCAGACGAGACCCGCCCTGTTGGCTTGCTTGAAGGAGTGCAGTTGGTGCAGAATTTCAGGGACTAAGGGGTAGTTTTGGGTCTCAGAGGAGGCTAATAAGGCTTGGAGTTGGGTGATATTTGTGGAGGCTCGAGCTAAGTGTTCCACATAGGCAATGCCAATAACTCTCCAAAATGCAATTTCTTCCCCGGCCGCGCACTTCCGGATCCCTACACAGTGCAGTCGGATGAGCCTCAAAGCCAAGTCAGAGTTTTGAGAGAAACTGTAGTCCTCCTCCAGTACCTCCAGCGGGAATATCTCTTTCGAGTAAATTCGGACTCCCTCCGCGTACTTCTCCCTGATTTCAGTGAGTGTGAGTTTAGCTTTTACCTGGGCAGGGATCGGCACGCTCGAAAAGGTCAGACTTTGAATGCCTGAAGTGGTAAGGACTGCCTTGCCTTGCAGTCCTACGCGCAAATCCGCTACTCTGAGAGGCCCGCCTTCCGCGTAAGTCGCCTTTTTGATCGACACCCAATGTTTGCTGTTCTCACAGTTCACACATATCTGAGACTCCGTGACTTTCCATATCGAGCACAGGACAGTCCTTTGCGTCATATTGGTCTATAAAAGGGGTATGGATGGCAGGGTGCATGAGGACTGTGCGCACTCCATAGCGCCTATCAGCAGTCAAGTGGGGAACCCGGTGCTGCCTGTGCCGGTGCTCTTGCCCTATGCAGAGGACCAGAAACTGCAGGAAGTGCTCAGTCAGTGGTACTTGGCAGGCTTCTACCAAGGCAGGCGGGAGGCCTTGGAGGAGCTAAAAGGAGTCAGGAGAACCAATAATACTTGAGAATTAGTCCTAAATTAGACGTGCAGTTGGGAGGAAGTAGGGAAATGCGGGTTTTTACATACAGGGAAACACCACTTCCCATACTAGTTTACTACACACGACTCGGCATAGACTCCCGTCTCTTCCCTCTATGCGACCTTTCCGGCGAACTGGACAGCGACTCCTCACAGCAGCTTATCAGGAAGTCCAGTTTCCGGCCTCTGCGACGGCTCAGGCGAGTGTCGGGCAGCTTGCTGGGAGAGTGCTGCAGGGCAGGGGAGGAGAGAAACAGGGAGGAGTGGCTGGAGTGGCGGGATTTCCGCTGGAGTGGCCGGCTGTGGGGAGGGTGCAGGTGTTGGATTTGCAGAGGGGAGAAGCGGAACATGGTCAGAGCCCGGCCGTTTGAGTCGCGATAGGGCATTTCTTTGAGCATAAGGTAGTGGTGTCTGGCGTCTACTCGCTTTTCCGGCGAGGAGTGAAGGGAACTCACATATTTCCTCTTCTGTTGGCGGTATATCGCCTGCATCAGTCCTCCGGAAGCCATTAAATCCCGATTCCTTGCAGTCTAGCCCGGAAGATATCCACCTATTCAGAGAATCTGGCCAACTCCCACCATCAAAGTAGAAATATCTTCAACATATGGAGACTTATGTAGACGAAATTCCTTTCAGCCCTAATTGTCTGCATATCCGCTATAAAGGCTTTGTATCGCCTTGGTTGGGAGGGTATTATAGGAAGGACTATGGGAGATGGTTTGAAGCCATTAGAATAATAGAGGCATGAGTGACCCGCAGGCCTTGAGGGAAAAAGCTATAAAACTGGCTCGGATGGGTGCGGAGGAGGACCGCAAGCAGAACTACGAAGACGCCTACCGCCTCTACAAGTCCGCAATCCAGCACTTCCTCCACATTGTCAAATGTACTCCCTATGTAGATGAGCAGAACCCAACATTGAAGGAAAGCTTGAACAAAAAGACCGAGGAAATCATGAAGAGGGCGGAGGAGATACAGCAGTTCCTCAACAAAAGCGCCCCCAAGCCAGCGGGCAGCACTGCAGCGCCTGACCAGAGAGGGCCGCAGAGCCAGAGCAGGCCGCAGGGAGTGCAAAGACCACCTGATGAGCACAAGGAAGACAGTCCAGACGACGCTAACTCAGGCCTCAAAGGTTCTCTCGCCTCCGCAATCATCACTGAAAAACCGAATGTGAAGTGGACCGACGTAGCCGGTCTGGAGGTAGCCAAACAAACTCTACAGGAAGCAGTCATCCTGCCCACCCGCTTTCCTGAGATGTTCGTAGGCCGGAGAACCCCTTGGAAGGGTATTCTGCTGTATGGACCGCCTGGCACTGGGAAGTCCTATCTAGCCAAGGCCTGTGCGACTGAGGCTTCTGGGACCTTTTTCTCTGTGTCTTCGAGTGACTTGGTGTCGAAGTTCATGGGAGAGAGTGAGCGACTGGTCCGGAGTCTCTTCGAAATGGCTCGCGCCAACCGTCCCGCCATTATCTTCATCGACGAAATCGACTCCCTCTGTTCCAACCGCAGTGACGGGGAAAACGACGCCACTCGCCGCATTAAGACCGAATTCCTCGTCCAAATGCAAGGCGTGGGGAAGGAGGAAGGCGGACTCCTAGTCCTCGGAGCCACCAATATCCCTTGGGAGTTGGACCCGGCTGTAAGACGTCGCTTCGAAAAGAGAATTTACATCGCTCTGCCTGAGCAGAACGCAAGGAAAGGCCTGTTCAAGATCAACATCGGAGACACTCCCCACAACTTGACAGATGACGACTTCGACAACTTAGCCAGGGAGACAGACAGCTACTCCGGGTCGGACATTGCGACTGTGGTGAAGAGTGCACTGATGGAGCCGGTCAGAGTGTGCAACCGGGCTTCGTACTTCAGGGAAGTGCAGGACGGGGGACAAATGAAGTATGCTCCTTGTGAGGGGAATGAGCCTGGGGCGAGGCCGATGAGACTCATGGACTTGCCTGCGAATTCGCTTAAGGTGCCGGAAATAAAGGCGGTGAGATTCACGTAGGCTGACTTCTACAGAGTTTTGGGGACTGCCAGACCCTCAGTATCTCCGCAAGACCTAGTGAGGCAGGAGGAGTTCACGAAGAACTTCGGCATGGAAGGGTAGCTCCCTATAACTCGCTCGAGCTAGTTTAGGCGTAGTGACTGCGAGTCTCATCGTTGTAGGCCACGAGGGTCCGGTGCGAAGAGGCAATCGGAGCTCCAGTCCTCCGCTCCGTTTCCACCCGGTCCTTGTCAATCCCTTCCATGTAGGCCTGCTGCTCCGCCAGCGGGAAGTCCTCGGCTCCGCTAGTGGCAGGACGCTTCTCCTCAATACCATGAGCCAGTCTCCACAGCCGCTCCAGTCCCTCCATATGCCATTGATTCACCACTGCCAGTTTCTTATGTCCGGTCAGTTTCTGTTCAAGGGCGACGAACATGTCCTCGTCTCGTTGGTTGATGAGAGAGTGCTTCTGCCCGGGGAACACGCGGTCGAAGTAGCGGACCCACCAGGCCATCACGTCCTTGTTGAAGTGGTTTTCACAGAGATCCTTGAGGGGACTGAATTGGAAGAGACGGCTCATGTCGCGGCTTTCGAAGCGCCAGTGAGTGTTGAGGCCGAAGACGTGAGTCATCATTGGCCAGATCACGTCAAAATCTGCCTGCATCCTGAGTCTCTCATGGGTCTCTTTGTTGAACTCTTCGCCTGCGAAATAGACCTGCGCCTTCTGCGTCTCTGCGTAATCCAGGGCGTATTTCATCTCCAGTCCAGGCACAAACACCTTCTCCCAGTCCGTCGGTGTCTTCAGCGCCTGGTGCACAAACAGCTTCATCAGCAAGCGACGATAGAAATAGAGCGAGTCCTTGAAGTTCCAGGCCGTATTTCCTGCTTGGCTCAGTAGGTCTCGGTACTCCTCTAACTTCGAGTGCAGTTCTTCTTGGCTGTCGGTTCCTACTCGAGAGAATTTGAAGAAAGTGGGAGAGGCCTGAACGAGCAGAGCGTCTGGCTGGTACTCGGCTATGAGACGCTTAGTGCGCAGGGCTAGACGAGTAGACAGGTTCGTGGTCCCAATGATGCAGAGTTCTTCCTTGGTCTTGGGGTCCACTAGGTGCTGCACAGTGCTCGCCCGCACCCCGACGCCAACGAAAGGCGCATTCGCCTGCACCATAGTGGAGTCCCGGACAATCGCACCATAGTGCGACAGCCGCCTCGCAGAGCTCAGGGCCATGTTTCTTTTATCAATCGCTGACCAAACATAGCTTAGTCTCGCTCTTCCTTTCACTCTCTGCCGTTCTCTCCCTTACAGTCGCTCAACTGACCGGGTCGGTTGTCTGGGAACTGCCTGCGCTCTTCTGTGGTACTGAGAGGGAGAGAAGGACCCGCGCAGGGACGTTTCCTTGCGGGAATAAGTCCGATTGCCCTGAATCAAGTCCAACAACCTTGATATTTCCTTCCCCACGCCCCAGTCTCGGACACGTCGAGACAGGCTTCTAGCCTTAGGACTATTGTAGCGGTGCACCATGCTCAGGACTCTATCCAGCTGTCCCACTAGACTGGGACTTGCTACATACTTCCACTTCACAGAACTCTAAATAGTGCTTGCCGATGCCTTCATGTAGACCCTCGCGGAGTCTTTAGAAAGCGTGCGGGTTGATTTGGTGTTGGTCAAGAAAAGGCGATTGCACGGGGTTAGGGACCTGGAGAGAGCGGGGAAGCGAGGGGAATCCATGATGCACACTGACTTATGCAGGGAGTTCCAGTCCGAAGGCAGCACTTTGCGTGTTGCCTATGATAGACTTAGCAGGTTTGTCGTTGTTTTATGAATATGTACAGTTTGGGTATGAATAGTCTGTTTAACTCCTTTGTGCTTGTGAATCATCCCAGTCCCAAGAAGGAAATATATGCTGGAGAGCGGGTATAGGTAATTATGGAAACTCACCCTCGCATCCGAGTGGTCGTCCGCAAGCGTCCTCTCAGCAAGAAAGAAACTCAAGCCTCCGAGCCTGACATAGTCGACGTAGACTCACCCACCACCCTTGTAATCAAGGAGGTCAAGTAAAAAGCCAGGCAGGACAAAGGTAGACCTCACTCGCTTTATAGAGGGACATGAATTCGCCTTTGACTGTGTTTACGACGCTCCGGGAACCAATGAAGCGATTTATACTGAGAATGTGAGGCCGCTCGTGATGGCGGCCTTTGACGAAGCCAAAGTCACGTGCTTTGCGTATGGACAGACGGGCAGTGGGAAGACTTATACGATGCTGGGGGAACCGGGGGTGCCGGGACTGTATCTGCTGGCAGCACGTGATATTTTCGCCAACCTCCGTCGTTCCCGGCGAAGCCTCTCCGTCAACGTAAGTTTCTACGAGATATACTGCGGCAAGCTCCGCGACCTCCTCAACGACCGACAAGAACTCGCAGCCCGCGAAGACGCGAACCAAGTAGTGAACATTGTGGGTCTGGAAGAGCGAGTTATCAGCTCTGCAGATGAGTTGATGCAGTTTATTGAGTTCGGCTTGAGTCAGAGAGCCAGTGGAGTCACTGCTGCGAATGATGACTCGTCGAGGTCGCATGCGGTACTGCAGATCACTTTGATGAGCAGTAACAAGCCGCTGGGGAAACTGTCGTTTATAGACTTAGCGGGGAGCGAAAGAGGTGCAGATGTGCACGACTCTGACAAGCAAACCCGCTTAGACGGAGCTGAAATCAACAAAAGTCTGCTCGCACTGAAGGAGTGCATTCGAGCTTTAGACCAAGAGAAGCGGCACACGCCCTTCAGGGGCAGCAAGTTGACTCAAGTGCTCAAAGACTCCTTCACCGGCAATTGCCGCACTCTCATGATCGCCAACATCTCCCCGAGCGCTGGGAACTGCGAACACACTCTCAACACGCTCCGCTACGCAGACCGAGTCAAGGAACTCAAAAAGACTGGCTCGAAGGCACATCGCAACATGCAGGACATGCTCGCTGACTCACTCATGCTTCCCCGAGTCCCGTCCACCACATCCAAGCGGCCTGTCTCCGGCAAAAAGCCGCAAAGCAAGGGCGAGACTGAGAAGAGCAGTCGAGTCCGCATGGAAGAAGCGTTGCAGCGGATGTCTGAAGAGCACGAACGACTCATCGGGCTAATATTGAACGAGGAAGAAGCACTAGTGGCCGCTCACCGCGAACACATTGACTCCATGGTAGAAGAGGTGAAGCAGGAAATGGGACTGCTGCACGAAGTCGACAAGCCGGGAAGTGACGTGGACGAGTATGTGAATGGACTCTTACAATCATTGGAGCAGAAGGGGAGGATGGTGGAGAGACTCAAGGGACAGGTACTGGCCTTTCAGTCGCACTTGCGAGAGGAAGGGCAGCTGTCGAAGCAGTTCTATGTGGCGCAGGGAGATATGCCTGGTGTGGTGGAGAGTCAGGACGACTTCACTGCGGATCTCTAGGCCTAGTTCACTCTTTCAGTAAGCTGCATTCAGTCTGTGCAGACTAGAAATGGGTGTGGTTCAAATCCTGCAGCGAAACAGAACTTGTGCAGAGGATAATGCTAAGAACACATTTGCAGGGGAAGGAGGTAGTGAGAGGCCAGCGGCTGTGATAGAGGTAGGAACTCTTCCGGGTGCAATTAAGTCAAGGAAAGGGTAAAGAAAATGGGCTCTGTATGCGGGAAGGACAAGGGGGTGTTGAAGACGGTGATAAACTCAAAGGTTCCTCGCTCGGACACAAAGGCTTTATCACTGGGCAAGCCTCAGCAGCCGGTAGCCACGCCTACCGCCAAGACCGACGACGTTGCAGACGTATCCCAGCTATACGATGTAAGTCGAAAGAACATCAAGAAGAAAGGCGCTGTCATAGACGCGAGAATGGAGGTTCCGGAAGGTGTGGAGGCGATGAATGCTCAAGTGACAGACAAGCCGAAGACACACTGGGAAGTGCAGATGATCACGATGGCTGTGCACAGACACTCAGTCCTAGCTGACTTGGCAGAAGACGCACGAGAGGAAGTTATCAACAGTATGCGCTTTTTCCTTCTCAACCCCAACGAAATAATCTTCGAGCAGGGCGGCCAGGGCATTCACTTCTTTGTCGTAGGGTCCGGCAGTCTCGAAGTGTTGGTGAACGGAGCCCGGGTCAATGTCATGAAGACAGGCGATAGCTTTGGCGAACTGGCACTCCTTCACAACACGCCACGCTCAGCTACAATTAAGACTTTGGAGCGCTGCACACTGTGGGGGGTGGATAGGAAGCGATTTCGAGACGCTGTGGAGAAGGTGAATGGAAGGAATTACAAGGAAAATAAAGACTTCGTGAACTCTGTACCGATATTTGAATCCATGACTGTGGGGGAAAAGGAAAACTTACTGGCAGTGGTGACCACTCAGAAGTTCCAAGGAGGGAAAAAGATAGTGATTGAAGGAGAGCCAGGCGACCTCTTTTACCTGATAAAGGAAGGAATTGTCAGTTGCTCAGTAAAAGGCGTGGAAATACGCAAGATGGAAAAGGGAGACTACTTCGGGGAGCAGGCTTTGCTGTACAACACCACTCGCACAGCCACAGTCACAGCTGTAGACAATGTGCGAGTCCTGAGCATCGGCCGAGAACAGCTTAGTGAGGTCCTGGGCACGTCCCTCCAAAGGGTCATATACAGGAACACGCAACGAATCGCTCTCGATAAGAGTGAGGTTTTGAGCAAATTAACGCTTGATCAGAAGGAAAAACTGATCGATCGGATCCAAATCAGCAGTTACACGGAAAACGATGTGGTGATTCCAGCTCAAACGATGCTGCGGGAAGGACTGTATATTGTGCTGAAAGGCGCGCTGAAGACTGCGGCGGGGCCGTTTGCAGGGATGTTCGCGATGATTGGGGAAAGGGAAATAACGGAGGCGCTGGACACGAGGGCGGAAGTGGATGTGATGGCGAGTGGAGATGCTGATGTGGCATATATCACCAAAGCGGAATTCGAAGAAACTCTCGGAGGCGACATCACCAAAATTTCCTCCAAAAACGAAGCCTTGGCAGTACTAAAGAAAGTTTCCCTGTTCCGCGGCTTCTCCACCGACCGCCTCTACCAGCTACTGGCTGTAACACCTACTTAGGCCCTGCGAGTCGAAGCATACACTGACAAGCAGCCAGTTTTCCAACAAGGAGACGTGGGAGACGCCTTTTACATGGTAAAATCCGGACAAGTGCAAGTCACGAAGGACGGAGTGGCTCTGAGGAATATCGTGAAGAATGACTACTTCGGGGAAAGGTCTGTGCTATCGAATGACATGAGGACTGCGAGTGTTATTAGTGTGGGGGAGTCGGAGTGCTGGGTGCTGCATCAGGCGGATTTCCTTACGATTGTGGATGAAAGTATATCCAAAATGCTGATAAAGCGGATTCAGCTGCAGGACGATAGCATCACTTTGGGGGATTTGTCGATAGTTAAAGTGTTGGGAAAGGGCATGTTTGGGTGCGTGTTTTTGGTGGTTCATAAGGTGAAAAAGTCCCTTTATGCACTTAAAACAGTACAAAGACGCAAAATCCGCATGTTTGATATATCTGAAAACCTCCAACTCGAACGCCGACTTCTGCTTCAAATTGACAACATTTTCGTCATGAAACTGGTTAAAACTTTCAAAGACGACCGACGTATCTACTTCCTAACCGAGTTCGTAAACGGCCAAGACCTGTTCGACGTCATCAGAGTGCTCGGCCTGCTAAAAGAAAGCGAGTGCAAGTTCTACAGCGCCTGCATGCTGCTGATCCTAGAGCATCTCCATGAGAAGGGAATCGTGTACCGCGACCTCAAGCCCGAGAACGTAATGGTGGACGAACAAGGCTACCCGAAGTTGATAGACTTCGGAACAGCGAAGTTGATATCAGGCCGGACGTTCACGATTGTGGGCACCCCGCACTACATGGCTCCTGAGGTCGTCCTGGGCAAGGGCTACGGCCTACCGGCTGATATCTGGAGTCTGGGCATTATGCTGTATGAGTTCATATGCGGAGGGGTGCCTTTTGGGGAGGAGGATGAAGACCCTTTCGCGATATATGATAAAATCCTGCATGAGACTTTGCGCTATCCTGCCTCACTGCCGAAGGGGAACCCTACGCGGATGTTCATCGAAGCCTTGCTCAATAAGAACCCAGCGGTGCGGTCTATTGGGGGAATTCCCAAGCTCAAGGAGCAGAAATGGTTCTTTCAGTTTGACTGGGTAGGCACTAGACAGGAAAAACTTAGTCTCAAAATGCTCACTCCACCTCTTGTCCCTAAGACTAAAGACCTCACCGATGAAATAAGCCGCGGAATCGGCCGCAGAGACACCCTCGAATCCATAATTGAGGTACAGTCCACACAGGAAGAAGAGGCCATCGACGACACTCCCACTCAAGAAGAACACCCGGAGCCACCTGGTTGGGACAAGGAGTTCTAAGTGCACCTGTCAAAGTAGCTTTCTAAGGAATGGAGCCTTTCTTGGACCGATTTGGGTGGTATGGACTGATGTGATGATGCTGAAATGGGCATATTGTTGATTTTCCTGTGATATCAGGTAGGCCTGTATCCACAACTTGTATTTCAGGCCTGGTTTCCAGTGAAATAGACTCTGTGGTGAGTTGCAGCTGGAGGCTTTGTGCTTAGGTAGGCGTTAGAGGGATTATATGGCTAAATTGATGGGGAAAGGAGCGTGGAAACTGCACATCTCAACTCTAGCAGTGCTAGGCTGCCTAGCAGTGTTTCTGATCCTACTCTGTGTGCGAGTGGACGGGGGCGGAGGCATCTCTTACATCTATGTGCTGATTCCCTGGTTCATCACTCTGCTGCTGCTCTGCTACATTTGCGAACTCACAATCAACTCCTCAGCCCGCAGTAGTCTGGAGTTCGCAAAGAACTTGACTCGTCTATTCACCTTTGTCATCCTCGCACTGATAGCAAGCGGCAGTGCACTCCTAGCCCTGAAGGCTGACAACACCCTGGACCTGTCCTGGTCTGTTGCCTTCGCCCCGATATGGGCTGCTCTGGTCTTGTACGCAGTTACTTTGGCCCTGCTCTTCCCTGGCCTCATCGACCCAACCATCAAGCTGCACCGAGTGGCCTTTCTAGGGACAGTGTACCTGTGCACCGCGGCACTTGTGAGTGTATTCACAGCACTGCACTTAGAGCTGGACATCCCTCCCAACTGGACTTTGGTCTTCATCCCGCTGTGGGTGTGCGCCACTTTGCACGCCTTTTCTCTGCTTTGTCTCAACCCTAAGAGCAAGACGGATAATGCTTTGGGTCCTTGGGGTTTGGAACTATTGGCGCTGTTGATGGCTGTGCTAGCAGCGGTTTTACTCAATATAAGGAAGGATGTGGGCGGAGTTCCGGCCTCGGTGGTGGGAATTCCCATCTGGGGACTTCTAGGTGTCGCAGGCATCCGAGAAATGGCCGATTTCTGGTCTTCTGACTCCTATGTAGACTTGTGATAAGATAGGATTGGCGCTAAGTAGAAGGTGCAATGATGGAAACCATATAATCAGCCAAATGAGCCGGACGCGGTTGCACATCGCCACAACTACTTGGAACCGCGACTCCAACGGCCTCTTCGACTACGACAGTCGCACCTTCTTCCACCAGAGCTTCCGCACTGCGACAGCTGCCCAGCTGGGCAGAACTGGGAACCACTGTGTGCTCAGTCGTCTGGACTCTTCGATCAGTGGGGATGTGCTGGTCACTGTGGCTGTTCAGGAGGCGGAGAGGTATGTGGTGCAGGAGTGCAAGGGGGGAAGTCGATTGTGGGTAGTGGTCAAGTCACTGAAAGGACGAATTCCAGGAGCAGAACTCAGCCAGGGCGACGTAATTCGCCTGGGCAAACTCTCTATGACAGTCAAGCGCACTTCCCATCCTTACGAATCCCGTCCCAACTACCCCAGAAAGCGTACATTCGGCAAGCAAGACACTAGTGAAAACCTTGAAACGCACTCCCTGAACGAACCTGGCCAGTGCCGTATCTGCCTCAATGAGACCTTTACACCTGAAAACCCCTTTATTGCGCCCTGTGCCTGTGACGGAAGTATGAAGTTCATCCACTTGCAGTGTCTAAGAGAGTGGCTAAAGAGCAAGTTGACGGTGAGGGAAAGTGGCACTGTCGTTACGTATTCCTGGCAGTCACTGACTTGTGAGTTGTGTAAAGCTGCACTGCCAGATACTATTCACTGTGGAAATGGCTTTGTGGACTTATTAGACTTCCATCAGCCTGAAACTGCCTATTTGATGCTAGAAGACTCCAACCAAAGCCAGATCGACAGCGAAAGACTAATGTATGTGTTGAGTTTGCCCGAGGGAGACAATGTGCGGATCGTAATTTTAACATAGGGCCGGGGACACGACAGCGAAATCCGCCTGAGCGACATCTCTGTGAGTCGCCTGCACGCCACTATCAAGCTGCGGGAAGGCCGTTTCTTCCTTGAAGACCACAATTCCAAGTTCGGTACACTCATCCAGGCCCGCTCCAGCCTTGTTGTGTCCCGCCACGCGCCCTGTGCTGTGCAAGTGGGCAGGACAGTGCTGGACTTCTCTGTCGTGCTGGACGTAGGGTCTGTGTTCAGGTGCTGTCTGTGCTGCTGGCCTCGGTCTGCTGCAGTGGCTCCCGAGAGAGCAGCAGACACCTTCACAGACAATGAGAGGGAAGTGCAGGGGGAGGACCGACAGAACTCAAGCGAGGAACTGGGAGAAGGCCCCTCAGTGCAGGCGCCCAGGACTGCGCCGGATGTGGGAGCCGTTGTAACCTTATAAACATATAGATCTTTGAGTTGGGGCTAAGAACAATAGTCAGGACAAACTACGAATTAAGCTCTTAGCTGCTCCAAATTGACAGTCAGTTCCTGGTCTTTCTCAATCTCCTGGCAGCTGAAAAGTAGTAGACGGGTCTGTCTCGGGTCAGGGCCTGAGCGCAGGCGCAACGCACTCAGACAAGGTCGGTCACTATGGGCTAAAAACCTCGCCAATGAGCTCAAACCCGCACATTTCACATAAAGCCCTGGAGACTGAGTCAGCACTGCCTCCGTGAAGTCAGAATTGGGACTGTGATCCGCGGAGTCGATGACTTCACCAGCGATTTCAAGCACGAATCTGCCCTTCGGAATGGCTGTAAGCGTAGCGAGCCGCCAAGTACTGCCCTGGGACTGAATTACTGCGAACTGAGGCCGCTCCATCCACAAGTACTTCTCCTCGAACCGACACTTGCACCTACATCCGCACTCCGAGGAGCACTCCTGCAAAGCTACATGTCCAGAAGTTGCCACCTCCACTTCCTCTAGGGCACTTATCAGTCCTCACACCTGCACATCAGCAGGTCCGGGTAGGAAGCCTGCGTTCTGATTTCGTTGGTCGGGGTGAAAGTCCAGTTCATAGGGAAAGTAGAGGCAGTTCGGGTCTCAGTAAAGACGACAGTAGGGGTGCCGTCGAGGTTCGGGACCAGGACTTGGCTAAGGGAGTAGCGGGAAGTGAAGTCAGAGGGACTGTACATGGAGTGGAGAGGGGCGTGGGTCCAGTCCAGACGGGGCAGTTTTCCCTGGTCTTCATTGGGTACAAAAAGAGACTCTGTGGTGGAGGAAAGTGGGTCCGGGGCGTTGCCTTCTGAAGGCGAATTCGCACTTTTCATATCCACGATAAAAGAAAATTCCGTCTTTTCGCTCCTTTTCCGCAGATTCCGCTTCTCCTTTTTGCAAGTTTTCCTCGGCTTTTCCTTGCCCAGCCTTTCAAAGTAGCGTCTCACCACCTCCTTCCCCACTCCCAAAATCTCCGCCAAGTCCGCAAGAGCCATCTGAGCAGCACACCTGCCCTTCTGTTCATTGACCTGTCTCAGGGCCCTTTCATACCCTTTCAGCCACAGGCAGTCCGAAGTTCCTAATACACTGATGGACTGTCTCTCTGTGCGAGTGCTTTGGAAGCGAGGGAAGTCGCGGGTCAGTCGACGCCAGAGACTGTGGATCAGTCGAAAGCGGGGGAATGACGTTTGGTCAGCCATTATAAACTAGAGGAAGAGCAATGGAGGAATTCGGAGCGGACTAATGGCTGCAAGTGGCTCTGTAGGGGAATACGGAGGGACTGGGAATACACAGGTGCATTGAGAGTAATTACAACTGAGTAGAGTTGCTTTGGATGCCACTGGAGCTCTGCGGGTCAGCGAAGCGCAGGGGCAGGTAGGCGATCATGACAGTGATGTCGTCCACGACATCGCCTTCGTGCTGGATCCACCGTCCCCACGCCTTCTTGGCCAGGTACTCCGCTGCCTCCACGACCTTCGTTCGCCCCATGTTCCCTACGAAGTTGATGGCGTCTTCATTGGTTATGAACTCCCACACGCCGTCACTGCAGAGCAGCACGAACTCGTCCTGCTCCGTCAGGTCGTGCTCACTCACTGTCGGCTCGGAAATCACCCCTAGGTCCCTAGACAGCATATCCCCAATAGACCGACTCATCGCCAGTCCGGGAAAGTCGCGGTTGCGGATAAAGACACGGAAAGGGATGTCATTGGGCAGCTTTTTGACTTCTCCGTTGCGAGACTCGATTCGAGCCTTTTCTTCTGGTAAGTTGGGCTTGTGGTCAGGTGCCAGGACGATGGCTTCTCTCCCGCCTGTGGCAGTCTTCCTGCTCAGCACAGCTCTGGAGTCGCCGACATGCGCTGTATAGATCTTCTCCTCTTTTATCAGTATGAGGGAAGCGGTGGAGCCGGAAAGGACGCAGTCGTAGACGGCTTCAGGGTGTTCGCAGTGCATTTCCAGGGATTTCTGGCATTTATCGAAGCTGGGGACGAAGGAATTGAGAGGGTTTGTGGAGAAGGAGTCATGCTTAGAAACCAGCTTCGGCAAAAGCGTATGAATGAAGTTCGACACATTGTGTCCAAAGGGTCCATGTCCATCAAAGACTCCGAGCAGCACCTGCCTCCCGTCAATCAACACACTATAGTCGTCCTGATTGGGACTTTCCGGCTTCAGTCCCTTCTTGCAAGTGACCGCCAGTCCCAACTGAGCCAGGTAGTTCTCAGGAATCTGGTCCCCAGACACACGGAACTTCTTCTCTTCGAAGTGGTCCTGTGGATGGATGGACAGCGCGCCTTCAATTGTCACTTTGCAGTTGAGGACCATCACTGTGCCCTGCTCTTCCTTTTCCTCTGTTTGAAGGATGTGGGACACACTGGCTTTAGGGTTCTTGCGAAAGCTGCCGTTGCTCCTGTTCTGGTAGAGCTGCATGAAGGTTTCAGGTCCTATAGGTCCTTCTTGGTCGGGGTTTTCACTGAGCTTCCAAATGGACAGTCGCTCCCGCTTCGGCGGAGGGCGCTTGGCTACTACGGGCTGTGCCTCTTTCAGCGCCTCAGAATTGACCTGCGCTTCTATCTTTCGCTTAGACATGCACACCCCCATTACCAACCAATCCGCCTATACGAGCTGGCCGCCCTCACTGGATACAGTTGTCGCGGTTAGGGGAGACTGCCTGAGGGGAGTGGGGCTGGGGGGAAAGTGGGAACTGGGCAGAACTTATGAATAGGAGGAAATGGACACTGTTGAGACTGTGGCTTTCGAGGGTTGGAAAGTGGTAGAAAGGGTGGAAAGTAGTCAGATAGACTTAGTGGGAACTGTCATCCCGCCCAGAGCTGGTTTGCCCATAGTTCCGGGAAAACCATTAAATTCAAAGAAAGTAGACTGCAGCGTTGAAGGAACGCAGGCTATATGCACTATTGAGATTGTTTTTATCAATCTAAATCCGCAGTAAATACGAGAAAAGCTTCATTTAGCGGAATAAAGCCTACCACGAACCACCAAACTTGTATCTTCCAGTGCAAAGAGCGAGCCTAATTAGCCCCTAACTTCTCTTAGCAAGGCAATTGCGCAGACGACTGATGTTTTGAGTCTGCTTCTTTTGCGACTGATTGATGATCATAGTGGGGATAGAGCCTTTGGGGTCCAGATGGACTATGTACGTTACTCGCGTCAGCTTAGGGTCCAGGCGTCTAAATATGAACCCAGCCAAGTAGATGTGTCCTCTGACCAGGCCGCGGACCTCCGGCACCAGCGAGGTCTGCACACTGAAGCCCAGAGAAACAATAGAGCCGTCTTCCAGCGGACGACTGAGAGACAGGTACACGAAGTCTCGGTGACTGACAGGCCAGGGAGCGGAGAAGTGCTGGTAACTGAGTCGATCTCGTTCACTTAGAGAGGCCACGACTCGCCCTTCCACGAACATTTCGTCCCACTCGCCTTTCCTACTCACATCTGTCATCAGAACGAGGATTGTTTCTGGGGACTCAGCGATGTCCCCGACTCCTTTCAGCACGTAGTAGCCGGTTTCAGGCCTGTACAGTCGACAGCTTTCCACTTCGTTCGTGACTCCCAGGTCTTCCCACTCCTCAGCGCTGCTTTCCAGTTCCAGCAGTTCTCTCAGCTTCTCCTCTCCTTGCGACTGTATCAGTCCCATGAGTCGCTCCGTCTCCCCTTCCATCCTTTATCATCCCCGTCCGCAGCCATAGAAAATGACGGAGGAGCTTCGGAAGCCTCTGTTGTTCGGCGCCCGAGAAGAGAAGGAATACCCACTCTACGTGCTAGTCTTCCCCAATACTACTGCCCCAGGCTTCGCAAGCACTGAGACAGTGCTTGTGAAGCAGGCAGTCACTCACCTCGACATAGTCCTCGAAGCCACTCAGCAACTCGACCAAATCTACCATGTAAGTTGCATGTAGACCAATTTGGCGCAGAGTCTGAGAGACAAAATCGAATGGACTGCCTCTGGTTATGCAGCCACGACTGTGCCCAAAGCCCAGTACCTCAACGACACGGTCTCTGCTGTGATTTGGCTGCTGGAGAGACAGTGCGGACTGATCCCGAAACTCTACCTGTCCAGAGACCAGGACGAGATCTTCTGCACGCTGAATTGCACTGAGCAGCAACTGAGAATGAGGGCGGACCAGCGGGAGTACAAGTTGCAGATGAGGAACCCCAAGGAACCCGGGTGGGAGAAATACCCGTTCATGCAGGTCTTTCCGTATGTGGAGTTCTCTGAGTCCATGAGCAATTTGCAGTTTCTGAAGACATACGATGAAAGTGGCGAAGAAGCGGAAACCGGCAGTCTGTTCAACCTCATCGACAAAACTCGCCTAGTCTTCGGCCTGATTTCCAAGGCTCTAAGCCTGGACCACCTCATTGCTTTCGGGGTCCTCCGCGATCACTACTGCGTCCACCACAACCTACACCTGATGCAGCTCAAGCGGGAGTGGGCCACTATTGCCAAGATATTCGCGACGCAGCCACTGGACCGGATTCGGTCATACTTCGGGGAACGAGTGGCCTTTTATTTCGCGTGGATTGGGTTTTACTTGAGAGTGATGATGGTGGCTGCGGGAGTGGGACTGTTAATGTATATCTTCAACTCCTACATAGCTCCCAGCATATCTGAGGGAGATGGAATTTTGGAAGGCTCCGCAGTCTTCTTTTCCCTCTTCCTGTGTCTTTGGGGAACTTTCTTCGATCAACTTTGGGGTCGGTCTGAAAAGAAGTGGGCGTGGAAGTGGGGGACAGTCAACAGTCTGGACCGTGAGGAGCAGCGGGGAGAGTTCAACGGAGATTTCTTCCAAGACCCTGTGACTGGGAAGAAGATGAAGAAGAGTGAGCCAGGACTGCGCAAGTTCTTCAAACATACAGTTTCGATGAGCGTCGCTTTGCTCTTTGTGAGTATGGTGGTCGCGTCTTTGTCCGGCATTTTCTACTACCGCTACATCTCCACCGTATCCGGAAACAAGTTCGGAGTGACCCTCTCGGGAGTGCTGAACGGCCTCGAAATCAAAGTCATGAACTTCATCTACTACATAGTGGCAAGGAAGATGAACGACTGGGAAAACCACGAAACAGAGTCCCAGTACACAGAAGCTCTCAGTGTCAAGCTGTTCCTCTTCCGCTTCATCAATTGCTACATCTCCCTGTTCTACATCGCCTTTGTGAAATCCCACTTCGAGGGCTGTCTCAATGGGGACTGCTATGGAGAGCTGGCGTACCAGCTGGTGTTCATCTTCGGTATCAACATGTCGCTGAACTTGCTGGAACTGGGCATGCCTTATGTGAAGGATAAAATCAACATATGGCTGGAAGAGCGTGCAATTCAGCGTCAACGCGACGAAAACCCCACCATGAGACTCACAATGTCCCCTACAGAGCGGGAGTCCAAAATGGCTCCCTACGACACTCCCTTGGAAGACTATATGGAAATGGTCTGTCAGTACGGATATGTAGTGATGTTTTCCTCAGTGCTCACTATCGTGCCAGTCCTCGCACTGATTGAAATCTTGGTAGAAATCCGAGTAGACGCGTGGAAGTTGTGCAACTTGACCAGACGGCCGTTCCCTCAGCGTACCGAGACTATAGGCGTGTGGTACGACATCATCCAATGGGTATCGTTCATGGGCATTACTACGAACGTGGGTTTAATTCTCTTCACCAGCAATGTCTTTTCCTTGGGGACTGATAAAGCTTGGCTTGACTTCCTCATTCTTGAACATATCTTTATCCTCCTCAAATTGGTGATTTCGATGGTCATCCCAGACCAGCCGACTATGGTGAAGTACGGTCTGATGTGGTCGAATAGGAAGGCGGAGGAGCAAATGTATGCTCGGAAGGAAGCGGTGGACGGCGAAATCAAGTATGAAGTGCTGAAGTGGGCTAGGGAGTCTGCTGCTCGCTTCAGACTTCAGAAGGAGGAGTTGTGCGAACAGCGCACTAGACAGGACTAATCTCCGGCTCCTCACATGTATGGATGGGCATACTGCACTGCTTAGAATTGATATACTGCTAGTGTTGAAACCCGGGAATTAGCGAAATGAAGGTACTGCACCTAATCATTAACTGGAAAAGCACCCCTGTTTCTTACATTGCAAGCTTCTAATTATCGTATGATATGCTTTCCGGCAGCTTCCACTAGTCAACCCACCCTCTCTACCAACGAGCCGAGCAGCCCCAGCCTAGTGTAAAGTTCAAACATGGAAAAGGGCGGTCTGCCTAAACGCTGCTGGTCGCTGAACGACTTTGAAATCGGCCGGCCACTGGGCAAGGGCAGGTTCGGACGAGTGTACTTAGCCCGAGAGCGAAGGACGAAATACCTAGTGGCCGTGAAGGTGATTAGCAAGGCACAACTGACCAGCAGCAACATGGAAGGTCAGCTTCGAAGGGAAATCGAGATCCAATCCGGCCTGCGCCACTCCAGCATCATACGGCTTTTCACCTACTTCTGGGACGAACGCAGAGTCTACCTGGTCCTGGAGTTCGCATCCGGCGGAGAACTGTACAAAGAACTCAAGAAGAAAGGGAAGTTCCCAGAGCGAAGAGCAGCCCAGATAGTGGCGGATGTGGCAGATGCACTAGTGTACCTGCACGACCGACACATCATCCATCGAGACTTGAAGCCGGAGAACTTGCTTTTGATAGGAGATCGAGTGAAGTTGAGTGACTTCGGGTGGTCTGTGCACGCTCCGTCCACTCATAGAAGGACAATGTGTGGCACTGTGGACTACATCCCGCCGGAAATGGTGGCTCGTCAGGAGTACGGTCCAGAGGTGGACAGCTGGGCACTCGGAGTGCTGGCCTATGAACTGCTAGTGGGCCGCGCTCCCTTCGAAACGTCAAGTGATGAGGAGACCTACCGACTGATCACAGCTGGGAAGTTCACATACCCTGCCTACGTCTCCCCAGAGGCGCAGCACTTTATCAGTAGTCTGCTCAAGCGGGACCCTGCCAAGAGAATGGATTTGCGCCTTGTGAAAACGCACCAGTGGATGACTCGCAGGCAAGAGACGGAGTTGCGGGAGCGATATAATTAGTAAGTCTGTACGGTAGTCCTAATCTGGTATTAGAGAAGGTCTGGGTAGTCGGGTTTACTGCTTCCTTTGGGAGGGTAGGGATTGGGCTTGGCTTTGGGCTGGAGTCCGACTCCTGAAGCGTAGTCAGAGCCCCAGGGATTCTCCGCTTTCCCTGCAGGAGGTCCCCACTGGTCGAAGTCTTGATAGGACGGAGCCTCTGGAGGGCGTCTTTTAGCCTCTTGAGGTTTGGACCTAGGGTCAGAGGCTTGGCTCCAAGGGTCGCTTTGCTTCCAGGGGTCGGAAGTGGGAGGAGACCGTGGAGCGGGCTGCTGAGGTTTCGAGGCGGGCTGGTGGTACTCCTCATAAGCACGCGGAACTGGACGGGCCGGAGGTTCTGCGGTCCTAGCAGGCGCTGCAGTCCTATACTCAGCGTAAGGATCCTTCCTGTGAGGTGGTTCTGCCACTTTATCAGGAGCAGCAGTCCTGTACTCAGCGTAAGGGTCCTGCTTCGGAGCTGTCCAGGCCTGTCCTTCCCACACCCCCATAGTGGCCGCCCTGTCTTGTCTCTGTGCAGGGAACTGCTCTTCCTCCTCACTCGAACCCTCGAATCGGAACTGCGGCTTAGACACGTCCTCCTGCCGTCGAGCCAAGGACTGTCCCGGTGGTCCCTTGGACTCTGGCTTCCTCTGGGCTCTGTGCTGCTCCTCGCTCGCTTCCCTCTCCCTGTCCTTATTTGCCTTCAGCAGTTCCTCTGACACTCCTTTCAGTGAACTCACCGCTCCTGCAGCCTTGCGAAACAGGTCGATTTCCAGCGTCACGACCTACATAGCCTGACCTTTGCTACAAAGGGACTCACACTAGCGTAGCGGGACTCGAGTGCTTGGTACACCGTCACTGTGCACTTCTGACTGTCTGCGCGGAAGTTCTCGGTGGCTTGGAACAGCTTCTTCTCGTTCTGAGTGGAGGTCACCCGCTGCAGTCGGTCTGCTTCTTTGGAGGACTCTGTGTAGGACGGGTTTCTGGCTTTCTTTTTGGCGACAGTGGTCCTCAATTCGTCCAATTTGGCTGCGTAGTGGTCGTAGATCAGCCTCGTTTTGTCTCTCTGCTTCTGCATTCCTTTGACTTCGTCAAAGAGGACGAACCAGGACTGGCTCTCTTCCAGTAGTCTATCCAGCACTCCAGTCTGCCTAATCCCTACACATTCCCCCGCCCATCCCGACATACGTTGGTGCACCTCCGCTATCTGCAGCGCAGGCCTACTGTGATGCGCACTGCTCGAAAACAGCTCCGTAAGCGAGGCATTCAAGCCCGAAGAGAAGGCCGCAATGCCGTCAATTGAGCGTCTGAGATGGTCCGTGAAGGACTGCAGGTTCTTCATAAAGCCCTCCACTTGGTTGCACTCATCGAACAAGGAGTCCAAGTTGGCGTCGCGGGTGATCAGGTTCTTGTTGAAGGACTCTTTGATCTGGGTGGGAAGTACGCGCTGGGCTGCTCTCGTTCTAATGGAAGACATTGTGGCTGTATCTACCTAAAGCTAGTGGAGGGTGTAGTCCTCAATGTAGAAAGTGCACATATCCACTATGAAACTCTATTGCAGGGATTGGTTGGAGGTATCTTTAGGCCACTTTTCTCCTTATGGATTTGGGGAAGTCGCGCTTTTACACCTATTTGTCTACTTTGTTGTATGAGAAGTGCAGTACAGGGGCTGCTAGTCCCAGGATTCTTTAGAAAGGCAGGCGAAAGAGCAGATTCCATGGCTTTCTTCCCGCCTCAGTGTTTTCCGTAGTCTACAAGTCACCTTTTTCTGGCACTTAGTCTTTCAACTCCCATATTGCTTAAGTGTATGAGGAAGGTTATTCCTGTGCCTCTCGACGCTATCCACCCCGGCGATTTATCAAGTTCTGAAGACTTCAACCCGCAGCTGAAGCGTTCTCTCCGCTTCGCAGACTCCGGGCTGGAAAGTCAGTTTCAGCAGTACATTAGACGCACTGACCTGCCCTTAACTGCCTGCTTCCCCTCACTCAAAGAACGACTCCTCGTGTTCGGACTCACAGTGATGCTGGCTGCTCTGCTGGCGGTGGCCGGGTGCGCAGTGTCGTATTTCCGGAAGGAGCAGACGGGGAAAGTGCTGGCGGTCCAATGCGGAGGTCTGTTGGTACTCATATGCGCGACAATGGTCCTATTAGGGCTTGTTTACCTGCTGTACGCCCGAATTCGAGTCAGTCTGGTGACGACTTTGCTTGTGGTGCTATTCCCAGTAGTGGCTTTTTCCTTGCTTGACTCTGCAGTGGCGTCTGCCTTGCTGGCTGAAGGGGATTTGCCTCATACTACAGTGACCAGCTTTGTGCCAATTGCTATGGTTTTCGTCGCTGCTAGTCAGCTGCTGGTCTGTGACTACCTCCTGCATATTGTAGTTTGCTCAGGAGCAGCAGTCATACATGCAGCGATCAAACTAGCCACTCTCGCACATAACCCATTCTCACCGATTCTGGAATCAGCGGCTTTGGGTCTCATCGCCCTGCTGCTGACTAGAAGAATGTATCAAATTGAGCATGCGCTTAGGCTGAACTGGGTCTCGGAGATACAAGTGCAGTCCGCCTTCCCTGTGAGTCCGAAGAAAGCCAGCCTTTCCAGCGTGGGCCACAGCTCCATTTCCCTCACCACTGACTGGGAGGAAATACTGGAGCGCATGACCGGAGCCAGCCAAGTGCTGATGGAAGCCTGCGGAGTGGTCGTCCACCACGACCTCCGCCACAAGTTGAAAGCAGTCGGCAGGGACTTGAACACCATTGCAGCCAAGCTAGCCGCGGAAGGCCCCAACCTGTTCCACATCAAAATGGAGCAACTCAACCAAGACATCGACGAAGAGGACAAAGCCTTCGTCCAGCAGAACTTCATGACTGCCAGGATGTCAGATGTCAACTTCAAGTCTACCACCCAGCACTTGGTGGAGCAGCAGACTGTGAGTCCCACAATGTTCACAGAGTACCAACTCAGTGAACTGCTTTCTGTGCTCAACCAGATGGGCAAGAATTGGAACTTCGACATGTTTTTCGTGCATGAAGTCACAGAGGGGAAATCGCTCAGTGTCGCAGGGCGGTTTTGTCTCAGTAAGTTCAACTTGGCGAGTAAGTTCTCCATATCAGAGCAAGTGGCAATCAAGTACTTCCAAGCGCTGGAAAATGGGTACAAGCAGAACCCCTACCACAACTCCTGTCATGGCGCAGATGTGCTGAATTCCACCTTATTCCTCTACCAGAATACGGAAGTCATTACTTTTATGATTGAGTTGGAAATACTGGGCTCCGTGGTGGCCTGCTTGGGACATGATGTGGGCCATAGTGCCCTAAACAACCGCTTCCTGGTAAATAGCAGAAACGAATTAGCAGTATTTTACAACGACACTAGTGTGCTGGAAAATATGCATGCGTCCACCACTTACTCCCTCATGCTCCCCGCAGACCAGAACCTTCTCCAAACGCTAGATAACGACCAGTGGACAATTGTGCGGAAGGTTGTGCTGAAGATGATCCTGGCCACAGACATGTCCAGACACTTCGAACTGCTGGGCAACTTCAAGTCCACGCATATCACTTCCACGACATCGGCGCTCTGCAAGCCGGATGAACGTTTGGGCGTGTTTGAGGTGGCTATCAAGTGTGCGGATATTGGCCATGCAGCGAAGGCAGTGGAGTTGCACGAGAAGTGGACGCTGCTAGTGTGCGAAGAGTTCTTCCAGCAGGGCGACACTGAGAAGAAAATGGGTCTGCCAGTGTCTATGTATTGCGACCGAGAAACCACCGACATCGCCAAGGTAACTCCCACCCAGTCCCAAATGGGCTTCATCCAGAACATCGTGCTGCCACTGTTCGAAAGTCTCAACGTTTTCCTGAGTTCGCCGGCCATAGAGAGTTTCTGCATACAGCAACTGAGGGAGAACATGGCTCACTGGGAGAAGAAGACAGAGCGGAAGAGGCACTACACTGTCAAGTCACTAGTGAAGGGCGCTGCTGTGCCGAATGAATTCAGCAAGTTGTCCGCCAAAATCCACCATCCGAAACGCATGTAAGGACTAGTCAGGGGCTCGGTCAAGCTGGTCAGGAAGTCTCTCGCTCCTCCTATGATGTTCTAACACTACTAATGTTCTTAGCTTGCCTCACCTTTCGTCCTCACTCCCCGCCTCAGTCCTCAGCGGAACAGAAGGGATTTCCAGTTCCAAAGGCCTCGGCCGCGACCTCCTCACTCTGTATTCCGCTGTTTTACCCTCAGAATGCCTAATCTTCATACCTTCCAGCTCCAGCCCCAGGTCCATTTGCAGGTCCGGACACGCCGACAACGGAGACAAAAGCTCCGCTCTCTTCTGTGTCCACAGCAGCGCAATTCTGTGTTTGCCGAGGTGACTGGTTTCGCCGAAGTAAGGCACTTGCGGGGTTTTGGGGCGGAGAACAGTCCTGCGAGTGCTGCGACTGAGGGAAACTGAGAGGCGGGTGGGAGGGTGAGGGCTGGGTCGAGTGAAGGTGGAGGACTTGCGGCCGCTAGGGGTCTTTACTGCCTTCAGGTACTTGGGCTTTAGCAGAGTAGGCGGGGCAGCGCGGGGGGAGGAGTGGTGGAAGCGAGGCAGCGCTATCATTTACATGCTAATTTGCACAAGCTCAGGGAAAACTGCTTGTAGGGCTGGGAAAGCTTCCACTTCTGGCTGTATCAAGAGAAGCAAGTGCATTTTATGCAATTGGCTAAAAGTGTCCTTGAAGTAGTCCTTATTGGGATCAAACAGCTTTAGAAGGCAGTCCTCAGCCTTCTCCACCAAACCTAATTCGCTTGAATCTGCACTCTATTAGCAGGAGCAAATGCATTGGTTTCACCAAAATCTTCCTGCTTAGACCTGGGCATATTCACTGTGAAGTTTGCAACTCCCACTTCAGAATGAGAAAACTTCAGTCGAGTATTGTGATTCCAGTCAACGATTCGACTGAATGCATACCGATTTGGCTCAAACAGACCAGCAAAAGCCTATATCAAAGTCCGGAGGAAAGGGTTGCAGAATAGTCAAAGGAGGGTAGTTGTCTGATATTAGGTAGCTTTGCATTTTAGCATTTCACTGTGACGATGCAGTGGCTATCCGAATTCGTTCAGGTAAATTTATGATTTTTTTCTACATTCTTTTTGATACAGCAGTTAAAAAAAGACAGTAAGAATCGAGAGTGGCTGTCTGTCCCTCTGCCTTTCATGCAGCTATAAAGTCTACATATGTGTCAGTCTCTGCCAGAACTCCACATCTAGCAATTCCTGTAAAATGGAACTAGCCTTCATGCAGGTCTGCAACGAGCATGGCTGCCCCGAAGTTCCCTCGCTCCCACTGCTCTCCACCACCTCTCCCCTGCCCTGTTACTGCATAGTCAAGCACCAAAATTCAGGAGACGTGTTACTTTCTGCAGAGAGACGAGGGAACACCCTGGTCCTTATCATCCACAACGCTCGACTGGAGTTCAAACAGCAGCTAACTGCAAAAGCTCTGTGCAAAGTAGCGGAGCTGAATGCGAGAATGATATTAGGGATAATAGTGCTGGACCAGAGCAGTGGAAAGGCACTTGTGGTGGGCTACTTCATCGCAGGAACTGCGTTTGAGTCAGAAGAAGAGAGGAAGCGGAGACTGTGTGAATACATCAGACGTCTGTGTGCAGAGTGGAAAACAGTAGCGAGGAAACTGGCAAAGCTTATAGAGACGGGGAACCGAGCAGAGCTTAATCAGCGCAGTCCAAGTTTCCCTGCAAAGAACAGTTCCAGTACTGAAGAGCTGCAGACCGAACATATCTCAGCCGAAGTAATGACCATGGAGATTCAGAACTTTCAGCGGTCTCAAGACCGCAGCACCCAATGGCAGTTCACAGTGACTAGTCATATCCTCACAGTCCTTGCTGTGCTTTTCGGGGGCAGCGACCCCTTTGTCATTCCAGAAGACCAGCCCATAGCAGCGTTTGCCACTCTGGCCTTGCGCATCAACAGCAAACTCAAGGTAGCCGCATTTCACATGGACTGCAGGACTCGGCATGTGCACCTTGTCTGTCATTTGCCTTATAGTGTCCTGTCCAGAGAGACCGTTCAGACAGTGCTGAGGGCGCATTTAGACTCTCTGGCCTCCACTTACAACTTGTATTTCCCTGTGTTTGAATGGCTTATTCGGCCTTTCTGCAATCAGGAAGTGTCTAGTCCTGTTGAGGAATTACTGCGGCCTGCGGAGGCTTTCGGCGCTGAAAATCAGCGCCACATCGATCTACATCCCACTCCCAAAACACTCTATTTCACAAGAAGAGTGTTGGAGGAGGAATTCTGCGAAGAGGGAAAACTATATCAGGACATCAGTGTTCGCCCAGGTTTACGGGAGCTGATCCAGGGTCAGACCGTCACTTTCAGCGAGGACCTATTTGAAGTGTCCTGCAGCCTTCCCAATGCACTGCCCATCGACTTATATTTCCAAAGAACTGCAAACGAGCCACAGACTCCCCAGCGCTTAGCCCTGATTCAACGCTATATGCATCTTATACACCCCTACTGTCCCTGTAAAGACCTTATTGATATGGTCTTTGTGCAGGATGGGAAGGTGTGTCTACGACTGTGGAAACTGCAAAAATTCTTTAGAGCGAATTCGCAAGGGCCTGAATTGGTGCTAAATCAAGCAGTAGACATACTCACAGGAAAGTTCGACTGGGCTGTCATTAACTGCGACGCTATTCAAGGCAATGAAAATGAACTGCTATACGAAGGGCAGAAAGTGAGGCTGAAGTCTCTCAGGCCAGAGCAAAGCAAGGGAAATCGAGAGCAATGGATGTTCATGCTGCAATTCGCGGCTCCGAAGTTGTGCAATTTGCCTTCATTTCAGCACATCAAGGGGTGCTGTGAGCTGAAAGAAGGACGTTGGGGCTTGGAGCCTGGCTTGTATCGAGTGGAATTGGACATTTCCCCTAATATTCCGGAGTTAACCCGACAAAAGGCAGCTTACCTGCTCAGTTATGTCGGCACTGCACTAATGGACCTGCACAGCAAAGGATATCGCTGCATGTATCTAAGCCCCAGCACTATCGCCTTCCACAACCAGCAATGTGTATTTCTGCAGTGCGCAATGAACAATTGCACGCTCAAGACGTGGGAAGGGAGACAGTTGGATGTACGTTTCCTCGCACCCGAAACAGTCGAACTATGCGTAGTCACTACTGACTCAAGTGAAAAGGCGAATTACCCTGCAGACTACTATAGCTTTGCGCTGTTGATGTATGCACTGTTGGTGAATCCGAGAATATACGAAGAGTGCCCGGAGCCACTGAGTTGCACATCTGCCCATTTGCAAGTGGTGCATCAACTGTACAGGGACGGGGTGCGGCCACACATACCTGAGGACTTTAAGGAGGCCTACCCGCTTATATCCAGAGATATTCGTCTGGGGCTGGAGGACAGCTCTTCCCGTCCAAGCATACAGGATATGATGAACACGCTGGCTAAGGAAATGATGTACACGCTGATTACGGATATGGAGACATATGACTTAAGCATCGGCAAGAAACCTGCTTAGCACTATTAATGCTGGTTTAGCGATAGAATATTCATATTGTAATCTGCTTCATATGCCAAAGTCCTGATATGTGCTACATACCCCCAGCCATCAGTTAATAGCACGAAGATATATTAAACTAAAACTCGGGAAATACATCTATCAGCACACAAGGCGGCTGCTCCTGCTGCTCCGAGTACGCATCAAAGTGATTTGCGTCCACAGAGTCCGCAAGTCTCGGGAGGTAGGGAGGCCTGAGCTGCAGTGCCGCCACCGCCTTCCAGTCCACATCCGCAAAGAAAGCATGCACTTTAACCATCTCATCTCCTAGCCTGTTCCCAGGCTCCTTCTCCAGTAAGCCCGATATCAGGGCTTTTACATCCTCTGAACAGTTCGGGAATTCCGGCTTCCCGCTGAGGATGTTCGCGTACAGTTGGTAGGGGTCTGAGTCTCGAAAAGGTGTGCAGGCGAATAGCATTTCGTAGATCATAATTCCCAGTTGCCACCAGTCGGCTTCGGCTCCGTGCCCCGCTCGGTCCACTATCTCAGGAGCCAGGTACTCTGGAGTGCCGCAGAGAGTTCTCGTGCGGTCTCCGGGCTTTAGTATTTTGGCGAAGCCGAAATCAGCGAGTTTGATATGTCCAGAAGCAGATATCAGGACATTTTCAGGCTTCAGATCCCTGTATATAGCTTTAACCCCATGCAAATATACTAGTGCCAATACCAGTTCTGCAGCATAAAACCTGACTTCGTCCTCTCTCAGTGTGTTCCTGATTTCCAAGTATCGGAACATCTCCCCGCCTTGCACAAACTCCAGCACTAGGTAGAGGTGAGTGGGAGTCTGCAGAGAACTATAGAACTGAACTATAAAGGGACTATGGACTTTGCTGAGAACGTAGCGCTCGTTGTTGACGTGGTCAATTTGCCCTTTGCGAATGATGTGCACTTTGTCCATGATTTTGAGTACTACAGGCAGGCCAGTCTGACAGTCTATGACCACTTTCACAGTGGCATAGCTGCCAGTTCCAATGGTCCGAATAGGCTTAAAGCGCGCTGGAAAGGTCGGTGGCTTCGCATCAGGTCCGAATTTCTCAAGTGTGCTTCGCTCGGAGCATAGCTTGCTGACTAGTTTGACCGGTGAACGATTTCTTCCGATTATTCCACCCATTTATTAGTGAACGGGATGTAGAGACTAGAAGAGATTAAGCCAGGCGGCACCCTTTGGCAGACTTGAAGGCGTTATCGCCATACTTGCAGCACAGTGTGGAGACATTGTTGGTAAAAAGGCGGAGAGATATAGTGGTTTGAGTGTGCGTTATGAAGGCGGATTTGGGGTGTAGATAGAGGCTTGAGACCTCTATCTCTCTGCTTTGCCTTCACTTCGCAGCCTTTCAGATATCGGAAAGATCAGGATTTAAACAGATGTGAAGGTTATTTTTCCCTTTCCAAGCGTGCCTATAGGGCGCAAAAGGAGCCTACAGCTGCCAGTTAGTTCCAATCCAGCTCCGAGCCATCCCCACTTCGAACTCCCCACAAATCTAATCAGGCCGTTTCCACAAATTTCCCCCAGTGGATACACTCTCATATAATTACCACATGCAGAGCCACAAGTTCGCACTTCTGAGTCGCTGCATCATCCCCGACCCTTGCCTCTTCCCCGAGACTCAGCAGCCACTCAGCGGAGTCCTTCTAGTCTCGCAGGGACTGATCGAGGACTTGATTCCACTCGCCCAGGTAATTCCCACGTAGTGTGATTTGGACCAGATTCGCAGCGAATACGTGTTGGAAGACCTGGGGGACCTGTGTGTGTTTCCCGGCTTGGTGGATTTGAACGTGGAGTTCAATGGGGAGCCCACAGACAAGGTGACTATGGCGGCTGTGATGGGCGGAGTGACCACTGTGGCGACTCACCAGGCCGTTTGTAGTGCCTCGTATACTGATATAGCGCCTTTGGGAGTACTTTGTGATGAGGGGTTGGGCTCTGTGGAGAGACTGAGGCAGGAAGGAGTTTTCGGGTTGAGGACTTTCTTAGTGTCGCAGGACTCTTCGCATGGACATTTGAAGGATTTGAGTGAAGGACTGGCAGAGGCGACAGCTTGTGGACTGCCTGTGTTCCTGCACCCCGAGTACATGTCGGAAAAGTCCCTAGCCACGACTTCTCCCTGCCGCGAATTAGACACCGCCCAGCGCCAAGCCGGCTCCCCAGCCCTCAAGCAGCTCCAAAACGTCCCAGAGCTTTCCGCCTTCGACGACGACTCCGACAACGATGCCGAGGCCGAGGAAGTGCTGCTCACATACGACAAACTTCTCCGCGCTCCCAAGTCGCTATATCACACTCCAATCTCTCGCAACGAAGGCGTCATCAGGCGCACCTCCCTCAAAGCTCCATCCTTCGTCAAGCCTTTCGATGCCTGTGAGGAAGGACAAGACGCTGAAGGACGTCTGCAAGGGCGGAAACAGCGGGTTTCCTTGCCGAGCATATTTACAGGACTCAGTCTGCATGGCAAGTCCAAGCGCTTCGCGGGAGTGTTCAAGTCGGAGTTGACGAGATACAAGAAGACGGGTGCGAAGGAGGTGATGAAGCGGGGGTCGTGGATGTCCTCTTCTTCGGAGTCAATAGACGAAGAGAGCGAAAAGCAGTTTGTGGACGATGGGAATCTACTGGAGGAGGCGAAATCGGACTATATTAAGCACCTCCAAGCGCACCCGGAAGATCTGGAAATCGACGCAGTGCTGCAGGCAGTTGCAGCAGTCGCCCAAGTGCCGACTGCATGTGTGCACATTTCAGCCCTAGGGTCCTCCCGCGCCGTGGGCATTCTCCAGAATGTGAGTGCGGAAATACGGCAGAAAATAACGCTTTCCACAGCTACAGCCTACCTCCACTTCACTGACTCAGACGTGAAGCCGGGCGACACTCGGTACAAGTGCAACCCTCCAATTCGAGACCAGGGCAATCAAAACAGGCTGTGGGACCTGCTGCAGCAGGGCAACATCGACAGCGTCACTACTTACCACCAGCCGCATAGCACGGGAGCCAAGCTGCTGGGTAGCTTTACCAGAGCGAAGAACGGAATCACGTCGATTGGACTGGGACTGCAGATACTGTGGACTGGACTTAGGAAGGAACTGAAGGAGGAGGAAGTGGGAGCGGGATTGATGCGTTTGGCACAGTGGCTGGCCACTGCACCTGCTAATACCCTGGGTCTGGGGGCTGTGAAGGGCTCGTTGAAGCCAGGGAAGCATGCGGATTTCCTAGTGTGGGACCCTCGCGCAGTGACTCCAGTGCCTCATTTACCCTACCAATACCCAGAAATGTGTCCCTACTATGGACAAGTGCTCGCAGGACAGGTCTACCGCACCTACCTCAGAGGCGCTTTGGTCTACTCAGCTGACACCTGCGCTGCCACCGGAGTGGTTCTCAGTCGCCAGCAACTCGCTTAGGGTTAATTCAGCTTAAGCAACTTCATGAGTGTAGTCAGAGCTGTATAGTCCTTCGGACTTCAGCGCATGTAGCATTTCCTTTAGGTTTGGACGGAAAGTGATGTACTCCAGACCCAGACGAATTGCGCTAGTCGTGAGTGGGTAGGTCTCCTCAAAGTCCCTGGGGATGAGTGGCCGCACCCCTTCCCTGTACAGTTGCTGTACCACTTGCAAATTGGCAGGCTTATAGCCCAGCGGCTCTGGGTACTTTTCATACACACTGGGATTCACTAACAGTGCATACATCAGCATTGCGAAGCTGTAGTAGTCCGCAGCATAGTCCACGTCTTTAAAGTCATCAGTCTCATTCAGCGCCTCTACTAGCTCCGGGGCAAAGAAGCGCACATCCACCTGCTCCCAATCCCACTTCCGAAGAGTGAGGCTGTGCATTGCACTGAGAAGAAACACACACTGTTGGTCGTGGAAAGCCACATTAGTGGGGTTGAGACAGTAACAGCAGTAGCCCTTGCTGTGCAGGGATATCAGTGCTTCCCCTACTAGCGTCAGCATGTAAGTCACGTTTTCCAAGGAGAGGTGTTGGAGGTTGATAGGGGGAATGTCCACCTCGACTCGATACAGATCCGGAGCCAGGCCCCAGCGGTCCTCTTTCAGCTCGCAACACCCCCTAATGTGCTGAAAGGAGCGCAAACGGCTCTGAATAGGCGCGACTAATTGAAGCATGAATACCAAATAGTCACCTATTTTGCTGTTTTCTTTGCCTTTTAGCGACTTTAGTCGCACACCTTTCTTCTTATAGTGGAATTTCCCATGACTTTCCTGAATGTCCGCACAGTCAATGACATTCGGCGAGTACAGCTGCATTAACTGCGAAACCTCCTTCAAGTTCCCGACGTTTTCAGCGATTTGAGCCATATCCAGCAAAGCCTCGAACTGGCCACAGGTGGGAACGTGGTTAACCTGGTCTGTAAGCTTCCACAGCAGCAGACGCACTTCTTGCCCATGCACAAACACCACGTCTATCAGACTTTTGAAGTGGTAGTGGGCCTCTGCGAGCCGCATAGCGAGCACTAGGAGTGCAGTTTGCAGCTGAAGCACTGGGGGGTCGGGGTGTTCCTTGAAGTAGTTCTTGATGGAGTCGGAGTTGAGGATGCTGCAAGAGACCTCTCGAGCCTGCTCCCTAAAGACCACAGTCTGCGGCAGTACAAACTCACTCAACAACTTGCAAGTGCTGATTTCCTGGTACAGCTTTTTCTCTTTCTCGAAGTCTTCAGGCGACAGTACTCGGGTGAGGTACACAGCTTTCGGTTTGGCTGTCAGTATCAGGGTGCCTACACTCTTGTAATCAGGCTTCAAAGCCTCTGCAGGGTCTATGAGTGCTTCGATAGAGTCAGGGACTTGGTGGATTTTTAAGTTTCTCACCAGCTCTACAAAGGCATTGGCGTATAGCTTGTACGTGAGTGTGAGTGAGTCCACTGTGGTCTTCAGCACTGTCTGAATGTCCCCTTTGGCAATGGTGCTATAAGGGAAGTGGTGGAAATACTGCACCTGTCGATCCTTGTAATTCACTCGAAATGCGCCGATTTTCAGTCGGCTGGTCACATACATCGCCAACTTCGCAATTGCATGGATAGGATGGTCAGGAGCTATGATGTAAGGCTCGTTGTTCATGCTGAACACGCAGGTAAGCGTGCAAGTACGACTATTCACAGTGAATAGCCAAGGGAACGTTGATGCGTCTTCGCTCAAAGTGGCTCCAAGGTTGCGCACTGCCACGAACAGAGTGTTTTTGTTCGACTGCACTTGCTGATGTCCTTGCTTCAGCCAGAAGTTCCGAATTTCAGTGGCCATTTCCTGTGCAGAGGAACGCACAGGCTGCAGTTTCTCCTGGCTGGCGTTGACACTGTAGAGGGTGGAAGGCAGACTGTCAGACTGGGGACTTTCCCCTCGGTTTGGATGGAACTGCATCAGTCCTTCCAACTCCATCGCGATTCCTTCCCACTCTGCGCACAGGCTTCGGATGTACTCCCAAAGCATGTATTTTCTCTCTCTCTCCGACTTAAACGCGGTTCCTTCGATGAAGTAGCCCACCACGAGTGCCTTTCCACTGCTTTGGTCCAGCACGACTGCCCCCTGTACCAATCTTGTATTCAGCTCCGCGACTCTGCACAGCGCTGGGACTGCTGGCTTCTGTTTGAACTCCAGTCGAGCATTTTGGATGGCAAGGACCAGGGTGTTCGCTCGCTCCTCCGCTGAGAGAAATGTGTCCCCTAGTTCTTGGTGCTTGAGTATGCGGTAGCAGGGCAGGGCAGAGGTGGTGGAGAGTAGTGGCGGGGAGGAAATCTGGGGACAGCCATGCTCGTTGCAGATCTGTGTGAATGCTCGTTCCATTTTACTGTAAAGTCGATGGATTTGTAGGTCCTGCAGACGATAGGCTGGGTTTCCTTCTAGTACATTTCTTCTTTAGTCAATGGCTCCAAAATAAACTTTTATCTGCAAAATTTTCAGAGTTCGTCGCTTCTTAAATATGTAGAAAAATTAAATAAGTAAACTTCACAGGGCAGCAAAATCTATCGCAATCAATGGGTTCCTTCAGAATCTACAAAAGCCATTATGACGTCCAGTCAGTCAACATCAAGCACCTGCAATTCATCACAAATGCTTACTTAGCAAACCATGCCCAATAATAATGCTACAATTCATGTAAACATGAAGGAACTGTATGCAAGGGTTTAAAATACCACTATTTCCCTTCACATTATTGATAAATGGCCATTTGCCTAGTCCAGAATTTTGTATATGAGGAAGCTGGAGAGACCATGGAACGGCCAATAGGAAAATACTGAAGCTGTTTATTCCAAACAATGAGAAACCTATAGTGTCACCTCTGCAAAAAAGAAGATTTGGCAACACTCACATACCTGACTATAGTAAAATGGGGTGTTTACGTTGCTGCAAGGATGTTCAACTCTGCAATAGAAACGAGTTGGCTTTGTTTGATCGAGCTAAAAAGCAGTTCTGGGCCGGTACACGTGACAAACACCTACAATGAAGTAAACGTGACACAAGTGGTTCTGGCACAACAGGTCACCTACCAACTGCAAGGGAACGCCAATGCTCTGCGGTAGGATGCAACTACGGCGAAGTCGTATTCGTACGGATAGAGCACCTAACAGTAGCGTAGACAAGACAGAGCTCTGTATTATTGGACCAGGTATGTTCCTGGAACTGAATTCACAGTGCTTGCGAGCTGTAACTCCCTGAACAGTTATTTCTACAAATTTGTACGCTCTCGTTACATTGCTTCTAAGTAAAATGGGCTGTGGCTGCGAGTCCTGCGAGCGAAGCTATTGCGACCCTCACGAAGTAAATTTCCCAGAACTAGTGTATGTGATCAACACTTTCAGTCGAATTAATCTCACTAAGGTGACCTTCGAGTTTGATTATCAGAGTAGCGCCATTCAAATACGCTTTAGCCCCGCAATCTTTAAGGAAGACTTTCATTCCCATTGGAGTGACGAGAGAGGGGAACACTACACGAATACATACAACCAACGCAAAGCTGAAGTTGTAAAAGTGGAAACTGTGAGAGAGTATGAAGCAGCTTGCAAGCACTTCAAACTCCCGCTGTGAGCAATATCTGGCTGTTCATTCCAACGACTGCAGACTCAAATGCTCCAATTCCAGCTGTGTGGATTACAACACCACCAAGGACTTTGCAGACTACTTACCAAACGCAAAGTGTCTAAATCGTGGAAAGTGTCACCAGTGGGTCTGCCAATATCCAGTGGGTGGGGAGACGAAGTGTCAGTACAACGGCAAATGTCATTCCTGGGCCTGCCAGTACCAAGTGTGCTACCAACGCAACTGTATGTATTTTGGGACTGCTCACGCAGGCCTTTGTAGGTGTGGGTATCAGTACTGCATCTACCGGGGCAATTCTCATAGCGGCGGTTACGTAGTAATATGTGGGAACTTACGGCGCTGCAGATACTGCTCTCCATATCACCCATATCCCTGCGTGTTCTAGGTAGTTTCTTTTAATAGGCTTGGAATTACACCGCTTTCAGCTATTAAAATGGTTCTAATTCGATTGTGCTAAACTGTGCAGCATTTCCACTCCTAGTGTACTTAATAAAAGAAAGCAATTTACAACTTTGTGGGTAGGGCAACCATAGCGGCAAATTAGCAAAAGCCTATGCTTCTAGCGCTATTTTAGCGAGGTGGTCCAAGTCCCGCACTTGCACAAAGTAACTCATATACCTCCTGTCAATAGCCTTCGCCTCAATATAGGCATTCTTCTCGTACTGCACCTGCTGTGGCACCAGACGCTCCAGCACTTCCCTAGTCACTTCGCTCACGTTCACCCGGCCTGCACTGCCCCCGCTCTCCATTTTGTTGGCCACCATCACTGCGGGGCCGTATATATCGTAGCGAATTACGTCTTTCCCGGTGATGCCGGCGATTACTTCGCCTGTGTGCAGGCCGATTCGCATGTTTAGTCCAATTCCTTCCCGGGTGTTTACCTCGTTTATGACTCTAATCAACTCCATAGCGAAGCATAATACCCGCAAACAGCCGATATTGGGGTCCACATGAGCCTCGGAAGTGCCGTCTAGTCCCAACACCACGTAGCAGTCGCCAATGGTGTGGACCTTGTAAACCTTGTAGTGCAGACACAGCAGGTCGAACTGGGTGAACAGCGCTGCTAGCATGCCCACCACTTCAGTGGGTGTTTTGGAAGCGGACCAGTTGGTGAAGCCCACGATGTCTGCGAAGAGAATCGTGACGTTGCGCAACTGGTCAGTGACTGATAAGTCCGCCTTCAGCTTGGTGTACACACTTTTCGGCATCATTTGGCCCAGCAACTTCTCGTTTTTGGAGATTTCTCGAGCCTCTATGGACCTTAGTTTGATGTGAAGGTTGATTTGCCGCTCTCGTCCGTAGACCGCATAGGCATTTATCCCTGCGTAAATGACCAGAAACACTAGTTGCACGAAGTGATTCGGGATATCCTTCGCAGCCTCTAGAATAGCCAGCCACAGCACTGCCAAAAAGAGGGCGAGAGCCAGCGAAGGCTTGAAGAAATTGGCTCCTGACCAGGTGGCTAGGAGGTACAGAGCCATTATATCGATAACTGTCAAGTCTGCTGGGTACTTCGTGCCGTATTGGAAATCCACCAAAGTGAAGCAAGCCGCGAGGATATAGACCGGAATTCGGGCCAAAGGATACCAACGGGACTCTTTAAACCGACTTTGGAGACCTAAGCCTACCCCAGGTAGGAGGACTAGTAGTCCGTAGGCCAGTAGGACCTGGTAGTTGGCGAGTTCAGGGACCAACCCCCACTGTAGTGTCCGCAACACGAATAGACAGAACTGGGTGATGAGGACGGAAAGGAAGTTCCACCTGACTGCAGGGTGCATTTCCTTCAAGACTTCCAAGCGAAACTCTCGCTCTTCCGTAGTTTCAGTCACAGGGAAACACTTGGCCAAAGCAGGTTTATTCTCTGCGCCGACTTTTATTTCCGAGCCTGACTCAATAGCCAATGTTACGGACGACCGCTGTAGCTCTTCTCGGCCGATTCCACCCCTAGACGACCTACTCCTCCCTCCATTTTCCTCAAGCCGGGTCACTATGTAGGTGGACATGCGGCCTTTCCCTTTGGCAGTAATGACCCGGGAGTCGAAGTGGAGACACTCAGTTTCCACCAATAGTTCTTTGGTCTCGGTAGAGATCTGCACTGAGTTGGATTGCTCGAGGGTGGAGCACATGCGACTCGCTGTGTTCACTGTGTCGCCTACTAGTGAAAATTGCGGCTTGTGGTGGCCTACGACCCCTGATATCACCGGGCCGCTGTTTATACCGATTTTTAGCTGAAGCGATTTGCCGGTTTTGAGGCGGAAAGACTTGGCAGCAAGGAGGAGGTCGAAGGCGAAGTCCAGGGCTCTCCGAGGGTGCGAAATACTCACTAATTCGCTGCTTAAGTCCGTATCCACATACATGAGTCCCGCACAAGCCATATACGTCTTCCCCACAGTTTCAATCTTCGCCACTCCGCGCCTTTGACACAGTCCATCAAAGCGTTGAAACACCTCATCCAGGAACAACATCAACTCCTGCGGCTTATAAACCGCACAAATAGTCTCGAAGTCACACATATCGCAGAAAATGACAGTGGCCAGACCTTGGTCCTCTGCTATGTAAGCGCCCTCGGCTCGGTTGATGACGCGGGGGATGACGAAGGCGGGCAGCAGGAGACTCAGGATGTTGCGGGACTTCTCCACTTCTTTGAGGGTGTTGGCGCGCATGCGGTGGGCGAGCCGGTCTGCGAGTTCGATTTGGTAGCCTGCCTGGGCTGCTAGGAACGTCAACCCCATCAGCAGTACTTCGTAGCACAGTATCGTAAGCGCCGCAGTGAGTGGCTCCAAATGGCTAGTGGCCGCCACTGCACTCGCAGTGAACAACACAATGTTCCCCGCATTCATCACCGACACCCACACAAAGTCCACATTCAGGAAGATGTAAGTCGCCATCGGCAGCATAGCCGCACCCATCCCCCCTATCATGTTGTACATGAACTCAGCCGTGCACTTGCTCACCAGGCCGATCACCATGATGACCAGCACCACAGGGACGTAGTGCTGCAGGAACCACTTCGTGAGGGTCAGGAAAGCGGCTAGGAGGAAGAGTACTGCCACGCCTGCTTTGTACCCGGTGTAGGAGTCGGAAGGGCTGGCCATTACTGAGTCCACGCCTATCCACAGCACCATCATCAGCCACATCGACACCAGCATGGCCCGGATTAGCTGCAAGTGGCGTCCGATATAGATCACTCTGTACTCCGCTTCTATGTGGTTGGAAGAGAACTGAATAGTTACTGGGTCGATGTGGTCGGCTTCGCTGGATTTGAGTGTAGGAGGGAGGTAGGCGGGCAGGTAGACTGAGTCCAGTTGAGCCTGGAACTGGGCAAAGCGGGAAAAAGGGTCTGGAGAGGGCAAGTCGGGGGAGTCGGCAGTGGGGACGGGTTCGAACTGAGAGTCTTTGGGGCGGGCGCCGGAAATAAAGACGTGGAGAGTGGGGGTTATTAGAGGGGAGATGAGGACTGTCAATACAGTCGTTGGACGTGAAAACAGCATTTCCAGCGCTGAGAATAGGTCTGAAGAAGGCATAATTGACGCTATTCCCAAGTACAAAAACATCACTCCCAGACCTAGAACACCCCCTCTGACTCCCCACTTCCAGTTTCTCACCTCCATGCCTTGTTGCCAGTTCGCAGTCTGCACCAGCATTATTAGCGCCATCACACCCATCGAGGAGAAATCCGCAGTGAATCCGTTCATCTGAATGGATGAATTGGATGCATACAGGCAGAAAGCGAGGAAAATACCCTGTCCAAATGCACTAACTCCTGTCGCTACTAGCCTTTTCCAGTGTAAATCCAGCCCTAGAACTGAGGACATATATGCGGAATTTTTGCTTTCTGATGGCAGAATTGCTGCTAAAACAGCTGGAAACGTGGTAAATAGGAAGCTGTAAGCGACTACTAGTCCCGGCTCTATAAGCAAAGTCCCATCAAAGTCACTAATCACTGCATACCCTCCCAGCACAGTCCCAATCACCACATGGTTGAACAAAAACAGCCTCACAATTCTCGCAACTCGGTAGTAATTCCCTACTCCCTGTTGCAGTATTACCTGCGGCAACAGGCCGATTTGCCCAATAGCCATATCACTAAGTCCTTCCACAAGCTTGTTTCTCCCCTTCAAAGCCATTCCAATGTCCGCGTTCTGCATCATTCCGATCCCTGAAGAGTCCGAAGTCACTGCCAAAGTAACCGGTCTGAACACGAAACTGCGCTTGACGAAGAGCGCCAACTCTCGCTTGAGTTCAGGTTGCAGTCCGCTGCAGCATACACTGGAGGCGCTGAAGCACAGGATAGCAAGGAGTTGCCGACTCTGGGAGTTGCTGAGAGCCAGGGAGAGGGATTGGTTGTCGATGAGAAGGCTGTAGCCTAGGCGCTTTGCAGAGCATTTCAACCCGCGGAGGTCTTCGAAGTGGGCACTTTTGCGGTCGGTCTGGGGAGTATGGAGGTCCTGCAGTCGCTCAAGTAGGCGTTTCCCAGGCTGAACTCCATAGTCCGTCAGTGACTTATTGAACTCTGGAAGTCGCTTTTCAGTCCTCAGTATGCAGCACCTAACAGCCCGAACTAACTCCTCATACAAAGCTTCCTCCGACTGCAGTCCTTGCAGCCTCACCACTGTTTCATCCCTCCTAACCACTCCTGCATTCAGTGCAACTGCCAAAGTCACAGACTCGGACGAACTACTGGCCAGCCATATCTTCAGACCTGCGGCTGAAAGCGTTTGCACAGCCTCTTGGGCCTCCTTGTAGGCGGGCATGAAAAGTCCTGCGAGACCCAGTAGTTTGACTGATTCTTCCTCTTGGAGAGACTCGTAGATTTTCCTTACTTGCGATTGGAGGTCGACGGAGATGAGGTGTGCGGCTGAGAAGTCGCTTTTGAGCTTAGTCGTCTTTTCAGCAGTTAAATCAGCGTAACCGCATACAATCGGCACCACACCCTCCCCTTCTAGCATGCCAATTCTCTCTTCCAGCATCTTATACTCATCAGAAGTCAAATCTAGCACATTCCCCATCACCGCGAATCTCCCCTGCACATACAGCCTCGCAGTGTCGTGTCCCGGCCTACACACAATGCACCTCCAACACTTCGTCTCCGGCGAGTTTTCCCACGGCGATAAGACCTCATAGTACCGTTTCTCCCCGAATATAGTCAAACTGCAGCCCTCTCCAGACCTAGAGTCCACTCCGCTCCCTACTTTCTGCAGGGTCTGCATCACTGCCCGCTCTTCCAGCGAAAGAGGCAGCAACTGGCCGTCATCATCGTGCACTAAATTGGCGCATAGGCATAGACACTCGCAGAGAGGCACTGTGGAGGTCATCAGGCTGCCTATTGCTTTAAGCCGGGTGAAGTTGCTGTGACGCACTGTGGAGTCGGAGGGTTGGAAGGTTTGCATGTCTTCGTCGCTGCGTTCTTTCAGCTTAAAGCTTTCAAAGTCGAAGGACTCCATGTCCTCCAATTCATTATTTTCCCTCACAAACTCGCACTCCTCCGTGATAAAATGCGTAAGTCGCGGATTCGGGTCTATCAAAGCGCCCGGCTCCACAAAGACATACTCCACTTTCCCCAGACTTTCCGCTATTTCCAAAGTATGCATTTCCACTCCTCCACCCGAGGCAAGAGTGCGAGCAAACAGAAAGAAGCGGCCGAGACGGACAATCTGCAAAGCAGTTAGTACGGAAAGAGGTACAGCAGGCGACAAAACAACTAGGAAAGCTGCAACTCGCATATCCACTCCACTTTCAGTGACTTTCGCCAAGGCTAGTCCCAGCGCAGTAAGTAGGACTAGCAGGGCAATAGCGCTGGTCCAGGTGGATATAGGGGTGCTGCTCTTCCTGACTTTCCGCTGGTCTAGACATAGGCCTGTCTTCGTTTCTTTCCCTGTGTAGACTACTAGGCCAATCACCCAGGGTGCTACTCGGACTATCGATCCTCGCATGACGAATTGCTGTATTGAGACGGTTTCCGCCTTGGGCGTGCGGGGTAGTTTGAGAGTCGCTTCAAAGGTGTTATAGTCAGCACAGGGCTCTCCCAGGCGCAAAGCCCCTGCTAACTTGGCTACCTGCGCAGTGGCATGCGGCAAAGACTGTGAGTGGACGATGAGCGCCGTTTCCTTCACTGCAGTCTTCTGCACCAGACTAAAGTCCCCTGTGATGCCTGAGCATTCCACGTAGCAGCCACGGTTTTGGAGCCCTGTTGCGATTAAAATGAGGTCCGCGGGCGCCTTTTCACTGGCTTTGAGCAGGACGTAGTTGCCTACCTGCAGAGAGTCCCAGCGTGCTTGTTCGAACTCGCCCTCAGTCCACACACTGCAAAGCTGGGAATTGATGGCTTGGTAACTGCTAATTTGCTGAATATTTGTGGCGAATTGATGAGCGAAATCGACTGCAAATACGAAGAAAAGGGGCGCTAATAGCGGGCCAAAGCCCATAATAGGCGTCTCCAAAACCACTAAATCCAGCAAAACTATAAGGCTGAACCAGAGGTTGGGCACTTGCAGGAAGAGGAAACTGAGGAAGTGGAGTAGGAAACCCCACAGAGAGAGCAGAGCGGAGCCGTACTTGTTGGATTCGAAGGTCGTTTGTCCGCCTTTGGCAAGGTCCACATATCTCCATAGCGACGTCTCTCGCGACATCAGCCCAAATTGTTATCTAAAAGGACTTAGTAGAACTTCCCCTTCAGCATTCTTCTCATAAAGCGCTTCACCACAAACAGCTTCGCATTCTTCAATCTGCGCCTTTCTGAGAGTTGCAGGGACTCAGCCAGGTCCTGGGGGGAATCTTGCAACTTTACGCTTTGGAAATTGGTCTTTTTCACACTTTTCAGCACGACTTCGGGCCGCAAAGCGTCGAATTTGTCGTGATTGGGAGGCTTGAAGCGGTGTTGCTTGGGAGTAGCGGAGTAGACGGGCAGGAATGGAGAGGAAACGGCAGGGAAAGAGGGGTGGGAGACCTTTGATTTGCCAGGGGAAGCACTGGTTGGACTGAAATATTGCTTGCGAGGAGCGTAAATTGGCCTTGTTTCCCAAGGGTATTTAACCCCATACGAGCCAACTCCCGGCGTCCCACACTTCAAAGGCTGTTTTTTCAGCCTCGCAGCATGAGTCTTCATAACTCCCCGTCTCTGCACCGACCTCGAGCGGCACTTCCCCAAGGAGCCCGCAGTAGGGGGACTGAAAGGCTCCGCTGTGAGCAGTTTCCCTATGCTACTGCGTTCTCTGAGGAACGGGACGAAGGCTGTGGGACTGGAGGAGTAGCTGTGACTGTGTAGGTCTTCGTAGAAGTGGGTAGAGCCAGCGGAGGGGGAAATGGCTAAGTCGTGCAGACGTCGTTTGAGTCTGCGATAGGCGAATTGGGCGATATCTGGCTCGATGGAGTCTATTTCCGCCTTCATTTACTAGAATGGACTAAGGAAACAGGTCGCTGGGGCCTTCTGCCTGTCTGGCGAAGGAGTTCTCTGCGGGGAGCAGCTCGGAGTGGTCCCCTGCCAGCAGGTAAACCGCGATATCTCCCGTGTTCGAGTGGAAACAGAGCTGGTACGGCTGCGACTCAGAGTCCGGGAAGCCCGCAGGGTCCGCAGCCTCCACCACAGTGCCCGGAGGACCCCGCAGAGCTAGCAGTGTGCCCTTGCCTTGCAGCAGTCCTTTCACGTCTTCAAACGTCAAAAACGCGAATTGGGCGTATAGTGGGTCTTTCGTCAGTTCCACGAGACTGTCCTGGACTTGACTTATCCAGTAGTCTAAATTGGCTTCTTCTCGCTGCAAGTCGGCCTCGGTGGTGCTGTCTGGGGCGGAGCACCAGTCCTCGGTGCCTGTGCCTACCCACTGGATCTTGTTTTTCTGCGTCTTTTGCACTAAGCCCACGCCTTCGAGCACATTGGTGATGTCATAAATGCGCCTTTTTTGCACTTTTAGAGAGGAAGCGGCGTCGTTTAGGTCGATGCTTTGGTTGTGGGAACGCTGGATCAGGGCTATAAACTTCTTGGTGAGGACTCCCAGGGAGTTATCAACCCTCGAAGAGACCTCTGGAGCCTTGCGAGCGGAGCAGGGGGAGTGCAGGCGCTTGGCAAGTCTGGGAACTGAGGACATTTACGGACTATTAAGCAGTGTATCTAGGGAAATAGTGCGGATATTCGCTGAAAGCAATGCTAAAAAGCCTGTTGTTCAGCCTTTTGCAAGGCGACGATAGGGGAATTGGCAGTTTCAGCGTTGGAAATGGGTTGGAAGTCGGGCGGATTTCCCTGTTGACGTAATAATTCCAATGCGTCTTGCCCTCGTCCTGCTCCTTCTCCCACTCCTTTGGGCCACTCCCACTCCCTACGACTCCTCCCACCACTCTGAGTGTCCAGACATGCGGGGCGTCCTCCCCTCCGCAGACACCCTGCGCAACCTCATTTCCAACTTCATAGAGGGCCTGAAGGAGCAGGGAACCCAGTCCAAGTGCTACAACGCCACTGTGGATGTGGTTGAGGGACTGGTGGGCGTGTATAGGAACATCGGGGAAATCGTCACGGGCAATACGACTCTCATTTTGCAGGTGTTGGGGAGCTACGGAAAGGTGAAGGATAACTTTGAAGACGTCCTGGATGACTGCGACTTCTCCAACATCTGGGAGGCCGGCGAAAAGCTGCTGAGTCCCATGGGCGCCACCGTCCTCTTCATGCGCTACTCCTCGAACCAAGACCTGATCCTTGCCGACCTCTCCACCCTGTCCTCCTGCTCTGCAGACCTCAGTGCCTGCGGCCGCACTGCAGGCGAGCTGTTGAGAGTCATGCTGGACTGGGGACTTTAGACTAAAGAAGGTAGGAAAGGTCACCAGAGGGAACAGCAGATGGACTGGGCGGACGGGGTGTCTGGCTGCAGTTGAGGCACTGGCTCACAGACTACTCGCAGTGGCTTTATTTCATCATCCGCAAAAGACACCTTTTTTGACGAGGATTTAGACCGCTTGCTCGGCTCTTCCTCAGATCCTATAGGCTCCAAAGAACATCGCAATATCGACTTCCTCCTCGGTCTTGCAGGCTTTTCCTCCTTTGCACCAGATAGTACTGTCACTTCCTCTGTGGCTTCCCTAGAGTCCTCCATCACTTGATTTATCCAACAGGACTCGGTGGGTTTGGGCAGAAGTTAGAGCGATTCTGACTATTGAAATGTTTGGAAAAGGACTTGGAATGAGGGATTGGACTGGTGGAAGGGGATATTGTGAGAAAAAGGGCCGAAAAGTCCTGTTTTCGCTCTGATGTAAGTACTAAGTTTGAGGTTTTGAATGGTTTGAAGGGAGAAAAGCGGCGATTTTGTGGCTATTTATAGGATCGAAAAAGACCTATAGTCGGATAAAATCGCAAATTGCGAGGAATCAGATGCGTATTTCCCAAATAAATCTGCGAAAATGACCTTTATAGCGGTTATCTACCACCGCGCTCACCAAAACAGCCTCAAATCCATCTCCTCCCAACCCCCTACTAAACCCAGCACTTTAAAGTGCCTTTCCCTCCCTAAATCCCAAAAACGTGCCAACTCCTCTGGCTTCAAGCCCCGCGCTGTAGCTAAATCCTAGTCCATATAAGCCTCTGCGGAGACAATGGATGGGCTGTTTGTAAAAAATGCTCAGACGAGTGCTGCCTGTCCTTAGACGCTTCAGTACTGCGCTGTCCGACTTCCCTGAGCACTACGTGTACCCAGGGCACGCTGACCCCGGCGAGTTCCGGCGTGTGCTGGAGGGCACTCGAAAGCCACTCGTTCAGGACACCACCGTCTTCAAGCCGAAGGACCAAATCGAGTTCAACCGAGTGGGCGAACTGCTGCTCTACGAGTCCGAGCCTTACCGCATCAAGGACATCATATTCCCTTACCCGCACTGTCTGGTGGAACTCTCTATCCCTTGGATGCTTTATTTGTACTTCACCAATCCTTTCGGTCTACTGTGGCAGACCAATGGAGGCTTATTGCTGGCCAGTGTCGCCTCCTTTTTCCCGCATGCGGAGTACTTGTTCAACATGCGGTACTTTATCCACAAGTTGTGGCTGCTGCGCGGAGGCAGTGTGCTGAAGGTCGAGCACTCGGATATATCTGGACATCGCTGGAAGAGCTGGGTCTTTGTGGACGAAGTGAACCTCCTGACTGAAGACAAGAAAATGCTCGAAGAGGACAAAGGCCTCAACACCAAGGTAGTCGGCGCTGATGGGCAGCTCCAGTATGAGACCCACATTCAAGTAGACAACTTCGTAGACACTGGGAGAAACATGCAGGACCAAGTGCTAAAGCTGTGCAAGGAAGGCAGAGTGCACCAGCCCGAAATCCTCGAAGCCGTGCTGAAGGGGTTCGAAGTGGACACGTCCAACTTCCGCATCAACACGCTGCACGTAGAGCGGTGGCTGGAGCCTAACTATAACAGCTAACTAGAGCAGCACTTACACTGTGTAGGCGGGGTATACATTCCATTAACGGATAGAAGGAGGTTTAGTGCTAAGGAATGCGATGGTGAGTGTCTTTTTCCTGCGCCAACAAGCAAGAGTTCCATACATGTAGGCAGTACAGCGACACATCCATTGCAAAGCTGCCCTTCACTCCCCTCCTCTTCCGCTCCATCTGCCTGTTGATCGCAGCTCCTACACAGCACAGCCAGATAGGCAAACACCCAATTCCCACAGCCTTCGCTAGGGTAGTGTAGGACCGCTCTACCGCTGGCAGTTGCTCTTCGTAGTGCAGCATTTGAGCCAAGCCCACAGCCGGCCAACACAGACACAGTAGCAGTGCCAGCTGCTTTGCCCGCCTGTTTTTCGCCTTTTCAAGCAGACTGTCCCACCAGACGTGGTCCCTTCTCAGCATTTCGTCCCAGTGTTGATTTGTTACCGCCATATCTGCCTCCAATCTCGCCTGGAGCTGAGTTTTCGCCTCTTCCAGGTTCTGTCTGATGCGCTGATTCGTGACTGACTGCTGGTTCCTCAGCTGTTCTCTTTCCCTTTGGTATTCTCTTTCGTTGTCTCTCAGCATCTTCGTCTGTTCCGTGATTTTAGTCGAAGAGGCAGTGAGCTGCTTCCTCAAGTCCTCTATAACTCCCTTTTCTTTGTTCACATTGAGGCTGGAGATCTGCTCCACAGCCTGCCTAAAGGTTGCCAGCCAGTCGTTGGGGTCCTCGTCAAGTCCAAGTTCGGTCTCGAAAGTGGTGGCCTTGTCGTTCATGAAGTCCCAACACTCTCTCGTCAAGTCGCACTCCGGCTGAAAGCTAGAGTTCGCAAGGTTATTGGTCAAAGAGGCGATGGAGGAAGTGACGGCTCGGTCTATGGATTGGTGGATTTGAATAAGCCATCCCCTGTACTGCTCGCGTATTGCCTGGATCCTTCCTATCCCATCATCGCAGATTCCATCTAAATCAGTCGCCCACATCGCTGACTGTCTCAGCCGTTTCTCTAAGTCTCCCCCTGCAGTTTCCAGCTTTTGAGACCGAGCGATGCACTGGTCGTACTCGACTTCGGTTTGAGGTAAGGGCTGGGATAGGGGCAAAATGCGGTGCTGGTGGCCCCTGGTGGGCTTCAGCTTGTGGTTTTCGACGTCGTTGCGACAGAGATAGTGGGTGAGAGGGAACTGGCAGAGACAGATGAATTCTGCGTCCATGGACTTGCAGAGGACACAAAGGTTCGAGTTCATTTGGAATTGATTTATAGCGACAGTTGGGAAATAAGGGGAAAAGACGCTATTAAGGCACTAGATAGACCACCACTATATACTAGCTGGGAGGACTTCGAGCGCCAATTGCAGATTTCCATAGAAAAGCGCAATTCTTTGCTTGTAGAAAGATTACTAGGTATATACAATCGGAGAGTGGCTTATTGAATAACTGCTACTCCTTTATGTGCGGACTTATGCACTGTGCATTTGATCTTAAATGAGGCTATTCATCAAATTTACCTTTTTATCTAAGGCTGCTTTGGATTCATATGGATAGGACGAGGGCGAATAGAGAATTTCCGTCCGGCTGATATATAAAGGAGTATTTGCGACAGTAATGAGAAGATGCAGTAAAGGGCGGAAATAGTGCAGATGATGAGGATAATTTGAGGCGAAAAGCAACTATTTCCCAAGGCCGAGCTTAGAAATGGAGTTTTGAATAGGCGCTTAGCGCTACTGCTTCCGTACTTGCGACTTTACAAATCCAGGTGCAACTGTTCCGAAGCAAGTTAATAGTGGAAATATACACATAAGGAGAGATTTTGCTGCGGAAATGGAGGGATAGTTGGAGTAGTAGTTGAGAGTCGAATCCGGGCCAATAAATGCACAAAGGCAATCAATGCGCCAACCTCAGTTCTGTTTGTATTGATTTGCTGGCTGATTGATAAGCCAAATCACTTTCCCGTATAGGCTGAGTTCAGTCTATGCAGCTCCATCAGTTATATAAGGTGTGTCTGAAGTGAAGCTAAAAGTCCTTGGGAATAAACTATAACCAGGTTTTAAGCGTACAGGGACGCAATTAGACCCATTAGTTTAGTTCTATACTACTTCTCCACTAGTGATCTCAATTCAACTGCGTCTCTGGCTTTTTCAGATCTAAGTCTCGCTCTTGCACCAATAAGCAGTAGTTGTACAGCCCTGTTGCATACATTAGAGAACTGTACCAAAAACTGGTATTCACCCGATGTCTCAATCCAATGCGCATGCGATTAATAGCCGCTCCAATACCACAAAGCAAGACTGGCAAAATGCGCATTTCAATCTTCACACATCGACTATCTGTCCCCGAGTATTTGTATTTAACTAGGCCTATAGCGGGCGCGCAAAGGCAGGCAGAGATGCACAACTAGTCGTACTCTTTATCACTGTGCAGGTTTGGCCAATCTTCGAATTTACGTAATTCCTTGTATTTTTGAAGTTTGGCAGTTGCAGCGGCAAGTCTTGTGCTTACACCTTCGAACTCACTATTCGCATTGACAAGTCTGAAGTTCATTTCTATGGACTGTTGTTCGATTCTATTGTTAGCTGCACTGATCTGATTCGCGCATAAGATTTTCTCTTGCTGAAGCTCTTGTGTCAGGTCTGTTATATTTCTTTTCAACTGGGCCATTTCAGTTAACTTTTGCCTTTCTAACTGCTGCTTTTCCTGGATATGTGTCTGTTTCAGACTTTTCTGGCTTCTCAGTAAAGTCTCCACCTACACAGCCGAAGCAGCCAATTGAGCCCTTAATTCAGTCACAATGGAGTTTTCTCTGACAATATTAAGTTCTTGCAGCCCAGAACCTAAGTATTCCGCATGGTACGCAAACCAGTCCATTAGTCTATCCGGATCCCATGTTTCAATCACTACATCAAGTTGAAAGGAGCTGCTTTGTTTGGTGATAAACTGCCAGCAATTCGTCGTTAGTGGGGAATTATGCTGGTAGCCAGAATTAATCATCAAATGGGTGATATCCTCTATGGCTGTATTGACTAGAGTTGACAAGTTCTGATGTTTGTCTCGCAGTATTTCCCCGTAGTAACGTTGAAAGGCTTGGACTCTGCTTAGCGTATAGTAACATATCTCTTGAAACCGAGCCCTCCATCCCTCGACTTTCGCAATTCTCTCTGCGAGTTCGAACTTGACCTTTTTCCACTGTGCACTACGCTTCGCAAAGTCATGAAACAGCTCTGGCGTAGTGATACTGTCGAGGTGGCTAATTGGCAAAGGCCGGTGCGGGTAGCCGGAGGTAGGTTTGGCAGGACAGAGGAGTTGCTTTTGCTTCCATTGACAAAAACAGACCAAATCGGCTTGACTAGCAGTGCAGACTAGGCAGGTATTCATTTTTTCTATACATTTTGACCTCAACACCTACAACATTTCACAAGCGAACAGGTTGCAGCCGAAGCCCCTCGGATTCCGATTCCCTTGATCTGTCGTTTTCCTGCCATACATTTCCAATCTTTGCCATATTATTCGCTTGAAACTTTTAAATTTGCCTCACTGTCTCTCACATAGTGCATCCAGCCCATTCATTCAGATTTACTAGTTTTCCCCTAACTACTTTTTACACTATCAAATTGATGCAAGGCTCCAAACAGATAGAATCATCACTAGTTTCAATATCGCTGAACAGCTGTTTACAGGGATGGGTTTGTGAGGGCGATTGGACATGCTTGAAAAAGTCTCCAGGACATAAGCGTTGGTCAATAAGCCAGCGAAATAGGTAGGTGACCTCTGCGAGCTTGAGATTGCAGGCTCATACAATTAGTGTATAAGGGAAGTTATAGGAATAGGTGGGTTCTGCATGGCTATGGAGAGCCCACTATAATTAAATGCTGCATAGGTACCCAATGTGAAGATTTGTTGTTAAGAAAAGCTTATATTGCGGAATCGGTTGAAGGATGAAATATAAAAAACTCGATGCGACTAACAACGCTAGCGAAAGGCCTATTCCTTCGATTATTTCTGTTCTAATGGCAAAATCACTACTCATGAGATTGAGAATATGAGAGAAATCAGCCTTTTACTCAGACACACGTATATAAACCTATAATTAATCCGCTGATGGCATTTAAACAGCTGTTCGCCATGTTATTGACTGTCTGGGGACAGCTCATGGGCAATTGTGAAGCAGGAAATATCGAATTATAGAATTTGTCTTATTACTGGTTCTAATGAAACTGTCCAACTTGATTCTTCTCTTGGCTGGTTAAGCATATATTGCAAAATCCAAAAAAGTAGCATAGCAAATTTTTCAGAAAGCTCGGTTTCTCTCCCCTCTGTGCCTGAATTCGCTGGCGGTTTATAGCCGCTCCAACACAGCAGCAGCAAATCGGCAATAAGCAACCCTCCACCATTGCCCAGTTCCCATCGTTTTCCGATACTTGGCATTGGCTCAGACCCACTAATGGCCAACAGAAGCAATAGGGAATGCACATACACGTCATAAACCAGTTACAATCAAAGTCCGTATCTTTCCACTTAGAGCTCACAACTATCTCCAGTCTGCGATTCTTTTCTCTTAGATCACCCAATTCCGTTGCTAAGTTATCGATTTTTGTTTGCGCCTGTCTGAGTTTACCCTCAAGCACGTTTACCATCTCAGCTTTCTCCATGTAAACATTTCCATCTTCCGGGACATTTAAGAGTTGATTAATGTTTTCTTCAAGCCACTGCTTGAGGAAGGCAGGGCGTTTTTCCTGTTCCGCTGCAGGTTTGAACACCATTTTTCTCTCAGTAATATAGTCCCAGCTCGTCTTAGCGAGTTGGGAAATATCCTGGGAATTGGTGTCCATCAGGAGTTTCTTAACATCCTCCTTCATGTGCGTAACTTCCAAGTTTATATCTTGGCAGCAGCCGTCCACCTCTTTACGATAATTCATCCTTAAGATCTCAATGCTATTCTTTGCCGTTTCACAGGCTTCATCCCACTCGTGAGTCATTCTGCTGGCTTCCTCAGTTCTTTTTTTTTGAGTTTTCTTGACAAATTCGTATCTAGCATTGCGTTTCATAAATTCGTCGTACTGCTCTTCATTGTCGATAGTACTGCAGTAATTAACTGGGAAGACTCGATGTTTATAACCGTCATCATCGTCGTCGAGTTTATGCGTCTTCATACACTCAGAGCAAAAGTTCCGCAAGGGCCAGGTGCAACAGCAGACTTGTTCCGCAGCTTTCCCCTGGCAGCCTTCACACGACATTATTAATTCTATAAAAAATTGGCTGCATCAGATGTTGGAATTCGACGCGTATGAGCTCATCAACTTCTATTTTGGACGAGAGTAGAAGGATTTAGAGCATTGTTATGAGTTTCGTTTGAGAAGAAGGACAATTCAGACCTTTAAATTCGCTTTCTCTGCGATATGTAGTAAGTTTCGCACCTGAAAAGGAGGATTTGGACTATACTTCCAGGTAACATGCACGAGATCACTATATAATTCCTTCGAGACAATAGTTAAATTCCCTAGATTTCTAATGTTCGAGATTCAACTTCAAAAATTCAGGGAAATACACAATTACAGACATAGCTCTTCTGAGTAAGCATACAGTATAACAGTGCAGTTTTCAGCAGTATCACGCGAGAATGGCAATCTCAAAAAATGTAGAAAGAAATTCAAATAATTATTCTACATATTTTCCTAATGTATCCTTCCCTTTGCCATAGCCTAAACAGCTATTGCACAGGCGTAAGAGAACTTATTACTCTGTGTATGCTAACTGTCAGTCGAGGGAAGTACCCAAGAAGTTGAGAGCTTTTGGCATTAGCAGAATAGCACTACTTATTCATAATCTGGTAGTTTTCTTAGGGATCGGACCTTGCTAACGCTATCTGTTAAATGGTATTCTTGCACTAGTAGATAGATATTAAAGCATCCAATGTTATAAGACAGCAAATTCCCCAGAAAAGTGGTCCTAACACCTCCTTAATGCAATTCTCGTGCGATTAATCACTGCAGCAAGACAGTTATCTCCATCCAGCTTTCCAATTGCAGAACACTGAGCCAAATCTACCATTGGCCAGAAACATGCTGGAATAGCAAAACACCATAGAAATGGACAGTCTTCCTCACCATGATGCCAATGGCTTGTTTGAGAAGTTCGCATAGTAGCTGTTTCCAGATTGTTCTGAAGAATCTGTAACAGCTTTTTGTTGCCGGACAACTTCTGTGATATTTTTTAGTCTGACAATTTCTTGTTCAGAAGTATCTTGATTGTTCTTAGCAACTGTTAGTTCGACAGCGTATGCAGCTAGTTGTATCTTTAAAGCAAGGATAATATCCGCATCTATTTCTAAATTGTCTGCTTCTCGTACAGCTCTCACCATCTCCAACATTAGTTTTGACCGCAATATTTCATATACTGGTACATTATCAACGTCGTATATTCTTTAAACCACAGCAGCAATTTTAGTGCATTTCGAGTTTCAATTCCGGTGAAGATTTGTTGTTGTGATGGTGTTAGGGTAAGTAGTCGGCAAGAATCGATGCGGGTAATCGCTAATAGGCTTGCTCCATGTGTTCCAGTGCATGCAGAACAAACGAGCTGCAAAGGTCAGCGACAAAACCTAATCTGTACAGCGAGTTTCGTGGTGCATTCTTGGCAGATATTCGTTTTTTCTACATATTTTGATCCTCTATTTAGTTACTTAAACGTTGATGAAACGTCCTTGAGCGAATCTCATCTCTCTAATCACATACAAAAACTGGTTATTTATGCAGCCTCTATCCATTTGCAGATATTTTGGCGGTATTCAAGGAAATCATCATACTTTAGTATTATGTAGTGCTGATTTAGAAAAGAAAAGGCGATACACTACAAACGATGTCTATAAGGTGCGGAGATGCCAATCAATCGTTTGGCTGCCTTATAAGGGACTATTCCCTATCTGCCATCATGCGAAAAAGTCACTAATTTACCACATCGCAGGCATTTGTTTCAGATAAATGAGTTTTTCTAATGTAATGGATGTAAACCTAGAAATTCACAGTCACGGGCGAATTCAGACCTTTAATTATAATTGCAACTGTTATTGACGTTTCTATGCGAATTGTCAATTGTTTATAGTGGAAAAAGGCTAGTGAAGGAAAGGAAAATAATGCATCTTTCATTCTATTTTGAAAGTCGATATTTGAATGCAATGATCTGCGCTGTATGTGAGGAAAATGAAAAAAATAAGCGAGTAATGCAGAGTCAAGTAGAAAAGTCATAGAATCATTAGACGAAATACCTATCGTACTACTTTATAGTTATTATTCCTTATTTTTTGCTGTGAGATGATTTGAATTCCTCCAATGCCACGTTTTCCTGAAACAGTAGGCAAGGGGTGCATACCACAGTGCTATGCATTATCAAATTTACTATAAAGCTGCTTTCGATTCCCACTCTCCATCCAATTCTCATGCGGTTAATTGCAGAGCCAACACAGCAACAAAGTACTGGTAACATACATGTTTCACAACATATGCAGCTCGTCCCATCCGGTTCCTTATCATAGGATACATGGAAAAACCCAGTTACTAATGGCATACAGCAGCAACAGATACAAATACACCAAGCACATTCTTGAAATTCTGGTTGATTGCAAGAATCCCAGATATTCGGCCATGTTTTTGATATAACTACATTTTTCTTTAGCTTGACGTTCATATCTGTGAGTTGAACATTCAGTTGAATAGCTAGCTGTTGATTGTAGTTCGCTTGAGCTATTTTAACTGTTTTTTGGACAGACTCAATTGCTTCGAGTGAGAGGCTTTCAAGCGCTCGAGCTCCATTGACTTCTGCGCTTCTAATCGATTCCTTTCCTGCATAATTGCATTTTGTGCCCTCTGCAAGTTTGCAAGCAAATTATCCGCCTCTCTTTCTGAATCTGCCAATTTTGCCCTAAGTTCGCTTTCAACATTGATATCTCTCATTATCGTACTGGGTTCTCGCATCCCTAATTCGAGCTTTTCCGCCTGCCCTCTCAGCCACTGAAGCTGCAGTTGCTCCACTTCCATCGTTGGCCTCGGAATAAAGGAACAATTCTGCTGGTTAACAAATCGCCAGCAATTCGCAGTTAGCGCTAATCGCCCTATGATTCGGATATATCATCAGTTGGTCCACATCTTGCATCGCAATTTCCACCTCCCCTGCTAATGTTCGGTGATACGCAGTCAGCACTTCCCCATATTCCTGGCGAAACCTGCCAATTCTGACTCCCATATCCTCACATATTTCCCCACTTTCGCCACTCTTTCTGTAAGTTCGAACTTGACCTTTTCACACTGCGCACTGTGCTTCACAAAGTCATCAAACAGCTCTTTCGTAGTGATAACGCTGAGATGAGTGATAGGCTTGGGCCGGTGTGGGTAGCCGGAGGTAGGCTTGGCTGTGTGAGTGCTCACACAGGCAGGACAGAGGAATTGCTGTAGCGGCCAGCGGCAGAAACAGACCGATTCGGCTGGATTTGTTGTGCAGACTAGGCAAGTATTCATTTTTTCTATAAATTTTGGCCTCAATGTTCTTGATATTTCAAAAGTGGGAAAGATGGATTTCGGAGAACAAAACTGTAAATTCCCCCTTTTCTTTACATTAGTGGGCTAAACAGCTAGTTACAGATAGGGACTTTCAGTCCTTCGCTCCCGTCTGCTGGTCACTCCGCTATCAAAGGAAGAAGCGGCTCTATGGCCTCCCTGTAGAGCTGTTTTAGACGAGCGAAAAGCCGCTTTCACAGGCGCAATTCCCCTTTCCTCCCTGTACTCCTCACTATTAGGCAGGGTGGATTGTCTATTGGAATGGTAGGAAACCGCTTTAACAGCCGACGAATAGCGAATATGCGACTTCCCCCTGGGCATTTCAGTCCGCACCCTCAAAAAGTCCTTCAAATCACTGATATTCCGCTCAGCCCGAACCAATCCAATCAGTCCTTTCACAGTTTCTAAGTCCAATTGGCCGCCCGGACGTCCTATTTTGGCATTTAAGGTCTCTCGGCCTATATTTGCTATATGAATTAGAGCGAATTGGAACTCTTCTAGGTCCATAATTGCGGATTTCCCCTGAATTGAGGCCTTTTTGTGGGTAATTGACTTGAAAATGAGGGTATTTTGGTCTTGGGAAAGCAGGGTTGGGACTATATCGAGGGTGAGACAGAGGCGGATGTAGGCAGAAAGGGGCATTTCAGAAGGGGAGAAGTCCAAAGGACGGTCAGATCGCTTGCAAAAGAAGGCGAAAAGGAAGGAAATTTGCTGGAAATAGCCCGAAAATAGCGATTTTACAGGCTGAGATTCAGCAAAATTCTTCAATTCTTCCGCTTTTTCTTGCTTTTTCCCCACTAAATCTCTATTTATCTCCAATTGTTTCGCGATTTTCCTACGTTGGACTGCTCTAGTTTCCATTTCATGTGTAGAAACAGTGGTTTCTGCCTGCCTCAAGGCCTTCCAATGTTCCTGTTTTGCCCTAATCAGTGTCTCGAGACGACTTTGCAGCTTCCTATAGTCTTCCTTCCTCCCCAAATTCCCCACAACCCTGTCAGTTTGAGCACTTTCCGCCCTTTTCGCCTTATTTTCCAGCCAAGATTGAAGAGCGGAGCCTCGGATTTCCCTTTCTTGCTCGTATTTTCGCTGTTTTTTCTTGATTTCTTCGAGTTCGAGGTTGGCTTTGGCCTGTTTTTCTGCGATTTCGGCTCTTTTCTTGTCTTCCACTGCTTTGATTCGAAGGAAAAGGCGAGTTTGAGACTCTGGAATACGGTTAGAGAGGGGCAAAGACTTAGGAGGGGCAGGGTGAGGCTGAGATATAGACCTTTTGGAGCGATTTTCCCCTTTAACTCCTAAACTCACAGCTCGCAGCACCTTTTCCAGGACTTTCGCACATTCCCAGGCCGTTTCCCTGTCACTTCCCCCCATTTCCCACACTCTCCACCTCAGTTCCTCCCCCAACCCCGCCCCTTCCCCTTTCGTCCCTGCGCCTTTCGCATATATACGAGTGGTTACGACAGTCCTGGCCTCCAAGTAGTGCACTCCAACTGCTTTAAAGAGTACATCTTCCAGTAGTTCTATAGCAAAAGCCCAGTTTTGGCCTATATTTAGCTCCTGAGGGACTGCATACACTATGGAAATGTCCTCAACTGAGGCCTTTTTGAAGCCTGGGAGGAGTGGGGTGCAGGGGTCTGAGGCAAGGAGGGCGTTTAGACGGTTGAAAACTGCTAAATCGCAAATGCCGGGATTGGGTGAAAAGTAGGGAGTTAGGGTCTGGTCGAGGAGATGAAGCTGAATATATTCCATAAAGGCTTTAAACTGCACCACCAGTCCCCACCTCCCCACTTCCAGCCTATCCGCCACAGCCCAAGCCATTTGCTCCATTAGCCCTCTGAACTCCCCCACTGCCACTGCCCCAATTTCCTCTTTCCCCCCTATTTGCCCACAAAAAGCCTTCAAAAGCTGCCGAAACTCCTCAAGTGAGAGGAGATTGGGTAGGAGGGAAAGGTGGCTTAGCGCTTTTATTAGCTCGGAAATTGTCAATTTTGCCTTGCGAGCGGCTAAATAGTCGAAATCGGAGACTTCTGAGGTCTTTGGAGCGAAGCCGCTGCCTGAAAAACGGCTGAAAAGGGCATTAAAAAAGCGTTTGTAGCGTTTTTGAAGGATAAAAAGAGGCTTTAAGTCAGTGATTTCCTCGTTTGGTATAACTAAAGGGATTTTTGCATCTTCTACACACTGAACACTCTCAAAATCGAACAAAGACACCTCTTCCTCGACTCCTCTTTCGATTCCCAGGCCGATTTTCCGCATTTCCAGTACTTTTCTAGCCTTTTTCGCTCGTTTTTCAGTCAAAAAAGCCTCTTGTTCACTCCAAAGCTGCAAATTTGCGATTCTTTCCAAGCGAGAACGCTGAATTCGCGCTATATCGCTCTGTATGCGCCTGTGCGGAAAGGGGGAGAGGGCGCTTTCGCGAGTTTGGCTGGGGGCGGTCTCTACATCAGCCACAGGGACTATCATTTCGCTCTGATTTGCACTTAAAAGTGCAGTTATTTGGGAGATATCAGTACTGGTTGGGCTGTTTCGGGCCTGGGAAAGGGAGGTGAGATAGGGTAAAAAGCGCTGAGAAAATCCCTGCAAATCCTCCCCAAGCAGCCACCTAACTAGGCGGAAACTGCATGGCCGGCTGTTGCCCCTCTCCACCAGCACCTTCCCAAACCTCCATACATACTCCCCCATAGCTTCCTCACGTCCATACCGCTGTACTAGTGCTTGAAAGGGCCTTTCTGCGGCTTTGGTGTATATTGCATCGCAGAGGTAGATGCGACCACAGATGTCAATGAGTTGAATGGCTTGGTCGAGGTGGAGCCGGGAGTGGACTGCTAGCTCGGTGATAAGGGTGAAATCGGAGAGGGAAAGGCACTGGGAGCGCTGGTACTAGCTGCAAAATACCTTCGGCAAAAGCAAAGAAAGCAGCGGAGAAAGCGGAAAACCCTGCACTTTCCTCAGTACCAAAGCAAGATTACACATATAGAAATCCCCCATCATTGAGCCTACCTCCTCCTCCACTACTTTCACCAGAACCAGCTTCAACACCTCTATCCCTTTCCCCTGCATTCCCAGCATTTCCAGCACTTCCATAGCCATTCCGGCACAAATCACCCTTAGAGTCTCTACTCTGTCGTTCATCCCTTGTCCAAATAGGGCCAAAATCCGCCCACATACCTCCGATTTCCCTATGTATGAGTATATAATCCAGAGACGGGAAAGGAGGAAATAGGCGGAAAGCCGGGTCGAATTAGAGGGGAATTGAGCGGATTTGAGGGAGAGATCCAGCCAGTGGTCTAATAGCCCGGAGCTTTGGAGGTCGGTGGTGAGGGACTGGCTTTCGATTAGAAGGCTGGCTGTGCAGGATAGGAACTGGATCAGAGTGCAGGACGTGGGGAGATTGATGGGAATCAGGACGTTGAAAAGCTGGGGGAAGTGGGGAAAAGGCCAAATGCATATGAGAAGGTCGAGGATGGAATCCAGCAGCATAGGGTCGTAATAGCAGCGATAGACCAGGTCTTTCAGGATTTCCCTTTCCGCCCATTGCCGGATTTCCCCGCTGCCCTTTTCCCCGATTTCCCCACTGAGTTTCCCCAAAGTCCTACAAGTCCAATACCTCACTTCCCCGTCCTCACTGTCCAGTCCCCCACTCAGCGCCCTCATCACATCAGTAATTCCCGTCCCCTGCTTCTCCAACAGCCCTGCCAACTCCCTGCCTCTGCTGTACATCTCCCGGTACCAAGTTTGAACAGGCAGGAAACTGCCTTGGAGGCCTTTACAGAGTATTTTGGAAAAGTGCTGGGTGGGCTGGGATAGAAGGCTGGTAGAGTGGTGTAGGGAGAGGGAAAAGGCGTGGGAAAGACTGAGGGAAAGGAAGGAAATGGGGGTGGAGGGGTCCATTTAGGTATTGGAAATAGGGAAATTCGCCTTTAAAGTCAGATATTTGCAGGCAAATTGGACGTTTTTGCTATGAGAAAAGCGGGTATTTGCATAAATTGCAGCTAGAACGATTAGGAAAGTGGAAATAGCGCTTTCTTGCCTAATAGGACCTTTCGTGTCTCTACTCTGCGTCCAGTCAACTAGCAGGTTTTGGCTTATACTGCCAATAGTCGTATTCAAGCATATTCCCCAGACGCGGGTATATGTTTAATAGGAGGGCGAAGCAGAAAAGCAGTCCCGTCGTCTTAGTGACTCCCGGAGACGTCATATCGGCCCAGCACCTGCTGAAAGTGCAGCAAAACTCGCTGAATCTCTTCTTTTCCAGGTCCTATTACTCCTACAAGTTCGTGGGGCTGTACATTGCGCTGATTGCGATGGCGGGCGCTAGCGGCGTCTGGCTCTTTATCAATAGAGCGCACTTCCCTACCCAGCCCGCCTTCCCCTGCCTGCAAGCCTGCATCTCCCTCCTCTCCCTCCTGGAGTTAATCTGGCGCTTCGCCCTGACTCCTCTATGCGACTACCTAAAGGAGCCTATCCACTGGGTGGACTTCTCCGTCTTTGTGCTGTGGTACGTAGGCATAGCACTGACCTTCGCCTCCGCAGACACCAAGTACTTCACCTTAGTACTGGGCGTGCAGGTCATATTTACACTTAGGACGCTTATTCCGCTGTATTTACTGCTGCGGAGGATGCGGCAAAGGACGAGAAAGGACTCGAACACGAATATCCTCAATATATCCCACTTACCGAATGAGCGGGAGGAAGTGGAGGTTATAGTGCTCGATGACAGTCTGCACCCTACCCAGCAAGACCACAGTCAGAGACACTTGCAGCAGCCGATGTCCACTCCAGCGGCTAATTCGGCAGGCTTCTTCACTGCGGATAAGGGGGATGAAGCGGGAGCGAAGCTGGCCGCTGAGGAAGATTAGTGTTCTGGAATAGGTAAATGGAAGGATCAGGATCGCTTTGGAACGCTAATTCGTGGCATTGGGAAGAAAAGAACTACAACCGCTGGGCCAAGGAAGTCCTTAGCAGCCAAATCACTGCGATTTCCATACAGGAAGGCGACCTTGCGCTCTCCGTAGTCTCTCCACTTACTCGCATTGAGGGCGAAGCCGCCATCAACATCAGGAAAGGCAAACAGATTGTCCTCTTTACCTTCGAAATCGAAGCCCAATGGCTTCTCAAATCCTCAGACACAGAGGTTGCAAAGGGCACTTTCAAAACCCCCGAATTCGACCAAAGCGACCTCGACGACTTCGACCTGCAATTCCGCTCAGAAACCCCCAATATCCCTACCAGCCCTATCAAAACCGCCCTAGTCAGACAGCTGCGGGCCGCAATCAAGCAAATCATGCTCGACCTAGACAACGCAATGCGGAAAATCGAGGGAGATAGGGAAAAACTGGAAGCGGATAAGAAGCGCAGAGCCGAAGAACAGGCGAAAATGCAAGCCGCAATGGTCACCAAGGAAGCAGAGGAACACCACCGCATACTGACAGAAGCACTGTCCGAGGAAGAGGCGAAAAGGCAGGAATTGATGCAGAAGAGACTGGAGGGCGGGGAAACGGTGGGACAGGGGTCGAGTTGGAATGTGGGGTCGTATTTTTGGGAGGAACGGAATATTCCGTGGGCGAATGCACGTCTGAAGGAGCTGTTGACGGATGTGAAAGTGGCGATTCCGGGAGGGGAACTGACCTTTAATCAGACGGAAGTGAAGGGAGATGCGGGGCTGAGCATTAGAAAAGGGAAGAAACTGATCTGCTACATGTATGAAATCAAGCTGGACTGGAACGGCAGACTGATGGACGGCAGCGGCAACGTCACTTCCTGCAAAGGCGAAGCCCAGGTCCTCGAGCTGTCCAGCGACACTCCCGAAGACATCGACTTCCGCGCCAACATCACCGAAAGACTCCCCGGCAGCGAAAGAGTCGCTCTGGCTGTGACCACCCAGGGCAAGGCGGAAATCGCCGCCAGAATTGCGCAGTTCAATAGAGAACTGCAGGCCGCGCAAGCACAGCAAGCTAGTACATAGAGCTAGGATACAGAGGTTCAGAAGTCCTTGTCCCAGCTTTCGGGCTCGAGGTGGGAAAGAGGAGACAAGGGGTCTTCGTCTGTGTCTTGGACTGACTCTGGGGCGGAGAGGTTGCTGGTGGAGAGAGTGGCTCGGATTTCGCTGGATAAATCCGCGGTCTTTGGGAGGTAGGGCGCAGGCAACTGCTTGAGCACCAACTTCTCCCACTCGAACTCGTCCAGCCACTTATGCTTTCTCATCGCAGCGACTCCCGCGCCTCTCACAGCCTCGTTTTTGCACAAAAGCAGCTCAGTGAAGTCTCGCATTTTTGAGCCTTTTGGCACGGCGCTGGGCCAGCGGAGACTCTCTCGAAGCACTTTTTCGTATATTTTGAAAGGGTCGTCTTCATCTTCCCCAAACGGCACTCCTCCACATACAAACTCATACGCCATAATCCCCAAACTCCACAAATCCACCGACAGTCCATACCCTTTCCCTAGTATCACCTCCGGAGCCATATAATGCGGCGTGCCAATAGTAGTGAAAGTCCTGCCTTTCAGCACTTTCGCAGTGCCGAAGTCTATGAGCTTCAAATAACCCGTTGTGTCCACAACTACGTTTTCGGGCTTTAAGTCTCGGTACACGATTGAACGCTCGTGGAGGTGTTCGAGGGCGAGGAGCAGAGTGCAGATGTAGAACTTGCATTCGCATTCTTTCAGGAGACCTGAGTGGGGAGTACCTATTTTGCGAATCGCATCAAATAAGTCCATGCCATTTACCAGCTCCATCAGAAAGTACACTCTGACGGCATCCTTGAAAGTCTTCACCAGCTTCGCGATAAACACATGGTCCAGCTCCAGCATCACCTGCCGCTCCAGACGCACACTGGCGTAGAGGTCATACGCCTTAACCTTCCGTCTAGACACAGTTTTGAGAGCATATAAAGTGCCTTTTGTGCGATGGACGACGATATAAACCGCCCCAAACATGCCTTTTCCCAGCTGCTTTATAAGCACAAGCTGCGGCAGAGTCACTGAGTCGTCTTGCAGGTCCAGTCGCTGCATTAGTAGAGGAGTAATAGATTCATCTATAACCCTCAAAAAGTCCTCATTGTGCAGCACCAAACAAGCCACCTCCTCACACGCAACCACACTCGCAGTGCGCAATTCATGCTTTATCAGCGCTCTTTCCCCGAAAAAGCCCTCTCTGCCTATCATTCTGAGCACAATTCCGTCCTTTACCACCTGCACTTGGCCTGATTCTATGATGAAAAGCGCATTTCCGGCCTCGCCCTGACGTACAATCACTTCTTTGTCGTTGTATTTTACGAGTCGCAGGACCTAAATAGGGAAATACTGTGGTTAATTCGCGGAGCTTCTCGTTTGGGAGGGAGTGGAAGACGGAAACGTGCTTTAAGAGGGAAATTACTTGATTGCTGCGAATTATTTGGTCTAAAGAGCCGTTTAGGGTCGTTTGGAGCTGGGTTTTGGATATAAAGGCTAAATCGGAGGCGGTTATTGCGGTTAATGGGCTGCTTTCGGACTCAAAATCAGCCTCTAACGTGCATATTGCCTGATATTGAATAGGTCCAAACGCCAATTCCCCTGTCAAAACCACCAAAAGATAGTAACTTCCCCTCTCAAACTGCTCAAAAACCGGCCTCCCCGCCTCAACCGTCCTCACTTTCATCCCATCAATTACCATTTCCTTCTGCTCTGTTGTCAGTTTGTTGAGACTTTCGCTCATGTCGAAGGCGATTCGAAGGGAGTTTCTGCTGAGAACCTGCTGTAAGGACCTGCCCAGCACTTCCACGAGCTGGTCTCGGCCGATGGAGAGGACGCGGACTGTGTCGTCGGCAGTGATTGTGGCAGTGCGGGTGGTGTTGTATAGGAGGGCCTGTTCCCCGAAGTACTCCCCTTTCCTCATCTTCCTTTTCTCCACTCCATTCAAACTACAACTTACAGTGCCTTCCTTGATCAGGTAAAACACGTCCCCTGGCTCGCCTTCCGTCACAATCTGCCTCCCCGGTATAAAGCGCTGAGATGACAAAGCCGACAGCAACTTTTCCTTCTCATTCTCCGTCAGATTCGCAAAAAGTCCCACCGAATCCAAAAAAGCCCGATTTTCCTTGTAGTTTCTAATGTTTACCTGCTGCACTGCTTCTCGAAAAGTGTGTGCATCCAGTCCCCACAGGTCGCATTTCTCTAAGGTGCGAACTGTGGCACTCCTGGGGACGTGGTGCAGGAGCGCTACTTCCCCGAAGCTGTCTCCGATCTTTAGCTTGTTGACAACTTGGGAACTTACCAGGACTTCGACTTCTCCGTTGCCGATGACGAAGAAAGTCGTGCCTGCGGAGCCTTGCTCGAAGACGGTTTCGCAGGGCTGGAGGAGGTAGTGCTTCATGCGACTGATGAGGACGTCTCTGGCGTCCTCCGTAAGATCCGTCAACACTGAGTGCCTGTGAATCGCCATAGATATGATCTGCGCTTCCCAATGCGACTGCGGCTTATTAGACACCACGGCAGTCGGCGCATCCACCACTTCCCTCGTCTCATCCCTCGAAGGCATCAAAGCGCCCTTCGCCTTCTTTCTGCCCACCTCAAGTCCAAACCCCACCTTTTCGACAGGGTCTTTGGTGCCTGGGTGGAAAGTACTGCGGAAAACTGCTGGAGGAGGACTGGACTTGCGACCTCGGTTGCCGCAGCGCCCGCAACTTGAGCCCATTAGGGTACTATGGAACTAGCTGGACTATGGGTTTTCCTTCTTGCAAGGGGGTTTGAAGAGCTGGGATCTGTTATGGGTGCTGGTACATATAGTGCAGATTTCGCAGGTTTTTGGGAATTTCAGGTATTACAGGGTTCAAAAGCGATTCTGATATATTGGAAATTGCGCTGGATTTTGCATGTGAATCTTCATACTGGGCCTACACATATACACATATCCCCGCTTTTCCTATGCCAGTCATATATACATTCCAGGCTTTCCCTTCCTTCCCCTTCATATATACATCTTTTCAGCCGCATATAAAACTAACCCCGGCTTCCGGTACCTCCCCTCCTCTAGACCTAATAGTCATATTCCAGCCATCTATGCAGGCCCGTGTCTCTTTCTTCCTGACCCCTTTGCTGCGTTCCTTCGCTGGGACTAAGCTGATGATGCGCAATTTGCCGTGGACAGCCAGCAAGGACGAAATCACATCTGCGATCCAGGCTGTGACTCCCTTCGAGAAATTGGAATTGCCTATCAATTTGGATGGAAGAAATCGCGGGTTTGGATTTTTGGTCTTTGCCACCGAAGCTGACAAGGACAAGGCGACTATTGCACTGGAAACGCTGGAAATCAGCGGTAGAAAGGTCAGCGTGCAGGAGTACATTGAGAACGCCAGAGGTGAGCGTCCGCCCAGAACCGGCGGCTTCCAGCGCAGATCCAGCTTCTCAAACGACGGTCAAGCCGGCAGCGACTACTCCCCTCGTAGCTAAGTTCTCCCTCAACTAGACAATAACCTTACTCGAAGAGGCCTAGGAAGTCCGGTCCGAGGGAGGACTTGAAGGGGAACTTGTCCTTGGCGGCTGGAGCTGTTTGGTTGCGGGGCACGTAGAGGGCTGCGCTTTGGATGCGCCGCTTTGGGAGGAGGTCCACTTCTTTGCGGTCCATGCTGCGAGTTACGATGATGGGGATTTCGGCCCTGCGGATTGCGCCTGAGGCTGGTCTCGAGGCAGCTGTGGCTTTCCTCTGCTCAGGCGCCTGCGGCCCAGGGAACATTTCCGCCGCAGTCACCGCCCTACTCTTCTTCCCCTTGGTTTCCTCCTCCCAGGCCTTCACAGCGAACCTGGGCTTTTCCTCCCCCTCCCACCTCTGTCTTTTCCCCTCCATCGGAGTCATGGTAGTGCCTTTATTCCCTCCTCTGGCTTTCTCATTTGTGGTGGCCTGACCGCGCAGACTGTAGGACCAGGTCTTGTCGAATGGGTCGTCAGTAGGGTTGGATTCTGGGGGAGTGATGGGACGGGGAGGCAGGTCGAGGCCGATGCTGGAGTGCAGGTTGGTTTGGCGGGATGGAGGGCGGACTCCGTTGGTTGCAGGGTCTTCCCCACGGCAGGGAGGTCTGGTCATGTCATCCATCTTGACCCTGCTGCCCAGCGGCCGCTTGATATCCGCCAACTCAGGGTACAGCTGCTTCCGGTCCTGCTCCGGCCGCTTCAGACCCAGGTCACTGAAGGGCAGCGCCTTTATTGCGGCTGTTTTGTGCTGTGAACTCTCTGTGGCTTTCATGTACGAGCCTCCGGGGCGACTTTGGGGCTTGGAGGAGTAGCCGGCGGGACGGATACTTACGTGATTGACCTCGGGATTCGCCGTTCCCATGCTCTGCACCGAGTACTTGTAGGAGCTGCTCGGGCCTCTAATCTGCAGAAATGCGTCTTCACTTTCCGGGGGTGCAGGCGCTGTACCGCCCCGGGCGAGCGGATGGCTGCCTAGCCTTACTTCTTGGAAAACGGCCAAGCCTTGTCTTCGGTCCCCTTGCGAGAGGCTTCTCGGAGCATTATTTTATACCATCTCCAGACCTGCCACAGGTAGAGGCGACATTGCATTGAGATTAGGCCTATGACACCTATACGCTTGGATAATGGTAAAGCCAGGACATCAGCCCCAGGATACCCCACCAGCAGTTCCTGCTGGCCGTAGACTCAGATTCCGTGCTGTACATCCCAGCCTCGCCCTCAACCTCAGCCAAATCTGCTCTTTACTACTATGCGAGCTCTACGATCAGATAGAAACTTCCTTGATTTCGTCTTTGCCAGGCCGCGCCTGCTCTATATTCAACAACTGATTGTGATGAGATTGTTTCCGAACAGAGCGGATAGGCAGCGACAAGCGCTTGTAATTCAAGCAATTACATGCCAGTGGAGAATGCTGACCAGAGCGCAAAGTCTCCGTCAGGTGAGAAAAAGACAGGGTGATATTGTAGTATGTGCATGATAAAAGCCTAATAATTAATGGCGGACCAAGCCAAAAAAGCCTGCAGCGGCCCTCACAGACTTCCCTACTCGCTCTTCTTCCGATTTAAATGACCTGATTGCTGGAGCCCCTCAGGACCTTGCATTTGCAGACTCTCTCTTGGAAGAGTCCTCTGACTGACGAGCAGCTACTTGAGGAATACGCACTTGAGGTGAAAGACGGGCAACTCACTGCAGAGAGCGAAGTTGGACTTGTGGGTATCGAGCGGGAACTCGCAAGCATGTCCACAAGTTCTATCTTGCAGTGCTCCAAGAGCATGAGGCCCTGCTCAAGCGGGTAGACCCGGCGCTACTCCTTCATCCTCAGGCTATGAAGTTGCACCTAAGGACCAAGCGACTGCCGAAGATTAGCAACCGTCGGGAAGGAAGGGAGGGATACAGCCACGAAATGGAGAAGTAGACTAACAATGTTGAAACTCAACTAGGTCCTAGAGGCAAGAAATGGGTGTGGAAGGGGAAATTTTCCCTTCTTAGGATTGCCTGTATTTAGCTGATTTGAAGGGAAATAGTCTACCTGGCTTAGGTTTGGACTAAACCCATTCAGATAGTGCAAATTAAGGCCTTGAGTAGGTTGGTTTAGATATGTTTATGTATAATGCTACACTTCCATATATACATTTCAGTATAGAAAATATCCTGCAGTACTTAGCACTTAAAGTCGAAATTTACAAAATGCATGCACACAAAGGAAACAACACTAAGCAAAAAAGAAACTATAAGAGTACAAATAGCAGATATCTCTATACTTTCCTTCACATCCTAGGAAAAACTCCCTAAAGTGCATCTCGCCGGTTTAGCAACTTGACGATTAGCCCAATTATAAAATGCCAAAGGGAACAGCGTATTCAGAGCTTTCAGGCGGCCTGCAGGCTCGAGTGGCCTTAGTCTTCCTCAAGCAAGTCCACCCTTTATACTGTCGCATCAGTGTGAATATACTGCGGGAAACTGCCCTTTACCTCGATCTATTTGCCCTGCTTCCCTGCCTTTCCGGCTCTACACTTTCTCTAATCTGTATGGAAACAGGCCGGGAAAGGAAGGTTAATCTTTCCCAGTCCTTTTCCCAGTTCTCTCAATGCTGCATACATTCCGCCGTCGAAATCATCTTTTTCCCGAATCTCCACAAAGAAGTATGGGAATACAGTCTCCTCTCCAATGCATTAAGCCCACTACCATCTATTAGTGCTTGTAGAGACTGGCCTGCGATCGTCTCATACAGAGCCAAAGTGTATGTGTTCGGAGGGTATCGGCTGACTACTAATGAAAGACTGGAAGTAGAGAGATGGGAACTGATTGGGAACTCGAGTTTTAACCACTTCCAAACAAATCCCTGTCCTGTGGGGGATGAGATTTACCTATGTGACCAGAGGACTAGCGATAGAGGCACTGAGGCCTATTCCATTGCTAGTGACTCGTTTAGGCAAATCAATAGTCCCTCTCGCTTTGAACTGTCTGGTTCCGTCTCCCTGGCTGTCGACGACACTCTAGTGTGGCTGACCTGCCTGGGCGAGGTTATCACCCAGCAGAACGAAGACGCTGGGCGCATACTTCCAGTCCATGATACGCCCTTTCTCCCGACTCTACTTTGCCCAATTAAGTACCGAAATGGCTTCTATTGGCGGCAGCTGGACGGCCAAGTCCGATGCTGGAAGTCTCCAGCAGCCTTTCCCTAGTCTAGATTGGAGTTCGTAGAAAACGGACTTGTAGCTTTCCATTTAGAGCCTCTAGGTGTAGAGCGCTTGGCAGAGGGAGGAAACCTGGTGATGTGATGGCTTAGTCTAGGAGATTCGGCGGAACTAGGAGTGAGAGAAGTAAGAAGCGCCAAGGTAGTAGGAGGCTGCTGCGGGAAGACTGAGAGGGGGCGTTTTAGACGGAAAATATGAGCGAAAGTCTGTGTGCACTGTGCTGTCAGACACCACCCACCTTCATTTGCTTCTGCGCGGAAATCTTGTTATGCAGCAAGTGCTTGTCTGCCCATCTTCTCGCCTCGCCCACAGCCACGCACAAGCCAGTCCCTGTTACCTCTTACGAACAGTTCGCCTTGTCTTCGCCTATATCCCAGCGGGCTCTGCACTACCGAGAAGTCCTCACAAAAGAACTCGCCCGGCTGCACGACTTCCTCCCATATGCACTTCAACAAATCCAAGGCGTGCGACATAGCTGGGAGGAGCAAATTGCCAAGGTCACGGACGACTATGCTCGGGTGATCAGTGACGAAGTGTACAAGTTGACAGCTCAAGTAGAACTCTGCTTGCAGCAACTGGACGACCCTAAGGCCAGCGAGGAAAGTCCGATGCTCCGCAGACTGCTCGCCCTCGGCACTGACGAGGAACTCCTCAGTCTCAACTTGTCTGTGAGGCAGGTCAACGTCGTTGGACTCTTCAAGCAAGTCCTCAGCTTTCGAGTCACTTGTGAAGGACAAAGAAGTGACCAGCGGCTTTTGTACAAGTTCTTTGGAGGCACGAATGTGGTCAGTGCTTTCGACCCCCAGAACGAAAGCAACGCCTTTCTGCTGCCTACTAGCTTCAAGTTCCTTCACAACTCCTGCTGGGCAATTACTGACACGGGCAGTGTACTGATCACAGGCGGCAGCCAAACTGGCAAAAGTCGTAATGACGTGGTGCTATTCCAGCCTGTCCAGTCCTCCCTGAATAACGTAGACCCAATGCAGGTCGCTCGTCGCAGCCACACCTCAGTCTGCGTGGGTCTGCAGTGCTATGTGTTCGGAGGCATCCTCGAGGAAGAATCCTTGAGTCTCTGCGAAGTCTACAGCCTGAGAGAGAGACGCTGGTCTGCCTTGCAACACATGACGGAAAGGAGGGCGTACCTCGGTTGCTGCCAGTATGGGCAGAACATATATATATGCGGAGGTGGGGAGACGGCCTCGATGGAGGTGTACAGTCCAGGCCTGGCGACCTTCCAATTGATCCCCCTGGAAACCGAAGTATGGGACAACGTAAGCATGCTCGCCGTGGAAGACGCAGTCGTGATCTTCCACGGTAACTTCCAAGGAGAAGTGAGTCGATTCGACCCGAACTCCGGCAGTCTGAGGAAAGAGGGACAGATGTGCTACGGTAACTCCTGGAGCAGCTGCGCTCCTTTGCGGCTCAGAGACACTGTCTACATGCTACGTGCAGACAGCATATTCAAGTACGACCTCAGGTCTGCCGCCAGCGCCTACATCCTCCGCATGTCCAAGTCTCTAAAGAAGGGTGAGGAAGACTAGCCTAAAGGTCCCTTAGATTCCTGTAGGACAGGTAGCCCAGCAGACTCGCGACGCTCAGGAACAGCATCACACTGCCACCTGAGCTAGAGGAGTGCTGGGGGGCTGGAAGCTGTTCCTGCTGATCGGCAGCTGGCGGCTTCGGAGCTGCTTCCTGTACCAGACGACGGCCCAAAGTACTGTAGAGGAACATTGGCTTGCGCTGTTCAGTTTCCGTCATTTCCACTATTGCCCAGAGAGACGCATCCCATTAAGTCGCAATGCTGTCTTTCGGTATATACCAGAGCAAGGCAGTTCTCATATATACGCATTCGCCTAGCCAGAACCTATGTAGAGCCAAAAGTCCGTGGGCAATACAAGCGCCATACACTTGCAATGTTCCTAATCATCGGCAAGAACGACGTCCCTCTCTACGAAGCCAACCTATTCACCGTCAAAAAAGAGCCCGGCCACCTCACTCAGTTCCTCATCCACTCCGCCCTAGACGTAGTGGACGAAGAAGCAGCTGCCAGTCCTCAGATGTACCTCAGGGCTGTGGACCGCTTCAATGAGTTGTATGTGTCGGCCTATGTCACGGCGGGGAATTTGAGGCTGGTGATGGCGCATGAGGCGAGGAATGAGGAGGGGATTAGGAATTTCTTTACGGAGGTGCATGAGTTGCTGGTGAAGGCGGTGCTCAACCCGTTTTTCAGTCTGAATGGCGGATTTTCGCAGCAATTCGATGCGCGAGTCCGTTCCATCGCTAAGCGCTACTTACTATAGGCAGATATGGGGGGACAAATCACTCTAGAAGGTAGAAAGAGACCCACAGGTGGCTCTGCCCAGCTGCTCAGTCCGAGGTCTAAAGCGCAGGTCAGTCGCATCCGCATCTCTGACACTCCGAAAGGACAGAGCACGCCTATCGCTATTGCCACTTTGCCCAGCCCAACGGCGGTCCAGAGCATCAATATACGTCACCACACCCTTCGCAAGTACCGCATCCGCCCCAATCTCACTCCCCGAGCCGCCCCCCTTTCCCCCATTGAGCAACTCCCCAGCTCCCCTGCCGCCCTCACCGAGGAAGACCTACTAAGCGAACTCCCGACCACGCAAGCCGAGCGAAGGACCTACAAACTACAAAGAAAGGTGAAGTTCTACGAGGAAGTGGAGAACAGTAGAGACGGAGAGCCACAGTTAACTCTCCGGAGAGATCTACCGAATTCAGCCAGACGAGAAAGCTTAGCTGCGGCGGTGGAACTGACTAGAGCGCCTACAGGTATGCAGCGCACTTCTATTCTGTCGTTGGAGCCCTTGCGGATACCGGTGCAGAAGGAAAAGCCTCGGCCGCTGCAGTTGATGTCGGTCCCTGAAACGCCTGTGCGTCAGTCCTGGGGAAGCCTGCTGGAGCGGGGAAACAGGTAAATAGGCCTTTGAGTAGTGCATATTTCATACCTATTCCAGCGATATCTTCGCAGTATGCCCGAGACTTAGGGCAAAACACGCAAATAACAGTGGAAACTCCGGATTTTGGAACTAATGGCCAGGGCGCCTTTCCTTTTCCAGTCCGCCCACACTTCCGTCCACCTCTGTCCGCGTCCAATCCTCCCAGGCCGTACTCTCTCCTCAGACCTGCAACTGCGACCTCTGCGCTCTGTCTGCAGCCTGTCCTCCCTGACTCCCATAGAATTCCAAGACTTGTGGAGCACTGCACAAAGAGTGGTGCAAAGGCTTGCTGCAGTCCCGGGTGTATCCGCCTTCACTATAGAGACGAAGGATGCACTTCCCAGTGTAGACTGGCTGACTGTGAACATCATACCTAGAAGACATGGGGACTTGCCTGAAAACGACCAAATCTATAGGCTGCTGGAAAGCGAGGAAAGGGTGGAGAGAGCGGATTTGGCGGGTTTGGAAAGGGAGGCGGAGGACATGCGGAGACTTTTAGGCTAGGAAACGGAGTGCAGTATTAGGGAAGAGAATATGGACATGTCCAGACGCTTCACTAGATGCACGTTTGAAGGACGACGATGGGAGAAAATTGTCATACCTCTGACTCCTTGCAGTTCCACTCCCATCCACCCTTCCCTCCATTCCATCACTATATCCCTCCTCAGCGCCACTGCGACAGCCATCACATCACACAGTATTTTCTTATTCGGACTCGTGCACTGCCTCAGAAACCTCCCCAGTTCCGTCCTTTCCGTGAGGTAGTCGCAAAGGACTGCCTCAGACACTGCATTGCACGGGGAAATAGTGGCTTCCCAGGTCAGGACTTCGATGTGAGGAAGCCGGGTGAAGACGATGTGGGCGGCTTCAGGGTCCCAATGGATGTTGAATTCAGCTGAAATCGAGATATTTCCGTTGCCGGTTTCAGCGCCGGCCATAACAACCACTCTTTGCAGCTTCTCCGCCAAGGACTGGTCAAGCAGCAGCGCCAGTGCAAGGTTGGTGAGTGGGCCCAGGGTCACAATCCCTATACCTCCCTGTGCTTCCCCTGCCAGTCTGATAATAGCTTCTGCTGCAGTTTCCTTGCTAACCAGGTCTGGTAAGGGATGAGGGGCTGTTTTGGACCAATACCCGCCGAGGCCGTCCTCTCCGTGACATTGCCTTGCATCTGTGAAGGGCTGCACCAGTGGGCGCGAGGCGCCGGGGTACACTGGCAGGTCAGTTCTGTGGGTGCGCAGTAGGACTTCTAGCACGTTTGATTGGACCTGGGGCAGGGGGACGTTGCCTGCTACTAGCGATATACCGAGTAAGGGCATAGGAGAGCGCAGTGCGAGGACTAAAGCCTGCACATCGTCGATTCCGCCATCCGTGTCAATAAGCCACTGAACCATACTAAGCGACTACTAGGCAGTATATAGAAAGAGACTACCTAGAGAGTTGATAGGCTTCTCTGTACAGCTCCCAAGGCTCAACGTAATAAATGGCCGAAGACGACCCTGCTGAAAACATTGAGTCCTACCGATCAAGTTTCTACTCCATGGACCAAGTCCCTTTCATGCCTGGACCCTACATCCGTCCAGCGCCCCACTACCCTAACACCTCCGTCAAAGAGGACGAGGAGGGCAGACTGGTAGAATTAGACTGGGACTTGCTGCAGCCTGCCTTCATGGTCGCCTTCCAAACGAAACACTTCCAAACGGAACATGAGAAGTACCTTTGCCTCGGCATTGCGATGAAGTCGGACTTTCCGGGCTACCTCGTCCTTATGTCGCTGGAGTTCTACAGCCTTGACAAGGCGGAAAAGTCTACATCCATCGGACGATCGCTGGTCCTTTACCCCTTTGAGTTCATTGCGATGAAGGGCGTTGTGCCTAACGTGCAGGTTTTGGAGCATGGAGAGGACAGAGTGCTGCATTTAGTGAATGAGACGTATCAGTTCGAATACTCACTCACGAAACTTAAGGACGGAGAGTGGAGCATCGAGCCCTTACCTAAGCCACCAACGTGCGAGAAGCTCGTACGGGTGTTAGACCGAATTTGGACCTGGCTGAGTGGCCGTCCTAGCCAGTAACACCTTCATCCCTTCCCTCAACTCCCTCATCTGCTCCTGCATTTCCTGCCGCAGGGAATACAGCGTCACCTGTTCTTCCCGGGGGTTGCAGGACGGCTTCTTCTTCGAATACACCTGCAAGTAGCTCTTGCTCCCTTGAGTATTGTTTAGACATTTCACCATGCTTTCCATCTGATACACTCGTTCGAACTGCGCCTTCACGTCCTCCGCCTGCACTGCAGTTGTAAAGTCTTCATATGCAGTCCCTAGCAGAGACACTATTAGGTTCAGTAGCCAGACCATGTTCACTAAGCAGGCCGCGAAAAACACAAACCACCGCAAAGTCGACACCCCTGAGTTGTCGAAATTCCCCATACTCATTTCGAACCCAGTAGTCCAGGACTCGTAGAAACTCATTTCTGCGGTGTCGTCGGTCACTGCACACAGGACTCCGAAGGTCACGTTGGAGTAGACGAATATGAGCACGAAGTAGACAGTGTGCACGCAGACTTTGAGGATCATGCGGACGAGGAAGCGAGTCTGGCTGAAGGCTTCGAAGGTAGTAAGGCCGATAAAGGCATTAAGGAAAATTGTGGGGAATGTAAGCGCCAGGCTGGGGGCAGCGAAGGTCCAAATATAGGTTAGAACGAAGCGCACCCAGTCTGCCCAGTTCCAAGGACTGCTCACATAGTCCATCCAGTCGCCTGTGGCCGCTTGCCAAATTTCAATTACTATCAAAACCGTGTTGAGGACCAGAAGGCTGATTTGCACGTTTCGCTCCTCGCCGTAGCCGTACACCCGCTCCACCACCAGCACTAGCAGGGCCCAATAGAGGACTGTCCATAGCTTCATTGCGACGCTGATTTCCCGCCATTTGGCGTTCGCCAGGTGCGTGATCACTTCCTGGCCTAAAATGTCCTTGGAGGAATCCACGTCTTTCAGTACATCCAGCAGTTCATTCTTGCGCAGTTCCATAGAAAGAGGAATCGGACAAACACGCAGCACCGGCACAATCCCTGCAGATCCAGTAAAGTACTGTTTCAGTCTCCAACTGGGCTTATGCGGCTTCAAATCCGGCCACAGGTCCGACAACGGCAGTATATCCCCCACTCCAATTGGAGACTTCACTATGAACTCTTTAGGCAAAGGCACCAAAATCGTCTGCAGAAACGAAGCCAAAAAGGCAGATTCGCACTTCAATAACAAGGGGAAATCCGTATCCATAAAATGCAGAGCAATCAAGAAATCCATAGGGTTGGAGTCGCTGAGCGCTATTAACCCGTCCAATAGCTGGTCACAACACTCATCTCTGGTACTGCTCTTCTCCTCTGCATTCAGACATATAGTGATTGGAGTGCCGAAGTAGCCTTTTTGGAACTTTGCACCTAAGGCCATGGCTTCTGATATGAGTTCAGGCTCGCCCTGGAGCACAAATAGGTGCAGTATGTTGACTTGGCAGGGGGAGATGACTAGGCGGGTGAGTAGGTCGGAGAGGGGGATGGGGGCCTCTTTGTTGAGGAGCTGGGAGAGGCGGCGGACGGCGGTGCAGTAGGCAGGGAGGTACTCTGCTCCGAGGAAGACGAGTTCCTTCCCAACAGGCCCAATGTCCTCACTCGGAATCCGCCACAACCCTTCAATCACCTCTAAACTCTGCGGATACCGGTCCAACCTGTCAGACTGCGGCAGCGACGGTATCAATGCCAGTCCCAAGTCCAGACTCTGCACAGGAATGCCCAGGGCCAGGTTCCAGTAAGAAAGGGAGAGATAGGACTGGCCTGGGACTTCGCTGTAGGTAAAGAAGGTCTCGGAGAGGGGGGAAAGGCCTAGTCGGATGTGAGGGCGGAAAGTCATGAGTGGGTCTAAAGTGGGGAGTTGGAGGATGTCGCATTGCCGGTCTGCCGTCGCTGCGCAGTACTGACCCTTGCCAAAGGCCTTTAAATCAGTATAGACACAGAGAGAAGAGGCGGTTTCTGCGAGGTTTTCCCCGGTCCAGGAGTAATACACTGTTTTATCCTTGTAACCCGCGATGAAATCCATCGAACTCGGATCAGAGTCTGTCAAGCACTCGAAGTTCCTCTCCACTGACAGCTGCACGAACCTAGGACTCGCATCCAGCTTAGTCGCCTTCGCGTCCGGTCTAAAGACGAATAGCCACTTTTCCGGCTTCCAAAAGAGCCGACTGTCTCCCAGTCCGCTGACTTCCACAGTGCAATTGACTGATTCCTTAGTGATGTAGTTCATACCGAGGACTAGCACAGAAGTGCGGTAGAGGAGAACTGCAGTTTCGTCGAAGCTGCTGAAGAGGGTGATTGGCACTTCGTCAGATTGGTGGCGGATGGACTTGTCTTCGAGGCAAATGAACTGCCAGTCGGTATTGTTCTGAGTCCAGGTGCATAGGTAGTTCAACTCCGGACTGAAGCGGTAATTCCGCTGCGGGTCCAAGTCCATCACATGGTCTCCGTAGGCATTGTGCAGGGCTGAAAAGCGCCGGTGCAGGACCGAGGAAGCACTGAGTTCAGAGTCATTGTGGCTGTAGGCGTGGGTGAAGGTAGTCTCGACAGAGCCGAGGAACAGCGCTTGAGTCTGTTCGTATGAGATTAGGAACTGGTAAAGTCCGTCTTCACTAGTGCCTGTAGTTTGGTACTCGAAGCCTATCTCCACACACAGTACATTCAGTCGCAATTCAGCGTCCTTCGCCAGCTCCGCTTTCAGCCACGGCTCCATGAAGCCCAAGATAACCACAGAGTCTTCATAGCGAAATACCACCTTTCCCTCTGCCCTACTGCGTCTACATATATACTCCCACTTATCCATCTCCACTACAGTGGCTGTCCAGTCTCTTTGCAAATTCAATACAAAGCTATCCTCTAATGTGTCCTTATCCTTCATCGCAAGTAAGGAAACCTGGCTCCCTTCGATAACCACTTTGTAGGAGTTGTCAGGTATGAGCGTTTCCGTGTCTATCGCGCTGGGCATTACGCTCACGTCGTAGCTGCGGCTCAACCTGTAGAGCGGCGCACTGCAGCCATACCTCCAGACCAAAAAGTGCTCCTGCCCATCAAAGCAGCAGGCTAAAAACCAATTCCGCCCCACCCCAGCTTCAAGTATCGAGACACTGCCGAGGCTTTCGTAGCTGGTAGTGCTTTTCTGCAAGCTACCCCCGTCCTCTTGGTATTCCCAGATCAGTCCCTCGCTGAAGCCGATTAGCACCTTGTTGTCGCCTAGTGCCGGGGCTGCGGCAGTCACAGTGCCTTCCAGAGTGCCCGGTTCTTCGACTTCCAGCGAGTCCAGACTCATTTCTGCGAAGCGATTTCCTGCGAATACCAGCAAAAAGTCGTCGAAAGAGACCAAAGCGACGATTTCCTCTGCTTCGAAGACTGACACTGATTTGCCGCAGGGAGGGAGGAAGACAGAGACTTGGCCGTTGGCTTGGCCGAGGGCGTAGCCCCGCAGAAGCGCGCATTCGGCGGTGACTTCGCTGGTGAGGGAGAGGACGGAAGGGTGGAGCTTGGACTGTAGGAGGGAGGAGAGCACGGTGGAGTCGCAATAGGACCGTAAGGTCAGCAGTAAGTCCTTAGCGAACGGACTAGGACAGAAGGAAGGAATGGGTTTCAGCTCCGGGTCCATTCTACACTATTACAAGGTAGCCATTCACTCAGAAATAGCGGCGGTTTCGTCGTTTGGGAAAGGCTTGTTCGGAGGCTGAGTATAGGGATAAGCGAGATAGGGAGGGGTGGGCTACTAGGAAGCCTGATTTGGGGAAAATAAGGCGTATATTGGGGAAACGACGGGATTTGTGGACTTTGGGGTTTGTATTGCATGTATCTCCCCGAAAGCCCATTCTAAGCGTGCAAAGTTACATTAAATTCCTTGAAATGGCCTTCCAAGACTCCACTACCCCCAAAGTCCTATTGATCTGGGTCCAGCACTCCCCCTGTCCTTTCCACGCCCTCAGTCCCAACATCCTGCGTGAAGTCTGCTCATACATTGGGCAGCTGCACCCTTGCGTACTTGATGTAGGCACATGCCGGATCAAAATGTATGAGGTCAGGACTAAGACGGTGAGAGTGAAGTACACGAACTTCGACCTACTGCGAGGCGCAGTCTACAGTCTGCTTGAAGGCACTACCATCCTAGTGGCCGGAGGCGCACGCACGCACAAAGGATGTGCACGCTTCGAAGGCGACTCCTATATTATTAGCAACTGGGCAATCACGCAGTTGCCACGGATGTTGGTGAATAGAGGCAACTCAGGGATATATGCCAGACAAGGAGTTGCCTATATATTTGGTGGTTTCGAGTTTAAAGACCTGCGGACCTGCGAGAAATATTCCGCAGGGCAGTGGCTGCCGCTGCCAGACATGAAGCGGGCCAGGTACAGCTTCACCCCAGTCCTGCACGGCTCAGAGGTATACTTACCCTGCTTGAGCAAACAGCCTTTACTGGAAAGCTTCAGTTTTCACAAGGAGAAATTCAGGTCTTTGCCACATAACTTGCCTCCGAATGATAATTCCCTATCTGTGTCTTTCCTCACTGAAGACCAGTCCTTGGTGATAATTTCCCAAAGTGGGAATTTCTATGTGTACAAAGAGGGGAGTTCCAGAGTGGCTGTGGTAGGGAAGTATAACAGGAATAATTTGGATATATGCTGTTGTTCTAGCCCTGTGATTTGCAAGGGGCGGGAGGCTTATTTCCGGGGACTGTATGAAGTGTGCTGCTTTGATTTGGGTAGGAAGGAGCTGTGCAGGGTTGCGGACTTCACAGAGGTGCGGATTGGTTAGGAATTCGATAATAGCGAAAATAGTATGAAAATAGACCTGAAAATTTGATATTGTGTTAGTACGAAATGTCAATGATAAATGCAGAGAAAAGAGGATAAGTTGATAAGTAAGCTCTATACATAATGCAAGATTTTGGCTTTTCCTAACATAAGGCGTGCTCATAAATTGCCTTCAATAGGAAATGTATGCTACAAACGCTAAAAATGTCCTGTATATTAGCCAATGGCGGCTAACACCCTGAGAGATATGCATACTAAATCAATGCTAAATGTGAGAGTCACAGCTGTACAGTCTATTAGACACTGAGGAAATAATGCAGTTCGGGACAGAAGCAGTTCAGTAAGTGCATTCAAGCAGTACTAGAAAGTATGAAGTAGATCAAACAAGGCTGTGAGATACACTACCCACATTCTCCCTTTTAGTCTAGTCAAGTAGAAAGCCACCATACTGAGAATGGCTTATCAATGTGAAGATAGAGAAACTTCAGGTAGCATTAGTCGGCCCAATGGACCAGGAGATAATATGCATGCAGCG
>Ga0247837_1000201_pt1 | contig 120175 bp, 92 predicted proteins | sample LaCtaG_2_FD_187115 | JGI IMG/M metagenome (GOLD analysis project Ga0247837, IMG submission 187115) | Freshwater microbial communities from meromictic Lake La Cruz, Castile-La Mancha, Spain - LaCruzMarch2015_14.5m | ecosystem: Environmental > Aquatic > Freshwater > Lake | place: Spain... | reverse complement strand
TGTGACAGGTGGTACGGTGAATGTGAGCGTGGCAGGTGTAATTACCTTTGCGCCAGCAGCTAACTTTAACGGTACGGTCACATTCCCGTACGTGATTACGGATGGCGCATTGACATCGACTGCGAGCCAAGTGATTACTGTGAACCCACAACCCGACGCGCCAATAGACGACAATGAAATAAACACAGTTACGCAAAATGTTACCCTTACTGTACCTGTTGGGCCAAACAGCTTACTTGCCAACGCCATAGACGTTGACGGCGACCCACTTACTATTACTAGCTTCTTAGTTGCGGGTAACCCAACGCCATTTACAGTGACGGCAGGCAGTCCAGGTGTAGCTAATATTGTAGGGGTAGGTACGCTTACTATCAACGCAAATGGCAGCTACAGTTTTACCCCAGTCGCCAACTACGTTGGACCGATTCCAGTGGTGACTTATACCTTATCTGATGACTCGGGTGGTACAGACACGTCAACACTTACCCTTATTATTGGCGCTAACAATCCACCGGTAGATGGAGATGAAACCAACACTGTGACAGAAGACGTTACTCTCATAGTGCCAGTTGGCCCAGACAGTTTACTTGCCAACGCCACAGATGTTGACGGTAACCCGCTTACTATTACTAGTTTTTTAGTTACGGGCAATCCAGTGCCATTTACAGTGACTGTAGGCAGTCCTGGGGTTGCCAACATTGCAAACGTAGGTGTACTTACTATTAACGCAGACGGTAGCTACAGCTTTGCGCCAGAGGCCAACTACACTGGCGCAATTCCAGTCGTGACTTACACGGTATCTGACCGTGTAGGCGGTATTGATACATCAACACTAACACTCAATATTACGCCAGTCAACGACATACCGGTTGCGGTATTAGACACGGCCAGCACCGCTGAAGACACTGCCTTGGTCATTCCGGCGGCGACCTTACTTGCCAATGACACAGGCTTAGGTGACGGACCAGTCACCATCACCTCGGTACAAGCGCCGGTCAACGGCACGGTGACCTTGGTGGGGACTACGGTCACCTTCACGCCGACACCGAACTACTTTGGGCCAGCGAGTTTTACTTACACCATTACTGACAACAACGGCGACACCTCGACTGCCACCGTTAATGTGACGGTGACTTCGGTCAACGACATACCGGTTGCGGTATTAGACACGGCCAGCACCGCTGAAGACACTGCCTTGGTCATTCCGGCGGCGACCTTACTTGCCAATGACACAGGCTTAGGTGACGGACCAGTCACCATCACCTCGGTACAAGCGCCGGTCAACGGCACGGTGACCTTGGTGGGGACTACGGTCACCTTCACGCCGACACCGAACTACTTTGGGCCAGCGAGTTTTACTTACACCATTACTGACAACAACGGCGACACCTCGACTGCCACCGTTAATGTGACGGTGAACCCAGTTAATAATTCACCATTGAACACGGTACCTGCTGCACAAACCACACCGGAAGATACGCCACGTGTGTTCTCGACGGCCAATGGCAACGTCATTAGCGTGACGGACCCAGATGGTGCAGGCGTACCTTTAACTACTACCGTCACTGTGACCAATGGTACCTTTAATGCCATCACAGGCGGCGGTGCAACCATTAGCAACAACGGTACGGGTACGGTCACTATTATTGGTACAGCTGCGCAAATTAACGCAGCCCTACAAGGCGCTAGCTATAGCAACACGCCTGACTTTAACGGTACTGCCACGGTAACGGTTGCCACGAATGACGGCACTGTGACCGACACCGATGTGATTAATATGACCATCACGCCAGTGGTCGACATTAGTAATGACGCCCTCAGCACCAACGAAGACGTCGCCATTAGCTTTAACCCGATTACTGGCACCAATGGTGCGACGGCTGATAGCTTTGAAGGTGGTAGCCCACAGATTACCCAAATTAACGGCACTAACATTACGGCTGGTGGTGCAGCGGTCGCGGTCACTAACGGCAGCGTTACACTTGCTGCAGGCAACATCCTAACCTTTACCCCAGCGGCCAACTTTAACGGTGTTGCACCAGCCTTTACTTACACTGTCGCCAGTGGTGGTGTTGTTGAGACCGCCAATGTGACGGTCACGGTGGTTGCGCAAAACGACGCGCCGGTCAACACGGTACCTGCTGCACAAACCACACCGGAAGATACGCCACGTGTGTTCTCGACGGCCAATGGCAACGTCATTAGCGTGACGGACCCAGATGGTGCAGGCGTACCTTTAACTACTACCGTCACTGTGACCAATGGTACCTTTAATGCCATCACAGGCGGCGGTGCAACCATTAGCAACAACGGTACGGGTACGGTCACTATTATTGGTACAGCTGCGCAAATTAACGCAGCCCTACAAGGCGCTAGCTATAGCAACACGCCTGACTTTAACGGTACTGCCACGGTAACGGTTGCCACGAATGACGGCACTGTGACCGACACCGATGTGATTAATATGACCATCACGCCAGTATCTGATACTGTTAATGACACGCTAACTATTAACAAGAATACGCCAATTACGTTTAACCCAATTACAGGTACTAATGGTGCATCTGCTGATAACTTTGAAGGCTCATCACCACAAATTACTCAAATTGGTGGTATTAATATTACCGTAGGCGGCCCAGCTGTGGCAGTTACAAATGGATCTGTTACTTTAGCTGCAGGTAATGTTTTAACATTTATACCAACAACTGGGTTTACTGGCACTGTTCCAGCGTTTAATTATACTGTGTCAAGTGGCGGTGCTTCCGAAACTGGCACTATTAACGTCAATGTTAGACCAGAGATTTCTATCAATGATATTAGTGTCGTAGAAAATGTGGCAGGTGGCTTAGCAATATTTACAATTACATTAAGCGCAGCTTCAGCGCAAAGTATCACGGTTAACTACTCTACCAATAATGGTACTGCAATTGCTGGGGTAGGCAATGACTACACTAATGTTACAAATACGCTTACTTTTGCTCCTGGACAAACATCGCAAACTATTAGTGTGCCTATTAATAATGATTTAACAGATGAGCCAAATGAAACATTCTTTGTTAATTTAAGTGGTGCGACTAATGCAGTTATCATTGACTCACAAGGTGTTGGTACCATTATTGATAATGAGGCACTACCAACAATTAGTTCAGTAAGTGCAGCCAGCGCAACAGAAGGGGGCAATCTTGTTCACACAGTCACCTTGAGCAATCCCTCAAGCGTTGCAACCACATATGCATATACTTTAGGCGGCGGCACAGCAACTTCTGGTCTGGACTATAACGCTACAACTACTTTTAGTGACGGAGTAACGTTAAGTGGTGGCATATTAACTGTACCTGCAGGTGTGACTAGTTTTACTGTCACAGTATCCAGTTTACAAGACACGATTGATGAACCAAATGAAACCTACAACTTAACAGTGGGTGGAGTCACTGGTGTGGGCACTATTAATGATGATGATATAGCGCCTACTTTGGCAGTATCAAGTGTTACTGTGACTGAGGTGGATAATATTAATGCGATATTCACTGTGAGTTTGTCAAGCCCAAGCAGTGCACCTGTGACAGTGAGCTTAGGTTTTGCTAATGGCACGGCTACTGGAGGTAATGCTGCAAATCCCGGTAACACTTCTGCACAAGATTATGGCGACAACTCAAGGATGCAAGTATCAACGGATGGTGGTTTAAGCTGGTCGGGCTTTGGTTCAAATTCGGCAACTTTCGCGCCAGGTCAGACTAGTATTCTAGTGCGTACTTTAATTAATGAGAATAACCCAACTACTGAGCCTGATGAGACATTTACGCTGACAGCAACAGTTAGTGCTGGCACAACTGCAAACCCTTCTGCAATTGGTACTGCAACAATAACAGAGCGTAATTTAACATTAACAAGTACAGAAACCGAAGCAGAAAGTAATCCCAATTTAAGCTTTACTTACACGCTACCAACTGCTGGTGCAGCAACGGATTATAGTTTTTCTATTTCTGGTACAGCCTCAGGTGGAGGTGTGGATTATGGCGCACCCGTTTTTGTAGTCACTGGTGGTACAGGCACAGTCACACTTTCAGGAGGAGTATTAACTGTAGGGCCAAATGTCACAGGCTTTAGAATCGACTTCCCACATGTTAATGATACGTTGGACGAGCTTGACGAGACGGTAATTGTGAATATTGGTGGGGTGATTGGTACGGGCACTATTACAGATAATGATGCAACGCCAACTCTCAGTATCAACGATGTTACTGTAAATGAGGCAGCATCTACGATGACATTTACAGTTACATTAAATGCAGCAAGTGGATTGCCTGTTACAGTAAATTATAATATGAGCAGTCAAACTGCATTGTCTGGTTCTGACTTTACTTCTACATCTGGCACACTCACTTTTGCGCCAGGCGTAACAATACAAACCATCACAGTGCCGATTCTAAATGATAATGTGTATGAAGGTGCAGAAACTTTTAGGGTAGATTTAAGTGCGCCAACCAATGCAACTATTTTTGATGGGGTTGGCATAGGCACAATACGAGATGATGGCACTGGTACAGGAGGTACAGATAATGATACGCCAACGTTGGCAGTATCTAGTATCACGGTGAGTGATCAAGCAGCAGGGTTTGCTACCTTTGTTGTTTCATTAAGCAATCCTTCATCTATTGCAACCACGTTTAATTTGGCCCTTGCAAATGGCACTGCAACAGGCGGTGGTATTGATTATGGTTCTGGCACGGCCACTAACTTACAGGTTTCGAACGATAATGGCGCAACGTGGATAAACGCGACTTCAGCCACAATTCCTATTCTTGGTAGTTATGTGTTAGTACGTACTCCAATTATTGCAGATGTGGCATTTGAAGTGAGTGAAACCTTTACGCTAACAGCAACGCGTACGGCTGGCATTACAACAAATACCAGTGCTGTTGGTATAGCAACGATTACGGATATCTTTAATGGCCCAGATGCGATTAACGATTTACCAATAAGTAACTTGCAAGAAGATAGTGTCAACTCAGTGCTTGCTGGTAACGTTATTTTAGGTGGTGCTGGTAATGTTGCAGATACCGACCCTAATAACGATACACTCTCGGTTACTGGCGCAATTGCTGGTGCAGGTGCGGTCGTTGGTTCTGTCCAACTTGGCTCAGCACTTACTGTAAGTGGTATTTATGGTAATTTGTTGATTAATGCCGATGGTAGCTTTACCTATACGCTGGACAATAGCCGTATTCAAACTCAAAACATTTTGGGAGGTCAAACTGTAAATGATGTATTTACATACAGAATTACGGATGGTAATGGTGGGTTTGATACCGCAACCATTTCAATTCCTATCCTTGGTACGCTAGACATAACGGCAATTACACCACAGCCAATACCAATTATTGCTGACGGGTTGATTGGCGAGTATTACGGATATAACGATACAATACAAGCGGCTAACTCTGGTTTCCGTATACATGCCGATGACGCGTTAGCTATTACTGTTCCATATAATAATCCAGCTGACACAGGTATTAATGATCAGCGAAATATTAATAGTATTGAAGATCTTGAGTTCGTGATTAACGGTCGTAATGCATTGATGGGCGGCTCCAACAATATTGTTGGTACGAATACAGCTGCTTTAGTTGATACTGCGGATGTTAAATTTTCAGTACGTAGCCTAAATTATGGTGAAAGTCTCAATTTACCAAATAGTGCGGCAAATGGACCACAATCTGCTGGAGCAGCACTTGGTGCTGGTTCGGTTTTAGCCAACTTCTTAAAAACGGATGCAACGACAGCAGTAGTTCAAACTGGTACACCTGTAGCAACTGGGCCAACCGGAAATTCATTGTCAGGTTATGATCAAACAACCGATTCTATTATCCGCATGGCTGGTACCATGTACCTTGAGCGCGGCAATTACGACTTTAGAGTGCGTGCTGATGACGGATTTAGGTTGCGTGTTGGTGGTGAAACTTTAATTGAGTATGATGGTAATCAGGGGCCAACAACACGTGTATTTAATAACGTTGAAGTTAATGATTTAATTTCTGGCTTTACTTCAGTAGAGCTGTTGTATTGGGATCAAGCAGGTCAATCAGTTTTAATTTTTGAATTTAAAGATTCCGCAGCACCTAATGTGGATGGCGCTTCTGACTCAGCTAACGGTTGGACATCTTTTTCTCTAGATAATTTAGCTTTCTTCTCTGAAGCTAATAAGCCAGTACTTACAGATACACGAATTCAAGATGTGGTTGAAACGGCTGTAAATCAACAATACGAGCTCAGAACTGGCTCTGTATTAGATGGCGATGGTAATACAAATACTCTCACTGGAAACGCAGGACGTGATTACATCCAAGGCTTTGGTGGCAATGATATATTGAATGGTTTTGGCGGAGCAGACTTTTTAGATGGTGGTGATGGAAATGATACGCTTAATGGTGGAGATGGAAACGATATCTTAGTTGGAGGTGCAGGTACAGATACTTTAGTTGGCGGCTTAGGTGATGATATATACAGCGTAGATAATGCAGGTGACATTTTGATTGAAAATGCAAACCAAGGTGTAGATACCATTGAATTTGAAACTGGCTATAACTTTGGCAGTTACACCATTGCTGCTAACTTTGAAAATGTACTAGTAAAAAGTGCCTTTAATGTCAATGTGACTGGTAATGCAGCAAATAACCGTATTATTGGAGGTAGCGGTAACAATATCATTAATGGAGGCGATGGTAATGATAGGATTATTGGGGGCGGAGGCAATGACACATTAACGGGTGGCAATGGGACTGATATTTTTGAATGGAACTTAGCCGATAAACCCTCAGTTGGGTTGCGTAATGCAACTGCTTCTAATGCAGCGCAAGATACAATTACAGACTTTAACACAGCAGCATACAATAATGTAAATGCAATCTCAGGTGGTGATGCGCTTGATTTGCGTGATTTACTTGTAGGTGAGGCATCGGCAATTAATAGAATTGGCAACTTAAATAATTTTATTGATATTGTTCAAAGTGGCGCCAATACAGTTATGCGTATCAGTTTTGATGGTGGTTACACAGGTGGGACTTATAACGCCAATGTGACTGATCAAGTCATTACATTGTCAAATGTCAACTTGTTTACTACTTACGGAGCAGGAACAAATGATGATACCGTGTTACAAGGCTTAATTAATAACAGTAAGTTGTTTGTGGATTAAAACTTAATATTCGTTTTAAAACTATAAAAGCCAACATTTATGTTGGCTTTTATAGTTAATATTAATTGTTTAAGTCAACTGTTTTCCGTATGTAATCGTTCTCTAAACACGTAGACAATATACAAATATACATTTGTTTAATTATTGAATTTTTATATATCAAACAAATTATAAATAGTGACTTTTGAATATTAAAAGCTTATAGGTTGACATTAATGCCTGATGGTTTACCATGTTAAGTATAAATATAATCAAAAATTAATAAAATAAAACGGGGACTTAAATCTGGAACATGAAAATTAAATATATAGCAGTACTGCTAAGTAGTTTCTTTGCAGTTCAGGTCAACGCAGAAACACTGGTGCCACTCAAGCAAATGGTTGAAAAAGTTATCTCTACCAATCCAGAAGTACAAGCAAGATATCACGAATATTTAGGTGCTGGTTACGAGCGAGATGTGGCTTTTGGTGGACTATTGCCTAAAGTTGACATTGTCTCTACTTATAGAAATCAAGAAGAACTTGATAATGGGTTTGGACGCAGGAATGGCACTGCAATCCCAAGAATGAATAACGAGTTGGTATTGCGTCAAATGATTTTTGATGGTCTTGCAACACCCAACGAAGTCAGCCGACTTGGCCACGCAAAACGCGTGCGCTATTATGAGTTACAAAGTGCAATGCAAAATTTAACGCAAGAATTTATGCGTTCTTACATTGATACACTGCGTTTTCAGCAGTTGGCAGATTATGCAAAAACCAATTTTGTGGTGCATCAGCAAACATACAACCGGATTAAAGAGCGCGTGGATGCTGGTGTGGCGCGTAAGGTAGATTTAGAACAAGCCGCAGGTCGTTTAGCGTTGGCAGAGGCTAATTTGCTGACTGAAATGACAAACTTGCACGATGTCACAGCGCGTATTCAGCGTTTATATGGTGAGCTCCCTCCAAGTACTTTAGAAGATCCGGAATTAGAAAAATCAGGTGTAGAGCCTAGCTCAGCAGATGCGCTTAAAGTGGCGTATGTTAAAAACCCAGATATACTTTCTACGATTGAAGATATTCAAGCCGCTAAAGATGAAGTTAAAACAAGAGAGGCTAGATATTACCCGCGCCTTGATTTGCAAGCACGTAAGAACTTAGGCACCAGTAGCGATGGCCGTAATGGTATTAATGCAGCGGATTTATTAGAACTTACCATGAATTTTAATTTGTTTAATGGGTTTTCAGATAAAGCATTGGTGAGTCAAACCATTGAAAAAATGAATATAGCGGCAGATCAACGTGATAAGGCCTGTGTAGATACGCGCCAATTAGTGACCATTGCCTATAACGATATTACGCAGCTTAAAGAGCAATTAGACTATCGCGACAGACACCAAAAAGCGATTGAAAATGCGCGTGAGGCGTATCGTAAGCAGTTTGATATTGGTCAGCGTACCTTGCTAGATTTGTTAGATACCGAGAATGAGTACTTTCAGGCAAGACGTGCTTATGCCAATACAAAATATGATATGAAGAATGCTTATGCGCGTCTTTACGCTAGCCAAGGTGAGCTATTAAATAAAATAGGCACTGCGCGCCAAGGTTTGCCAGAAGTTAACCGCGAAGCGTATATGGATTCTGAAAATATATGCCAAGCGATAGCCACCACACAAATAGTTATTGATAAAGAAGCTTTACTCGCAGATGCGAAACCGCTTTCAATTACACAGAAACAACTCGCACCAGTTGATCCACCTAAAGAAACAATCGTGTTAAGTGATAAAGTAGTGCCGGATGTAGAGTTTGAAACGAATAGTGCAAAAATCAAGCCTACATCTTATCCTGTGTTAGATAATGCGATAAAAACACTTAAAGAGTGGGGTGATTCGAAAGTTGAGGTTGTAGGGCATACCGATAAGCGAGATACCTCAAAAGCAGATTACAACCAAAAGCTATCTGAAAAACGTGCGCAGTCAGTTAGTAACTATCTTGCTAAGAATGGTATTGATGTGAATCGTTTATCCGCAAAAGGCTATGGTTTTGATTATCCTGTGGCTGAAAACGATCCTAAAGAAGGCAATAAAGCAAATCGACGTGTTGAGTTGATTCGCCAAAAGTAATAAATTAAAGATGAAAAAAGGAGGTTTAGATCTCCTTTTTTGCGTTTTTAAACTAGAAATTTAAAACTGAGTTATTCAAGTAAAGTTTCTAACTTGCGTTTTTTAGTCATAAATCTGCAAAAAAACGAAATTTGACCTTATAAAAACTTGCTTACGGTGATAGAATACGCACCGCAATAAGTTCTGCAGTAATCTCCCGCCCGGGTGGTGAAATTGGTAGACACAAGAGACTTAAAATCTCTCGACTTTACGGTCGTGCCGGTTCGATTCCGGCTCCGGGCACCAAACGCTTAATCTTTCAAATTTTTAAGTATATAATCAACACCATTTAGTATACTCTGCAAGGCAATACCAATGAGGGCTACAGAGCTTCAATTTTCGCTCGTATACAACTGACTCTTACAAGCAATACTTACTTCACGACGTTGTATTGTGATGTTTTCAAAGTAATCAGCAATATAAAAACCATTAGGGCAAATCGCTTGAGCTTCTTGGCGGCATTCGTTCCAGGTTAAAAAGCCACTGCATTTTAACTCTGTCCATTCATGAGGTTCTATTTTTGCGAGTTGTGTTTGACTGGCACAAGCTGTTAACAATAAGCTCAGTAATAGTGCAAATAGTTTGGTCATCGGGCGCTCCAAAGTTATGTTTAAATTTTATTCTGTTGTAGTAAAGTTAAATCATCAATAATTTCTTGCGAATGTTTAGAGGCTTCTACATTTAAATAAGATTTCTTCAAAATACCATCTGGGTCAATTAAAAAAGTATAGCGTTTTGCAATTTTGACTGCGCCTAAATCAGTAAGTGTTCCGTATTTAAAGGCGGTTGAGCCATCTGTATCGCTTAACAACGGAAAAGGCAGGCTATATTTTTTGGCAAACTCAGTATGGCTTTTGCCATCATCCACACTTACACCGATGACTTTTGCGCCTAGATTTTCTAGCTTGTGGAAATCGTCTCTAAAGTTACACGCTTCTTTGGTGCATCCAGGGGTGTCGTCTTTAGGGTAGAAATAGAGTACTACCCAACTGCCTTCTAGGCTCGCCAAACTGATTTGCGTACCATTGGCATCTGGCAAGCTAAAATCAGGCGCTTTAGAGCCAGTTTTAGGCACTTGCCCCGACATGCTAAAGTTTCTATACCCCAAAAATGCGATGAGTAAAATAGCGATTAATAATACAATTTTGATTAACATAGTATTTAAGTTGCCCATATTCTTTGATTAAGAGTGTTTAAACATTAAATAGTTTTCAAACACAAAAATCAATCTAATAATTATGAGAAAATACGTTTTAAGTTGATTTCGTTAATACGCCCTCGTAGCTCAGTGGATAGAGCATCCCCCTCCTAAGGGGAGGGTCACACGTTCGATTCGTGTCGAGGGCGCCAATAAAACATAATAAAAACAATATATTAATCATGTAAAGAGTTGAGTAGAGTTGCACAATATTGCACTAAACAACACAGTGAGTGTGATAAATTTGTGTTGAAGCATTTAAATTAAAGCTTTTAAGAACATAGGCTTGACACAGTTGAGATATGTAGTTTGCCTTAACATCCAAGATATTCTGTCATAACAACAATAATTGCTTACCAATCCTTTAGATAGCCAACACCAGAATCACATTTTTGTAAGTATCTTGAGAAATACTCAAGCGTTTTAGTTAATCAGCAGAAGTTGGTTGTTTGCTCGCTTTTTTAGTTTGTAAATTAAAAGCAAATCGCAGGAAAAAGTCCCATGTAAAATATAGGTCAAATGCCTATACTATAACCTAGACTAAATAGATGTTAGAAATGAGCCTACAACTTAAACTGAATTTGATGATTACCTGTTTGCTAATTGTATTGCTTAGTATAAGTACGGTTTTTATTATCTCCAACGCTAGAGAGGATGTGCGTGCAGAAGTTGGTTCAACAGCTAGCCTAGCTCTTCACCTCTTAGATGCAGAAATATTGCATTATTCATCAGATTTCGGTTGGATTAATCATAATGATGGCGCATCAATTTTTAGATTAAAAAGTTTAGATAACATTCGCCATTTAAAAATAGATTTTTATGACAAAAACGGCATGCTGCGTGAAACAAACCGTAAAAGTCAGGAAAAATTAGAAGTTGATTCTGCGCCTGCATGGTTTACGAAGTTAATGGGCCCTTCAAGCCTTGGTATCCCTAAACAAACACGAAATATTGTTTTGAATGGTCGCTTTGTGGGTGAGTTAGTCGTAACGCCAGATCCAAGCTATGAAATCGCGGAAGTTTGGAATGACACTATTGGGTTGCTTGTGATGGTAAGTTTATTTTTTCTGGTGATTAATTTGTCAGTATACGTATTAGTTAAATATACATTTAAACCCGTTGATAGAATCAAGAACGCTCTATCGCAAATAGAGCTAGGACAACTAAAGACCAGATTGCCAGATTTTAAACAGGTTGAATTGCATGAAATAGGTCAAAAATTTAATTTAATGGCCGAAACGCTACAGAAAAGTACGCAAAACAACCATAACTTAACGCAACAGATTATCCGTCTACAAGAGGATGAGCGAAAGCATTTATCGCGTGACATTCATGATGAAATTGGTCAATACCTAACGGCGATTAATATGGATGCGAGCGCCATAGTAAATGGAAGAAAGTTATCATCTGCAAAAGAGAGTGCAAGAGCAATCAGTAGCGTTACACGTCAAATGATGGATGTGGTGCACCATATTTTACAGCGATTACGCCCCCGCGCTTTAGATGAGCTTGGATTGGGTTTGGCCTTGAACGAGTTGGTTCATCAATGGCGCCAACGTTGCAGAAATGTACATATAGTGCAGAACGTAAACCTCAATTTAGCTGGGATAGACGAAGTGGCTTCTATCACCGCCTATCGCGTAATGCAGGAATGTTTGACCAACATTGCCAAGCATGCCAATGCTAAAAAGGTTGTGATTAACGTTACCCAAGATGAGCGCTTTATTTATTTGGAAATAGAAGATGACGGCATTGGTTTTGATCAGAACCATACGTCTCAAGGTTTTGGTTTGGCAGGCATGAAAGAGCGCATTCACGGCTTGTTAGGTGAAATGATAATAGAAACATCTCTAACTAAAGGTACAAAAATCATGGTTAAGTTACATAAAAATAAGGACTTAGAGGGAATGGTTTGATCATGAATATTAAGTTGATATTAGTGGATGATCACGCGGTAGTTAGGTCTGGAATGCGACGACTCTTGGAACTAAATAAACGAATTGAGGTGCTTGCAGACGTGAGTTCTGGCGAAGATGCCTATCAATTATATGGAGACTTGAAGCCAGATATTGTCATCATGGATATTTCTATGCCTGGCATGGGCGGCTTAGAGTCAACGAGACGCATTATCAAAAGATACCCATCAGCGAAAATTATTATTCATTCTATGCATGAAACTGCGTCTTTTGCCTCTCAGGCTTTAAAGTCTGGCGTTAAAGGTTATGTTTCTAAAAATGGGCCCGGAGAGGATTTAATCAAAGCAGTTTTAGAGGTGGCTAGCGGTAAAACGTTTTTAAGTTCTGAAATTGCTCAAGTTATTGCTTTAGAGACACTCGCAGGGCAATCAGATCCTTTAGAGCATCTTACTGGTAGAGAGTTTGAAGTATTTAGACTTCTTACCTCTGGAAATAGTGTTGATGAAGTAGCGGAAATGCTAAAAATTAGTCAGAAAACAGTGTCAAATCACTACACTAATATCAAGCAAAAACTAGGCTTGTCGAGTCCAATCGATATGGTTCGGTTTGCATTAAGTAGAGGTTTGATTGAGGGGTAATTTACACAATCAATGCTTATTTATAAATCATTTTTATTGAGCACAATTTTTTAGGAATAATATGAAAAACAATTTACTTAACAGTGTGATAGTTGCATTAATAGCCTTTGCATCTTGTCAAAGTTTTGCAGGTTTTGATGAAGGCAAAGCTGCTTTTATGGAAAGAGACTTTACAACCGCACTTAAAGAGTTTAAGCCTTTGGCAGATAAAGGCGATAAACAAGCGCAACATATCTTGGGTATGATGTATGACGAGGGCCAAGGCGTAAAACAAGATTACTCACAAGCGGCCGCATGGTACAAGAAAGCAGGTGCGCAAGGGCATCAAGATGCGCAATACAATCTTGGGGTAATGTATGCGCAAGCTCAGGGAGTGGAGCAAAGCGATGTGGAATCGTTTAAATGGTTTGAAAAAGCAGCTATGCAAGGCCATATTTTGTCGCAATTTGCACTTGGCAGACTTTACACGGTGGGTCGCGGGGTAAAGGCGGATGGCAAATTAGCGAATGATTGGTACCGTAAAGCGGCCGAGCAACATCATTACAAAGCGCAATTGGCGTTAGGTAAAAATTATCTGGATGGTAACGGCATTAAAAAAGATCTTAAACTTGCAGAAAAATGGATACGAAAATCAGCAGAGCAAGGTCACCACAAAGCAGAATATGAAATGGGATTGTTGTACCGTGATGGTGTTGCAGTTAAAAAGGACATGAAAGAAGCCTATATGTGGTTTGAGCTTGCAGCAAAACAAGATCACATAGGTGCAGCGCAAGCGCGAGATGCAATGGCGAAAACAATGAAAGCGGAAGATATTGCAGCTGGGAAATTAGCAGCAAGTAATTGGCAGGCAAAACTGCCTGCTAGTCAGCCTGCTATAGAGGCGCCGAAATAGCTTTAGTAGTATAGTAAATCTATTAAGGGTTGCTTTAATTTTTGGAAACTCAGCCCAACCCCCATCCCAAGAGGCTGGGGGAGGTTTTTACTCAAAGCTTTTTTGGATATTAAAAAAATGCGCCAATATTTTTTGGCAAAAAAAGTCACGCAAATCGCTTTGCGTGACGTAGACATTAGCAAAATTTCATATGCTTATGTAGTTAGCCTTTGGAGACTAGACCACATTATAGTGAGTTGCAAAAAACGCTCACAGGGAAGATGGCATTTAACTACTAGGATTTTATCCTGATGTGATAGGGTTAACACATCATGTCGTGTTTAAATCTGCTTGTGAAGCTTGCCGCTTATTTTTTTAGTCTTAATCAGTAGTTTAATTAAAAAGGTTAGGAAAAATTCCCTTTTCAAAGTGCGGCTTTGTGGGCATAAATGCATTATTTGTAATGATACATTTATTCCACTGGGCTTGATATGTCAAAAATGACGCTTGAAGATTGGCGCAATCATGCGCTTTCATTTGAACAAGAATTAAATCAGGTAGTTTTAGGATTGTCGCCGGCGATTCGGTTGTTAATCATTTCAATTTTTTCCCGTGGTCATGTGCTGTTAGAAGGCAATGTGGGCGTGGGTAAAACAACTTTGCTACGCGCTGCCGCAAGGGGCTTAGGTGGGGGCTATCAACGTATTGAAGGCACGATTGATTTAATGCCACAAGATTTAATTTATCACACCTATATTGATGCTGAAGGTAAGCCAAAAGTAGAACCTGGGCCTTTGGTGACGCAGGGTGAAAATCTTTCGGTGTTCTTCTTTAACGAGATTAATCGTGCGCGTCCGCAAGTACATTCTTTGTTGTTACGTGTGATGGCAGAACGCAGTGTGAGCGCGTTTAATCGCGAGTATCAATTTCCGCATTTGCAAGTATTTGCAGACCGCAATGCGGTAGAAAAAGACGAGACTTTTGAATTGCCTGGCGCAGCACGAGACCGTTTTTTGATGGAGATTGAAATTGCGCCTAGCGACGACAGCCAAGTGCATAAAGCGCTGACATTTGATACACGCTTTCACCATACAGATAAGTTGATTGAGTCGAACACTGCTGGGATTGTTGACTACCAACAATTAACTGATTTTGCGCCGGTGATTCAAGAATCGGTAGTGGCGGGGGATGCGGTGCAAGACTTTATGGAACATTTACGACGTGCTACGCATAGACCGCAAGATTACGGAATTCAATTGCCCGATGTTGAAATGGATGAGCTAATGGTAGCGGGCATGGGGCCGCGTGGAACTAGCATGCTAGTGCGTGCCGCAAAAGTGGTCGCTTGGCTAGATGGCAGGCTTTACTTAACACCACAAGATATTGCGAATGTGTTCCATCAGGTGGTGGCGCATCGGGTTTTTTTCTCTCCCATTTATGAGTTACAGCGCACTTGGCTCGCAAGGGCATACACGCAAGCAATACTTAACAGCGTGCCTACCCCTTAGTTGATATTCATGACCAAAGAGTCTGTTATACAGTATCGAATTCGCTGGAAACCCTCTGGCAATCAGCCTGGGACTGTACGTGGGCAATCTGCGGGTATTGGCGATAGACTACGCGCTTTGGTTTTGATGCGCGATCACCCTGACCCAAGAAGGTTAGATTTGCGTACCAGTATGCGTGACCCATTTGAGCGATTATGGGTACGTGATTTCTATCTCAATACGGCAATTAAAGTCGTTGTGTTGCTAGATACTTCGGCTTCTATGGCTTATGTTGGCGAAGTAAACCGCATGCAAGTGGCACAGCACATTTGCGCACAATTAGCACTGTCTGCTTATCGTTCGGGTGATGCCTTTGGTTTATATGCTGGCTGTGAAACGCTTATGAAACCAGCGGTTTTGCCACCGCGCTTAAACCGCTCAGCTTGGTTATGGGTGAATCAGCATTTATCTAGTATAAAACCGAAAGGTGCAAATGCAGATTCGCTCATTAAAGTGGTGGCGCAACTGCCAAAACGGCGGAGTTTAGTGTTTGTTATTTCAGATTTTAGATGGCAAGAAGGCAAAGCTAAGCAACTATTTAAAACTTTAAGTCATCATGATGTAGTGCCAGTGATGCTTCAAGATCCTGCAGAGTTTAATCAATTACCTCATCACGGTATTGCAACTTTGCAAGACGTTGAAACCGGTCAGTCGCGCTTTGTGTGGATGCGCTCAAGTTTGTTAAAGCGTATTGAAAATGCGCGCAATCAACATGTCAATGCAGTGAACATAGCGAGTCGTGCATATGGTTACAAGCCTGTATTGGTAAGGGGCGCGTTTGAACCGGCTCAATTAACCCGTTATTTTATGGAGCGTCGTGCATGAGGTATTGGCGCATTATTTATTGGGTTTTTTTGTTATGTTCCGCGCCAGTGACGATGGCTGAAGTTCCCGCTGAAACTGTAGTTAAAGTAAATGTGAGCATGCGCGACAATGGGTACACCATGGGTGATTTTATTCGCATGCAGGTTAACTTAACACTCAAAGATCAGCAAAAAATAGATCCAGATAGCTTGCCTTTAGTCGGACGTGTTAAGCCGTGGTTAGATTTAAACTCGCTTAGCATCAAGACACTTGGAAATAAAACATCAATAGAAATAACATGGCAAATTTTTGCTACGGTAGAAATTGCGCAGCAGCTTAAAACACCAGAAATCATCATAAAAACGCTAGAAAAAAAACCGCAAAATATCAGCATTCCCGCGCAAAGTTTTTTTTATTCGCCTGTGCTGGCATATCCCTTGGGCGATGTAAAGCGTCGCGCAGATTTACCACCGCTACGTTTTGATGAACAACGACCAAAGCAATGGACTTTTATATTGTTAGGTTTAGCAATATTAACTGGCTTCATTTGGTGTTGGCTAAAAGATCGATTACCTTGGTTGCCATATAGTCCTGGCCCCTTGACGCAATTGGCAAGGCGTTTAAATGGATGGCCTGCAAGTCAATATCCATACACCTTGCAGGGCAATGGTTTGGATGTTGATTATTTGCGAGATATTCATCGTGCGCTAAATGCAAGTGCGGGCGAGAGTTTATATCCGCATACATTGCAAAAACTGTTTATAAAGGCGCCATATCTAGAAGCTGAAAAAATAGCTATTAGCGTTTTTTTTCATGCGTCATGGCAACAGTTTTATGCGACGACATCATTTAAAAATGAGGCACACAAAGAATTCGAAATTGATCCTAAAACTACACTGGCATGGATCCAAAATGTGGCATTGGCTGAGCGGTTGTTTCGTCGTAATATGCGCAAAAAAATAGAAACAAAAACTCGCAAAAAATGAGTACTTTACATTTTACCAAGCCAGAGTTGTTATGGTTATTGCCTATAATGCTATTACCCTTTATTTCGCATGGCATTAAACGTTTTGATTTTCCTGGTTTAGAAGATTGGCCAAAAGATATTGCTTCTGATTGTTTAAGGTGGGGTGTTCGGTGTCTTGCTTCTCTTACATTATTTTTTTTAATATTGGCCGCGGCAGCACCTTTTACTGAAGGTGGCACGGTTAAGCGGGTTGGAGAGGGCGCAGAAATAGTGGTTGTACTAGACCGAAGCGGAAGTATGTCAGAAGGTCTGAAAGGCCGAGAATATAATCGGCAATCGGCAGAGGCGGGTCAGTCAAGTACGCATTTTCTGAGCAAAATTGAAGCTGCTCGAAGTGTATTGCTTAAGTTTATGCATCAGCGTCCAGCAGATACATTTGGTTTGGTGGCGTTTAATGCTGCACCCATTAGTGTTGCCCCTTTGTCGTCAGATCGCGAGCTGGCTGAGGCTGCACTTTTAAGTGCGCAAAGTCAAAGCACGGGCTTTACCGCGCTCAGCCGAGCATTGGCATTAGCGCTCGATTACTTTGAGGGCCGCCCATACACCGCAACTCGTTTGGTGCTGTTGGTCTCGGATGGGGATGCAATTATTGAAGAAGATGATCAGGTAATTTTAAAGCAAGAATTTGCGCGCCAACGTGCGCAATTGATGTGGATTTACGTGCGCGGTGAGCGCGAGCTGAGCATTTTAGATACGGTGATTGCAGGGGATAACGAGATCATTACCCAAAACGATATGACATATGCGAGTAAAAAAGAATCAGCCTCGATGCACCAAGTGTTTGAGCAACTAGGTATGCCTTATCAAGCGTTTGAGGTGGATAGTGAAGCTGGCTTTAACAGTGCAATTGCAGCGGTGGGACGTGCCACCAACAAGCCTACACGCTATGAGTATCGACTGCCGCGGCGTGATTATGCGGCGTACTTATATTTAATTTCTATTGCAGCATTGTTTGGTTTATTTTGGTTTAAACAACAAGAAATAAAGTTCTGGAAATTATAAGCGCACTAGAAAATATGAAGTTGTCACTCACAAATAATAGCAAGCTACTCAAGATTCTACCGACATTGGCACTCGGCTTAGGCCTAAGCTTTTTTTGCGGCGCTGGTTATCAAGCTTATAGTTGGTGGCATGCACACCAATTAAATCAAGCATATGATAATAGAAGCATTATCTACTTACCTCTTCAATCTGCGAGTCCATTGCAGGCCTATAGCAAAGGCTATTTGTTGAATAATAATAGCGTCAAAAATGCAAAAAATATTAGTGAAGCAACTAACGCATTGTTATTAGCAGAATCTTCTAATAATGACGAAATACGGGCACGTGCCAAGTTTGCTATTGGTAATTTATACTTTGATTTAGCGCAACAATCTGCAAACATTGCTGCTGGAGGCGCACATCATCAAGCCGTTGCACAAATTGAGTTGGCGCGTGAGGCATATAAGGGTGCACTCAGGCTTAGACCAAACATGTATGAAGCACGTTTTAATTTAGAGTTACTTGATAGACAAAGCCCAGATAAGCGCACACAAGGCTGGCAGGCGGAGACTGATGGTGTTACTCTGCAACCTTTTAAACGCAATGGCACAGCTTCAATGCGTGACAATACGCGTCGAGGATTACCATAATGCAACATCACTTTCACTATTGGTGGAAGCGTTTGCTTATTGAATTTCGCCATGCTTGGCAAAATGGCGCGTTGTGGTATGTGATGGCAGGTCTTGCACTTATACCAGTTTGGTTTGAGCCGCACATTCAACAAGATAGCCTTGTGCAAGATACATTATTTGTGATTGATATTAGCGAGAGTATGAATGTGCGTGATGTCGATTATCCAAAGCCACACTCAGATAGATTAAGTTTAGCAAAACTAGCGGTGCGTGAGGGTATGGCTAGTCTACCTTGTGGGTCTAGAGTTGCTATCGGCTTATTTGCGGGTGATGAAACGATTGTTTTGTTCGAGCCATTAGAAGTTTGTAGGCACTTTCCAGCGATAGAGCAAGTTGTGGCAAGGCTAGATAGCAGAATGCGCTGGATAGGGGATTCGTGGATTATTCGCGCGATTGTTTCGGCAATTAAAGAGGCAGAAAAGAGAAAGCTCAACTTGGTGTTTATCACCGATGCGGATGAAATGCCTTATCACAGTGCGCCTAGGCTAACTGATTTAATCGATTTAAAGGGTAAATTAAAAGGCTTACTGTTAGGTGTGGGCGGTGAAGCGCCGCAACCCGTACCTAGGTTAAATGGTCAACAACAAATTGTAAGTTATTGGACGACCGAAGAAGCGGTACTTGAAGGCAATCACCCGAATCTTTTGGCTTATGTAAGAGCATTGCAACCAGGTGAAAAAGCGCCACAAGGCGCACTAGATGAAGTGACTGAGCATTTATCCGCTTTTAATAAAGCATTTTTACAATCGGTAGCGCAAGCGTCGTTATTCAGTTTTGCACATGTGACCAAACCGCAAGACGCAGTGAGTGCACTTAAAAGTAGCGACTTTCAAAAACAAGCGATGGCTGAAAGGGATGCGCGATGGGTATTTGGTTTGATTGCAGGCGTGTTGGCTTTAATTGGCTGGTTTTGGCAAGACTTACAAAAAACGATACGCATCATCATGAAAAGAAAATAATAAAAAAAACCACGCAATGCAAATTGCGTGGCTTAACTTTTAATTGTAAGGTTAAAAGGGTTTGCAGTTAACTTTGGAGATTAACTGCTTAAGATAATAGCGCATGTACAAAATCTAGTTTAGGGATAATTGCTATTTAATTGGTAGGATTTTGTCCCGATTTTATCAATATATTCTTCGTAGAATGAAGTTCTAGGCGAATATGTCATGTATTTTTCCTACAGAATAAAGGAATTTTTACCCTATTTTATGACGTAGGAAATGAGTTAAATTCGTATAGTTAAATAAACAATCAACTATATGGGGTATTAAATTGAGATTAAAAAAAAAGGTTATTCAATTATTAATCACAACAGCATTTATCCAGCAAGCATTTGCTGAAGAAACAAGTAATACAGCGAAAATTGAACTCGATAAAATTCAAGTTAAAGGTATTTTGCCGGAGAGGTTGGAGTCAGTTCCAGGTTCTTTTAGTATTGTAGACGAAAAGGAGCTGGAAGCTAGACGGCCATTTTCTATCAAAGAGGCATTAAGTTCTGTACCTGGACTGAATATTATTCAAAATGAAGATCCGCTTGGTTTGGCGCAAAATATTGGCTTACGTGGGATGGATCCAAGGCGTAGTGCAAGAACATTACTCATGGAAGACGGTATGCCACTGTATTTGGCACCTTATGGTGACCCTTCCTCACACTATATTCCGATGTTAGAGCGTGTGCAACGTATCGAAGTGGTGAAAGGTTCAGGTCAAGTGCTTTATGGGCCTCAAACCGTGGGTGGTATGATTAACTTTGTGACACGCCCAATTCCCAAGGATGGCATACATGGCAGTGTATCAGGCATGCTGGGTAATAATGATTTTGGTGGTGTTTATGCCAACATTGGGGCCGGTGGTGAAATGGGTGGTGTGATGTTGGATATTATAAATAAAAAAGGTGATGGTATTCGCGATAATCATGAGTTTGAAGTCACCGATGTGACTCTAAAGGGCCAGCTAAATATCAATGATCAACACACGCTGTTGGCTAAAGTAGGGACATATCAAGAGCACTCAAACGTATCAGAAACAGGGTTAGGAGAAGTGGACTATGCGCGAGATAAATTCCAAGCACCATCTGGAAAAAATGATGCTTTTGAGCATGATCGAAAATTTGCTCAGTTACAGCATATTTTTGATATAAACAATAATGCTAGGCTAACAACACAGGCTTATTATGTAGATACTTACCGAAGTTCATTCCGACAAACAGATGCACCTGGTGGATATGATGATGAAGAGGTAGGGCAATCAACAGGTATTACGATTATGGATCGTTGTTCTGGATTAGTACTTACTGAAGCAACAGCAGAACAGTGCGGTGGTCGTCATCGTCCTAGAAATTACAATTATTATGGATTTGAACCAAGGTTGGACTTTAAACATAGTTTATTCGGCGTAGAAAGTGATGCGGTGATTGGTTTTAGGTTGCATAAAGAAGACATTAAGCGACAACAATACAGAAGTGCAAATCCCTTAGCGCAAAATCTAGCTTGGGCTAAAGCCAATGGCAGTTTTAGAGAAGATATACGCATTGATGTTGAAGCAAAATCTTACTATGCGCAAAATACTTTGCATATTGGCAACTTTGATGTAACGCCAGGGGTGCGTGTAGAAGATATGCGCTTTAAAACAAAAGTCAATCAAGCAGGTGGCGACCCTCAAAATGCCAGCGTGACTAACAATCAAACCGAGGTATTGCCGGGTTTTGGTGTGGCTTGGAATGGGATTGCCAATACCACTGTGTTTGCTGGTGTGCATAAAGGCTTTTCTCCTCCACGCCCAGATCGCGATTTACGTGCTGATGGTCCAAATACGGCAGAAGTTGATAAGACATCACCTGAAACAAGTATTAATTGGGAAGTTGGTTTACGCTCAAAATACTATAAAGGTGTTTCAGTCGAATCTACTTTATTCCATACTAAATTTGACGACATTGTGGTGAGAACAACATCTGGTTCTTTCGATAATGCCGGTAAAGCGGTAATGACAGGTCTTGAATTTGCTGGGCGCGTTGATTTCGGGCAGATTTATGATACTGCACATAACTTCTACGCCATGGCAAACTATACTAATTTATGGACTGCAAAATTTGATAGCACTAGTGTAAATGCATTTTCAACAGTTGTAGCAGGTGAAGTTGAAACTGCGGGTGACGGTGTAATTAGTGGTAAACGCTTGCCTTATGCACCAAAACATATGGCCTCTGTAAACTTTGGCTATCAACACCCAGTAGGAATTGATGCGCGTATTGGCTTAGATTATATTAGCAAGCAAGAAGTGGATGGACCATTCCGTGATTACGTTTTAAATGCAGCTGACCCATCTGGTGTAGATGCAGCATTATCTGGCTTATCGGGTGATATACCTTCTTATACTCTTTTTAATGCCTCGGTTAACTATAAGCCAGTGGATTCAAAAATGACTTATTTCGTAAGCGGGCATAACTTATCAGACCGTGAATATTTAGCCAGTCGCGTAGATGGCATGTCAGCAGGTCGCGGCCGTCAAGTTTTCGGAGGAGTAAGATTTGATTTTTAATGTTTAGCAAAGATTGGAATTGCATTAATTTAATACATTACTTATAAGATGACTTACAAAGATTTTTGAAGCATAAGAGCGGCAATTCCAACAAAAATTGATGTGAGTTAGGATTCAAAACCTTTCCTCTGTAACTGGCCATCTAAAATCCCCTAAGGATGGCCAGTCTTTTTAAATAGTTATTTTATTAACTTTCTAATACTTTAAGCTTAAGTGCCGTCACAATTAGTTTTGATCTGTTTTTTATATTAAGTTTTTGCATAATATGTGTTTGGTGGTTAGCTATTGTTTTATAGTTAAGGTTAAGTGTGGAGGCAACTTCGTCTAAAGAAAGGCCTTTGGTAAGTAGTTTTAAAACCTCAAATTCTCGTGGGGTTAGTTTATCTAAATTATTTTCGTTGTTTATGCCTTGCATTGATATTTTATATGCAAGGTCTTTGCTGATGTATTTTCTGTTATTTGCTACTGCAAATACGGCTTCTACTAACTCACTTGGTGCGCTTGACTTAGTAACATAGCCACACGCACCTAGTTGAATTGTACGAGAGCAAAAAACTAAATCATCATGCATGCTAAAAGCGAGTATTTTCACTGTTTTATCTTTAGCCAGAATTTTTTTTATTGTTTCCATGCCGCCCATACCAGGCATAGATAAATCTAAAACAATAACTGCGGCATTAATCGCATCAAAATTTTGGTAAGCTTCTTCTCCACTGCTTGCTTCTGCAATTACTTTGATGCTGGCTTTTTCAAGTAGATTTTTATAGCCTTCACGTACAACTGCGTGATCATCAACTAAATATACTTCTATTCTTTTTTTGTTGTTAATTAGTTTCATGAATCTAAACCTTAATTTGAATGTTAATTTTTGTGCCAGAGTCAGTTCGGTTTTTTTCTGCGATACTGCTAATTCCGATACTTCCATTAAGTGCTTCTACGCGTTCTTGCATGCCCAGCAATCCAAAACCACGATATTGTTTGCTTGTATCAAACCCAATCCCGTTATCAGAAATCTCAATATTTAAATCTTTGTCGTTAGCATGCAAGTTGATAAGTACAACTTTTGCCTGTGCATGTTTGGCAATATTTGTGAGCGCTTCTTGCACGATTCTAAATACACTCATGTTTATAGCTTCATTAAAGCGGTCTATATCGCCGTTAGTGGTTAGTTTGTAATCTATTTGCGATTTGGTTTTGTCTTTGTTGCTTGTGCTTAAGGTTTGCCAAGTATCAATTAGGTGTTCCAAAGCAGCAGATAGCCCTAACTCATCTATCGCAACAGGGCGTAGCGAACGTATTAAATGTTGTGTAACTTGGTAGGCATGGTCTGCACTAGAGATGATGCTTTTCGCAGTTTGCTTGGAATGCTTTTGGTGGTTTTGTTCTAACAAAAGACTAGCTGCTTGCGCGTTAATCGCTGTAAGGTACTGACCTAAATCATCATGCAAATCGCGCGCAATGCGTTTGCGTTCATCTTCTTGAACTTCTAAAACACGCTGCACTAAAGCATGGTTTTGTTTAAGTAAGAATCTTGATTCTACAATCCGACGATTTGTAAACCAAAGCAGGGCAATGAGGCTTGCTAATAAAGCTGGTAATAGTTCATCAAGATCAAGATTTGATTCGTATTGACGTGCCCAAAAATAATAGTTATCTACAAAATTATAGTAGCTTGAAAGTATAAAAATGCTCACAAACGCAATCGGTACCCATATAAAGTCGAGCGCTATTTTTCGCCAGTAAGTATTTTTAAAATAAACTTGCTTAGTATGGTTTTTCATCGCAGATTTAATCTAAAGCCAACAATATCATTAGCTTGCGATTGATCAGCTAAATTGACAATGGCAAAAATCTCGTAAATGTGTAGGAAATTTTCCTCAATCTCTAAAAGGTTTGGTTAGTTTTTAAATCCTGACTGCTATGCAAAATCTTTACATGGGGCGAGAAAATCTTATGGTCAAATAAGTGTGAAGTAATAAATTAATCATCACAAAGATCATGCAAATTGAGCTTACTTTTAAACCTTATAAAAACGAGAGTACGTGCATGAACTGTGAATACTTTTGTTAAATTTTTCCTTAAAAACGCGGGAAATTGTCCTAGCACATCGAGGGACGAATTCTGAATCGTCAGTCATTTGTTAGGCATATAGTTCAATGCGTTGTAATTGTGACAATTTGTAAAAATTGCAACTAATTAGGGATTGATTTTTTTTATTCATGGAGGATATATGAAACAAAAATGGAAATTAAAAGCCATGTTTGCAGCGCTGGGAACTGTTGCCTTAATAGGCATGGTTGGTCAAGCATCAGCAAACGAAGAGATAATCAAACGTAGTAAAGATCATAATATGTGGGCGGCGCCCGGTCAGAATTTGGCGATGCATCGTCATAGCCAATTGAAAGACATTAATACTAAAAATGCAAAAAACTTACAAATGATCTGGTCACAATCTTCAGGCACATTGCGCGGTCATGAAGGTCAACCAGTGGTGGTTGAACATGGTGGAAAACCAATGATGTATATGGTTTCTGGTTGGCCAAACATTGTTCAGGCTTTAGATTTATCTGATCCTGACCATCCAAAACAAATTTGGAACTACACCAAAAAATCAGACCGTGATGAATCAGCAGTGCCTCGTGCATGTTGCGATACCATCAACCGCGGTTTGAACTATGCTGATGGTAAAGTGGTTTTCCACACATTGGATGGCTTCTTAATTGCCTTAGACGCAACGACTGGTAAAGAAGTTTGGGTGACTAAACATGCTTATCCAGAAAAAGGTGAAACACATTCAGGCCCAGCAATGGTAGCTGAAGGTTTAGTGGTTGCCGGTTTCGGTGGTGATGAATTTGCTGCACGTGGCCGTACTGTAGCGTATGACTTAAAAACAGGTAAAGAAGTATGGAAATGTCATAGCACAGGTTCAGATGCTGACATTTGTATGGATAAAGACACTAACAAAGCTAACCCACATTACGGTGTGGCTGGCAATAAAGTTGGTGAAACTTACCCGGGTGATGAGTGGAAAATTGGTGGTGGTTCACCATGGGCATGGTTTACTTATGATCCTAAATTACGCTTAATGTATGCAGGTACAGGCAACCCAGGTCACTGGTCTCCAGCTTATCGTTGTGGAGAAACAGGTGCAAACTTAACTCACGAAAAATGTAACGAAGTTGATCCAAAAACTAATGTTGGTAAATACGATAATAAATGGTCTATGACGATTATGGCGCGTAATATCGACAATGGTAAATTGGTTTGGGCATACCAAAAAACTCCATTTGACCAATGGGATTACGATGGTGTGAACGAAAACATTTTGGTTGACAACCTAAAAGTAGATGGTAAATCACGTGATGCATTAGTGAACTTCGACCGTAACGGTTTTGTTTACGTAATGGATCGTAAAGATGGCACATTGTTACGTGCTCACAAATTTGTGACTGTAAACTGGGCTGAAAAAGTTGACTTAAAAACAGGTCGTCCTGTTAAAGTTAAAGAGCACTCACCATTTGCGCGTGATGTAAATACACAGGCTTGTCCATCTGCAATGGGTGGTAAAGACCAGCAACCAGCGGCTGTTGACCCTAAAGAGCCAAATATTTTCTATGTGCCAACAAATAACTGGTGTATGGAAGATGAACCTCAAGAACGTACACACACACAACAAGGTACTGTTTATGTGTTTGCTAACGTTTATATGTATCCAGAAAAACCAGGCATTACCGGTAAATTCAAGAAGTTTGATGTGGTAACAGGTAAAACAATCTGGGAAATTCCTGATCCATATCCAAACTGGGGTGGTGCTTTAGTAACTGACGGTGGCTTGGCATTCTACGGATCATTAGGCGGAGACTTCCGTGCAGTAGATCGTAAAGACGGTAAAGTGTTATGGCAACGTAAATTGTCTTCAGGCATTATCGGCAACCCAATTACATACAAAATCAAAGGTAAACAATATGTGTCTGTATGGACAGGTATTGGCGGCTGGATTGGTTTGCCTGTAACTGCTGGTTTAGACATGGACGACAAATACGGTGCAATTGGTGCTACCGCGATGGCGAAAGCTTCTGGTCTCGATAAGATTCCTCAAGGCGGTACATTGTTTACATTCCGTGTTGACTAATTGATAGTTAATTTGGAAGTGTAATAAAGGTAAGCAGGTGGCGTTTATACGTCGCCTGCTTTTTCCTATGTAAAAGAATTTATATGTGGTTGTATTTCATATTTACACATAAGTTTTTTGGTGGTTTATGGGGTTAAGTTGCGTTATCTATTAATTTTTTGAAATCAATGAGGTTCTAAGTAATGTTTAAACAAGCAAGACTAAAAAAAATGACGTATTCAATTTTAGTAATGATTTCTGCGTTTTCATTATCAGCATTCGCTGAGGATGTGCAGATAGCTGAGCTACCTGCATCAATCAAGAAAATGGGATCACTACGCATTTGTGCAGATCCAGGCAACATGCCACTTTCGAGCGACAAAGGTGAAGGATTCGAAAATAAAATCGCAACAATTATTGCCGAAGGAATGGGGACGCATACTAGCTATTTTTATCGCCCATATTTAGAGCGTGGCTTAACTCGCCAAACTTTTGATAATAACGAATGCGATATTTTAATGGATATGTCGCCAGACGATGAGCGCATGATGACTACCATACCTGTATACAAAAGCACTTTTGTTTTAGCTTATCGAAACGATAAAGGTATTGATATTAAATCCTTTGAAGATCCAAAACTATTGAATGAATATAAAGTAGGTGTTTTTCAACATTCGGCCATACGTACTGCTTTGCAGGAACATGGCTTTAATCGTGCAAACTCTGTTGTGCGTTCAATTTCGCACGATGCAGATTTGCAGCCAAATCGCGCACCTCATATGACTGTTCAGCAAATGATCGATGGCGAGTTTGATGTTGCTGCAGTTTGGGGGCCTTATGCAGGCTGGTATAAAGCCAAGAAAAATGCCCCGATTACTGTTGTGCCTGTGAATACGATGGAAAATAACATGCCACTTGAATTTGGCTTGTCTATTGGTATGCGTAAAAATGCGAAAGACTTAAAAGCTGCTATTGAAGCGGTAATGTTGAAAGAAAAAGATAAAATTAAAAAAGTTTTATATGAATACGGTGTGCCATTGGTGAAGTGTGACGAATGTATAGTATCAGGTGATTTGCCTTCACACGGAGCATATAAGCCACGTATTAAAACTGCACAATCTGCAAAAGTGCCTAAACAATCTGACCTTGCTGCACTGCCAGCCATGATTGATGAAGCCTTGAAACAAGGCTCAACCTTGGACCAAGAACTTCACAACGCGACGATAGCACGCGATTCAACTCGCATTGAGTACTTGTTGAAGCGCGGTGCAAATATAGATGCGCGCGATACCGAGCAACAAACTCCACTTATTGTAGCTGCTAAAGGCGGTGACATCAGTGTGATGAATGGATTGCTTGAATATAAAGCTGACCCAAACGCGCAAGATGATGATGGATGGACAGCCGCAATGCATGCGGTACGTTCCAATGAGCCTAAAGTGTTTAGATTGTTAGGTAAACATAAGGCAAACTTTAATATCACCAATAAAGATGGTGTTACTGCGTTGGCAATGGCTGTCAATGACAACAAAGCCAATGCTGCTGTGGCAATGCTAGATAACAATGCCAACCCAGATTTTGCCATGGGAGCAGGCAAATATAACGCATTAATGCTGGCGGTGACTAAAGGTAACCTCGTGATGGCGCAAACGCTATTGCAATACAAAGCGAATCCAAATGCTAGAAACGCAGGCGGCTTAACACCTTTAATGATTGCCGCATTTGGCAATCAAGACATGATTGCCTCGTTATTGTTAAAAGCAGGCGCAAATCCTACACTCAAAGATGAGGAAGGTAAAACTGCTTTGATGATAGCGAAAGAAAATGACTCAAAAAAAGCAATTGCTATGCTAGAAAATCCTGCCAAGTAGGATTGTTTGGATAGCGGGATTAAATCCTACGCTTTTTAGGATTTAATCCGTCATGTATTGCTGGTCGTTGAGCGTTAAATACAGTGTTTAAAAAATATATCTATATCCATAAGTTTTTATTTAGTGAATTTATTGTTTTATATGAAAGGTTTTAAAATGAAATTTCGTAATGCTGGCATGATTGCCTTATTTAGTTTGTTATCTATAGTAGCATGTGCCGCAAGTTCAGATAAATCTTCAGACAATGCCACGAAAAATATAAAGCCAGCAGCAGTGGTAGAAGAGGCGAAAGCCCCGGCAGAAGTGATAAAAATTAAAACAGATGAGGCTGTAACAGTCGCTGTGGAGACTACACCAGTTCCTGAATCTAGTGCTACGCCAGCTGTTGGCGCCGATGGGTTTCCACTACCTACTCAAAAGAAAAAATCTACAGCAGCTGAAATCAAGCCATTAGCATCAGATAAATCACCTCATGATGTTGCATTAGCCGCTGCCAAAGGCACACTTAAAAATCCATATGTGTACACCAAAATGGATTTAGCGCTGATTGAAGCAGGAAAGAAAAAATATATGAGTGTGAGCTGTAATGGTTGCCATGGCGGCAACGGTGGAGGTGGCATGTGCCCACCACTTTCTAATGCTACTTGGGTGTATGGGGCAGATGACGATACATTATTCCGTTTGATTTCATTAGGGAGTGATGAATTGCTAAAACAAGGTTACACCCGAAAAGGTCGTGAAAATGTCGTCGGTCCAATGCCTGCACATGGAAAACTTGTAAAAACAGAAGATGATATGTGGCGCATCATTTACTTTATTCGTGGAAATTTCCGTGGTGAAGAAAAAGACATTAAGTGGTAAGTTTTAATTTTTTATGTGTATTCATGTTGTTTGAAACTCAAATAGAAAGGCTGCCTAAATTCTTGGGTAGCTTTTTTATGTTGTTATCGTGTTCAGTAGTCGCTGCTCCTTTTGCATATGTGACCAATCAAGGCGAGCATACAGTTTCAGTAGTTGATTTAACCAGCAATCAAACCATAAGCAAAATCAATGTAGGTAAAGCGCCTGTCGGTGTAGTAATTGATAACTTGCTAGGTCGCGTATATGTTTCGAATGTGGAAAGCCGCTCTGTTTCAATTATCGATATGAAGAAAAACAAAGTCATTGGCGAAGTTAAGCTACAAATTGCACCAGTGGGATTGGCACTTAACAAGAGTGGCGGAAAATTATTTGTAGCTGATTGGTTTCACGATCAAGTATTGGTACTTGATACTCAAACACTTAATGAAATAGGCAGAATTTCCATGGGTAAAGCTCCAGCTGGCATGGTATTAAGTCGTGAGGGTGCGAGTTTATATATCGCTAATCGTGATAGCAACGAAGTTGGTGTGGTGGATACCAAAAGTCATCAGATTGTCAATAAAATTGCTGTTGGTAAGCATCCCTTTGGTATGGCGCTATCAGGCGATGGGAAGTTGTTATATGTAGTGAATGTAGAAAGTAATTCCGTCTCGGTGATTGATGTGCGGCGCGATACTGTAATTGCGACGATTCCTGTGGGTGAACACCCCTACTGTGCGACTAGTAATACAGATGGATCTCGTATCTACGTAACCAACACACATGAAGATACTATTTCAGTGATAGACAGCAAGCAACAAGTAGTCATCGCCACTGTGCGCGTGGGTGGTACGCCAGAGGGCATTGCCTTCGACAATCAGCATCAGCGAGTATATGTGGCAAGCTGGATGGATAATGCTTTGACGGTTATCGATGAAAAAACCAACCTAGTGATTCAAAGTATTCCGACTGGTGCGCAAAGCCGCGCTTTTGGTCAGTTTATCGGTAGTGTTAATTAAAATTAATTTAGGAGAGATGTATGAAATTTTATTTTGCAGTATTAAGCCTGTCCATGCTTTTACCAATTTCTGCCAATGCAGCAAATGCGCCAACCCAGCAAAAAGTGATTCGAGAAGTAGTGATTAAAGCCGAGCCTGCCAAAGTATGGGCGATGGTGAAAGATTTTGGTGGTATTCACAAATGGCATCCAGTCGTAGAAAGCACAACAACTGAAACTAAGGCTGATCAAGATGGTGTGCAATTGCCGCATCGCTTGCTCACTTTAAAAGGCGGTGGCACGATTTTAGAAAAGCAAACCATCAATTCAGATGAAGAAATGAAATTGGAATACAAGATTGTAGAAGGCGTGTTACCTGTGAGCGGTTACCGTGCGGTAATGACGGTAAAAGCTGGTCCTGCGGCTGGTGAATCAACCGTTACTTGGATTGGTCGTTTTTACAATAAAGCCAATGATGTGCATCCCAAAGTAGGTGAAGACAATGAAACTGCTATAAAAGCGGTTGAGGGCGTGTATGACGCAGGTTTGCCTAATTTGAAAAAAGTGATTGAAGCGAAGTAATTTAAATGAATAAATATAAGGAATAGTCAGCATGAAAAAGTTTTTAGCAATCTTGGCTTTAGCTTGTATGTTACCTGTAACAGTCTTTGCGCACGGGCCAAGCGGGCAAAAAGTGATGAAAGAATTTACCGTGAAAGCCGACCCTGCAAAAGTGTGGGCGCTGTTGAAAGATTTTGCAGCAATTGGTAAATGGCACCCCGATGTAACTAATGTAAAGTTTGAAAACAGAAAAGATGCAGAATCTGGCAAAGAATTACCACACCGCTTAGTAACGTTAAAAAACGGTAAGACATTTTTGGAAAAACTGCGCGAAGCTAATGATGCCGAAATGAAGCTAGATTACAAAATGATAGACGGAGCAGAAAGCACTATTGCCGTGAGCAATTATCGTACAGTTGCACAAGTAAAGCCTGGTCAGGGTACTGGGCAATCTATCGTTACGTTAACAGCGCGTTTCTACAATAAAGCCAATACCATGGAAGCACCTGAGGGCGCGGATAATCCTGCCGCGAATAAAGCAATTAATGAGCTTTATGATGCAGCAGCTATAGGTTTGCAAAAAGCATTAGAAAATTAAATAGCAGGAAAAAGCAAATGCATAAAAGTGTTGTTTAGTGTGATGATGGTTACATTAAGGAACACAATAACAGAAGATAATGTATTTTAAGCGCAACATAACCATTAAGAAGGAGCCTTAAAATGAAATTATTTCGTAAAAAGATACTGAGCACCTCACTTGCCTTAGGGATTGCTTCAGCATTTGTTAGCTTTGCTATACCAACATTAGATTTCCCAGCTTATGCGGCAGAAAAAGCATTGGCTATTCAGGGGGAATTTGAAAATTTTTGTGTGATGGGCTTAGCAGAAGGTAAACGCATTAAAACTGATTGTTCAGTAAATACCGTGTTTGATGGCAAAACCTATTGCTTTCGTACAGTGGATGCTAAAACTGAATTTACCAAAGACCCAAAACGCAATCTAGAACGGGCAAAAGATCACTTTGCTGCTGGTGAAGTCACCCAAACGGGTGATGATATGGGCAAATATAGTGTGGATGATGTAAAAACTTGGATAGATACACTGATACAAGACGAAGCGAAAAAGAACAACGGTATTTATTTTGTACATGATTCCGCTACAGGTGAAAAATTACCCCTAAAGTACAAAAATATAGATTTTATGCGTACTTTGCACGGTTACGGATTTTTCCCAGAGGCCATTTTCACTGCGAAAGATGACGATAATAAAAAGTACTTGATTGATTTTTGGGTAAAACCAAAAAACGGCAAGCTTGATTTATTTGATGTGCGCATTTATAAGTCTCCCAAGAAAGACGGTACAAACTGGACTATGGTAAAACGCCAACCCAAGCCTTGGTGGTGGATTCCTGCCTCTGAACATCCTGGTGAATCAGAACAAAAACGCAGTTGGGAAGTGATGTCTGCCATTGAAGAGCATATCGTTTCATCTAAGGAAGAAAACTCAGGTTTGTACAAACTTGTAGATGATAAAACAGGTAAAGAAGTAGAGTTGGAATTTATTGGCGTACATCAACCCGTGCGTAAATTAAAAGACAGCGGACAGTTTTTTGCCTGTACAGATTTTCGTAAAAAAGGTAGCAAAGACGAAATTTACGATATAGATTTTTGGCTAGACGAAAGTACAGGAAAAATCAAAGTTGGAACAGTTCGCGTACATAAAGTGCCTGAAATGCACGATGGCGACATTATTCAAGTGCCAAGATATAACCACGACCCAAATAAAACTGAAGTGGTGCCATAGTAAATTATTAGGCAATAATGTAGCGATTTTATATGTTGTCACTAACTTAAAATCGCAAGCGAAACGACTAAGAAAATCGCCAATACAAAATAGGTAGAGAAACTAAACTAAACACACGAGAGAAAATCACTGCCCTGTAAGCCTTTTAGAATAAGGCTTGCAGAGCAGTATGAATGATGAGTAACTATTATGACCAGTCTAAAATTTGATTTTAAAACGCTTTTACTTGGGTTTGTAAGTTTATTTAGTACATTAACAGCAAGCCACTGCCAAGCCGAATTGTCTGAACAAAATTGGCCGCTGATTAAAGAGGCATTTTTTCAGCAACGACCAATTTTGGTGAGCGACCTCATGCAGGTGAGCGCTCCGTTAGGTGCAGAAAATGCTGCACAAGTACCTATGACGCTTAAAGTCAAGAATCAGCCACAAGACGCCATTAAAAAACTTTATATTTTAATAGATGCCAACCCTATACCTTTGGCGGCCATTTATCATTTTCCTGAATATTTTAAGCAATTAGAATTGTCTACTAGAGTGCGGCTAGAGAGCGACTCAATGATCCGTGTCATTGCTGAAACGGTGAAAGGGCAACTGTTAATGGCTTATACACCAGTGAATGCGGGCGGTGGCTGTGCGGGTTTGGTTGCTGAGGATGATGCAATGGTGCGAAAAAATGCAGGCATAATTAAATTTCAGATTAACTCACCCTATAAATTGCATGTAGCCGCATCAGCCACTTTGCAAGTCAAGCACCCTATGTACACTGGTTTGCAAACAGATGCGGTGACCAAACAAATTAAACCCGCTTTTTATGCGAAAGAAGTAGATGTTGAATTTGACCAAACTAAAGTGATGCATATTGAATTTGGTGTAGGGACTGCTGAAAACCCCCACGTGAATTTCAACTTTGATTTGCCTGACAACTTATTAATTAAAGTCGTAGAAAAAGTGGATGTGTATTTGCAAGATAATGAAGGGAAGGTATTTATTAAACAATTTTTATTTTAGGAGATTGAAATGGTTAAGAAAATAATTGCAACAATAGCGTTGGTTTTATTGTCCGATTTATCACTTGCTGAAGAACCCAAAAATAGCAACCCAATACTCGGCACTTGGGAGTGGACGAATGTGAAAAATAGCTGTCACGAGGTGTATATATTTGGTGTAGATGGCACAGGGCATATTACTAGCGGGTCAGAGACATCAACGGCAAGTTACGTCATTACTGACAAGCCAAGTGAAAAAGGTTTTTATAAAATGACGCTTAAAATAGTGAGAGATCATGGTGGTCAGGATTGTTCAGATGAAGTGACTGACAATACAGGCGAGGAATATACCCACTACCTTGCATTTCATCCGTCTGGGAACCAATACGTGGTTTGCGATAAGGAGGCAACCGATAGCTGCATAGGCCCATTGAGAAGGGTGCAGTAAAAAATGTAAACTGTAAAGAATCGTTTGATTTTGCTTTCATTATTTACAATACTCGTTTTAAGCCAATAATATGCAATTCTTATTAAGGCAATTGAAACAGTTAATCCATTGCATCCATAAGCGATGGTTTTTGAATTCGTTGGGCCTAATGGCTTTACTTGCAAGCCATCATCTGGTGCTTGGCTCTAATGGTGCATCTAAAAAAGTAGAAGATTTAAAAAAACAGGGTTTCGAAACATTCACGATTCCACCTGAATTTAACTCCCCAGATTTATACATTGTCACTCAACCACCACTACAAACAGAACTAGCAAAAAAAGAAGCTATTTATAAAAATGGTTATCAATTAATACTTCGAGATTTTTTTGAAGTACAAGGTAGAGTGCTTTCAAGAAGACATTATCTGGGCGATGAGCGCGCTGATATTTCGCCCATTGATTTAGCACTTGGGTGGGGGAAAATGTCAGATTTAGCATTTGTACAGAAAATAGAATTTTTACAAAACAATAGATTCTTGTATTGGCACGTCAATGAATTTCCCATGCCACGCAAAGAGTTAGAATCTTCTGCAAGTAATATGCATTTAATACCTGCAGATGAAGAAATTGAGCTGGAGTTGAAAAGGATTAAAAAAGGTCAAGTGGTCAGTCTGTCTGGCTACTTAGTGGATGTTAAAGCACCAGATGACTTTATATGGGCAACTTCAAGAAGTCGAGACGACTCTGGTGACGGGGCCTGTGAAATTATATATGTTAAAGCAGTCAAAATTAGAAACCCATGACCTGCCTGATAAAAATCGATTTTCAATTTTAGATTTTTTTGCTTTCATTCAAACAAGCGTAAACCTTCTCGCTGTATCAGGAAAAAATCCTACGTTATTGAGGGATTTAAGACATATCTAATTACGCATTATCTACTTATGATGCATATGAAGTCGTCTTAATCTAGGCGAAAGACTCAGCAAGCACAACTGGCTTTGCATAAACTTAGGAAGGTAACGTGATGATGATCAAAAATAAACTAGCTTCAACTACCCATATATCCGCTAGCCTATTTGCTTTGCTAATATTGGCTTTTAGCATGGAAATATTTGCGAACCCACTCGCATATGTCCCTAATGAAAAAGATGGCACAGTATCTATAATTGATACTACAACTGATACTGTCGTCAAGACACTGCCTAAAAAAGGTGTATTTGGTAAAAAAATTCAAGCAGTAGCATTAAGTCAAGATGGCAATAAGTTATTTGTTGTGGTGCGTGATAAAAATGCAGTTGCAGTAGTAGATTTGGTTAAAGGTAAACAAGAAAGGCTCATCAAAGTAGGGGATGAGCCAGAAGGAATCACTGTATCGCCAGATGGTAGTATATTGGCAGCTTGCCTCGAAGAAGAAAACGCTGTTTCGTTTGTCGATTTAAAAAAATATAAAGTGACAAATACAAGCAAAACACAAGGAAAAAACCCTGAACATTGTGAGTTTTCTATCGACGGAAAATGGTTGTTAGCAAGTAATGAGAAAAGTGGTGATGTTGATGTATTTGACGTTGCCAGTCATCAATCAGTACATCTAATTAAAGCCACGAAACACCCCCGTGGTATTGGTTTTACACCAGATGGTAAATTTGCCTATATTGCGAATGAGGCCGCAAATTTAGTTGAAGTTGTGTCTGTTGGAGACTGGCAGATTCTACATCGCATTCCAGTGGGATTACGCTCTAATGGAGTAAAAGTGACTCACGATGGCAGTCACGTTTATATAAGCAATGGTGGAGATCATAATTTGAGTTTGATAGAAACTGCAACTAACACAGTGATTAAAACCATACCAGTAGGTCAGCGTCCGTGGAATATGGCGTTAACGCCTGATGGTAAAAAGTTATATGTTGCAAATGGTCGCTCGAATAATATTTCTGTTATTGATACTACTTCGAACCAAGTAATACAAACTGTTTCAGTCGGTAAAATGCCATGGGGTGTCGTGATTCGTTAATAATTTATTCATGGCATATAAATCAATTGTTAAGAAATTTTCTAATTTGCCCTCCTAAGGGGAGGGTCGGCCGTTCGATTCGGCCCGAGGGCGCCATTTACTTAGCTTTTGCATCCAATGCTTCCCAACGCGCGAGGTAGTTTTCGAGCAAGTGTTCAATTTCTTGCAATCTGGCTTGCAAGATTTTAACGTGCTCTGGTGCATTTTTGTAAATCTCTCCATCGGCAAGTTGATTGCCAATATCGACTTGTTCAGCTTCAAGCCCTTCAATTTTTGCAGGGAATTCAGCTAGCTCTTGTTGCTCTTTATAAGTCAATTTAGATTGCTTCGTATTAATGCTAGCGTTTTTAGCTGCCCCAGAAGTCTTACTGATATTGGCTTCCAGAACAGCGGTTTTGATGTTTGCGTTTTTTTCTTGTTGTTGCAAGGTCGAAAAGCGTTGCCAATCATCATAACCACCACCAAACTCGGTGAGTTTTCCATTGCCTTCAAACGCAATTACCTGCGTCACGGTATTCTCTAAAAATGCTCTATCATGGCTTACTAAAAACAGCGTGCCAGTAAAATCTTGTAGCAAGCTTTCTAAGAGTTCTAGTGTATCAATATCTAAATCGTTAGTCGGTTCATCTAACACCAACACATTGGCAGGGCGCGCAAACAAACGTGCAAGTAATAAGCGATTACGTTCGCCACCAGAAAGCGATTTCACTGGCGAACGTGAACGTTGTGGTGGAAACAAGAAGTCTTCCAAATAGCTAATCACGTGCTTGCGCTCGTTACCAATTTCGACAAAGTCAGAACCTGGGCTGATGGTATCTGCCAGCGTCGCTTCTTCGTCTAACTGTTCACGCATTTGGTCAAAATAGGCTACGTTAATTTTAGTACCGCGCTCGACTTTTCCACTGTCTGGCTCAATATCGCCAAGAATTAATTTTAATAAGGTCGTTTTGCCAATGCCGTTTGGGCCTAATAAACCGATTTTATCGCCACGTAAAATGCGCGTAGAAAAGTTGTTAATCAGTACCTTGTTGCCATAAGACTTAGACACGTTGTCAAGCTCGGCCACCAATTTTCCGCTACGCTCGCCCGCATCAATATTAAGTTTCACATTACCTTGGCGCTCGCGACGTGCAGCGCGTTCAAGGCGCAAAGCTTCTAAGCGGCGCACACGTCCTTCGTTACGAGTGCGGCGCGCTTTAATGCCTTGGCGTATCCATACCTCTTCTTGCGCAAGCACTTTATCAAACTTAGCGGCGTGGGTTTCTTCCACCGCAACAAGTTCCTCTTTTTTAATTTGGTATTGGCTAAAATTACCAATAAAATCGGTGAGTTTTCCACGGTCTAGCTCGGTAATGCGAGTGGCGAGTTTATCTAAAAAGCGTCTATCATGCGTAATAAATAAGACGCTACCGTTAAAGCTCAGCAATAAATCCTCAAGCCATTCAATCGCTTCTAAATCTAAGTGGTTGGTGGGTTCGTCTAATAACAATACTTCGGGCTCTGCCACCAGTGCGCGTCCCAGCGCCACACGTTTGCGCCATCCACCAGAAAGCGTCGACACCAGCGCATCAGCATCTAATTTTAAGCGACTTAACACGGTTTCAACGCGAGATTGTGCTGCCCAGCCATTTTGTGCATCTAGCTCATGTTGCAGATGCTGCATTCTTGTCATCAATTGTTCAATATCTGCATCGGGCATGCCCATGTCATGCGTCACTTGATGGTAATCGATGATGATTTGCTGCAAACCGCCTAAACCTTCCGCAACTGCCTCAAAGATAGTGTGTGTGGTATCAAGCTCTGGTTCTTGCGGCACATATACTACACGCGCATTAGGTGCGCGCCAGACGTTGCCATCATCTAACTTAATGGTGCCAGCAATGGCTTTAAGTAAACTGGATTTGCCTGCGCCATTTCGTCCAATTAAGCCCACACGTTCGCCTGCGTCTAATTGGAAAGAAGCATGATCGAGCAGGGCATGATGCCCAAAAGCTAAGGAGGCTTTATCTAATGTGATGTAAGGCATAGTTCTATATAGCTTTCTATTTTTTATACTATTTATTGGCTAACGTATTATTAGTCAACATGGCACGAATATTTGCCATTTTTGATTTTCCAAATTCGCGGCTGACATCTGGGTCGTTAAATGGGTTGCCAAAATGTTTCACATCGCTGGTTGGCAGTTCGCTAATAAAACGGCTAGGTTCACATATTTGCATTTCACCTGCACGCTTACGTTTTTTGCACCACGAAATATTAAGCGATTTTTGTGCGCGCGTAATGCCAACATACATCAAGCGGCGTTCTTCTTCAATACGGCTTGGTTCTAGTGTAGCCGCATCTACACTTTCGCGGTGTGGCAAAATACCTTCTTCAACCCCCACTAAAAATACATGACCAAACTCTAATCCTTTTGCAGCATGTAAAGTAGAGAGTTTTACTGCATCAGGCTCACCATCTTCACGGCCTTCTAACATGCTCATAAGCGACACCATTTGCGTGAGTTCTAGCAAATTTTTACCATCACGCTCATTGCCAAACTCAGCAGAATCTTCACCTTTTTTGGTGAGCCAGCCAATAAATTCTTGCACATTCGCCCACTTAATTTCTGCCGCACGAGGTTCTTCAGTGTCGTATAAAAAAGCTTCATATTGAATGCTATTTAATAAGTCATTCAGTACTTCGCCAGCAGGGTCGCGTACAGAACGTTCTTGTAACTTATTAATATATTGGCAAAAATTCAGCAAATCTTCTAACTGCTTATTACCAATATCACTTTGAAAGTTTTGTTCAAACGCGCTCGCAAATAGAGATGTTTTGTGCGTACGGGCGTAATCACCAAGCTTTTCTAGTGTGGTGTTGCCTATGCCTTTTTTAGGTGTGGTCGCAGCGCGGATAAAAGCTGGGTCGTCGTCTTCGTTCGCAATCAAACGTAGATAACTCACCAAATCTTTAATTTCGGCTTTGTCGAAAAAAGATTGCCCGCCAGAGATGGTATAAGGAATTTTTTGGTTTCGTAAATACTGCTCAAAAATACGTGCTTGATGATTGCCGCGATACAAAATTGCATAATCTCTAAAAGTAGTGCGGTTTTCAAACTTATGCGCTTGCAGCTTAATTAGGACAGATTCAGCTTCAGCTTCCTCACTTTGTTGTGCCGAAACTTGAATCAAATCACCCGTGCCTAATTCGCTCCAAAGTTTCTTTTCAAAAAGCTTAGGGTTATTGGCAATTACAGCATTGGCTGCTCTTAAAATACGAATAGTGGAGCGATAGTTTTGCTCTAACTTAATCACTTTGAGTTTGCTAAAATCCTCAGTCAGTTGTCGTAAATTCTCAACATCCGCACCGCGCCATCCATATATCGCTTGATCATCATCGCCCACAGCAGTAAATTGCCCGCGCACACCGGTGAGCATTTTGACTAATTTATATTGGCAAGCATTGGTGTCTTGATATTCATCCACCAACAAATATTGCAGTTTAGCTTGCCATTTGTTAAGTGCCGTTTCATTCTGTAAAAACAACTCCACTGGTAACTTAATTAAATCATCAAAATCAACCGCTTGGTAAGCTTTTAATGTTTGTTGATAAAGCTGATAAACTCTGGCCGCTGCATGCGTTAAGTCTTCTTCTGCAGAAGCTTTTGCCTGATCAGGATTCACAAAAGCATTTTTCCAATGCGAGATTTGATACTGCGTTTTGCGTAATAGTTGTTTATCAGTAGTGGCTAAAATATCTGCGATGATTTTAAAGCTATCGCTAGAATCCAAAATAGAAAACTGTGGTTTATAGCCCAATAGACTCGCTTCTGCTCGTAGCATTTTAAGGCCCAGCGAGTGAAATGTGGTGACTGTTAGCCCTTTGGTGTTTTTGCCTTGCATCAGTTTAGATACGCGTTCTTGCATCTCGCGCGCGGCTTTATTGGTAAAGGTAATCGCGGCAATTTCTTTTGGGTTGTAGCCAGCTTCATCAATTAAATAGCTAATTTTTTGGGTAATTACGCGCGTTTTTCCAGAGCCTGCGCCAGCAAGCACCAGCAATGGACCATCGAGATATTTGACTGCCTCCCGTTGCGGGGAATTTAAACTATTTAACATGTATTTGTGAATGCTTTAGAAGTGGCTGCGGTAAGATTTTGCACCGCGCTACATTACGTCTTTGTTGTTTATAGTATGATTGTATCTGCATATTAAAAATTAGCGCTTAAGTTTTGCGTTTTTGCTTAAATTTTTTTGGGGAAGAATTTAAAAAGCGATGCCAAAGTTTGACTTAAAAACCATCATCTTTATGTCGATGTTGTTAACATTTATGTTATCAATGCTGCTGGCAATTACGCGCACACATCACAAAGAAGTGCGCGGTCCTGGTTACTGGGCAGTTGGTAACCTAGTCATAGGCTTAGGGATGGTGCTGGTACTGATGCAGTTGGATGCACCAAAAATCGTATTTTTACCTGGTATGGCTTTAATCGGCGCAGGATTAGCCTTATACCTTAACGGTGTACAAGCATTTATTGGCAAAGTGCCAGATCATCGCATTTCTGTTGGTATTTTTATTCTGCTTGTATTAATCGATGTATATTTTGTGTTGATAGATCACAATTTGCGCATGGCAGTGATATTGGCAAGTATTGTTTTTTCTGCAATCTATTTTTACAGTGCGAGGCTTACCTTTTCGCGTGATGAAGGGTTGGTTGGTAGCCTATATTGGATAAATTCGAGTTTATACTTGCTAATGGCCTTGCTCATGATTGGTCGTGGCATTTACGCTTCACGGGTGGGGATGGAAGTATTTGATTCATTTTCGATTTGGCCGGTAAATGCTTACACCTTTATGTTGGGTGCAGTTTCACAGTTTTTTATTTCGAGCTTGTTTGTATTGATATTAAGCTATAAGTTGAATCAAAATTTAGAGTCTATTGCGACCATAGATGGCCTCACAGGCGTGCTAAATCGACGTGGTTTGGAAGATGCAGCAATCAAAATGCAAGATATGTGTAAGCGTATCAATTTGAGTATGGCAGTACTTTTAATTGACATTGATCACTTCAAAAAGGTCAATGATCAACATGGGCATTTAACAGGTGATGAAGTACTAAGGCACTTAGCTAAGAACATAAGTGAAATGTTACGTTCTAGCGATGTACTTGGGCGATATGGTGGCGAAGAATTTTGTGTCTTTATGCCCAACACAAACGAAAATGACGCACTTGGCTTGGCTGAACGTATACGCTCAGGCGTAGAAGCAAAACCATTAAATCTAAAACACCCTACTATAAATTCAACGGTGAGTATTGGGGTGGCAGATTCAGTACGTGCTGGTTATGATTTTAAAGGATTGATTGCCACAGCAGATACTGCAATGTATGTTGCAAAAAAAAGCGGCAGAAATCGCGTCATGAGTTACACTAAAATTTCCTTAGATACCAATTAGATTTTTTTAATTACCTAACCGATTGTTATTCATATGAAGTATATACTTTACAACCTATTGGAAAGATTGAGTTAAAACAGATCATGAACGATAGAGTTAATAAAACTTCTATTTGTAGCATTTCGTTTTTGGATATTGTTGACTATTCAAAAAAAACTGATTCCGAGCAGATTGAAATCAAAAATCAATTTAATAATTTGATAAACTTAGGTCTAAAGGATGTAGCGCAGGATGACAGGATTGTTCTAGACACAGGTGATGGAGCAGCAATTGCTTATAAAGGTTCACCGGAGGAGGCATTGTTTAGTTGCATGACCATTCGAGATGAGATTCTAAAAAGTAATATCCATAGCGCCATGCCACTATATGTGCGTTTAGGTATTAATCTTGGGCCTGTGCGCCATGTAAGTGATATTAATGGACAGCCCAATATTATTGGTGATGGTATTAATGTTGCGCAGCGAATTATGAGTTTTGCAAATCCCAATCAAGTTTTAGTTTCACGTTCTTATTATGAGGTAGTATCTAGATTAACACATGAAATTTCTCAAATGTTTGATTATTGTGGAGTTAAGAATGATAAACATATGCGAGAGCACGAGATTTATTCAGTGCGTTTAATGGTTAGTGATAAAGGACCAGTTGTTATAAAAGCTAACTCAAAAAGTCGTTTACAGTCGATTCAAAAATGGGTATATGCATCGCTTACTGTTTTTTTAACTATAGTATTGTTGTGGCAGACTAACAACACTCATCAACAAAAAGTACAACCAATTAATACGATTAACTCAAAAGTACCTTTAGAGCAAAAAACATCTCAATCTACCGAACAATCTGTTACAGAAGATGCGGACTCATCATCATTAACCGCTAATAAAAAAAATCAAGTAAAATTAAGCTGGGACAAAATGAAAGAGAGCATAAATAAGGGCGCAAAAGAACCAAACTGCAGTCCTGCACAGAAATCGATGAAGCACTGCAATTAGTCAACTATCGTTGATTTGCTAATTTTCATTTTAGTGCGAGTTTCTGGAGTTTCTAAGCTTACACGTCCAATCGCACCAGTTCGATAATCTGTTAAAAAAGCCATGGCGGTTTTTTCAATATCCAAGAATCCATCATGGCGTTTATAACTTCGCCTTTTCGCGATTGCTTCAAGTAAATCTACCCCATCAATCGCCGAAATATCGATTTTCATGACATCTAATTTATACCGCGCGTTAATGAGTTCTGGATAATTGTTAAGTAAGTTATTCGCTAAAAAAATGGCAATATCTTCGTCAATAACAGCGTTTCTGCCGATTGCGTGGCTAGCGGCAAGCATGTAGCCGTCAGATTCGAACTCAATTTTTGGCCACATCATACCTGGCGTATCGGTAATGCTAAAGGTGGCATCCAAATCAAAACGCTGTTGGCTTTTTGTAACCGCAGGCTCGTCACCCACTTTCGCTACGCGCCGGTTGAGTAGGGCATTCATGAGGGTTGATTTGCCTACGTTTGGAATCCCCATAATCAAGGCCCGTAGTGGTTTTAAATGAGTGCCACGGTGCGGTACTAGCTTGCGACAAATGGCTGGGATTTTTTTGGCATCGCCAGCTTTTTTGCAAGAAAGCGCAACTGCCTTGGTATTGGGTTGATTGTTAAAGTAATTAAGCCATGATTCTGTTACTTTGGGATCGGCCAAATCTGCTTTATTTAAAATTTTTAAATTAGGCCGCTGTCTGAAAAGCCGCATTTCATTAATCACTGGGTTGTGGCTGGCTTCAGGCACGCGCGCATCCAACACCTCAATCACCATATCGGTAAATTCCATGGTCTCTTCCGCTTTTTTGCGGGCTTGGGTCATGTGACCTGGGTACCACTGAATTGCCAAAATAAACCTCTTGCGATTGCTAAGCTAAGTAGCCTGCATTTTAGCACTGAATATCTTAATGCTTAGGTCTCGTATCAAGTTTATTCAATCGCTTATTGCTTCTGGTTTCTGTTGAGTTTACGTTCGCGCATTTTTTGGCGAAACGCTTTTCGCTCTTCTGGGCTCATATTTTTGATGCGCTCTTTAAATTTAGCTTTTTGCTCAGGATCCATATTTTTCCAGCGCTGGCGCAACGCTTTTCGCTCTTCTGGTGGAAGCTTTCTAAACTCACGCATTCTTTCTTTTACCGCCGCTTTTTCTTCTGGGCTTAAGTTTTTAAAGCGGTTTAATTTTTCTTTAGTTTGCTCACGCTGTTCTGGTGACATGCTGGCCCAACGCTCTGCGCCTTTACTTAATTTGTCTTGGCGTTGTGGCGGCAGCGTATTCCATTGATCTTTCATTGGGTTGAGCGTTTCTTGTTGCTGTGGACTTAGTTGCTCCCAGGGAATGCCTTCTGCACATGCATGCATTGGAGATAAAGCTAAAATTAAGCTTAGCCCAAGCCAAATAATAAATTTGGCACTGAGATAGTTTGTGTTATTCATCATGTGAGTCATTTTTGACCTCCAACTTCAATTTTTTTTTGTTGTCTATTAGGTATTGCTGGTGTTTGTATGTCTTGCATTGCGGCATCGAGCGAGTCTTGATCGAAACTATCTTGGTTGTCGTCGTCTAGCTCGCCTAAGAGCTCAATTAAATCCATCGGTAAAGGCTCCTTTTCGGCTGCTTGTACAGTTGAAAATAGGCTAAATATCATTAACAGTAAGCTCAATTTAAACGGCATAATGGACCCCGTTTTCATTGTTCATTTCATCTACCCATAGATAAAAATCAGGGTCGCTAATCACATCTAACTCTTCTGGGTTATCTAGTAGTTCTAACATCGCCGTTTGTTCAGAAAGCTCAATTGTTGTATGCGGTGCCTGATGCGATGGAATCAGTATCAACATGGCAATCACACTGCAAAAAACTAAGCTGGTTGCGGTTATCCAGCCATTAAACTGAAACCATTTTGCTTTAGATGGTTGGTTAAGGGCATTGCGGCGCGCAGCATTTAAGCGTTTTTGTGTATCTGCATCTAAGAAGCGCGCGCTTTGCTCTAAGCTCGTTTTAATGCGTGCTTCTAGTGCTTCTTCTGATGGGTTCTCTAAAGATTCGCTCATATTTGATGATCCTTTAATGCGTCACGCAATTTTTCAAGCGCACGTGCGTAATGTGTTTTAACGCTACTTTCACTGCATTGCATCGCAACAGCAGTTTGGCTGATGTCCATACCTTCCCACAATCTCAATAGAAAAACTTGTTGCTGACGTAACGGTAAATCTTTCAGTGCAGTTTCTAAGCTTTGCATAAACTGCGCATCTTGCAACTGAAAATCAGGAATGCTATTTGTCTCAGCGGGTTGTTGTTCTAGTGCATCTTCGGCTTCTTCATCGGCATCCCAATGTAACCAGCTTCTAAAACGGTTTCTGACTTGTTGGCGCCTATGCCAATCTAGTATGCGTGACTCTAAAATACTGTAAAAAAGCGGCTTCCAGCTTACTTTTTCATGTGTACTGTATTTTTGCACAAGTTTTATCATCGCATCTTGCACGATATCTAAAGCATCATCGCGATTGCCCGTTGCTAAATGCGCCATGCGAAAGGCGCGCCCTTGAATTTCAGCTAGAAATAACTCCATTAGCCTTGCATTTTCTTAGGGTTCATCTTTCGCATTTTACTTTTCTATGACGCTACAATTAATTAATTAATGATGCTTAATTAGTAATGATGCCTGAAAGTAAATTTAGTTAATACGTTTTGCGCGTTTGTTAGCGCGCTTATCAAGGCGATTATTAATACGCTCACCTTTGTTATCTAAGCGATTATCCGCACGTGCTCCGCGCTTGTCTAGTCGTTGGTCAACACGGTCACCTTTATTATCTAAACGTTGATCAATTCTGTCGCCTTTGTTTTCAAGACGTTCAGCACGTTGCTCATTGCCATTTGCTTCTGCTGTATCGGCACGATTGTCTAAGCGGTCTTCAATGCGGTCACCACGATTGTCTAAACGCTCTTCAATACGGTCGCCTTTATTATCTAGGCGCTCTTCACGACGGTCGCCGCGGCTATCTAAACGCTCTTCAATACGGTCGCCACGCTTGTCTAAATCAACAGTAGGTGTTACGTCTTCTGCCATTACTTGAGCCGAAATTAAAAGTGCAAATAATGAGTGTGTCAAAATCAATGTTTTTTTCATGCTGTTCTCCATTTTTTTGAGTGGTTTATAAGATTAAGTTGTTACCTTCACTAATCAAAACGCACTCAATTAGAGTTTGACGACAAAGTTTTTTAAATTATTTTTATTTAAATAAAAAAAGCATCCACGGATGCTTTTCTTGGTGTTATTTAGTAACTAAGCTTGTAATTTGTGTATGCGTGATTTGCGTCTAGCGCTAAAACCTACTAACGTTAAACCAGCAAACAACATGGCATAAGTTTCTGGCTCAGGTACTGGTGCTGCAGGGGTGTCAGAGAAAGCAACCGTGAGGATAGAGTTTGAGCTATTATTGGCAATGGTGCCGCTAGTAAATATATCAGGACCAATACCTACTACCAATCTATAAGTGCGACCAGTTATCAAATTGTTGAATGTATGAGTACCATTACCAAATAACGTATAAATAGTTCCGCTGTTATTGCCATTTTCATTACTTGCATAGTTGTTAGTTATAAAGTTAAACTCTTGGCGCGGTTGGCGTAATGAAAATGGTGTAGTAGTGTCGTCTAAAAACATTTCCAGTAATAAACCTTGGTATGATAAGCCACCTGAAGAAGACGACATATTAATTAAAGCTCTATAGTCATAATTCACGTATAGGCTTGAAGTGGACGCAATAAAAAGATTATCTAATCCTACATCAGACAGTCCAAACGCATACTGAGTTGATGGGCTAGTGCCACCATTATAGCTTGTTGAAATATTGTTTTTTAATTCATATATGTTTGTGGTCGGGTTAGCAATATTTTTAATTCCCAAATCTACGCTAGCACTTCCATTCGCGCTTGAAACGTTCGCAATGCCACTAAGGGGTAAACCTGATAAAGAGCTAACTGTAGTATCGATTTGAGGATTGCCATCAACATCAACTTCAAGCTCAGCATAAATATCATATGATTCAGATATCCATGTGATAGGTGCAGCTTGCAGCATGAGTGGTGTTAGCATTGCAAGGGTTAAACCTGCAATCATTTTATTTTTCATAGTATCTTCCTTGTAGCTACCGAAAATTTATTATTACAATAATATTACCTAATTAATCACTTAAAATATAGGACTAGTTCCTAACTTCACTAAAATTTCATAGACTATTGTAAGCAATTTATTTTGCAAAAGCGCAATTAGTTAAATGTGTATGCGCTTAAATAAGCTTGTAAAAGTTTTTTTAGATTAAAATAAACAATGTCTACTGAAAACAAAAAAAATCATTTAGATTTAGATCCAAGCCAATCAATACCACTTTTAAAAGCGTTACATATTCTGACGCGCGATGGAAAATTGAATCAAGATAGCCGTCGCAAGTTAAAGCAAGTCTATCATTTGGTGAATTTTATTGAGCCATTATTCCATGAGATTCGTCGCAAGCAGGAAAATCCTACACTGATTGATCATGGCGCAGGTAAATCTTATCTAGGTTTTATTTTGTATGATTTACTCTTGAAGCAACATGAGGCTGGCAGTGTGATTGGAATTGAAACCAGAGCAGATTTAGTCGATAAATCAAAAGCGCTGGCAGTTGAGTGCGGTTTTAGTCGGATGCTTTTTGAGCATTTAAGCGTTGCAGATTCTATGGTTTCACCCAATATCCCTCAAAAAGTTGACATTGTCACTGCATTACATGCTTGCAATACGGCGACTGATGATGCGATTGCCTTTGGCTTAAAAAAGCAAGCGCAATTTATGGTGCTGGTGCCATGTTGTCAGGCGGAAGTGGCAGAAGTAATGCGCAAAAATAAAGCTGACTCATTGTCTAAAACGTCTTTAAGTGAGATTTGGCGTCATCCAATCCATACACGTGAATTTGGCAGTCAACTCACTAATGTGCTTCGCTGTCTGCAGTTAGAAGCTGCTGGCTATAACGTCACGGTAACAGAACTTGTGGGCTGGGAGCATTCTTTGAAGAATGAGTTGATTATTGCTAAATATACTGGGCAACCACGAAAGAACGCGCGTGAACGATTACAATCCATTTTGGCAGAATTTAATTTGCAAGAAATGCAGCAGCGTTTTACGTTATAACAATCTTGTAAGTAATACCTTGTAATTCCGACTAAAGATTATTATGAATATAAAAAATAAGGCGCTATCACACTTATGCTGAGAGTAATTTTTAGAGCAATTAAAAAAAGCATTTTTAATAAATATATTTTTATTAGCTTAGTCGTCTGTTTCGCTTTTATTGCCGGTATTTTTTCTAATAAAAGAGTATTTGCGCCAGATTTACGCCGTTTGTATATGGAATCGATGATGGTGACTGATCAACCCCCAGTCATTTTTGTTCATGGTGTTTTAGGGAGTCGTTTAAAGGACACAAAATCCAAAGAAGATATTTGGCCAGGTGCGATTAGTCGTTTGTTTAGCCACGATTATTCGGATGCTGCTTATGAAATAAATCCTAACACGCTTGAACCCAAGAAAAGCAATGCAGTACCTTACGATATTTTTGATGGCGCAGCTGGACAAGATTTTTATGGAAAAATCGTCCATACACTTTCAGAAATTGGTGGTTATAAATTGACCAAAATTGGTCAAAAGGTAAACCCTAAGCAAAAACATTATTATGTTTTTTTATATGATTGGCGCCAGGACAATGTAAAGAGTGCAATTGATTTGGCTGATGTAATCGAACAAATTCGTATCGATTATAATAACCCAAACTTAAAAGTAGATATTGTCGCGCATAGTATGGGCGGCCTCATCACGCGCTATTACATCCGCTATGGTAGGCAAGATGTCATTGGTGATAATGATTTTGATAAGAAGGTCACGATGTATGGTGCTGAACGTATTCGTCGAGTGATTTTGCTAGGAACACCGAATTTAGGTTCAATTCGCTCGCTAAGTCTTTTTATTACAGGACTTGATATTGGTGTGAATCAAATTGGCACGGAAACTTTGGCCAGCATGCCAAGTTTGTATCAATTGTTTCCTCATGCGCTTAATAATTGGATAGTTACTAACGAAGGTAAGCCGCTAGATCGTGATTTGTATGATGTCAATATTTGGAAAAGTTTTAAATGGTCAATATTCGACCCTGAAGTTAGGCAAAGAATCCTGGACAAATACGACGACAAAGCAAAAGCAGAACAACATCTTGCAACTTTTGAGCGTTATTTTGAAAAGAATTTAGAGCGGGCAAGACGCTTTGCTTGGTCTTTAAGCATTGCTACGCCTAAACCAGAACCAAAACTGATTGTTTTTGGAGGTGGTTGCACATTAACACCTGCCCGTATTTTGGTAGAAGAGGTAGATGGGGAGTCATTGATTATAATGAATCCAAGCGATGTAACGCAACCTGTTGCTGGGGTTGATTACGATGCGCTGCTTTTAGAGCCAGGTGATGGATCAGTGACAAAAGCCTCACTTTTAGGCCGTAATGTGCTTGACCCAAGTGTGCAGCGTCACAAATATATCCACTTGCCCATTGAGCAATCATTCTTTCTTTGTGAATCGCATGAGAGTTTAACGGGTAATTTGAACTTTCAGGATAACTTACTCAATACCTTACTTTCCAGAGACATGATTCACTAGGAGTTGATGATGCTGTTCGGCAAAAAATTAGGGGTGTTGTTACTGATTTTGTTGGCTTTCATGCCACACACCTTGTGTGCAGAAAACAAAATTAATCAACTGTATTTGGAGCAAAACTGGACTGAAGAAGAACGCCAATATTTTTATTTTGCCAATCAAGGTTCAAGCTTATTGCCATATGATTTTTTCTTGCATCTAGAGCAAGCTGATAATAAAGAGCTATTTCGTAGTAATGAAAACATTCTGCGTTACGGTTTAATTGCCGCACCCAAAAGCAAAGCTAACCCTGATGGGTTGCCAATTGGTTTTGCACGAAATAAGGACGCTGTTGGTCCAACCTGCGCGGCTTGCCACACGCAACAAATTAACTATCAAAATTCCATCATTATGATTGATGGTGCACAATCATTTTTTGATTTACAGAAGTTTTTGAGTGGGCTGACTGCTTCTATGAAAGTCACATTAGATGATGCTGAAAAGTTTGTACGTTTTCAAGAGCGCGTTTTAGGAAAAAATACAATTGAATCTAAAAAAATAAAATTAAAACAATCACTTAAGAAAGAGTATGAAAGGCGTATGGCCTATGATGTGGCTAATCATACTGAGTTGGCTTATGGCTATGCTAGGCTTGATGCATTTGGTTCTATACTCAATCAAGCTCTCATTGCGACAGGTGAAAAAATCAATACTAACCCACCCAATGCACCGACCAGTGTGCCCTATATTTGGGATACGCCACAGCACGATTATGTTGAGTGGAATGGTTCACAATCTAATTCGAATATAGGTGCCTTTGCACGGAATATTGGTGAAGTGATAGGCGTGTTTGGAGAAGTCGAAACCAATACAACGCATTGGCTGGGTTTGATTGATGGCGGTTTTAAATCGTCCATCCAAACATCTGAATTACGCAAACTTGAAAAAGTGGTCGCTAAATTACATTCGCCTGTTTGGCCTGTGCAGTTACCAAAGGTCAATCAGGCCTTAGCCAATAAGGGACGGGTATTGTATGAACAACATTGCATTGCATGCCATGTGGATATCAATAGCAAAGACCCAAAACGTATGATTCAAGTGCGCATGAGTACGTTGGAGCAAGTACAAACTGACCCAGTGATGGCGAAGAATGCGATTTTGAATAAAGGAAAGTCTGGCAAGTTTGAGGGTTTGCCTAGGTATTATGTCGCAGGTGACCCGCTGCCTAAAGAGGCACCAGCAATCGATATTGCTAACCATTTAATGGTGGGAGTGATTAAAAATAATCCGCTGCAAGCTTATTTAGCACAAAAAGATGCCAACTCGTTTGGGCATGGTAATGAAATTCATCCACCTAAATACGTGGATGGAAAAATCATCAAAACAGGTGAAGAGGTATCGCAAAAAGCCTTGCTTGCTTATAAAGCACGTCCTTTGAATGGTGTATGGTCTAGTGCGCCGTTTTTGCATAATGGTTCAGTGCCTAATCTGTATCAACTATTATTGCCTGCAAAAGATCGTGTAAAACAATTTTATCTAGGCTCGATGACATATGACCCTAAGCATATGGGCTATGAAATGACGCAAGTTAAAGATGCATTTCTATTTGATACCTCACTAGAAGGTAATAGCAACGCAGGTCATGAGTATGGCGCTGGTTATGGTGGCTTACCAACCATGACAGATGAAGAACGCTGGGCGTTGATTGAATATATTAAAACACTATAAATAATAAAAATTGGGGGAGTATATGACTGCAGATGTCGCAATGACAAAAAGCGCATGGCAAAAAGCGTTTTCGTTTAAAGAAAATTTCCAGTCTATTTATCAGCGCCGTGCTAGTAACTTTGCGCCGATTGATGGTATTCGCGCTTTATCTATTTTATTGGTATTGGTGTATCACACATTTTTAGTCTACGATATTTCAAACCCGCATGAAACCGTTGCAAGCATTTTAGAAAAACTAGGCTGGGCTTGGACATGGGCTTGGAATGGCGACAAAGGGGTGGATGTGTTTTTTGTGATGAGTGGATTTTTGATTTCTGGCATTTTATTTCGCCAGTATTCAAAAGAAGGACATTTAAACCTTAAAAACTTTTACATTCGTCGTTATTTGCGCTTAACCCCAGCCTATTATTTTATGCTGACAATCTATTGGCTACTCTCTGCCACAAATAGTGACATGATTTGGGCAAACTATTTGTATGTGAGTAATTTTATTCCTTACGAAAAGCAAGCTGCCGCTTGGACATGGAGTTTGGCGGTTGAAGAGCAGTTTTACTTTATTTACCCTTTGATTCTTATAGCGATTTTAAAATGGTCTAAAAGCCCTGGCTTGGTTTTGGTATGGCTATTTTTTATCTCAATCGCGGTGAATACGGGCATCCTACTTAACGATGATATTGTTCGCAATACACCTAGCAGTGCAATTTACACCAGTGATGCCTTTTATCATCACTTTGTGACGGTAATGTATGACAACTTGCATACACGCTTTGGTGGCCTAGTCGTTGGTTGTTTGGCGGCATATGCAATACACTATCATCAAGCAAAGTTGACGCAAGTGGCTAACTCAAAAATAGGCATTGCACTTACGTTTTTTGGGGTGGTTTTGATGATGTTTTTTATGGTGTTTCCCGCATTTTCACCTGCTTACGATGCCTATCAAACTATACATAATTTATACTATATTTTTAATCATACCTTGTTTGCGGTGGGGGTTGGCATCTTAATTATCGCCATGTTGTTACAAAAACATTGGTTAGCAAATGGCTTTAAATGGTTCTTTTCGTTGCCGTTTTGGTATCCCATCGCAAGTCTTTCGTATTCACTATACTTAATTCATTTAGTCGTGATGATTTTGGTAATTCCCGCTATGGTGGACTTAACCATGACTATGCCAGCACATTACCCTTGGTCTATTGGTCAAATATTGTTGTATGGTTTTATTGTGAGTAGCATATTGAGCTTCGTGATTGCAACGATGATGTACTTGTTCATAGAGAAACCTGTCATGAACTTAAGACGATAAATAGGATGAAAACTCTCAAAAATCTTTTGATTGGTTTTGTCATCATCTTAGCGTTGTTGGCCGCCTTCATTGCGTACCACCTACAAACGAATGCTGTTGTTACTACCGAAGAAGTGGTTCCGGCGGGTGAGCAAGCACAAGTTAAAATGGCCGCCAAACAGGCAGAAGGCATTGTAGAAGGACTCAAAACAAGCTATGCAGCACGCGGTGTGCATGCTAAAGGCCATGCTTGTGTTAAAGCATATGTGGATGTGAAGACAGACATTGCAACGCAATTGCAATATGGTGTATTTGCCAAACCAAGCACTCGTTATAAATCGTGGATACGCTTTTCAAATAGCGGTTCTAATATGGCTAATGCTGATGACCGTGCAAAGGATGCTCGCGGTATGGCGATTAAATTGCTCAATGTGGGCGAAAATTTAAACCACGGTAACACGCAAGAGTTTATTGCACATAACAGCCCTGCGTTTTTTGTGACCAGTGTCAATGACTACAATCAATTTGTCGCCACCAAAGGTAATCCTTTGTATTTTATACAAGGCTACAACCCTTTTAAATGGCGCTTACGCGAGCTCTGGCAACTTGTCACTGCTTATGCACCACCCCCAAAAAGCCCGCTGTGGACGCAGTATTTTAGTAACACAGCCTACAAGTTAGGTCCAAATAATATTAAATTTATGATTCAATCGTGCGAAGCGCACAAAACTTCAGAGGCAACTAAAACGGATGATGATGATTTTTTAAAACACACTTTAAGTGCGGAATTGGCTGATACTGATGCGTGTATGCAGTTAATGGTGCAATTGCAGGATGTTAATAAGCAAATGCCGATTGAAGACGCAACAGTTTTATGGAAAGAAAATGAATCACCATTTATTCCAGTTGCAACAATCACCATTTTAAAGCAAAAGTTTGATACGCCAGAACAACAGCAGTATTGCGAGAATTTATCATTTTCTCCTTGGAACGCACTAGAAGAGCATAAGCCGATTGGTGCACTAAACCGTGCACGCAAATTAGTATATGAAGCAAGTTCAAACTTAAGGCATCAGATAAATAAAACGGAAATTCCACGAAACTTGGACTGGTAGCATTAAGTATAAAAAACTCGTTATGCGTTTAAACTATTATTACAACATAGGGCAGTTTAAAAGTGAAACAAGTGAAAACTGATGCCTTGTAACCCGTAAAAATTTTTGGAATGCAGGACATTAGTATTAATTTTTACTTCGCCAATCAAATACAACTTTACCTGTTGAAGCGCTAACGCCACTGAGTAACGTACCCCAAGTCATGTCAATTAAGGACATTCCAATTGGCCAATCTTTGAGCAAGGCTAAATTTGTTAAATCGTAACTTGCATAGATAAAAAAACCAAACATTGCGCCTGCCAAAAAAGTAGATTTAATACCTTTGGTTTTCATGTTTGGTTTAACGGCATACCATATCAAGCCAAATACAAACACCAAATAAAACAATGCCGCATAAAGCAAATTAGGCTCTAACGCCATTAAATGCCCAATACCGTTCGCGTAAATAGGTTTTGCCAATTGGCTTAACCAAATTAAGTCGAGCAAAAACATCACAATCATGCTGGAAAAATAGGCGGGGATTAATTTTTTCATTTCAGAAACTCCGTTAAGTTTTTAAATTATTACCTAATTAAATTTGATGCTAAATCATTAATATCATTTATACCATTCATATTGCAATGAAGCCCTTTAAATATGGCAATTATCGTTGACTATCAGCATGCATAAACACAAATTTATTAGTCTTAATGGATTATAGTTTATTACAAAATTAAGATTGCTAATTTCAAATTCACCATGAATGCTTAGTCCATCTAGACTATCTTTTCTTTAGCAATGTTCACTTTTGAACAACTGTAGGTTGTTATTATTTTTTGGCATTAAGCAAGTCCTTCAAAATATATAACTACCTATGGTGAGACAATGATTAATCTTAAAATTACAATGAAATTTATTTTTATATGGATTTTTGGGTTTGCTAATTATGCATTTGCTTCGACGAGCGGTATCGTTATCAGCCAAGTGTATGGTGGTAATGGCAATACTTTCAGTCGCGATTATGTTGAACTTTTTAATGCTTCAAGCACTCCGGTCAATATTTCGGGGTGGTCAATTCAGTATTCAAGTGCAACAGGTACAGGATTATTTTCTGCAAACGGTGTTACGACCTTAAACGCTATATTACAACCAGGACAATATTATTTGGTGGCACTAGCGCCTACAGCCGCGGGTGCAACGTTGCCTGCTGTTGATTTGTCAGGCGGCACTACTCCTAACCTAAGCGGCACAGCTGGTAAAGTGGTTTTAGTGAACACTAATGTAGGTTTGGCTTGTAATGGTGGTTCAACTGTATGTAATGCAACACAGTTAGCGCAAATTGAAGATTTAGTTGGTTATGGCACAGCTAATTTTTTCGAAACTTCCGTAGCTCCTGCACTGACCAGCACTACTGCATTATTTCGGACTTCGGGAGGTTGCAATGATACCAACGTTAATAGCGCAGATTTTTCTGTGGGAACACCCAATCCACGTAATAGTAGTTCTCCTTTAGCGCCATGTGGAGGAGCGGTAATTAATCAGCCAATCGTGACTACTTGCCCAGCAATAAATGTGAATGTTGGTCAATCTGGGTCTGTCAATTTATCTGCCAACGATGCAGACAGTATAGTGAATAATGCAGTTATTACTAGTGCAGCAGTGGCAGGTATTAGTCTTGGCACATTTACGCAAGCATCAGGTGAAGGTCAAACTGCAACTGTAGCTTTAAACGTTGGTAGCTCTTTAGCTGCAGGCACTTATCCGGTGGTGGTTAACTTTAGCAATGATGACGCACAAAGCGAAAATTGTACGGTCAATGTGAATGTGCAAGCCCCTGCTTCAGTAACGCGTATTTATACTATTCAAGGTAGTACGCTTGGTTCTGCTTCAGTGAGTCCACTCAATGGTACAAGTGTGTTGACCGAAGGTATTGTCACAGCAAAATTTGTTGGACTCAGTGGCTTTACCCTGCAAGATGATGTTGGTGATAACAATCCTCTAACTTCAGATGGTATTTTTGTATTCGGTAGCTCAGCACTTGCTAGTGTAAATGTTGGTGACAAGATACAACTTAACGCCAATGTGACTGAATTCAACACGGTGACACAGCTCAGCGGACCAAGCAATATTCAAGTGTTAAGTTCAGGCAACCCAGTAATACCAACTGATATCAGTTTGCCAGAGGTAACGGAAGGTGATTTAGAAGCCTATGAGGGTATGTTGGTGCGGATTATCAGCCCAATGACTGCTTCACAAAACTTCTTTCAAGGTCGATATGGTCAAGTAACTTTATCTGCTAACGGTCGCTTAATTAAACCAACTAATATTTACCCAGCCAATACCCCAGAAGCGATTGCATTAACGGATGAAAATGCAAGACGCCGCATTGTTTTAGATGATGGTATTAGCGCACAAAATCCGAATCCTATTCCGTTTATTGGTGCTGATAACACCTTACGTGCAGGGGATGTTGCGCAATCGATTATTGGTGTGATTGACCATGGCTTAATTACCAACAATAGTGCTGGTCCACGTGATTACAAAATTAATGCAACTGTGGCACCTGTTTTTGTAAGAGAAAATAATAGAACAGCAATACCAGATAATGTAGGTGGCAATATCAAAGTGGCGAGCTTTAATGTTCTCAACTACTTTACTACGTTCATTAACGGCACCAATAGTGCAGGCCAATCAGGCCAAGGTTGCTCTCTCGGCGGTAGCGTATCTGCAAGTAATTGCCGTGGAGCGAATAACGCCCTTGAGTTCACTCGCCAGCGTGACAAAATAATTAACGCTTTAGCCGCAATTAACGCCGATGTGGTGGGTTTAATTGAAATTCAAAACAATGGTGCAGTTGCCATACAAAACTTAGTAGATGGCTTAAACGCAAAAATGGGTGCAGGTACTTATGCACGTGTCAACGACCCAGCGACTGGCACAGGTGATGACGCGATTAAAGTGGCCATGATTTACAAGCCAGCAAAAGTGTCTACTGTGGGTACATCATTGTCTGATACGAATAGTATTAACAACAGACCAACCGTTGCGCAAGCTTTTGTTGCGGCAAATGGTGAGAAATTTTCTGTGTTGGTTAATCACTTCAAATCTAAAGGTAGCTGCCCATCCACCTCAGCGAATGCTGACCCTGACCAAGACCAAGGTGACGGCCAAGGTTGCTGGAATGGATTGCGTACGCAACAGGCGCAACAGTTACTTCAATTTATTCAAACTGTACAAGCCAATGCCAGCGACAGTGATGTGTTGGTGGTTGGTGACTTAAATGCTTACGGAAAAGAGGATCCGATTATTACCTTGACTGAGTCAGGATATCAGGACTTGGTTGCACGGTTTTTCGAAAGTCAAGGTTATACCTATGTGTTTGATGGAGAGGCTGGCTACTTGGATCATGCATTAGCAAACACAACTATGGCGACGCAAGTGGCAGGAGTGGATGTATGGTCAATCAATGCAGATGAACCATCTGTCATTGATTACAACACTGAATTTAAACCCCAAGATTTATACACCAATTCGCCATTTAGGTCATCAGACCATGACCCTGTTGTTGTGGGGCTGAACATGGTTAAGACTATTTCAGGGACTACCGGGCGCGACACTTTGATGGGGACCTCTGGCGATGATGTAATTACTGGCGGTATTGGTGCAGATGTACTAACAGGTGGAGCTGGTGCTGATGTGTTTGTGTTTAACAGCATGCGTGATGCGATTGACACCATTACTGACTTTACGCCAGCAACTGACCGCATTGAGTTAACCGCATTATTGCAAAGCTTGGGTTACGCAGGTAGCAACCCGTTTGCAGATGGTTACGTGCGTTTAGCAGTGGTTGCGGGTCAAGTAACTCTGCAAATAGATGCAGATGGCGCTGGGTCAGCAATTTATCGCACCTTGGCAATATTGAAATCGGTCAGTTTAGCCAATATAGACGTAACACGAGATTTTGTTTGGTAATCGTTTTTTTTAGATATTGAATGTTTAATTTAATCACTTAGGGGAAATAAAATGTTGAAACACAGCATCATCGTTCTTGCACTTTCTTTCGCAGCACAAGCTAATGCAGCAGATATTACACAATGGAACTTTAATTCAGTTCCAGCCGATACAAGTACAGCGACTGGTACCACAGTTCCAAACTTAGGGATGGGTTCCATTTTGCTTTTAAATGGTGTGACTAACCCCAGCTTTAACAGCGGCGTTGGTTCTAGTGATACGTCTACAGCAGCTAATAACAGTGGTTTTCAAACGACAAATTATGCTTCACAAGGGACTCAAAACAAATTAAGTGGTGTGCAGTTTAATGTAAGCACTTTAGGGTTTGAAGATATTGTCATTAACTACGATCTACGTCATAGCAATACCAGTTCTCGTTATGAGCAGTTTCAGTATTCATTAGACGGTACAAGTTTTATTGACTTTGCATTGTTTGATGGTAATGCCGGTGATACTTGGTTTAATAACCGCACTGTCAACCTATCAGCCATTACTGGTGCGGACAACAACAACAGCTTCGCCTTTCGTGTTGTAAGTGCGTTTGCACCAGGCACATCTTCTTATGCTGCTTCAAGATCAACTAGTAATTATGAAGGAGGAACATGGCGCTTTGATATGGTCACTGTGTCAGGTACTGCAACTGCACCGATTCCAGAACCAGAAACTTACGCGATGTTTTTAGCTGGTTTAGGTTTAATGGGTTTTGCTTCACGTCGTAAACAATAATTCATAGATTAAATTAAAGGGAATAATTATGTTAAGAATCAAAAAACTAGCATTTAGTATCTCAATGATCTTTGCTGCAAACGTTGCATTTGCAGAAGAGATTACTTTATTGCACGTAGGTGACCAAGAAAGCTGGTTGATTTCATCAGATGGTAATACACGTTCAAATTATGGTGGTATAGATCGTTTAGCAACTGTGATAGCCAATGCTGTAACAAATGCAGGTGCAAATACTGTAATTAAACTAAATGCGGGTGATGCCTTGTTACCTGGCCCACGTTTTGAAGCGAGCTTGGATAATCTTGCTTCAGCGCATCCAGACGGCGGTCAAGACTTTTATGACACCATTGCCATGCGTCAAATCGGATTTGATGCTACTGTATTTGGTAACCATGAGTTTGATTTAGGTCCAACTACTGCAGCACGTTTTGCAGAAATCTCAGGTTCAACCTATCTATCAGTTAACTTAAACTTTGATGCAACACCAGAATTTATCGCATTAAAGGCATCTGGGAAAGTTGCTCCATCTAAAGTTATCACTTCTAACGGTGGCAAAAAGATTGGTATTATAGGTGCTACTACACCAAGACTTCCAAGTATTTCATCTCCAGGTGCGGTTAACTTAATTGGTTATAATCCTAATGAAACAGAATTACAAAATTTGCAGTCTTTGATTCCAATTATTCAGGCAGAAGTGAACCGCTTACGTAACGTTGAAGGCGTTACAACAGTCATTCTACTAAGCCACTTACAAAGCGCTAATAACGAAATTAATGTAGTCATTCCAGGTTTATCAGGTATCGATTTAGTGGTTTCAGGTGGCGGTCATGAACTTATGCGTGATGCAGATGATTTAACTATTCCGCAAGGCATAGCAACTACTTTTAATTCACATCCAGTATTTGCTGTAGATTCAACTGCTAAATCGATACCCGTGGTGACAAGCCATTTCGGTAATCGTTATGTAGGTGAATTAGACATTGAAATTAATGATGCAACAGGTGAAATGACGGGTATCAACAGTACGCGTATGATACGCGTAACTGATGTTGCAGTTGCTGGTGACCCTAATGCTGTCACTGGCAATGCAACCGTTAAGGCAAATGTTGTTGATCCAGTTCTTGCTTATGTAACCGCCTTAAATGCAAATGTTATAGGTACGACTGCTGTTAAGCTTAATGGTCCAACGCACACAAGTTGCACACCAGCACCTTGTACTTTTGTGGCAGGTGTGCGTAATGCAGAAACTGGTTTAGGTAACTTAATTGCTGATGCCATGCGCTTTGCTGGAAAAACCGATGTAGCGATTCAAAATGGTGGTGGCATACGTGCCAATATTGCGGCTCCAGGAAATGTGTCAATAGGTGATACTTTCACCATTTTACCTTTCACCAACTTGGTTAAACGTGCGCCAGAAATGAATGCCACACAGCTAAAAGATATTCTTGAGCATTCTGTTATCAGTTCAAACGCAGTTGGCGGCAATAATGGGCGTTTTGCACAAGTGTCAGGGATGCAAGTAGTGTATGACTCACGTCAAACTCCACGTGCCAGCACTTCTGCAGCCGATCCAACACCCGTAGGCAGTGGTAATCGTATCCGCCGTGTTGTGTTAGATGACGGTACCGTGCTGATTGATAATGGTGTGGTTGTTAATACTACGCGCACATTCTCTTTCACTACAATAGACTTTACAGCAAACGGTGGTGATGGCTATCCATTCCCAGCCAATAATGTAGTGTTTGAAAACAGCCCATTCACCATCACTTATCAAGAAGCGTTGGCTAACTACATTCAAACCCCAAAATCTGTAGGCGGTTTAGGTCGCGTTAATGCGGCGGATGGTGATGAAATCACCACCAATATGTTTGGCTTAGAAAATCAGTATGACAATTCAGGTCGTTTGATTGATGTTGCGATTGCAGTTACAACGCCAGGTTTAACAAGAACAGGTACTGCAGGTCGCGATACACTAGTAGGTACACCAGGTGATGACACGATATTTGGTGGCCTTGGCGTAGATACACTCACAGGCGGTGCTGGTGGAGATACTTTTGTATATAACAGCCTGCGTGAAGCTGGAGATACAATTACTGATTTCACACCTTATGCAGATAAAATTCAACTAAATAATGATTTAGTTAATGGAAGCATTGTTCTCAAAGATGTTACTGGCGGTATCGCTTTGCAAATTGATATGGACGGCAGTGGACCTGTGTTACCACGCACACTGGTAACAATTAAAGGGCTAATAGCTGCACAATTTGTTCCAGCACGTGACGTGAAACTAGCTCCAGCAATTTAATTATTTAATTAGATATTGATACCAATTACTTTTAATAGGAAAACATTATGAAAAACACATTTAAACATTTACTTATTGCAGCATTATTCAGTGTGGTTATGCCAACACAAGCGGCAGAGCAAACTTACAATTTTAGTGGTATATTCGATTCTGGTTTTTATAATGGTGAGACATTTTCCGGCAGTTTTAGCTTTGATGATGCCTCAATCGATAATGTTGACTTGGACATTACAAGTTTGCTAAGTTTTAATATGAATTTATTAAGTACTAACTATTCATTGGTGAATACGATTACGCCGCCAGATGTTTCATTTCAAGATGGTTCGTTCTTAGGCTTATCTTTAAGTATTGACTCAGTAACACCAGATATTGGTTTCACATTTGTTGCTGGTTCTTTTGATGTTTCCGATGCTTTCCTTACTTACACTACTAACTTAGGATCGGCCGGTAGTGGAAACATAGTTTATGCACCGATTCCTGAAGCAGATACTTATGCAATGTTTTTAGCCGGTTTAGGCGTAATGGGCGCTGTAGCACGTCGTCGCAAAACTGCATAATAATTAGCTTTACTTTATGAATTAAAGGCACACTTTTTTCAAGTGTGCTTTTTTATTTGTTACTGCTTACTGTTAGAGCCTATTACTGAGCGTGGTAAAATGGGCTTCGCATGAATAAATCAACGCTTAACCACCTTCATCAGCAATTAAACACTTGTATGCTTGCAGATCGGCATAGCTTGCGTCGTAAGTTTCGCGAGTGCGCAGACTTAACGTCTAATTCAGATGAAAAATTAACACAAAAAGCCCAGCGCTTGCTTGGTGAAATTGCCCAAAAAGTACATCAATCTCAACAAAAGTATGCAGCGAGATTAACTAACTTACCTAAGCCAGATTACCCCCTAGAACTCCCGGTTTCAAGCCGACGTGATGAGATTGCGGAAGCAATCAAAAAACATCAAGTTGTGATTGTGTGTGGCGAAACAGGCAGTGGTAAAACCACGCAATTGCCCAAAATTTGCCTAGCGCTTGGTCGCGGTGTTTCTGGCTTAATCGGTCATACGCAACCAAGGCGCATTGCGGCGCGTTCAGTGGCTACACGTATCGCGCAAGAGCTTAATTCGCCATTGGGGCAAATAGTTGGTTATAAAGTGCGGTTTAACGACAAACTTTCAGATACTAGCTATGTGAAATTGATGACAGATGGCATTTTGCTGGCCGAAACGCAGGGCGATAAGTTTTTAAACTCTTACGACACGATTATCATCGATGAGGCGCACGAGCGCAGTTTAAATATTGACTTTTTGCTAGGCTATTTAAAGCAATTGCTACCCAAGCGCCCTGATTTAAAAGTGATTGTGACTTCTGCTACGATTGATGCAGAGCGCTTTTCCAGCCACTTCAATGGCGCACCTGTGCTTGAAGTATCTGGTAGAACGTTTCCAGTAGAAATTCGTTATCGTCCACTGGGTAAGGCGGGTTTTCGGGCGAAAGAAACAGCACAAGCAGATAACGCACAGTTTGATTTAGATGACGATACCATCTTTGGAATAACTAGAAAAGCCAAGACCGAAGCGCGCTGGCTGGAAGAAGATGACGAAGAAGAAGCCATAGAAGAGGCCATTTTAGACGCCGCAGACGATTTGCTGCAACAGGCTGATGGGGATATTTTAGTGTTTTTACCTGGGGAGCGCGAGATACGCGATGTTGCCGACCATTTAAGGAAATATCAAGGACGTTCAGCGAAGTTAAAGCATATTGAGGTTTTGCCTCTGTTTGCACGGTTAAGTATCGAAGATCAGCAAAAAATATTTAAAAGCCATAGCGCACGTCGTATTGTGTTGGCAACCAATGTGGCAGAAACCTCACTCACCGTACCTGGCATCAAATATGTGATAGATGCGGGCTTGGCGAGGGTGAATCGCTACAGCCCTCGCGCAAAAGTCGAACAGTTGCAGATTGAAAAGATCAGTCAAGCAGCTGCTAAGCAGCGCGCTGGTCGATGCGGTCGCGTGTCTAATGGTATTTGTGTGCGCCTGTACTCCGAACAAGACTTTAATGGGCGCCCAGAATTTACCGAGCCAGAAATTCTACGTAGCTCATTGGCGGCGGTGATTTTACGCATGGCTGCTTTGCGCTTGGGTGATGTGGCAGAGTTTCCATTTATTGAAGCACCTTCGTCACGCTTAATCGCGGATGGTTATTTGTTGTTGCAAGAGCTAGGTGCGGTAGACGAAAAGCGTCAGATTACCGAAACAGGTATGCAACTCGCCAAGTTGCCGCTAGACCCTAGGGTTGGCCGTATGATTTTAGCGGCTAAGCGCGAAGGGTGTTTGCGTGAGATATTAATCATCGCCAGTGTCTTGAGTATGCAAGACCCACGTGAGCGTCCTATGGATAAGCGCGAAGCTGCCGATAACGCGCATGCAAAGTTTGGAGGCGAAGGTTCTGACTTTATGAGCTACCTGAAAATATGGGATTGGTTTGACGGTGCATTGAAGAGCAAAAAATCCAATAAAGATTTGCTTAATCAATGCCATGCCAACTTTCTGTCATTTTTGCGTTTAAAAGAATGGCGTGAATTGCATGCCCAATTGTTGGATATTGTCGAGGAAATGGAATTTAAGCTCAACGATAAAGCCGTGACAGAAGCCGTGAAGTTCGAGCAAGTCCATAAGGCTTTATTGGCGGGCTTGCTGGGGAATATTGGCTTTAAAGATGGCGACAGCGATTCTTACGCGGGTGCACGTGGTATTCGTTTTCATGTCACACCAGGATCATGTTTAAAGAAAACACGTCCCAAATGGGTGATTGCCGCAGAGTTGGTGGATACCACTAAATTATATGCGCGCTGTGTGGCAAAAATAGAGCCCGATTGGATAGAGCCACTCGCACGCGGTTTGACACAAAGCACCTATACTGACCCGCGATGGGACAGAAAAATGGGTATGGTCAACGTGTGGGAGCGTGTGGCTTTATATGGTCTCACAATTATTCCCAAGCGCCGAGTCCATTATGGGCCGATTAACCCGCAAGAATCACGCGAAATATTTATTCGAGAAGCGCTCGCAAATGGAGATTTCGATACAAAATCAGCATTTTTCGCTGCAAACAAGTGGTTAATCGCCGAAGTTGAAGAATTGGAACATAAGGCACGTCGCCAAGATGTTTTGGTGGATGAGCACCAATTATTTGCGTTTTACGATAGTAAAATCCCTGCGAACATTTTCAACGCAGCCAGTTTCGAAAAATGGTGGGCTGACGCTGAAAAAACCAACCCTAAACTTCTGTATTTAACCCGAGACGATTTAATGCGTCATGGCGCAGATGCTGTAACGGCCGTGCAGTTCCCAGAAAAAATGCGATTAGGCGTATTGGAAATTCCGCTTAAGTATCGCTTTGAGCCAAATCATATCTTAGATGGGGTGACCGCGACAGTGCCCTTGGCTTTGTTTAATCAACTAGATCCCAACCCAACCGAGTGGCTGGTACCAGGTATGCTGCGCGAAAAAGTGACCTATTTGGTGAAAGCGCTGCCTAAAACTTTTAGGCGTGTGTGTGTGCCCGTACCAGAGTTTGTGACAGGCTTTTTAGAGCACATTGCTAATCAGCAACATTTACCCATTTTAGAGACACTTGCTACTTACATTCAAAACAAAACCGGCTTAAAAATAAGCCAAGAAGATTGGCTGGAGCCCATACCAGGCCACTTATTAATGAACTTTAGTATTGTAGATGACGCTGGGCGAGAGCTTGGTATGGGGCGCGATTGGCGTGCCTTGCAAAAGCAGTTGGGCCAAGCAGCACAGCTGACATTTAGAAATACATCGCCAGATATTATTAAAAGTTTGGAAAAAACGGGACTCAAACAATGGGATTTTGGTGATTTGCCGCAAACTTTGAGCTTTGAGCGCGATGGCTTGAAAGTAGTTGGCTATCCTGCGCTAGAAGATCAAGGTGATAGTGTGGCGGTTAAGCTGTTTGATACTGAGCAAGAGGCGCTGGTTAATCTGCAAAAAGGGGTTTGTAAACTTATGCGATTTGAGCTGAAAGAGCAGATTAAGCAACTTGAGAAAGGTCTGCCTAACTTTAATCAATATGCCCTGATTTTAAGAAACGTGATGTCACCAGAAGAGTTGCGAGATGACATGATTAGCGCGATTGCGGACCGTGCTTTTATTGGTGGAGACGATTTGCCGCGCACCAACGCAGAATTTATGACTCTGAAAACGCGTGCACGCACCCGTTTACCCGCTGTAACGCAAGGTCTTGTAAAGCAAGCGCAGGCAATCGCGACTGAGTATCAAGCTTTAATAAATGCGCAAACCAAAATGCCTGCCACCCTAAACCGACTAAAAAAAGACGTGGAGCAACAAATTCAGTTGTTAGTGTATAAAAACTGCTTTAGCCAAACACCTTGGGTGTATTTGCAGCACGTGCCACGCTATTTAAAAGCATTGAATTTACGCATTCAAAAACAACCTGCTAACCCGGACCGTGATGGCAAAAATTCAGCTAGCATTGTGATGATTTGGCAAAAATGGCAAGATAAAGTGCTGAATTTAAAGCAAACAAACCGCGAAATTCCAGCAGATTTAGCCGATTATCGTTGGTTGATAGAAGAGTTACGCGTGTCGCTTTTTGCGCAAGAACTTAAAACGCCTTTTCCAGTCTCGATTAAAAGGCTTGAAAAAATTTGGGCTGACATGAATGATTAAGCCATATAACGATATATTAGCCTGATGACGATATTAGCACCTGAACAAAATTCTTTAGAAGCTTATCTAGCTAACCCGCGCGGCGATAAACTTTTGCGCCTAAATGTTAGCCGCAACACCTTAATTGCTTTTGCTGTTTCGATTGTTTTGCACTTGCTGGTATTGTTATTTGTAGTTCCCAATATTGACTTAAACAATAGCCCACCAAGTAGCACGATTGTGGTGGAGTTAGCTCCGCAGACAAAGTCCCCAGAGCCTGTGCAAATGCCGCCACAGCCAGAAGTTAAACCTGAGCCAGAAGTTAAACCTGAGCCTAAGGTAATTACGAAAAAGCCATCCAGCAAGCCGAGTAAACCTAAGCAAACAGATTTTTCAGTACCTAAGGTATTAACGCAAGAATCCAACGAGAAATCTGTGCCGACAGCACCCACAAAGCCACAAACACCTGCGGATGCGCCAACTGATATGGCTTCATACATTGCGCAGCAACGTGCAAAACGCGAGGCGGTAGAACAAGATGCTGCACGCCAGAATACCGCAGCGGCAGCGGCGGAAATAGGATTAACTGAAGAACAAAAGCGTGATGAACGCATTAAAAACAATCTTAAATCTGGTACTAACGGCATTTTTTCTATTCAGCGATTAGAAGCTAAAACCGCAAGCTTTAGCTTTAAAGGTTGGACAGACTACACCAATGTTAAACTAAAGTTTTATGAAGTTGAAGCGAGTGGTGGTGAGGATGTGAGGCTCGTTATGATACGTCGAATGATTGCGATTATTCGAGAGCATTATGATGGCGACTTTCCTTGGGAGTCACACCGTTTAGGTCGCACTATCACGAAATCGGCAAGACCTGAGGATAGCGCCGAATTAGAGGGTTTTTTAATGCAAGAGTTTTTTGGTACTAACTACAAGTTGCAATAAATTGAACTAGTCTCAATCTAATCTGACAATGCACTTGTAAAAGTGAGCGTTACCGAGTTTGATATGGGTGTCGAATCCGTAATCAAACTTAAAGAAAGGTAACGCTCATGCTACATACTAACAACCCCATCATTAAACATAAAGCAGGATTGCTTAATCTTGCTTCAGAACTGCAAAACGTCTCAAAAGCTTGCAAGATAATGGGCGTGTCACGCGATACGTTTTATCGGTATCAAGAACTGGTTGAAACCGATGGTCTAGAAGGACTCATTAACCGTGAGCGTCGTGTGCCAAATCTCAAAAATCGAGTTGATGAAGTGACTGAGCAGGCTGTTATCAGTTATGCAGTAGATTTCCCCGCCCACGGTCAACATCGCACCAGTAATGAATTACGCAAACGCGGTATATTTGTTTCAGGTAGCGGTGTGCGCTCCATTTGGCTACGCCATAAGCTTGAGAATTTCAAAGGCAGATTAAGCGCACTGGAAACTAAAGTCGCCAATGAAGGTATTGAGCTAACTGACGCACAAATTGCAGCGCTGGAACGCAAGCATGAAGATGATGTGGCCTGCGGTGAAATTGAAACAGCGCATCCTGGCTACTTGGGTGCGCAAGATACGTTTTACGTTGGCAACCTTAAAGGCGTTGGTCGTATCTACCAGCAAACCTTTATCGACACTTACAGCAAGGTCGTGCATTGCAAACTGTACACGACTAAAACGCCGATTACTGCGGCTGATTTACTCAACGATAAAGTATTGCCGTTTTATACCAGCCACGACTTGCCGATGCTGCGCATTCTCACGGATCGCGGCACTGAATATTGTGGCAAAGTGGAGCAGCATGACTTCCAGCTCTATCTTGCAATAAACGACATTGACCACACTAAAACCAAAGCGATGTCACCGCAAACCAACGGCATTTGCGAGCGCTTCCACAAAACAATTTTGCAGGAGTTTTACCAAGTCACATTCCGCAAGAAGCTTTATGCGGATATGGAAAGTCTGCAAAAAGACCTAGACGAATGGCTCGTTTATTATAATAATGAAAGAACTCATCAGGGCAAAGTTTGCAACGGCAGAACGCCAATGGAAACTTTACTCAGTGGGAAATTGATTTGGGATGGAAAAAATCTAAACCAAATCTAATCTGACAGACACCCTGCAAATTCGGTAACTGTCAGATCAGGTCTGAGCTAGTACAAATAAATAACTCTATAAAAACAGCTTTGATACAAGTTTTCTATACTTCGCAAGTGTTGAACTTTTAAAATTTTAAATGAGTTAGGCGCAGACTTTATAAACTGCTTTTTGATAGCTTTTACTGTTACGTCGATTTTTTGAACATTTACCAACTGTGTTATCTAAATTATGTTGTTCAGAATACTCTTCAATCGGACGTTCTTTATTTGCTCGAGCCTCATTATCTAACATAGGTTGGAGTAAAAATAGCCATAGAATCGCTTGATTCATTTTAACTTTCCTTATCGATTAATGTTTAACCCACTTCGCATCAGATACTAAACACATACCGCCAAAGCGCTTTAATACGGGACGTAATATTTCAATGACCGCTGTTACTTGGTTTTCTGAGCAAGCTATTACAAACGTTACGTTTTCAAACTTTTCACCAAATACACCTTCATCTCTAACGCCTCGTTCTCCACTACCACCAACGTGATGGTAAATGGTAAAGCTTCTGATGTTGATTCTTTTTAAAGAGGCAATCACCTCCTCTTTTTCTATCGCCTCTACAACCAACTCGATTCTTTTTACACCAATCACTTTCAGCCTTTCAATAAATTAGTAGCAAAATAAAAATACAAAGGGATTCCAAATAGCACATTAAATGGGAAAGTAACTCCAAGCGACAATGTTAAGTAAAGAGATGGATTAGCCTCTGGTATTGCTACACGCATAGCTGGTGGCACGGCAATATATGATGCGCTCGCAGCAAGCACACCTACTAATGTAGCGCCACCAACGTTAAAATTAAGCACGTATATTCCTAATAGAACTCCAGTTGCACCTAAAATCAAGGGCATCAATATGCCAAACCCAATTAAAAATGCGCCTGCTTGCTTAAACTCGTGCAGTTTTTTACCCGCTTCCATCCCCATGGCTAGCAAGAACATACACAATACACCCATGAACATTTGATCAAAAAATGGAGCGACAACTTTCAAGTTTTTGTCGGGCACAATATCCCCAATCAGCAACCCCCCGAATAAAAGTACAATGCTGCCATTAGTTAGAGCCTCTTTTAAAACTTCTAAATTTTTTTTATTGCTTGAGACATTAGTTTCGCTTGGCTCCATTTTTTTTCTAATCACGCTCGCAAGAAGTAAACCAACAAGAATAGCTGGGGACTCCATCATCGCTAGCATTACCACTGGATACTTTTCATAATTAATATTAAGAGACTCTAAAAAAGCAATCGCCGTCAAAAAAGTACCTGCACTCACTGATCCATAATGGGAGGCAATTGCTACTGCATTCAGGCTCTCTATATTGCCAACTTTTCTCAAAATGAAATATGCCAAGACTGGAATTACCAGTCCCAATGAAATGGCAACTAAAACCGCTGGCAAGGCGTTGCCTAAGCTTGCATGGGCGAGCTCGACCCCACCATGAATACCAATGCTAATCAGTAAATAAATGGTGATTGATTTGACTAAATCTGCAGGTAATTTTAAATCTGAGCGAATAACTTGGGCAAAAAGACCTAAGCCGAAAAACAACATGGAAGGATTTAGTAAATTTTGATATTGAATCAATCTGTGAAGCCTTAATGATTTCTTGCTGTAATTTTACTTAAATTAAATGTTCTGTATAATATAAATAAAATTATCTAACATTCTTACATAGAGAACGTTTATGGCTATCAATATTAATTACAATCATTTGTACTACTTTTGGATGGTGGCAAAGGAGGGCAATCTAACTAGAGCGGCAACACGGCTATTTATTGCTCAGTCAGCACTGTCTAGTCAAATTAAAAAACTTGAGTATCAGCTTGGCAAAGCACTATTTGAGAAAAATGGTAGAGGAATCGCGCTCACTGAGGCTGGCATGATTGCATTTGACTATGCAGAGAAAATGTTCCAAATGGGTAATGAGTTGGATAATCTTTTTAAGCATCAATTAGGCTCGGAGAATACAATTCTTAAAATTGGTGTTATTTCCTCATTGTCTCGTAATTTTGTTGAGAACTTTATCAGGCCAATTTTAAAAAGAGAGGACGTACAAATTCAACTTACATCTGGTAATGAAATTACACTTCTTCTGCAGTTGAATGAACATAAGTTGGATCTAATACTGAGTAATTCTATGCCGGATGTACACCAACAAAACATGTTTCGTATTAAGCCGATAGCGAGACAGCAAGTCAGCCTTGTAGGAAAACCATTGCAATACAAAAACACATTTAATCTAAAAGATTTGCCACAATACCGTTTACTATTACCTAGTGTGGGAAATGAAATACGGGCTAGATTTGATCAAATGTGTGAGGCACAAGGTCTTCACTATAATATCATGGCAGAAATCAATGATATGCCAGCACTTAGGTTGTTGGCGCGAGATTCTGATGGAATTTCATTATTGCCTCCGGTCGTGGTGCAAGATGAAATAAAGACAGGTGTGTTACAGGAATACTGCAAATTACCTAATTTATTTGAACACTTTTATGCGATTTCACTAAAAAAACAATTTGAACCAGAGATTGTGAAACTTTTACTTGAACGTGAGGATGATTTAACTCAACGGACAGATTAATAGTAGTGAATAGTCGTTAACGCTAAAACTGGATCAACATCTCTCGAATCGCGTTTTCATCTAAGCCTTTACCAATTAAGACAATCCGCGAAATAGGTTCATCTTCATCCCAGCCTTCCAGTAATGTTGGTGGGTAAGGCGTAAAGTGCACAGCATGAATTGCCAATGGCGCGGGCTGATCTTCCGCATGGATAATGCCTTTAAGGCGCAATAGCTTCTCGCCGTGTGTTTGGCACAGTTTTAGAATGATTGGTTTTAAATCGCGCCAGTTGAGTGGCTTTGGCATTGCCACCGTAAAACTACTAATTTCTTCATGCTGGTTTTTAAGCATGCCAGCAGGCTTGACGGGTGAGCGAAGCCAGCGTTGCGGCTCTGCGCGTTTTCCACTAGGATCAAACAGTCCTACGTCGATAATAAAGTCAGGGTCAATTTTGCCATGTGCAATTTTGTGCTGAGTCGCCCCGGGGTTAATTGAAATCAATTTATCTTTTAATGCGGAAATCTCTTCAGCGCTTGCTAAGTCATTTTTGGTGAGTAGTAACACATCTGCCACTGCGGCTTGTTTGCGCGCTTCGGCGTGATCTTGAAGTTGCTGCATGCCGTAAGTGCTATCTATGGTGACCACAACCGCATCTAGTCTAAAAACACTTTCTATCACGGGCTCATTCATCAAATTAGCTAAAATCGGTCCAGGGTCAGCCATGCCCGTGGTTTCAATAACAATGCGGTTAAATTCTGGAATCGCTTGCAAAGCGCGCTTAAAAAATAAATCGCGCATGGTGTCTGCTAGTTCATTTTTGAGCGTGCAACATACACAACCGCTTTGTAACAACACCGTGTTATCGGCAATCTGCTCAGAATCCACATGCGTGGCAAGAATGTGATCAAGTCCCGCAGCGCCTAGCTCGTTTATAATCACTGCGCTATCTTGCATTTGCGGTTGAGATAATAGTTTATTGAGTAGCGTAGTTTTGCCGCTACCTAAAAAACCAGTTAGAAGTGTGACTGGGATGCGTTTGTCCATAAACTCTATTTTATATGATTAAAGAACTAAATTAACACTTCCCTTAAAGGCAGTCATAATTTAAATTGGCTTTGGTGCGAATCTGAATTTTAATCATGTTGTTTAAACCAAGCATAACGCCAAGCCTTTCTCAAATCTATCTTTAGGTAAGTTTTTGCCAATAAACACCATGACAGATGCACGCTTTTCATTCGGCTTCCAAGAATGGCCATGCTCACCACCCATCAGCATATGCACGCCTTGAAATGCCCAACGATGTTCGTCTTCTGCAACATAAAGGATGCCTTTATAACGTAACAGTTGAGTGCCGTAAATTTCTAGCATTGCACTTAAAAAGACTTCTAGCTTCTCCATATTAAAAGGTCGCTCTGAGCGAAATACAAATGAAGCCACATCATCATCGTGTTCATGACTCACATCTTCTAAAAAGTCAGGTTCGATTTTTAAGATTTCTTCCAATGAAAAGCCTGCAATATCCAAGATGTCGTTAATGTCTGTTTTACCGAAATGCACCTTTTTAATTGGCGCACGTGGATTCATCTGACGGACTCTGGTTGTAATGGCATGCACCGCTTCTGGCGACACCAAATCAGTTTTGGAGAGTAAAATCCTGTCGGCAAAGCCTACTTGTTCAAGCGCCTCATGATGCTCGTCTAGTTGTTGCATGCCATGCACTGCGTCAACCACCGTAATAATGGCATCTAATGTGTAGCGGTCACGAATGTCGTCTTCCACAAAAAATGTTTGTGCAACAGGGGCAGGATCTGCCAAGCCAGTCGTTTCAATAATGACGCGATCAAACCGTAAATCTCCGTCATCATTACGTTTGGATAAATCGCCTAAAATACGCACCAAATCACCGCGCACCGTGCAGCAAATGCAGCCATTGTTCATTTCAACAATTTGCTCTTCACCCTGAAATAACAAACCACCGTCCACACCAACCTCGCCAAACTCATTTTCAATCACGGCAATACGCTGGCCGTGATGCTCACTTAAAATACGGTTAAGAAGTGTTGTTTTACCAGCACCTAAAAATCCCGTCAAAATCGTTGCGGGGATCATAGTTTTCGTCATCATGGTTTCAGTCATTTTGTTAAGCTCCTAGTTGTTCTAATGCTTTGGCGATGGAAACAACACTTAGGCCCAATGCCATTAAGCTTAGTTGAAAAAACATATCGCGTGGTTTTCGATGCTGATGTAATTCAGGGACCAAATCTGCCACAGCGATATAGATAAAACTGGCTGCCGCCATGGTGAGCACATAGGGTATAGCTGCTTTGGCATTGCTTAAGCTTAGCCATCCCACTACGCCTCCCACAATCATGGCGGCGCCAGAAATAGCATTCAGAAATAGCGCTCTGCCTCTTTTAACGCCTGCGTCCAACAGCACCATAAAGTCTGAAATCTCCTGCGGGATTTCATGTGCAGTAATCGCAAGTGCGGCTGCCCAGCCTAATTTCCAATCAGTTAAAAATGCAGCGGCAAGCAGAATGCCGTCGACAAAGTTATGCATCGAATCACCAATGATAATCATGGCGACGATAGGTTTTTCTTTTGTATGTCCCAATAGCGTTGCATGATCATGTCGCCATAAAGCTAATTTCTCTAATAGGAAAAACCCCATAATGCCTGCTACTAACACCCAACCAAGCTCAGTAATATCTAAACCGAGATGCACTGCTTCAGGTAATAAGTCGGTTAAAGCAAACCCTAACAACACGCCAACAGCAAAAGCCACCATACGATTGGCAAACTTTGCTAGAAAAGTCAGCGCAACGGTAGCTGCCAGAAAAACCGAAAAAACTCCACCGATGAGGGTGGCGAGAATAATCTGCAATAAAGTCATCATCGTGTTTTTTAATTGCGATTAAACGTGATGCGAAACAAAACGACTAGCTAAGCCATTCATCATGACCAAATGGCATCAAAAGCGAGTAAAACGCGAGTTTGCTGATTTAAAATAGCTGGCGATCGATGAATAATGCCGCGCAGATGGTTGCCCTGCCATAAACTGCCTTTTAGCAGGGCAATCGCAAAAGTGGGTACTTCATGAACGCCACTTTGATTTAAAATTAGGCCATAATCACTATCATCTTGCCTAACAGCAACCATGCCTAGCTTGCTTCTGTCTGCATATGCATCATCTAACCATTGCGTGCCATGTCCAATATAGGTGCAAAGCATGCGAATACCCGTTTTATCAACATGAAATTTAGGACACATGGCGCTATTTAGTACTTCTAAGCGCACCCCAATTTGCGGGCAACCAATTAAATCTAAATACAATATGGATAATAAATCTAAATCTGCTAAAAATGCTTCACGACCCGCTAAGCTTGGTAGGGCATTATCTTTTAAGAGTTTGCTGGATAGCTTTTGGTCAGCTTTTAAAACATATTTGAAACCGCCAATTATTTGAGCTGAAGCCATTGATAAGTAATGTGCGATAGCTGGATTACTTGGGCGTTCAATGACTTTAATTTGTCGGTCATGCTCAAAAATATCCAGCATTTCTAATGGGTTAAAGGTTGTATGCGTGTCAGCGTTCAGTTTTTTTAAGGCGACATTACTCGATTGCAAAAGCAATGTTGATGCTTCAAATTGATGGGATGGGATGCGATACGCAATCATGGCTATGCTGCCTCATGCATTTCTTGATTAATATTGCCCCAAGTTGGGAATGGGTCGGGCAGTAATTCCCAAGTTTTCATTCCAAGTGCGATTTCTGTGTCGGTCATTAAACAAGCATCAAATTTTTTGGTCAATGCCGCTTTATCCATCTGCATACCGATAATGACTAGTTCTTGCTGCCTATCTCCAAAAGGCTCTTGCCAACGAGATTGAATATGTTGCAGCGCTTCTTCATCTTCTGGCCAATACTCTTTGGGTGTTGCTACCCACCACATACCAGTTAACTCAGTGCGGGTGACAGCGCCAGCCTGTGACCAAGTGGCGCAAAATTGCGGGCGAGTCGCAATCCAATAACGCCCTTTAGAACGGACCACACCCGGCCATTCGGAATTAAACCATTGCCATAAACGTTCTGGATGAAAGGGCTTTTGCGCCCGGTAAACAAAGCTAGAGATACCATACTCTTCAGTCTCAGGCACATGTTCACCACGCAGTTCTTGCAACCATCCAGGCGCTTCAGCGGCTTGATCAAAATCAAATAGCCCCGTGTTCATAATGCGGTCTAGCGGTACTTTACCAAAACTGCTGTGAATAATTTGCGCGCGTGGGTTAAGAGTTTTGAGTATGCCGACTAATTGCCTAACTTCTGAAGGCGTCATTAAATCAGTTTTGTTAAGCACAATCACATCACAGAATTCAATTTGCTCCACTAGCAAATCGACTACTGTGCGTTCATCCTCCTCACCCAATGATTCGCTACGCGCAGCTAGCATGTCTTGCGAGCTATAATCTTTTAAAAAGTTGTAACCATCCACTACAGTCACCATGGTATCAAGTTGCGCAACATCGCCTAATGAAACGCCATCATCATCGGCAAAGGTGAAAGTTTCGGCAATCGGTAGCGGTTCTGAAATGCCAGTTGTTTCTATCAATAAATAATCAAAACGGTTTTCTTTGGCTAGGCGAGTTATTTCGACCAGCAAGTCTTCACGCAAGGTGCAGCAAATGCAACCGTTACTCATCTCGACCAGTTTTTCTTCTTGACGTGATAGTTCAGCACCGCCATCACGCACCAATTGTGCGTCTATATTCACTTCAGACATATCGTTCACAATCACTGCAACGCGTTTGCCTTCACGGTTATTTAAAATATGGTTAAGTAGTGTAGTTTTACCTGCCCCTAAAAAACCAGATAAGACAGTGACGGGAAGTTTTTTCATGAGTGACCATCCTAAAGCAAAAGTATTGAAATGCAATAAAGTTGCATTTTAAGGCTTAGTTGATTAATTTGCAACATAGTTGCAAATTATGAGTAACAATAATGAAGTATTAGTAGTGGTATGGTCGAGCGGGAAAAAAGTAGAGCAAAAAAATCTTGGAAGTGCTCATGATGAAGGCGTTATTTATTGCAACCGTTAATTTTCAACTAGGCCTGCGCATTGCAAACATACACCTTTGATATTGATGTCAATCGTGCCTACTTGGTATTTGTCCAACGCGGCTTGTGGAAAGTGCGGTTCAAGCTCATGAATGCAGGTAATTTGGCCACACACCTTGCAGTGTAAATGGGCATGGCGATGGTTTTGCGCCAACATGCCAATATCGCTTTGAGAAGTGACTGTGGTATAGCGTTGTTGAGAGAGCTGAAACTTCCAAGCGCGGTTATCCCCAGAAATGCGATGAATTAATTGGTGCTCAGTCAACCAATCTAGCACGCGGTACACGGTGACGCGGTCAAACTCCTTTTGCTCAGAGAGTTGATCTAATATCTCTGGGTGGCTTAAAGCGCTATTCGCCTCTGCAATGATCTTTAGTATGGCCTGCCGCGCCTTAGTGGGGCGCAAACCCGCATTTAAAATGATTTCTTCAGCATTCATTGTCATCATTATGAACTAGAAAAAATCATGTCACAACATCCTCATTATTATAAAGTTTTGCTTTGACTAAAAATATTAAAGTCTGGTATTTGTGCAAAAGCCTCTGGCGTGATGGCCCTATCTTCAAACAGATAAGGGTAGAGCGTATGCCTTAGATTGGTATGAAAATCATGAATAAGCGCACGATGTGCAAGCAGATGAGTCACATTACTTTGCGCGACATCTTCTAGTTGCCTTTGTGCCCATAAGCTCGGTAGCAGGAAACTTAATTTACCAGTGACTTCATCACGTTTACGCAAGCTGTTTTCGCGTAACTCCACCTGTTTGGCTAAGTGAACGTCTGCCATGTGTTGAAACGCGAAATACCATTTCCAGTGAAAACGGCCTGTTACAGGCGGAGTATGCTGCCATTGCGGATAAAGCTGGTAAAAAGGGTCCAGGGTATCTGTTTTGGGTAAGTCCCATGCACTGTGCACCAATTGGCGATGTTGTAGCGCTATTTGACTACCATCTTGTATAGGATACCGTTGGTGCAACCATAATTGAGATAGATTCGGCATGACCACACAAAGTAAAAACCAAACGCTAGTCAGTATCATAGCGTTTGTGTTCGCGTTAAGTCCACCCCTGCGTAAGCTGACCGCAGCAACAAGTACAGTCCAAAACAGGCTATAGAATAAGGTTACACTAACTATTTTCATTAAATAAGTTGAGGACAAGCCTTGCCATAAAGCAAAACTTAGCAAAGGCGCAAGAAATATTAATAAAACTAACACCCAGCGCACTGCTAGACGCACCACCCAAAAGCGCCAAGGGTTTGCCACCATACTACCCAAAAAAGTGAGGCGCTTTGCTTGATACTCACTCGCTTTGAGGTCGTGCATTAAGGCGATGCAAAGTAAGGGTAAGAAAAACACCAGCCAAAACGCATAGTCAAAAGCACCTAACATGACATATTCTGGATGATGCGCTTCACCGTCATAAATCTGCCCTTGTAAGCCAAGTAAGCGCACCCGTTGCACATATGGCGTTACTAATCGATTGCCTAGCGCAATAAAGCTCCACTCGGTTGGGTGTTGATAGACATAATGAAACACGTAATATCCAAGCTCGCCAGTGACCAATTCACCATGGCTGCTAAACTCAGCGAGTTGGCGAGCATGTTGGTTTTGTTCTTCAAGTTGCGCATGCGCAATTTGCTCGTGCATGTGTTGTGCGTTTTGCCAACCATTAAACAAGCTTAAACTTGTAAAAAGCAGGCTGATTAAAATCAATAGAAGGATGCTGCGCTGTTTTAGCAATAATAGGAGCTCGTGTTTCATGTGCGTTGCATCACCCTAAATAACAAAACACTAGGTAGCAATAGCCAAGCGAGTATGACCCATATGGCAGCGATGATGGCTTGCTTGCTCACGATTATGCTAGATAACTTAACCGGTAAACGGGGGGCGTTTTTCCAAAAATCGGCTGACAGTCGCGTGTTTTTATCATCGCCATGATTTACTTTGTGTGTGTGAATTTGGTTAAGGTAGCTTATGAGTTGATAGCGCCGTTCTTCGGATTGTTTGAGAAAGGCTGCATGATGTGCTAAATCGTTGCCACTACTGGCCATTTGTATATATTGTAAAGCCAGCGCGGGTGTTAGCCATAACCATTGATGAATCAGTGCGTTTTGCTTGTTAAGTTGCACATGATGCAGTGCTTGCTGCTCGCGGTATACTTGCGTTGTGAGTCTTTCACCTTCTTGCATCAATATACCGTTGTAGTTCACTGGTAGGTCTTCGGTATTGCTAACACCGTACTGCTTGAGTAGTTTAGTTTTAAAGTCATTAAAATGTGGGTCATTTGGATTGTGGCTATCGCCTATCTTTTTTAGTTTAAGCTCGGCGTGATATTCAGCCTCGGTACGTGGCTGGGTAGGGTAAATAATCTGCGCTAAATTAGCCAAGCCTTTGGGCACAATGATACACACACAAACCCAGCACAATAGTAAAGTTAATAAGGCGTTATGTAAGTGCCTACTATGCCAAGAAACAACAATCACAAGCACACACCAGCCAGCAATGTAAAGCGTCTGCGCCGCTAGCATAGTGCCAAGTCTAAGTAATGCTTGATCACTATTCCAAATCCATAATGCGCATATCGCAGCTTGTAATAGCAATAAAACAGCCAAAGGTATAAACAAGGCAAGCCATTTGCCAAGCGCAATATGCCAAGCGGGGGTGCCATTACCTCTTATATAGGCCAGCGTACCTGCGACTTTTTCACTGGTAATACAGGCGTAACCAATCATGATAAGAAACAAAGGCATCCACCATTGCACTATCATCGCGGGGGTTATCAGTGGAAAGCGCCCTAGGCTAGTGGCCTCGGTGGCAGGGTTAAAATTAGCGCTGTTTAAACGATGGGCTTCTAGATATACCAAATGCCCCGATTGGTCGAGAATCCCGGGTTCAATTACGCTTAGAGGGTGTAAAGGCTTAGCAACAAAATCGCCATAATGTGAAACCCGATGGGGGTGACGGTCAGGTTGTGATAGCCAGTCTTGTTGGCTTTGCTTGGTGACTTGGGCGAGATTGCGCGCATGGTCTTGCCAGTGATGATGTGCCGCAAACACTGCAACTGCCCAGAGCACTGCTAGCACCAAAAGTAATAGCATGGGGATACGCGCATGCCATTGGCGTTGCCATTCATTGCGCATGATCATCCAAACAGGCGATGTCATCAGGCCTGACCTTGATATAAGCGAGTAAGGCTATCCAGTGTTAACGCGGATTGATCAATAGAAATCGCATTTAATTGCGCATTAGATAACATATATAACTGGTCAGAAAACGACATGGCTGACAACACATCATGCGTCACCACCAACACTCCCATGCCCTTGTGTTTACATTGCAAAATCAATTGGTTGAGCTCTTCTGTGGCTTGCGGGTCCAAGCCAGAGTTAGGCTCATCCATTAATAAGAGTTTAGCCTGTTTTGCTAGCGCCAAAGCTAGCATCACTTTTTGTTTCATCCCTTTAGAATATTGGCCACAAGGTCGATGCCATGCTTGTTGGTCTAGCCCCACTTGCCCTAAGAAGGTTTCTATCTCGGTAGAAGATTGTTTACAGTTTGATAAGCTTAAAAAATACTGGATATTTTCGATTGCCGACAAATGCCCATAGACTGCGGCTTGCTCAGGTACATAGGCCAACTGTTGCCTTGCCAGTAAGGGCTGTTGTTGAACACTATGCCCTAAAATCTCAATATCACCTTCTAATTGCGCATCTTGATCATTGAGACCAAGGATGCTTTTAAGTAATGTGGATTTTCCTGCCCCATTGCTACCTAAAATAGACACCACTTGACCGCTTTCCACGCTCAGGTTGAGTGCTTGTAAAACCTTTTTATCATGAAAGGTACAAGAAAATTCCTTAATAGCGAGTAGTGTCATAATTACTTATTAAAAATCCAAGGTGGCTGTTAGCATAAAGTTACGGCCTGCGCCTGGGGCAAAGTTTACACCTGCCGGGCTACCGTTTGAGTTGAAATCAAACACATATTCATAATACCGATCAAAAATATTATTAGCTAGCAAGCTAATACGACCCCAACTGGTTTTGTAGTCAATATTGGCGTTGGTTAATGTGTATCCGCCAAATTTACCACCTCTATTACTTTCATTGATAAAGTAGTCACCTTGGCTGTCAACGTGAACACGCGCAATCCAGTTTGCGTTTGGCACAAACTGCATGCCCACAGATGAGGTGAAGCTTGGGATGCTGCGAATATTATTGCCTCTAAATTCTGGATTTTGAAGGTTTGACTCTTCGATTTTAGCGCTTACTCTGGATACATTACCCCAAAAACTCAATTTATCATTCAGTGTGTAATCAAAGCTGGCATCTACACCTTGCCTACGCGTCCCCCCTAATAAGCGTCGTGTTCCGTCAATGCTGATAAATTCATCCTCCGCTTTTTGTTGCCAATAAGACACCCTTGTATTTAAATCCATGCTCCAAATACTTTTAAAGCCAAATTCCCATCCATCATTAATCGCTACATCTACTGGTATCGTGCCACCGCGCGTATTTAAATCAGTACCAATGGGTGTTTGAAAGCTACGTCCCGCGTTGGCAAATAAAGTTTGCTTGTCAGTTAAATTGGCAAACATATTGAGCTTGGGTTGCACAATGGTTTGGTCATCAAGTAGGGTGGTTACCAAGGTGTTGTTATTGATAATAAAGCGGTTTTTAGGATTGCTCGAAAGATGATCAACCCGATAAGCAAAATTCCAGCGTAACCAGTCAACCGGTGAGTTTTCCAATTTTGCATAAATGCCTTGCGCCGTGAAGTCGTATTCTGCATTACGGCGGATGGCGGTTAAACGCTGACGAAACTCACTGACTTCCTGATGTTCAATATCGTACCCTGTTTCAAATGCCCATTGCGGATTCATTTTCCATTTTAATTTTGCAATAAACCCTGTAGAAGTTTGATCATCAAACCGTCTTTCTAAACCAGGTGAGCCAATAAAGCGTACATTGCGTTCTCGTTCAAAATCCTGCCAATACGTTTTCAGGCTTACATCTACATCGTTGTTAAAAAAGTAATCATAGTGCAGGCTTAAGTGCTTAAACTCTTTTTCACCACTATCGTTGCGTGCAGTCGGTGCTACGCCTCTGCGATCTTCCCGTGCCTGCTGTCTGCTCATGTAGCCAGGGGCTTCTGGTGAGTCGTATCTACCATACTTGGCGCTTAAGGCTAAGGTTGATTTTTCAAAATCCATTTGCCAGCGGCCAGACAAGGCTATTTTCTCATTCTCGGTATTGGCTCTGAAGCCATTGCCTTTGCGATAGCCAACTGCATAGTTTTGGGTAAAATCACCTTGCTTATCGCCGTAGTAGCCTTGCATTTCACGCGTTTGAAAGCTGCCGTAGCTAAACTGTAGTTCTTTCCCAGCATCTTTTCTGGTTTCAACTTTTACATTGCCTGCAGTAGCAAACAGGCCGGTAGTAGCATCGCTGGTGCCTTTAAATACTTGAATGTTCTCAATGTTGGTTGGAAACAAATAATCTAGCTCGCTCAGACCAGAGAAAATATTTGACGGAATGCCATCCACCAACACTTTTGTATTGGGTGTTTCGCCATCACCGCTAAATCCGCGAATTGAAATCTCTGTATTGACAATGCCTTGACTAAATCGTGAAAGCACCACCCCAGGGGTTTTGTTCAAAAGTTCAAGCGTATCTGTCACATGTTCATATTCCAACTCGTCACGGGTAATCACATCCACAGAGCCAGCTAAATCTTTGTCTAAATTAAATTCTTTTTTGCCTATTACTACAACGCTATCGAGTTTGACTGCATCTTCTGCAAATGCGCTGTGCGCATAAAATATTTGTAGCGCGATGAAAATAGAGATTTTTTTAAGTTGCATTCTTTGTTCCCAAATGATTTTTAACCGATTTGGCGGTTTTGTTGAGGATGCAAATTGCATCAACCACCCTAATTATGCAACATTGTTGCATAATTAGGGTGGTTTGACTAGATGGATGCAAATAAAAAGTTGGAGGTACTAATGATTGAACAAATAAAAGCTGGGTTGCTTTTATGTCGATTAGGAAATATCAGCGCGTATTAGGAACTGCAAGAAAGCATACTGCAACCTGCTTTTTGTCTTGCCCAATCGGGGCGCTTTTCTTCAAATTGTTCCATGCCTGTTTGCAAGGTATAGGGGTTTTTAAGTAGTTCGAGTAGGGTCAGGAGGCGGCTATTGTCACCTGTTTCAGCTAAATCAATGGCTTCTTGTGCCATATAGTTACGAAGAACATAGCGTGGGTTATAGCTTTGCATTTTTTTTAGCCTTGCAGTGGCGGTAATTGAGCAGCCTTGCACGCGTTGTGCGTATTGGGTGAGCCAAGTGAAGAATTCTGACTGAAAATTGGTGTAGCCTTGCTCGGTATAAAAAGCAATCTTTAACTGTTCAATATTGGGCTGAGAGAGATCAATGTGAGCCAAATGTGTAAAAAATAGCGTCATGTCCACTTCTGCACGGGTCATTAGCTCGAATACGCGATTGACCATTTCGCCGTCGGCATCTTGCCATGTATCTAGCCCAAATTTACCTGCGAGTGAGCTAGTCAGTTCACGCATGTAGATGGTATCAAAACTGGCAATGCCATCTGTTAAGCCGTCGGTATTTGGCAAAATCGTGGCAAGTGCATCGGCCAAGCGTTCTAAGTTCCAACGCGCAATATCAGGCTGGCGGCCAAAGCAGTAGCGGCGTCCTTGCGCATCGGTGGTATTGGGTGTCCAGCCTGGGTCAAAATTATCTACCAAGCCATATGGGCCGTAGTCAATGGTCAAGCCAAGTATCGACATATTGTCGGTGTTCATCACACCATGCACAAAGCCCACGCGCATCCAATGTGCGAGCAGGATGGCGGTGCGCTCGCAGATTTCTTCAAACCATGCTTCAATCAGTTCGACGCTAGGGATTTGTATATCTAAAGCTAAACCCGTTTGCGGGTGCCAATCAGCAAAATCACGGTCTATGGTAAATCCAATCAAGAGTTTGAGGAGGCTTAACTCATTTTGTCTCGCCAAAATTTCAAAGTGTCCAAAGCGCGTGAAAGATGGTGCCACCCGGCACACTACAGCACCTGACTCATGTTGTGGATTGCCGTCATAAAACATATCACGCACCACCGCATCACCCGTGGTGACTATGCTCAAAGCGCGCGTAGTGGGCACACCTAGATGGTGCATGGCTTCACTACATAAAAACTCGCGTAAGCTAGAACGCAATACAGCGCGACCATCGGCGCGGCGCGAGTAGGGAGTTTCGCCAGCGCCTTTGAGTTGTAACTCAAAACGTTTATTGTCGTGAATGAGTTCGCCCAAGAAAATAGCGCGACCATCACCTAGTTGCCTCGCCCAGTGGCCAAATTGGTGGCCGCCGTATCTTGTTGCATACGTCACCATGCCTGTGAGTGCGCCATTGCCACCTAAGGTTTGAATTAACTCAGGGTCTTGCATATCCGTTGCCGTCAACCCCAATAGCGATGCCACTTCTGGACTATATGCTAAGAGCTGTGGGTTTTTGACGGGAGTAGGTGTGACGTGCGACCACAAACAATCTTCCACTTGACGCGTGTAATTGTCAGTAATGGGGTCTTGCGGTAGTTCGCGGATAAAGCGATTATCAAAATTAAGCAGTCTCATAAGCATTATTTTAGACCGTTTCGTAGTTTAAAGTGTCCGTACAAGCAAAAATAGCGCACATAGTCGGGTAAAATAGGCACATACCAATTAAAAGTGAAGATTGATAAGTAATTTAATGAACGTATTTTTTGAAGAAAATGGCGATTTTAAAATAGCTTCTATCATGACCGAGTCTGATAGCAGTCTGCAAATAGAATCCGCCAGCGGTAAGCGTAGCAAGATTAAATCCGCACAAGTCATGCTCAAGTTTGATGGTGCGTTGGCAGGCTTTATGGAAGCGGCCCTTACCGAAGCCGAGACACTAGATATTGATTTTTTGTGGGAGTGCTGTGGTGAATCTGAGTTTGGCTTTGAAGAACTCGCCAAAGAATACTACGGTGGCAAACCCAGCAGTCAGCAAGCCGCTGCGATTGCTATTAAAGTGCATGCTGCGCCCGTATATTTTTACCGTAAGGGTAAAGGCCGCTATAAAGCCGCGCCTGCCGAAACCTTAAAACTTGCGTTGGCAGCAGTTGAGCGCAAAAAATTACAAGCCGAACAAATGGCAGCGTGGGTTGTGCAGCTTAACAACAAAGAACTTCCAGAGGGATTTGCCGCTAAGGCAGATAGCCTCATTTACAACCCTGATAAAAACTCACTCGAGTGGAAAGCCATAGACGAAGCCGCTCAAACCTCGGGCAGGCTCACCTTAAGTGTGATGGCGGATTGTGGGTTGATACCAAATGCGCACGATTATCACTTGGGTGCGTTTTTACGTGAAATGTTTAAAGAAGGGTCGGAATTTGGGCCTTACGAACCCTTGTCACCCGTTGATGATTTGCCTTTATCGCCTGTGGCGTGTTTTAGTATTGACGATGCCACGACGACCGAAATTGATGACGCGTTTAGTTTAGAGCGTCTAGCAAACGGCAATACGCGCGTGGGTATTCATATTGCGGCGCCTAGTGTATCTGTTGCGCCCGATTCGGCTTTGGATGCAATTGTGCTTTCGCGCTTATCAACCGTTTATATGCCGGGCAATAAAATCACCATGTTGCCAGAAGATGTGGTGAAACCATTTAGCTTAGATGCGGGTGAAACCAAGCCAGCCTTGAGTTTGTATGTGGAAATCACGCCGGAATTTACCATCGTTGCCAACGAAACCAAAGTCGAGAAAATTCATGTGGCAGAAAACCTGCGCCACGATACGCTAGAGCCATTTTTTAACGTAAACACCTTAGCTACAGATAGTGGGCACCCTTATTGGGCTAAGTTAAAACAGCTTTTTGATTTTGCAGCGTCGCTTGAAAAAGCGCGTGGTAAGCATAACCCAAGCCAACCTCCACAAATTGATTACAACTTTTATGTGCAAAATGGCATTGTGCAAATTGTGGCGCGGGAGCGCGGAAGCCCAATGGATAAACTGGTGGCGGAACTCATGATTTACGCCAATAGCCACTGGGGTGGCTTGCTTAAAGAAGCTGGTTTTGCAGGCATTTATCGCGCGCAAACGGGTGGTAAAGTGTTTATGACATCAGTCGCAGAACAGCATCAGGGCTTAGGTGTTGAGCAATATGCGTGGTGTACTTCGCCGCTACGTCGCGCGGTTGATTTAGTGAATCAGCGACAAATCATTGCAATGCTTAATGAAACCGATGCTCCTTATAACGTTAAAGATGGTCAATTGAATGTCATTATTCGCAACTTTGATCAGACCTACAATGCGTATAGCGAGTTTCAAACCCGAATGGAACGCTATTGGTGCTTGCAATATTTGATTCAAGAGCAATTGACAGAAGTCACCGCAACCGTGTGGCGTGAGAATTTAGTGCGCATTGATGGTATGTTTTTTATCACCAAAGTGCCAAGTCTAACGGACTTAAAAATTGGCACAAAAGTCTTGTTAGAAATCAAACATATTGACCCGTTGTTGATGGAGCTGAATTGCAAATTTAAAGGGGTATTAGAGACTGCACCAATTGAAGTGGTTGAAGAAACGGTAGATATTTAGCGCCTATCATATGTGGAATTTTAGAAACAAAATTCATAAAAACGTGCGCGATGGCAATGTAGTGGAAGTCATCGAGGTAGATGGTGTACGCTCGCTCTATTTAGGCTCTGTGACGATTCAAAGTAGCATGCGGGTGAAGGCGCCGTTTGCCCTAGAGCTTGCGTATTCACGCGGCATGATGTGCTTTTTATTGTTTACCGACCAAGTAAAAAATGCGCTCAGTATTGGTTTGGGTGGCGGTTCGGTGCAAAAGTATGTTTATGTCAATTGCCCAGATATTCAACAAACCGTTGTTGAAATTAATCCGCAAGTGATTGCCACTGCGCATAGTCATTTTTTTGTGCCACTAGACGAGCCAAGACTAACCATTATTGAGGCCGATGGTATTGCACACTTAGAAAACCATCCCAACAGTGCCGATTTGCTGATGATCGATGCGTTTGATGGGCAAGGTATTCCGCCAGAGTTTTGTAGCCAAACTTTTTTTGACACCTGCGAAGCCGCGCTAACACCAAAGGGCATTTTTGAGATTAACTTATGGGGTTCAGATAAAAACTTTGATATTTACCTGCGCCGTATCGAGAATAGTTTTAATCAGCGAGCGCTGATGATGCCGACAGGCAAACCTGGCAATATTATTGTGTTTGGTTTTAAAAATGCACAAGAAATTAAAATCGCCAAATTACACAACCAAGCTAAAGAGCTTGCACCAGCACATCAAATTGATTTTATGGGCTTTGTCGACAGACTTTGTGACCATAACCCCCATAACAAACTACAGTTTTTTACAGAAAGCCTTTAAATGTTGAATCAATACTTTGCCACTTGCCCTCGCGGTTTAGAAGCGCTAATCACCGCCGAATTAAGAGCGGCGGGTGCTAAAGATTTGAAACCCACCGACGGCGGCGTGGCATTTGCGGGTGAACTAAGTGTGTGCTACAGCGCAAACTTACATTCACGCGTCGCCACTCGCATTCTCATGCAAGCGGGCCAGGGTAAATATGCGACAGAAGACGACTTGTACCAAGCGGCTTACAAAATCAATTGGCCTAACTGGTTTGATGTGAAACACGATTTTATGGTGAAAGTCACTGGTGTGAAATGCCCGTTAAAAAGCCTAGAATTTGTGACTTTACGCATTAAAGATGCGGTGTGTGATAAATTTAGGCAAGTGGTGGATTCTCGCCCTTACATTGATACCAAAACGCCCGCCGTACGCATTCATGCCTACTTAACGGTAGATAGTTATGTGTTTTACATCGACACCTCTGGCGATGCTTTGTATATGCGTGGCAACCGCAAAGCCAGTATAGAAGCGCCTTTACGTGAAAATTTAGCGGCAGGTATTCTGCAACTTTCTGGTTGGCAAGTTGGTCTGCCACTGCTTGACCCGATGTGTGGTAGCGGAACTTTTTTGTTAGAGGCAGGCATGATGGCGCTTAATATCGCGCCGGGCTTAAACCGCAATTTTGGATTTGAAAAGCTCAAAAACTTTGAATCAGATACCTGGAAAAAGATCAAAAACGCCGCTCTTAAAAACGTTAAGCCAGTCAGCTTTCAAAAGTTGTATGGTAGCGATATGGATTTACGTGCAGTACGTGTGGCCAAACAAAACTTAGAGGCAGCAGGCATGTTAGAAGCCTTGCAACTGAGCCATATGGAATTTACCGCATTGGTGCCGCCAGCCGATCATGGCGTATTGGTGGCCAACCCGCCATATGGCGTGCGCATTGGGGAGGATGAAGAACTAGCCGCGCTGTACCCAAAAATGGGTGAAGCATTAAAACGCAAATTTGCAGGCTGGAATACCTACTTTTTAACCAATGATTTACGCATGCCTAAAATGATGCGGTTATCACCCAGCAAAAAAACGCCATTATTTAATGGCCCGCTCGAATGTCGCCTATTTGAAATTAAAATGGTGGCCGGAAGTAACAGAAAGTAGTCTAAACGAAAGGATAAGTAAATGACTGATTCTTTGGATGGGTTACGTGCTCGTATTAACGCTTTTGTGGCAGAGCGCGATTGGGCGCAGTTTCACACGCCGAAAAATCTGGCGATGGCGATGATAGTAGAAGCCGCAGAACTTGTTGAGCAATTTCAATGGGATACACCGCAGGAAAGCCAATCTTTAACGCTAGAAAAGCGCGAGGCAGTTAGCCATGAATTGGCGGATACTTTTGTGTATTTGCTCAGAATTGCGGAGGTTTTAAAGATAGATTTAATTGCTGCAGCCAATCAAAAAATTGATTTGAATGCACTTAAATATCCAGTGGAAAAATCGCGTGGCAGTAATGCCAAATATACAAAATACGAATAGTTTTTATATCGAGCAAAAAATGCCCTATAAGCCGCTCTAGTATTGGCTTCTAGGGCAGGTGATGCAATGTGCTTTATATTTAAGCTATTTTAAAGCTGCCAATGCAGCATCGTAATTTGGCTCATTTGCAATTTCTGGCACTAATTCAACATGCTTCACGATATTTTTTTCATCTAACACCACAACAGCGCGTGCACACAATCCAGCTAGTTTGCTAGTGAATAGCAATACGCCATAATTCATTAAAAAGTCACGACCACGCATGCTTGATAAATTCACTACATTTTCAAGCCCTTCTGCCGCACAAAAACGTGTTTGCGCAAAAGGCAGGTCTGCAGAAATGTTAATTACCACCGTGTTATCTAAGCTGGACGCATGCTTATTGAATGTACGAACCGAAGTTGCGCAGGTCGGCGTATCAACACTCGGAAAAATATTAAGCACTTTGCGCTTACCGGCAAAGGTATCAAGCGTGACATCGGCTAGCGCTTTGTCAACTAAGGTAAAATTTGGAGCGGTACTACCAACTTTTGGCAAATTACCTGCAACATCAACAGGATTGCCTTTTAGTGTGACTGAACTAGACATGGTGTTATTTCCTCTTATGATGAATTATTATGTATGACGAATTGTTAAGCAGTTATCATAAAACAAAAAACACCTGTATAGAACAGGTGTTTTGGATTTTGTGCAAATATTTAATAAAAATATCAAATAATTTAGGCTAATAAATTTTCGCTCAAATAGCCAATAGTCATGGTTTGGTTGTGCAACACGCTATCTGTCGTGTTAGGGCGTGGCGCAAGTTCGCCGTATGAGTAAAATCCTGCAACATTTGTTTGGCTACCCAGCACTTGTTGCACAAGTCTTACTTCATCACCCACATTCTCACCCATCACGCCTTTGCGACCCACACAGCTCACGCATAGTGCCAAGCCGACTTGATTGGTCTTGCTTGCACCCAAATTATCCATCACTAAATTTGCAGCTGCGCCTGCGCCTTCCACTAATCTATCGTGGTTGGTTTGACAAAGCCTAACGGTTTCACCTTCTTCTACGTTGCCCGCAAAGGTTAGGCTATTATTTTTGTCATCCACAGCCAATAAAGTGCGAATTTTCTCAACATCACGTTTGCCTTCCTCAATGACTGCAAGCGGAAATTTTAAACCGGTGCCAGGTAGGCCGCGCGCAAAAGCTTCTCCAATATACATACGGTATAAAGGTAGCGCTGGTTTACCATCCATTTCAAAAACCACGTTTTTCTCTGATTTTGTTACCTTGCGAGGCGGGCCATATGGTCTCCAACCGCCTAGCGCACCGCTAGAAGTAATTAATGCGGTTCCGTAGAGCCCAACTGCAATCACTTGATTGTCAGATACTGTTTCATTAAACAATTGCAATGTTTTACTAAAACCAAATCCATCACCAGCTAAGCCGCCTACAATAGGTACTTCGCCCAGTACGCTTTGAAAGCCTTTTACTAACTCTGAACCATTTACATTGAGGCCGTCGGATATCACAATAATTGTACGTAGTGAATCTGCTTTAAGTTGTTTTGCTAAGCCTGTCGCAGCCTCAAAAGAGTTTTGCATGCCAGACATTTTGGTTTGCGCAACGCGCTGTATGGTTTTTTCCCACTGAATTGCGGTAATTTGTATGCTATCGTCGAATACGCCTGTTGCGCTAATCTCGCCAGAAGTCGTACATCCAACAACCTGTGCAGATGGATAGCGTGTTTTTAAAAAACCTTGTAATTTACCTTCTGAAAACCTTTTTACTGAACCAAACACGAGCACTAAATTAGCATTAGGCAGAGGAGATGTGCCTGGTAAATCCTTTAACGCTGATTTCGAGTCCACTGACTCTTGTCTAATAATCATTGTTTATGGTCCCTAAGTTAAATTTTTAGTTAAATTTTTTAAAAACTATTTTTTTTACGAATTCTTAGAGTATATAAATATATTTGTGTTTATTGCAATGTTTATTTGTTATTGTTAAAGTATTTTATAACATATCTAATGTAAGTGTTGCAATTTAATTTTAAAAATGTCATATTTGGGCGCATACTTTGTGTAATTGTGATTTTCAAAAATAACAATTGAATGTTGCTGAAGTTGTTAGATTAAGTAAACTTTGTAAGAATAGAGTACGTAAATACAGATTTAATCTGTGGGGGGAATATTAAAGTGGCACAAGCGAATTTAGCTGGAACAAAAGTCATGGTGATTGATGACAGTAATACCATCCGACGCAGTGCAGAAATATTTCTTAAGTCATCAGGTTGCGAGGTGATACTAGCAGAAGATGGTTTTGACGCCTTAGCTAAAATTGCGGACCAGCATCCTCAAGTCATTTTTGTTGATATTATGATGCCAAGGCTAGATGGTTATCAAACCTGCGCGCTCATCAAGCGTAACGCCAAGTTCAAATCCACCCCAGTAATTATGCTCTCTAGTAAAGATGGGTTATTTGATCGTGCGCGCGGTCGCATGGCAGGATCAGATCAATACTTAACAAAACCGTTTACGCAAGACACCTTAATAGATGCAGTTAATTCTTACGTTAATAAAGAATAATAACTTTATAATAATTATTTTAGGAGAATGCACATGGCAATTAATAAAATTTTAATCGTGGACGATTCAGCAACTGACAGATTTTATTTGACTGACATTTTAGAATCAGAAGGTTACCAAGTAGTTGCACTTGAAAGTGGTGAAGCTTGCGTGGAGCGTGCAGCAGAGATTAAACCAGATTTAATCATTATGGATATTATAATGACGGGCTTAACTGGGTTTCAAGCAACACGCACCCTTACTAAAGACCCTGTCACAGCTAAAATTCCTGTGATTTTATGCTCTGGTAAATTACAAGTGACTGATCATTCTTGGGCAGAAAAAATGGGTGCTAAGGCTTGTGTTCAAAAGCCTATTCCGCGAGAAGAGTTAAAAGCAATCATTGCGAAAATTGGTTAACTCTTTAGTAGCTAAGCCAAAGTTAATAAGCAATAGTAACTAATCATGTCAAAACAATCACAACTACGTGAATATCAAACCAGTATCCTAGAGCGCTTAGAAAATGCCAAAAAAGCGGGTGCAGAAGCACCTGCAGGTTATTTAGGTGTGGTGATAGGCAGTAAAAATATATTGGTGAGCTTGCAAGAGATATCCGAAACATTGCCGATAATGGATATTCACCGCATACCGATTGTAAAGCCTTGGTTTTTAGGCGTAGCAAACGTGAGGGGTGTTTTATATGCCATCAACGATATATCACAAATGATAGAAAATACATTTACCAGCATTTCATCAAGTGCGCGATTATTGCTATTAAGTCAATCAGTGACATCAAATGTGGCTTTTGTTGTTGAGAAAATGATAGGTTTACGTAAATTAGAAGAAATGAAATTGCGTGAAGAACTGATAGAAGACGAGATATGTTTAAAGTCGCAAACCTACCAAGATGATGAAAATCGTATTTGGTACATGCTTGATTGCGATAAATTAATACGCTCTAAAGAATTTGCAACACCTTACATGATTTAAATAATGAATTTTCATGAAGAGTATTGACAAGGTAATAAGCACCCGTAGCATTAACGAGAGGTTGAATTAATATGGCACTAAATTTGAAAGATATACCAGCTAAACTAAAAAGCTTATTTGGTGGCGCAGGCGCAAGCAGTTCTGATTCGGATGGTCGTAGGCAAGTTGTTATTCCTATTTTAGGGTTGTTGCTCTTTATTGCTTTGGCATTTTATGCAATTAATCAGGTGCGTGTGGGTGGTCCCGTTTATGATGAAATTAAAGCAAATCAAGATCTTAGAGCAGATATTTTGCCGCCTCCTTTGTATTCGGTTGATGCATTTGCCGCAGCAAATGCTGCGTTCGTAGCGGCTTCAAGCTCTGACTTTGCACTTCGTGATAAAAAATTAGAAGAGGTTGCAAGGGCAGAAGCCACATTTAAGAAACAAGTAGAATATTGGAAAACTGATATTCACGAAGACACCATGGGTGGTGCATTTCAAGCGGTAATCAAATCAAACGAAAACTTTTATCGCATTTATAACAAAGAGTATGTGCCAGCAATTCAATTGGGCGCAATTGCGGCGGCAAAACCCTTGGCTGATTTAACTGCAGCTTATGATGTGAATAGACAGACTGTGAGCACGATGGTGGCTGAGCTAGAAAAAAAGTCAGCTAAGTCACAATCAAATGCAGACATCTTACTTAAAACAGTTTTAACGGCTTTGGCTTTATTAGGCTTGCTGATTTTAGTGTTTATTTGGGTGTTTGGATCGCGTCAAGCTAAATCGATTGATGCAGCGGTTAAGCGCTTAGAAACAGATGGTCAAGCCAACCAAATGGCAGTTTTGAACTTGCTAGATGAGATGGGTGACCTAGCGGATGGCGACTTAACCGTGCATGCTGAGGTGCGTGAGAATATTACTGGCGCGATTGCCGACTCAATTAACTACACGATTGATAGCTTGCGGGATTTAGTTACAGGGATTAACCGTGCATCAGAGCAAGTGAACTCAGCAACAGGTGCGGCGCAAGGTACATCAGTTGCCTTACTAGAGGCCGCAGAAATGCAATCACAACAAATTACAGAAACATCTGAAGCGGTTAATAATATGACTCGCTCAATTCTTCAGGTATCCACCAACGCGAGTCAGGCTTCACAGGTGGCGCAGCGCTCGCTAGAGGCTGCATCTCAAGGTTCGCAAGCGGTACAAAATACAATTGCAGGTATGAACGGCATTCGAGAGCAAATTCAAGAGACTTCTAAACGTATTAAACGTTTGGGTGAAAGCTCACAAGAAATTGGTGAGATTGTGGAATTGATTTCTGATATTACGGAACAAACCAACATTTTGGCGTTGAACGCGGCGATACAAGCTGCATCTGCAGGTGAGGCTGGTAGAGGCTTTACCGTGGTTGCAGAGGAGGTGCAAAGGCTAGCGGAACGTTCATCAGAGGCGACCAAACAGATTGGTGCGATTGTTAAAACCATTCAAACTGACACTAATAGTGCGGTTGCCGCGATGGAGAAAAGTACCGAGGGTGTGGTTGAAGGAGCACGATTGTCTGATGAAGCTGGACGCGCACTGACTGAAATTGAAACGGTGACGAATAATCTTGCGCGCTTGATTCAATCGATTTCTGCAGCAACCGAGGCGCAAACGCAAGTTGCGTCTGTGGTGTCAAGCAACATGAAGCAGATTCAGGAAATTACAACCTTAACCACTGAGGGTACAAAACAAACAACTGCATCCGTAGGTGAGCTTACAAAACTGGCAGAAGAGTTACGAGAGTCTGTATCTGGTTTTAAATTGGCTTAATTTACACCTTTTTATAAGATTTTTTCGGAGCTAAATTAGGTGTCAGATAATTTTGATAGTGGTCCATTAACCTGGGTTAAAGACCAAATTAATCAATTACTTGAGTCTGTGTTGTTGAACGTTGATACAGTTCAAAACAACATGCATGATATGTCGCCAATGCGCTTGTCTCAAACGAGCCTATATCAAGCAAGTGGTGCATTAGATATGGTTGGGTTAGAAGGTTGTAAGCGCTTTAGTAGTGAGTTAGAAAAGTTAGCAGGTAAATTAGAGAAAAAAACGGTTAATGCCACCCCAGAAATTATTGCGGAGTTTGCAACTGCCGTAAAAACCTTACAAAACTATCTACAAGACTTGCTCAATGGATCTCCCGATATTCCTCTGCGTTTGTATTCAGTTTTAAAACCAATCGTCGATGTGCAGGGTGAGATGCTCGAGGAAAGCGAGTTGTTCTTCCCAGATACAACAAATAGTGCGCCTAAATCTATCCCTTTTAAAGAGTTAAGTGAATCGGATTATGTCGCCTATATTCTTGAGCAAAGGACCATATACCAAAAGGCGCTACTTGCATGGTTGCAGACTAAAGAGGCATCTGCTTTAGAAAATATGACAACCGCTGTTCGCAATGTAACGCAAACACAGCAAAAAAATAGTGATAAAACATTATGGTGGGTTGCTAGTGCTTTTACGGAGGCCTTAGAGCAAAAAGAAATTGCAGAAAACCCCGGCGCCAAAAAACTTTGTCGTAAGCTTGATCAAGAATTACGTCTTTTTGCAGATGGTGTGAAGAAGCCGCACGGCAATTTATTACGCGATATTTTGTATTATGTTGCAATTAGCGAGGTTGACAAGGAAGAGATTGCAAAAGTAAAAGAAATCTTCGAGCTTGACCATTTAATAGATAAAAAATCTGCTGTGAATTATATCGGTGGCAATATTGATGCTGATGAAATATCACTTGTTGGACAACTCATTGATGAACTCGCTAAATTAAAAGATATTTGGGAAGATATCTCTAATACGATAGATTTTTCTAACATTGATATTGATTCGGACAATGCTGTTCCAATCGATAAAGACTTAATCAGTAAATTTTCTGATACGGTATCAATGAGTCATGCTATTACGCAAAATTTAACCCAAGTGTTATTGGTAGACGTTTACTCAGTATTACAGCAAGCGAGTAACACCTTACGTGATGACGCAAGCAAAGTAAACCATGCAGCCTTAATTGAAATGGCTGCAGCGCTTAATATTATTGAATCTTCTCTTAAAAACTATCAGCAATTAGATGCCGATAGAGTACAGAAACTCTACTCTGAAGTCATGCGTTTAGAGTCTATTTCATCTGGAGCAGGTTACGATAGATTAGAAGAAGATCGGGCAAGCGAGCTAGACCGCGATACGGTTAAAGCCATCGTTATACATATTAATGAGTCACTCAAAATTGTAGAGCAAGCGCTTGATAGCTACTTCCGTAATCCTGATGACAAATCACCTTTGTCGCTTACGGCTCAACCTTTAAGCGAGGTTTCTGGCGTGTTTGATATGTTGGGCCTACCTACGCCTACGGCTATTTCAAATGCATGCAAACGCTTTGTCCATCAATTTCAGCAAGATGACTATGTTGTAAACCAAGCAGATTTTGAGTTAGTGGCAGAAAGTTTGAGCATGCTGGGGTTATATGCTGATGAGATGCCAAAAACACGTCCTGAAGCAGAAATGGCACTAGAAAATGCATTGCTGAGATTAAATGAGCGTGTGTCTAATTTTGCATTAACAGATACCCATCAGGCAATTACAGCCGTCATTGATATAGATACCGATGTAGCCGATACTTTATTTGCGAATAAAATCACCGAAATTAAGGCAGAACAAGAAGCACAGCCCAGTGCCAGTCTTGTTGATATGGATGCTGGCGATAAGGTAACTGATAAAGCGTTTGATGATGAGTTGCTTGATATATACCTCACAGAATCTGAAGAAGTATTAGCTCACATTGCACAGAACTGTCAGGCGCTTCGTGTCAATACAACTAATCATGATGCTTTGGTAGAAGTGCGCCGAAGCTTTCACACGCTTAAGGGTAGTGGACGTACAGTAGGATTAAGCGCTTTAGGTGAAGTTGCGGGTAAAGTGGAGTTCTTTTTTAATGATATTCTTGATGAAAAAGAACACTTAAATATCCCACAAATAGTGGCTATTGAGCAGCTATCAGCTGCGTTTGCGGGTTGGACAGCTGAGCTTAGGGCAAATAATAGAGTAGAAGTGAATCAAGACGCATGGTTTAAGCGTATCGCTGAATTTCCTCATTTAACCGACAAGCCTTTAGTGAATGAAGATTTAGTTTCAACAGAAGAAGCTGCTACGAGTGCAAGTGTTAACCCACGCAAAAAATCAGCGAACAAAAAACCAGATGCGCACGTGCTAATAGGCGGCACGCGCAAGATGAGCCGTGCGCTTTATGATATTTTCTTAAACGAGAGTTTGCAGAATATTAAAATTCTTGAAGATGATGTTGCGCAACTGACTGAAGCTACTATTACAGCGCCATCAAAAACCGCAAGACAAGCAAACCATACGTTGGCAAGCAATGCACTTGCGGCAGAATTTAAGCAAATGGGTAACTTAGGACGTGCTTTAGAGCACTGGCTAGATGAGATTTGTCCGATTTGGTCGCCACAACATTTGGTTTTATACAATAATGTCATTAAAACATTATCAAAAATGTGGCAAAAAATTTCAGAATTGGATCATCCACGTTCTGCAAACGCATTAATTAAAGTACTTGTCGAAGCGACTCAGCTGGCAATTCAAAATAAGGCATTACCTACAGAACCATTAGAAGATACAAAAATTGAGCTAGATATAGCTATAAGTAATGAAATGGTTACAGCTGATGATTTAACACCTGAGCTGACAGAAGAATTTTCTGATGACGACCAATTGATTGATGATGAAGTCAGTGACATCGAGGTTAAGTTGATTACCCAAGGCATGGATTATCAACAACGCGGCGGGCTTAATAAAGATAATGTCGATAATGAGTTGCTTGCCATGTTCCTTGAAGAGGCTCATGAAATTATACCGGAGCTTGGTTCAGAGTTAAGAGCGTGGCGAGCTAACCCAAAAGAAATGCAACATCCAGATGCTCTTCAGCGCGCATTACACACACTAAAAGGTAGCGCGAGGATGGCAGGGCAAACCGAGCTTGGCGATTCAATTCATGAGCTTGAAGAGCAGGTCACGCAAACACTTAAACTTAAAAATGAGGCGGCTGACTTTGATTTAATGTTTGTAGAGTTAGATAAAATTGGTAGCTATTTTGAAGAATCAAAAGAAGTTGAAGCCGATAGTGATGAAGAAGTCGTAACACAAGAAGATGTTGCCCCTGCAGGGCGAACAACAGATAGAAAAGCACAATATTTGCGTATGCGCGCAGATACTTTGGATAGGCTCATTAACGAAGCTGGTGAGATTTCAATAATACGCTCACGTTTAGACCGTGAATTAACTGGATTTAAGCAATCATCAAACGATTTGACCGAAAGCGTTTCACGTTTACGAAACTACCTGCGTGAGCTAGAAATTGAAGCTGAAACGCAATTACAATCACGTTTAAACATTCTGCAAGAAACCAATGAAACTTTTGACCCCTTAGAGTTTGACCGTTTTACGCGCCTGCAAGAATTGACCCGCATGATTGCGGAAAGCGTGAATGACGTGGCAACTATTCAAGGTGCCTTGCTTGGCAATCTAGATCAATCTGAAGCAGCACTGCAGCAACAAAACCGCATGAACCGCGATTTGCAACAAAGTCTATTGAGCGCGCGTATGTTGCCATTTAAGCAAATTGCAGAACGCATGCAGCGAATTGTAAGGCAGACAGCAAGGGAGCTGAAAAAATCAGTAGATTTAGTCATAGATGGTGAAACAACCGAGATTGATCGCAGTGTGCTCGATAAACTGGGTGCGCCTTTGGAGCATCTGTTACGTAATGCTGTTGCACATGGCATTGAAACCCCTGCAGAACGTCGCAAGCTTAATAAGCCAGATAGTGGTGTTATCACGCTGAAAGTTAGTCAAATAAATGATGAGATTAACATTATTGTCAATGACGATGGTGCAGGGATAAACTTAAAGCGGATTAGAGATAAAGCGATTAAAAATAAAATATTAACTGCTGATGCTGAAATTAGTGAACAGGCGTTGATGTCGCTTATTTTTGAGACAGGATTTTCTACTGCTGAGAAGGTTTCGCAAATTGCTGGTCGCGGCGTAGGATTGGATGTTGTGCGAAATGACATCAGTGGCCTTGGCGGACGTGTAGATTTAGATAGTGAATTTGGTAAAGGTACTACGTTTAATGTGCAATTGCCAGTCACGCTATCAGTTGCACAAGTCCTTGCTGTACGTTCTGGGGACACCATTTACGCATTGCCAGTGACTATGATTCAGCAAGCACAAAAAATTAAACGTCTAGATTTAATCGAGGCTTATAAAGCTGGCGAAATTGTATGGGCAGATAATAAATACCCGCTACATTATTTATCTAAGTTGTTGCATCATCAAGAGCATCAGCCAGAAGACCATGCCTATGTGTCTATTCTATTGTTGCGCAGTGCGCAACATAATATTGCTTTGCATGTGGATGAGGTAATAGGTAACCAAGAGGCGGTAATGAAACCAATTGGTGCGCAACTAGCTCGTGTACCTGGCATTGTGGGTGCAACGGTGGCGGGAGATGGACGCGTTATTTTGATTATTAACCCAGTGCAATTAGCGAATTTAGAGTCGCTGGCAGCTGGTAGCGTAGTGGTTAAAGCGCCTAAAGCTAAGGCGGCTAAAGTCGCTGTTAAACGTAGGGTCTTGGTGGTTGATGATTCGCTAACCATGCGTAAAGTGCTTGCGCGCTTGCTTGAGCGTGAAGGTTTTGAAGTATTGGTTGCAAAAGACGGTTTAGATGCGATGCAGTTATTACAAGAAACTACACCCGATGCGATACTTACCGATATTGAAATGCCACGTATGGATGGATTTGGTTTGGCGCGAAATATCCGTGATGATGCACGCACAATACATACACCGCTCATCATGATTAGCTCACGTACCGCTGATAAGCATCGAAACTTAGCCAAAGATATTGGCGTAGATGCGTTCTTTGGCAAGCCTGTGCAGGATGATGATTTAATTAATAAAGTCAACGAGTTAATCAATAGTAAACGCATATTGCATTAATGTTTACTTAAAAATACTTTCAAAACCACGCAAACTTTTAATTGAATGAGCGTGGTTTTTTTGTTTTAAGCCTTCACATTTTTCAGCACAAGTATTTTCTTGCGGTAAAATAGGTTTATGCAAGACGCGCCATTACATTCCGAAACTCTCCAACCACAATTTGTGCATTTGCGCTGTCACAGCGAGTTTTCAATTTTAGATGGGATTGTCAGAATAGAAGACTATATGGATGCGGCCAGCAAAGATAGTATGCCAGCCGTTGCATTGACTGATTTAAGTAATTTATTTGGTGCGATTAAGTTTTATAAAGCCGCGCGCGCGCGCGGTATCAAACCAATTTTGGGTTGTGAACTCTGGTTAGAAAACACTAAAAATCGCGATCAAGCGTTTCGCCTGCTTTTATTAGTACAAAACAATGCTGGCTATTTAAAATTATGTCAGCTGATTAGTCGTGCTTATTTAGAGAATCAACACCGAGGACGTGCCGAGATCAAACAGGCTTGGTTACAAGACTTTGATGACAAAAGTACAGATGGCTTAATATTAATCTCTGGTAATGCGCAAAGTGATATCGGCAATGCTCTGCAAGCCAATCAAGATGTGGCTGCTGGCGCATTGGTCAAAGCATGGTCTATCTTGTTTCCAAATCGTTTTTACCTTGAAGTGCAACGCACATCGCTTAATAACGCCCAGAAAGAAGCGCTCATTAATCATGTAGTCAATCTTGCGAGTAAGTCTGAAATCCCGGTGGTTGCAACGCATCCTATCCAATTTATTGCGCCAGATGACTTTAAAGCGCACGAGGCTAGAACCTGCATTGCCGAAGGCTATATGCTGGCTGACAAAAGGCGCCCTAAAAATTTTACTGAAGCGCAATATTTTAAAACGCAGTCTGAAATGTGCGCTTTATTTGTGGATATGCCAGAAGCCTTACAGAATACGATTGAAATTGCAAAACGCTGCAACTTAACCATCACATTGGGAAAAAATTATCTACCAAACTTTCCAACGCCCAATCAAGAAAGTTTAGACACTTATCTGACGCAGCAGTCTAGTTTGGGTCTAGAAGCGCGCTTGTCGATGCTTTATCCAGATGAAAAAGCACGCGATGCAAAGCGACCAGAATATGCAGCAAGGTTAGCATTTGAATGCCAAATTATTAATCAAATGGGCTTTGCGGGTTACTTTTTAATTGTGGCCGATTTTATTAATTGGGCCAAAAATAATGGCGTGCCTGTTGGACCTGGACGGGGCTCGGGTGCGGGGTCTTTGGTGGCATATAGTTTAAATATTACCGACCTTGACCCGTTAGAATACAACTTATTGTTTGAGCGCTTTTTAAATCCAGACCGCGTATCCATGCCAGACTTTGATATTGATTTTTGTATGGACGGGCGCGACCGCGTGATTGATTATGTAAAGCAGAAATATGGCTTGGCTGCCGTTTCACAAATCGCCACTTTTGGCACCATGGCCGCAAAGGCGGTTATTCGCGATGTTGGCCGTGTGCTTGATTTGCCCTTTAATTTTGTTGATGGCATTGCAAAACTCATCCCTTTAGAGCTAGGCATTACACTTGCAAGCGCGCTAGAAAAAGAGCCACAATTACAAGAAAGACGTGATTCTGAAGAAGAAGTCGCCCATTTGCTCGAGTTGGCGCTTCGTCTAGAAGGTTTGGTTCGTAACGTGGGTATGCATGCGGGCGGCGTGTTGATTAGCCCAGGAAAAATTTCTGATTTTTCTCCGATTTACTGTCAAGCGGATGGTGGCAGTTTGGTCAGCCAATACGACAAAGATGACGTCGAGGCGGTTGGTCTGGTTAAGTTTGACTTTTTAGGTTTACGCACCTTAACCATTTTAGAATTAGCGCTTGAGAACGCCAATAAACAACGTGCAATTGAGGACAAATTAAACGCGAGCGAAAATAGCACGTCTGGAAACCGGTCCCCGCTTAGCTTCCAAAGCATTCCTTTGGATGACAAGGCATCATTTAACCTACTTAAGAAGGCAAATACGACCGCGGTTTTCCAGCTAGAGTCACGCGGCATGAAAGATATGCTCAAGCAGGCGATGCCAGATTGCTTTGAAGATATTATCGCGTTGGTTGCCTTATACCGCCCAGGTCCTATGGATTTGATTCCAGACTATTGTCGCCGTAAGCATGGAAAGCAACGTGTGGAATATCCGCATCCTGCCACTGAAAGCATCCTCAAGGAAACCTATGGTATTGCAGTGTACCAGGAGCAGGTAATGCAAATTGCACAGGTGGTGGCGGGCTATAGTCTCGGAGGTGCCGATTTGTTGCGCCGTGCCATGGGTAAAAAGAAAAAAGAAGAAATGGATGCGCAGCGTGCCATTTTCACCGAAGGTGCTAGTAAAAATGGCTTAAATGAACGCCAAGCAAATGAGCTATTTGATTTGCTGGAGAAATTTGCGGGCTATGGATTTAATAAGTCTCACGCAGCAGCTTATGCGCTTGTTGCTTATCATACGGCTTATTTAAAAGCGCATTATCCTGCGGCATTTCTAGCGTCCACCATGTCGGCAGACATGAATAACACAGATAATATCCACGCCTTTTTTGATGATTGTTTGCCCAATCATGTCGAGGTATTGCCACCCGATATTAACCAAAGCGGTTATCGATTTGAGCCACTCAACAGCAAGCAAATACTGTATGGACTTGGCGCCATTAAAGGCACTGGTTTGGCTGCAATTGAGCTGATTCTGGCTGCGCGTGAAGGTGGTGGTCCCTTTAAAGATTTGTTTGATTTTTGCGCACGTCTAGATTTACGTAAAGTGAATCGACGTGTGATTGAATCTTTAATTCGGGTCGGTGCTTTTGATAAGCTCGAGCCGAATCGGGCAGCTTTGCTCGCTGGCGTTGGTTTGGCGGTCGCGTCGGCTGAGCAATCTAATAATCATGCTGGACAAAATAGCTTATTTACTGGTGATACTGTCACCAAACACGTGCTTCCCAATGTACCAGCTTGGACAACCGAACAAGCATTGATAGAAGAAAAAGCAGCGCTTGGTTTTTATTTAAGCGGGCATCCATTTTTAGCGGCAAAAAATGATATCAGCCAATTTGTAAGCGGTAGCTTGGCAGATTTAGTGCCACAAGAGCAGCCTAAATTATTAGCTGGCGTGGTGACTGGGGTGCGCATCCGGATGACCCAGCGTGGAAAAATGGCGATAATGACCTTAGATGATGCCATTGCCAGAGTGGATGTGGTGGTGGGTAATGAGTTACTTAATCAGTATGCTCATTTGATAAAAGAAGACCAATTGTTGGTAATAGAAGGGCGCGTGAGTCACGATGATTTTTCTGGTGGAAACCGCGTTAATGCTCGTAAAATTTTCGACTTAACAAGTGCGCGTAGTGCTTATGCCAGCATGTTAAAAATTTCGTGCAATGGTCAATCTGATGCAGCAAAGTTGACGAGTATTTTGGCGCCATACCGTAAAAAGTGTTTAGATGCAGACCAAAGGCTTTGCCCAGTGAAGATTGAATACCATAATAGCCAAGGGCAAGCAAGTTTGATGTTGGGTGACGCTTGGCGGGTTGAGCTCCAAGATGAACTGTTGCAAAATCTAAAAGCATGGTTATCAGTAGAAAACGTAAAAATCCTTTATAATTAGCATCATTTTTTAAATTTAAAGAAAACTATGAAAGTAAGCTATTTAGATTTTGAGCAGGGCATCGCTGATTTAGAAACCCGCATTGATGCGCTACAAGTGTCTCATGATGACCATGATGCGTTGGATATTTCTAAAGAGCTTGAGCAATTGCAGAAAAAAAATAAAAAATTGCTTGAGGATACTTACAACAATTTGACTGCGTGGCAAATCTCACAGGTGGCTCGCCATCCTCAGCGTCCATATACGATTGATTATATTGCACACCTTTTTACAGATTTTGAAGAGTTGCATGGTGACCGGGCATTTGCAGATGACCCAGCTATTGTAGGCGGTATTGCAAGGTTTGACGGTATGCCTGTGATGGTGGTTGGCCATCAAAAAGGGCGCGATGTGAAAGAGCGCCAATATCGTAATTTTGGTATGCCACGACCAGAAGGCTACCGCAAAGCATTAAGGCTATTCAAATTGGCAGAAAAGTTTGGTTTGCCGATTATTACACTGATTGATACTCCAGGTGCTTATCCCGGCATTGGTGCCGAAGAGCGCGGTCAATCTGAGGCAATCGCAAGAAATTTATATGTGATGGCAGAGCTTAAAACACCTATTATAGGTGTGATAATCGGTGAAGGTGGTTCAGGCGGTGCCTTGGCACTTGGCGTGGTGGATCAACTGTTAATGATGCAATACGCTACGTATTCAGTCATCTCGCCAGAAGGTTGTGCTTCGATTTTGTGGAAAAGTGCAAGTAAAGCACCAGAAGCTGCAGAGACCTTAGCCATTACTGCAGAAAAATTAAAAGTACTCGGCTTGGTTGATGTGATTGTGGCAGAGCCTTTGGGTGGCGCACATCGTGATACAGCAACTGCAATGGAGACTTTACGCCGCACGCTAAAAACTGAGCTTACTGTGCTACAAAAGAAAACGACAGATAAACTTCTTGCGACACGCTACGAACGTTTAATGAGTTATGGCAAGTTTAAAGAAACTGTCAGCAAATAATAAAGCATCCTTATCGCACCAGCTCCAAGCTTTTCTAAAGGATGTTTTTTTAAGTCAACATCTGATTAATCCTAAGCTCGTTTTAGGCTTAAGCGGTGGCTTAGATTCTGTCGTGCTGTTGAATTTATTAGCAGATGCTAATAAAGTTATCCCGTATAAATTAAGTGCACATCATGTGCATCATGGCTTGAGTCCAAACGCTGATGCTTGGGCAAACTTCTGTGTAGATTATTGCAAACAGTTAAATATCCCGTTATCAGTATCTAAAGTAAAAGTTAGCAAAAACAGTGGCTTAGGCATTGAGTCTGCTGCCAGAAACGCCAGATACCAAGCGCTTTTAAATGATGATGCAGATTTGATTTGTGTTGCGCACCATCAAGATGATCAAGCGGAAACTTTTTTATTGCAGCTAGCACGTGGAGCTGGCGTTAAGGGTTTAGCAGGTATGGGTGCAGTTAATAAATTGCCAAGACCCTTGCTAAGACCATTTTTAGATGTGCCGCGTAGCGCGCTAGAAACGTATGCAAAAGCGCATAAGCTCACTTGGGTTGAAGATGAAAGTAACTTTGATACCAAGTTTGACCGCAATTTTATGCGCCATGAGGTTTTACCGTTACTATCATCACAATATCCTGCCATTCGGCAAACCTTGGCACGCGCTGCCAACCATCTTGCAGATGCAGATATGATGTTGGATGAATTGGCTATATCAGACATTACGGCATGCCAGCCCGTCCAATCGCAGACTAAAAAAATTAAATTAGAGCCGCTATTACAATTAAGTGACGCTCGCACTCACAATGTATTGCGCTATTGGCTAAGACAGCACGCATGTGACATGCCAAGTACGGCACACTTAACACAGATTAGAAAGCAACTTTTTGATGCAAAGCCAGACGCAAGCATTAAAATAAAATTGTCTGAAAGCCATGTTCTGCGGCGATTTCAGGGCAGTGCCTTTATCGTTGAAAATGAAAATGTTTCAAAAAATAGCAATTCATCTATTGCCTTTGGTTTAATTTGGAAAGGTGAAAAAACCATTACCTTGCCAGACCAGTCACGTTTAATTTTTAGTGAGAAAACTGGAACAGGTATTGCAATGCGGCACATAGAAAATTCGCAACTGTTGATTCGCTACCGACAAGGTGGTGAGACATTAAAACCAGCAGAAAATCGCCCTAGCCGAAGTTTAAAATACTTGTTTCAATCGTCAAATATACCCCCGTGGCAGCGTGAACGTTTGCCATTATTGTTTTTAAATGATGAATTAGTGGCGGTAACAGATATTGCTGTGGATGCAAAGTTTGTTCCAACTCCAGATGAATTAGGCCTTTGTGCACATTGGCAATCATAATTCAACTTTGGTTTATTAGCGCGCATATTTTAAAACTAGAATCATTTCTCTTAGGGTATTTCTAGTTAATTTCTGCAAGCTTTAGTTTAATAATTAAGCTTGCTACATATAAATAATGGTATCTATATACAACTTTACACTTTGGAGTTAAAAATATAGCCCGCGTACTTTGCGGGCTTTTGTTATTCCGTGTCTTTAGGGTTGTAATTTAATGCTTTTTTTAGCTTCTTATCAAAGTTTGATATTTCAGATTTTAATTTTTCTCTTGTCTCCGTTGGAAGAGAGCCTGTAGTTCTTATTGTTTCAACAGCCTTATCAAAATCTGAAAGATACTCTTTGTCCTGAATTGGCTTGTACTTTTTGTATTCATCAATAGCCAATTTGTCAGCTATCTCTTTTTTAACCGTTCCATAGTTTTGTAAAACTTGGTACTCATTGAACTTTAGAAAGCCATCAAGCTGTTGATGCCAATCTGCCATAGACATCTTCTTTCCTTTTTTTGCTATATTCTCTGCAAAGTCTAAGAACATATTTACTAGCCGATTCAAATCACTAATCTCATCCTCTGTAAGATAGTTTTTTGCAACAGTAACATCTCTTTGTATTATCTTTCCTCCTTTTCCCTGCCAAGCCCATGTGTTTAAGCCCATGTTTGGGAGGTTGTGGCCTGCTCTTTCTTGAACTATTTGTGCGGCCGTCATGCCAGTTACGGCGTACTCTAGCTTATTTTGAGCATGTGCAAAAAACTCATGTGTTGTTGGAGAGTTTGAGTTGTAGTCGTAACTACATTGAATATATAAATCTGTAACTTTCTGATAAAAGCGCCTTTCAGATGCCCGTATTTCACGGATTCTCTCTAAAAGTTCATCAAAATAGTCTTTGCCAAACAGTGTTTTGCCTTGTTTGAGACGTTCATCGTCCATAGCAAAACCTTTAACAAGGTATTCTTTTAGAACTTTTGTCGCCCATATTCTAAATTGGGTCGCTTTGAAAGAATTAACTCTGTAGCCAACGGCTATAACAGCATCTAGGTTGTAGTGCTCAGCATTCCTAGATACTTGTCTTCCACCTTCAATTTGAACTATTTCCATTTTGGAAACAGTTGAATTATATTCAAGCTCACCTTCAAGAAATATATTGCTCAGGTGTTTAGATATTGCAGGAACATTTACATCAAAAATCTCTGCCATTGCTTTTTGAGTAGTCCAAATTGTTTCACCTTCTACTACCACTTGAATATTAGTCGTACCATCATTCGATGTGTAAAACAAAAAATCTTTATCTTGCTCACTCAAGTCATTAGACATTAATTAGCCTTTCATAGGTTAGCCTATTTTCTGTGTTTGAAAGCAACAAGTTAAATCTTGAAACTTCATCGGTATTACGGGTGTTATATCTAAATACGAACTCATCAACATATTTTTGTAAGTGTTTAACACTAGTAAAGTGATAAATTCCAACGATGTCACGTTTAAGTAAACTCCAAAATCCTTCAATCGTGTTTGTGTGTACACGACCATTTACATACTGACCTGCACCATGTTTGATAAATTGATGGTCATAGATACGTTTTAAGACATTGTAACCAAGCCATTCATCTGAATAAACCGTTGCATCATTCACGTATCTAACTATTTCTTTGGTAAGCGTTCTAATAGTCACGTCATCAACACATTTAGCGTTTAATTTACCGCCACGCTCTACCATTCCGAAAACAGGTGCTTTATCTTTGATGCTACGACCTTGTGTGCCTTGAACTTTCTTAGAATTATGTTTTTTTCTGTTTTTTCCACCAACATAGGTTTCATCTACTTCAACCTCGTTAGATAAGTCATTGTCGTTATCAAACCCAAAACAATTGCGGATTCTTTGAAGCATAAACCAAGCAGTTTTTTGGGTAACGCCAATATCTTTAGATAATTGAATGCTAGAGATGCCCTTTTTGTGAGATGTAACAAGCCAAATTGCTAAAAACCATTTTTGCAGTTCAATTTTTGAGTTGTCGAATAGAGTGGACGTCTTAACGTTGAAATACTTACTAGTTTCTTTACAGCGATAACGGTTATTAGCGCATTTGTAAACTTTGGATGATGGGTCAAATGGTGAAACTACGTTGCCATTTACCCAGCGTAGAGATTCAAGATGGTCAATGCATGACTGTTCATCTGGGAAAGCCTTGATTAGGTCAAGTATTGTGTTAAATTCAGCGTTTATCATGAGTGTATTATACCACATTTAGTAGATATGTACACCATAATTTTTAATCTAGTGTAAATTTATATATAATTACCTAAATAATTTATTTATTGCAAGGCCCGATTAACTGTATTCAGAAACTTTAGAATTGCTAATATGGTGGTTGTGGTTGCAACCAGTTGGTTGTAATCAACCTAAAAGTAACCAAATTGAATAATTTTAATTATTAAAAAAATAATAAAAAACCAATTAAAACAATTAGATAAGTAACTAACTTTAGTTTGGCATAGCATTTGCTTTATAGTTAAGTACAGTAATAAATAATAGTAAGGTAAACGATATGCAATATTTCCCCAGGCGCATATTGATTCCTTAGTAAAGCAAATAACGATATTTGAAAAACAGTTGGCCACAATTTTAGGTTGTAGTGCCAAAAGCATTTTTATAGAATTTATTGATCAAAATCAACCAAATTGGTTATATTAAACCAATAATTGGTTTAATATAACCAATTTGGTTTAATATAACCAAGTTGCTGGTTTATAATTTTGCTATTTTACTTCTTAATTTTAACTAATTGATTTTAATAGGTATGTTTTTTGCGTCCGGAATGGCTTGAAATTTGCTTTATCTACAATTTAATTAGATAAATTTAAAGCGAATTTTAGTCCTGGGGAGGATCTCGTGCAAAAAACATTACAACCAAAACTTATTTTAGCCGCAATATTGGCGGCTTATACAGCACCGCAATTTGCAATGGCAGAAGAAGTGGAAAAAATTACAACTGAAAAAGTCGAGGTTATATCTACTACGCCTTTATTATATCTACTACGCCTTTACCTGGCATTGGTGTGCCGTTATATAAAATTCCAGCAAATATACAATATGCTTCACCTAAAGAAATTAATAATCAAACTGGCGTATCGATTGCGGATTACATGAATAATAATATGCAAGGTATTACAGTCACAGAGCTTGGTGGTAACCCTTGGCAACCAGAAATCAATTTTCGCGGTTATTCGTCATCACCATTATTAGGTAATCCTCAAGGGCTATCCACTTATATTGATGGAGTTCGTGTTAATGAGCCATTTGGTGATTTAACGCTTTGGGACAAGATTCCTAGTTTTGCAATTGGTAATATGCAAGTAATTCCTGGATCAAATCCTCTATTCGGTTTAAACACGCTCGGTGGGGCTATTGCAATACAAACTAAAAGTGGTCGTGATAATCAAGGCGCTGCAATAGAGTACGAGGTTGGCTCGTGGGGTCGTCAGCGCGCATTGATTGAATATGGTGGTGTTTCAGCAGATGGTTCTGTTGATTATATGTTGGGTTATCAGCATACTACAGAGAACGGTTGGAGAGATTTTTCACCATCGCATGTGAATCAATTATTTGGTAAATTGGGCTGGCAAAATGAAGCTACCAAGCTAGATTTAACTTATATTGGCACTGATAATAACTTAATTGGCAACGGGTTGACTCCAGAGTTTTTATTGCGTGGCGATCGTGAGCAAATTAATACACGTCCAGACTTTACCAATAATTACTCGCACTTTTTAGCTTTAAATGGCTCTAATTTTTTAAATGAAAAAACCATGTTCTCAGGCAATATCTATTATAAAAAATCGAATAGACCGACTTTAAATGGCGATGGTTATGAAGCTGAACTTGATGGTGGTGACGGTTTAGAAGGCTACCCTGGCGTAATTTGTACCCCTGAACCAGGCGAAACTGAATGTGAATTAATTGGGTCAGTACTGAATCGCACTCGAACTTCGCAAGATACCTATGGCTTAACAGGCCAATTCACGTTTGATCAGGATTTTATGGGGAAAGAAAATCAGTTCGTTATTGGCGCTGGTTATGACTATAGCTTGATTCGCTTCAAACAGTCAGAGCAAATTAATATTTCTTCAGAAAGTGATTTTGATAATGGAGGAATTATTGGTGGGGGGAGTGATGATGTATTTGACCCTACAAGAAGGCCCACTTTTGAAGGTGATGGGGTGTTGCCACAACGCCAAACTGTTGGCTTAACTGGTAAACAGTACACAGCTAGATTATTTGCAAATAATACTTTATCGCTAAGTGAACAATGGCACTTAAACACAGGTGCTAGCTGGAATTTTACACGCATTGATAACGTGGATACTTTACGCGGTGATCCATCTCCAACAAACACTAGAAGCTTAACCGCCAAAGATAGCTATACACGTTTAAATCCAACTATTGGATTAACACATACTCCTTCAAAAACGTTAACGCTTTATACTTCATATAGTGAATCAAGTCGCGCCCCAACTGCAATTGAAGTTGGTTGCTCTAATCCACTAAACCCATGCCTGTTACCAGCAGCGTTGGCAGATGACCCGCCATTAAATCAAGTGGTTGCTAAAACTTACGAGTTTGGTGGCAGAGGTAAATTATCCGATAATATTGGTTGGAATGCAGGTGTTTATCACGCAGTCAATCATGATGACATTCAATTTGTGGCATCTAATCTGTTGAGTGGTGCTGGTTATTTTAAAAATATAGGCAGAACAAAACGTCAAGGTGTTGACTTAGGCTTGAATGGAAACGCTGATCGCTTCACTTGGGGGGCATCATATAGCTTTGTGAGAGCGACCTTCGATTCTGATGTTGACTTTGTGAGCGGCTCTAATTCAGCGGGTTTTGCGACAGACGGAATCATTACTGCAAAATCAGGTGATAGACTTCCTGTGATTCCTCAGCATCAATTAAAATTGCGCGGACAGTTTGCAGTCACACCAAGCTGGAATATTGGTACTAACCTTGTTGCTTATTCAAGCCAATATGTCATCGGTAATGAAAATAATGCACATCGCTCAAATGCAGCCGATTGCGCTGGTGGAGATGAGTGTGCGATTGGAAGTGGTAAAATAAGCGGTTATATGGTAGTTAACTTAGACACTCAATATAACTTTGGTAACGGTTGGAGAATGTTTGCTAAAGCTACCAATATTTTTGATCGTGAATACAATCTAGCTGGACGTTTGGCAGAGTCTTTATTTGACTCTTCTGGCGTGTTTGGTGAAGAGTCTAAGGTGTTAAGTTTATTACCTGGTCCACCTAGAGCTGCCTGGGTAGGTTTCCGCTACAATTTTGGTGGCAAAAAATCATCATCACCGACAATTGACAACGATTAAGGTTGATAAAGGATAAGCTTGCTCGCTCAAAAATTAAATTCTGAGAAAAATAAAAATACGATAAAGCATCCGCAACTGAATGCTAAAAAAGTATTAATTATTGAGGATGAAACTTTATTTGCACGCGCAGTCATGATGCGTTTGCAAAAAGCAGGGTTTGAGTGCGAGCATGCTGAGTCTTTGCAAGAAGGTCGAGCTATTGCAAAACAATTCTCGCCCGATTTAGTATTGCTTGATATGCGTTTGCCAGACGGCAACGGCTTGGATTTGTTACCCGAGTTCGTTGCAAGCAATATCTGTGTGATTGTAATGACTGCACATGGTGATGTGAGTGATGCGGTAAATGCCATTAAACTTGGCGCTAACGATTATTTAAAGAAACCGATTGATTTAGAAGAGCTTTTGTTAATCGTTGAAAAAAACGAAAAGACAGAAGACCTTAAAACAAGTTTAGATTATTCACGTCAGCGGAATTCGCATCTCACTGAAGGCGTAAGCTTAGTTGGTGAAAGTGTTGCCATTCAAAGTCTACGATTACAAATTACACGCATTGCACAACTTGCTGTAATAGCGGATGCAGTACCGCCAACTGTGCTTATTACAGGCGAAACTGGCACGGGTAAAGATGTTGCAGCACGCATGTTACATGCTTCTTATACCGACAGAGATAAACCTTTTGTGCAGGTAGATTGTGCATCATTACCTGCCGAGTTAATCGAAAGTGAACTGTTTGGCCATGATAAAGGTGCCTTTACTGGTGCGGCAAATGCACGTCCGGGTTTGATTGAAGTGGCTGAAGACGGTACGCTTTTTCTTGATGAAATTGGTGAATTGCCACTTGCGCTGCAAGCAAAATTATTAAATGTACTTGAGCGCCGCGTGGTGCGACGCTTAGGTTCTACTAAAGAGCGAAATGTACCAGCGCGTATCGTGGCGGCAACAAATCGTGATTTGCACGAAATGGCAAAAGCTGGGAAATTTCGCTTAGATTTATACTACCGCTTAAATGTGATGATGATGACAATCGCGCCTTTAAGAGAGCGCGGTCATGATGCGGTATTGCTCGCCAACTATTTTATGCAGTTAACAGAAAAGCGTTATGGACTAGAAAAACATAGTTTAAGTCAAACAGCTATTGATGCCATATTAAACTACATATGGCCTGGCAATGTACGAGAGTTGCGTCATCAAATTAGCCGTGCAGTGCTGTTAAGTAATAATACACAGCTTACTGCAACTGATCTAGCTTTACCAACCAGTAATTCAGAGTTGCAAATTCTAAACCAACTAAATTCACAAATCCCACAAAATTCACAAATCCAACAAAATCTGCAATCACTTCCTACCTTAGACGCTTCTGAAAAACATATGCTCATGACCGCGCTTGAGGCTACGCATTATAATGTGTCAGAAGCTGCACGCAAGCTCGGCATTACGCGCATGACCATGCGCTACCGCATGGATAAACACGGTATCAAACATTAGTAATTCCTGTAACGACTCAGAAAATATCTGCAGTCGTGATATCATTCAAGGCATCTAAAAATCGCAGTTTGTACTGGAATCACTATGATATTGGGCACACCCTTAAGTACTTCAGCCACTAAAGTGATGTTATTAGGTAGTGGTGAGTTAGGCAAAGAAGTCATTATTGCTTTGCAACGTTTGGGGGTAGAAGTCATTGCGGTAGATCGTTATGAAAACGCGCCTGGGCATCAAGTAGCACATCGTGCTTACACAATTGATATGACAGATGCTACCGCTTTAAAAACACTGATTGCAAAAGAAAAACCGTATTTAATCGTTCCAGAAATTGAGGCACTTAACACCGATGCGCTCGCAGATATTGAGCGAGATGGTTTTACCGTTATTCCAACTGTTAAGGCCGTACAACTCACTATGAACCGCGAAGGCATTCGCCGTTTAGCCGCAGAAGAGCTTAAACTGCCTGTCTCACCTTATGCGTTCGCACGCAGTGCAGTCGAGCTACAAGCGAGTATTGATGGGGTTTCTGGAAGTCAGCCAATTGGCTACCCATGTTTTATTAAACCTACCATGTCATCTAGCGGTAAAGGTCAATCTCGAGTTACCGAGCAAAGCCAAGTGCAAGCAGCTTGGGATTATGCCGCGACTGGTGGGCGAGTGAATCAAGGTGTGGTGATTGTGGAGGGTCAGATTGATTTTGATTATGAAATCACTTTACTCACTGTGCGTGCTAAAAATGCAGTAGGCGAGATACAAACATACTTTTGTGAGCCGATAGGGCACGTACAGAAAAGTGGCGATTATGTTGAAAGTTGGCAACCACAAAAAATGACTGAAAACGCACTTAAAGGTGCGCAAGCAATAGCTAAAGCAATTACAGATAGCTTGGGTGGTTTAGGCTTATTTGGTGTTGAATTGTTTGTCAAAGGCGATCAAGTCTGGTTTTCTGAGGTGAGCCCACGCCCACATGATACTGGCATGGTGACCATGTGTTCGCAGCGATTTAGCGAGTTTGAACTCCATGCACGTGCTATTTTAGGTTTGCCAGTGGATGTGAGCATGCGAGAGGCAGGCGCGAGTGCGGTGATTTATGGCGGTATTGCATCCAAAAGCTTAAAATACGATGGTCTGCAAGCCGCTCTGGCTGTTCCTTCCAGCGATGTTCGTTTGTTTGGTAAGCCAGAATCATTTGTAAAACGTCGTATGGGTGTGGCATTAGCGACAGGTAAAGACACGGATGAAGCAAGAGAAAGAGCTAAATTATCAGCTAGTCTAGTCAAGCCTATTTAATTAACGATAGCACAGACAAATGATAGATAAAATCGAAGAAGTCGGAAGTAGTAAAGCTACTTTTTTTGAGCTATTGGGTGGCGAGAATGGTGGAATAGAAACAATTCGTGCCCTTGTCGAAAACTTTTATGATGTCATGGATTCTGATTCTAAAGCTGCGCCAATACGTGCATATCATGCAAAAGATTTAACAGAGGCGCGTGAAAAATTATTTATGTTTTTAACTGGCTGGACAGGTGGTCCGCAACTTTATATTGAACGTTATGGACATCCAAGATTAAGAGCGCGTCACTTGCCTTTTGCAATTGGTGAATCTGAGCGTGACCAGTGGATGTACTGCATGATACAAGCAATGCACCGATTAAATATGGAAGAAGAGTTGATGCAGAAACTAGCCGTTCAATTATATGGTGTTGCAGATTTTATGCGTAATAGAGAGTAATCAATTAGTCGTGATGCTAGGCTAAAACGATATGAATAATTTTTCCAGCTAAATGCTTGAGATTTTATCTAAACAGAGGGCTCTGAAAAAAAATCAGTTCTTTTTTTTTGAAGATAAACAGAACAACTTAGAGCGGATAAGATTTATACTATTAAATAAGAAGTGTAAGATCTGCTCTGCCGTGATAGGCTTGGATAGCTTGTAACAAGCGCTTGCAACTTCCCCCCCGATTTTAATATTTTAGATATACAATTATCTGATATAAATGGGCTAGAAGTTTTTAAGAGTATAAGTAATCATCCATTAGGCAAAGCTATTCCAATTATTGCTTTGAGGTCATATTTGATGTCAAGTGATAAAAAAAGATTATTAGCTGCTGGCTGCACTGCTTATATAGAAATGCCAATTGATCCAATGCTGGTCGTTGGTCAAATACAACAAGCACTTAATGGGGATGGTGTTTAATGAAAATTTTAATTGCAGAAGATGATGAAAACTCTAGGCAATTACTGGAGACCTTATTATCTGCTGAAGGTTTTGAAGTTGTAAGTTTTGACAATGGACTAAAATCTTTAGGTTACTTACAAACTGAACAAGTTGATTTAATCATTTCAGATATTTTAATGCCAGAAATGGATGGCTATGGGTTATGTAGAGCGCTAAAGCAAAACCAGCAATTGCAAAATATTCCATTTATTTTTTATACAGCGACTTATACTTCACAACAAGATGAACGTTTTGCACTTTCTTTGGGGGCCGATAAATTTTTGATTAAGCCAATGGAAATTACCAGCTTAGTTGATGTGATTTCTGAATTGCTTGAATCTAATCACAAATCAAAAAATCCAAAAAACCGGGGGTTTTATCGTGGCAGCCCGTTAAAATTAGATAAGCAGCATGCAGATAGGTTGCGCTCTAAGTTAGATAAAGAGTTAGTTGAATTAGATGAAGAAAAGCAAAGACTGACTGAAAGTGAGACGCGCTTTAGAGACTTTGCAGAAGCCTCCGCCGATTGGTTTTGGGAATCTGATGACCAACTTAAAATCCATGGATTAATTGGTGGCCCAAAAGGGCTAGATTTCTATTATTTAACGGATTTAGCAGAAGCTTGTCATAGCCATAGCTCTAATGAAATGCTCAAAACAGTGCAAACACATCAGCGTTTTGCAGATTTTGTTGTGCACTTTACAGATGAAACCGGTAAGTTAGTTTATTTACGTGTGTCGGGTAAGCCCATTTTTAATGCCAGCGGAACCTTTACTGGATATCGCGGTGTTGGTCGTGATGTGAGTGAAACGGTCGCACTTAATCGTAAAGTGGAGTATCTGGCTGCACATGATGAATTAACAGGCTTGCCAAATCGTAATCAGTTTAGGCAGCGCCTAGAGCATGCCATCAATAAAGCAGAACGCTCAGGCAGTCAAGTGTTACTGCTATTTTTTGACTTAGATCACTTCAAATTGGTCAATGACACCTTAGGGCATGAAGCTGGTGATCAATTGTTGATGATGGCGACTAAGCGCATTAAAGAGAAGTCACGCGCAACCGATATTTTATGTCGTTTAGGTGGTGATGAGTTTGTCATGGTCATGGAAGGCGCTTCACCACAAGATGGCCACCGCTTAGTTCGTGACATTATTACATCGTTTTCTGTGCCCTTTGAAATTCAACAACAAAAAATTTACTGTACGGCAAGTATAGGGGTGAGTGTTTATCCTGATGACTCAACAGACCCACAAACTTTGGTGGTTTATGCGGATTTAGCGATGTATCGCGCGAAGCAAAACGGCCGCAATGATTTTGAGTTCTATACCAGCAATCTGAATTTTATCGCACACCAATGGCTAGATATGGAAAATGGTATCCGCCATGCGCTTAAAGAAAATCAGTTTTTTCTAGCTTACCAGCCGCAAGTAGAGATTGAAAAAGGCAAATTAACTGGTATGGAAGTTTTATTGCGTTGGAGACACCCTGAACGTGGCTTAATACCGCCTTTGGAGTTTGTTAAAATCGCTGAGCAATCTTCACTCATTAATCAAATTGGTGATTGGGTAATCGATCAAACATGCAAGCAGCTAGAAGTATGGATAGCCAAAGGCTATAAGCTTCCGCGCGTTTCAGTCAATATTTCCCCGCGTCACTTACGCTCTGACTCATTAGTTAAAATGCTAAGTAGCGTGACGGCGAAATATGGCATAACCCCTAAAATGATATGTATTGAAATTACTGAACATGCATTGCTTGAAGAGGGTGATACGGTTAAGAAAAATATGCGTCAAATTAAAGACTTAGGTTTTGTGATTTCGCTAGATGATTTTGGCATGGGCCATTCATCGTTACTTTACCTTAAACGCTGGGCGGTAGACGAAGTTAAAATTGACCATACTTTTGTTGATGGTTTAGTCAATAATGCCGAAGACCGCGTGATTGTAAAAGCAATCGTCGCATTAGCCGATGCACTGGGATTGGGTTTAGTTGGTGAGGGGGTAGAGAACCAATTACAGGTAGATATATTATCTGAAAGTGGCTGTAAAAATGTACAAGGGTATTTTTACTCGCCACCAATTGAAGCTAAAGAAATGGAAACTTGGTTTAAAAAATAGTCAGATAATTTTAGGTTTTTACTCGGCCTGTTAAGCCACCCAAAAGTGCAGCAAGCGGCACTTTACGATTAATGCCCTGATTAATCGCTGTGTTTTGTTTTGTTACGGTAGGTTCGTAAGGCTTGTCAAACCAAGGGTCAGCGGATGGTTTTCGTACATGCTGACGAGGTTTAGCATGACTTGCTCTGTTTGAATCAATTGCACGGTCATTTTTAGTCTGCTCGCTAGCCACATAGATATTGGGTTTGCGGGTAGCTGTTTTGATGTCTGATTTTTCTTTATCAATATTTCGTTTTATCAGCTTTTCTATTTCAGCTAAATATTTCTCTTCATCTTCACACACTAAAGAAATCGCGACGCCGCTTGCTCCAGCGCGGCCAGTACGCCCAATGCGATGCACGTAATCTTCTGGTGTGCTTGGTAATTCATAATTAATTACCATCGGTAAATCACTAATATCTAATCCACGCGCAGCTACATCCGTTGCTACTAGCGCAGTGACTTTACCTGCTTTGAACGCATCAAGCGCTTCCATGCGTTCTTTTTGGCTTTTATCACCATGGATCGCATCGGCAGCAATGCCTTCTTTTTGCAAGGCACGGCTTAAACGGCTAGCAGTTACTTTGGTTTTGGTAAAAATAATAACTTGTTGATTGTTTTCAGCAAGCAATAGCTGAGATAAAAGCGCTTGCTTACTAGACTGTTCAACCAAGTATACTTTTTGTGTTACGTTCTCAGCTGTGGCATTACTACGGGCTACTTCGATGAGTGTCGGATTAGTTAAAAAGTCATCTGCGAGTTTTTTTATATCATTTGAAAACGTGGCAGAAAACATCAAGTTTTGACGTTGCCTAGGTAGTAAAGCTAATATTCTTTTAAGGTCTGGCATGAAGCCCATATCGAGCATTCTATCGGCCTCATCAAGCACGAGCATTTGCACTTGGCTAAGTGATAGCGTTTTTTGTTCGACATGGTCTAATAATCTTCCAGGTGTTGCCACTAAAATCTCAACACCAGTTTTTAAGTGGGGTATTTGAGTTTTAATATCGACACCACCAAAAACTACCAAGCTACGCAAGGCGGTATGTTTAGCATAAACCTTAATACTTTCTTCTACCTGAATTGCAAGTTCGCGCGTTGGCGTTAAAATCAATGCGCGAATAGGGTGTTTTGCAGGCGATGTACTGGTGCTTGCAAGGGGCAGCAACTTTTGCAATAGCGGCAAAGCAAATGCAGCCGTTTTCCCCGTGCCTGTTTGCGCACCAGCCATTAAATCTAAGCCTTGCAAGGCTAGCGGAATCGCTTTCGCTTGTATTGGTGTAGGCGTGGTATAGCCAGTCTCAATAATCGCTTTTAGAAGCGGTTCCGCTAAACCTAAAACATCAAACTTAACTTGGGTTTCTGTTGACATCATTTCGATTAAGCAAAGCTACGTGGTCTACGCGGTGCTGAGTCTCCACCTGTGCGTGCAGGACGGTCAGCATTAGCTCTTGGGCGCGGATTGCCAAATTTTTCACCAAAATGACTCTTAGGTTGCGCTCTTGCGCCATCGGTACGAGCAGTTGCGCGACTCCCTTCTGGTTTGCGTCCAAAAGATTTATCGCCGTTATTTGATTTTCTGCCCACAAATTCTTGGCTTAGTTGTTTAGCAAACTGCAAATCAGTGTCTTTATTATAATTACGGCTGTTGCCATTTACTTCACCAGCGCTGTCGCGCGGAATTTGCACATTTTCATTTCTATTAAAAGTCTCAGCGTTACGCCCTGGACGTGCACCATCGTGTGTGCGAGTTTTGTTGCGGTCATTAAAACCACCACTTCTTGGGCCATAGCTTTTTTCTGCCGCTGGTTTTTCACCCATGACTCTATCACCAAAGCTTTCGCGGTTGTTATCGCGCGGTTGGTAGCCACCACGGCCACCTGGCACATGAGAACGCTCGTTTCGATTTGATCTTTCTGCACCACGGCTGTTACTAGAGCGTTTACCGCTTGGCCCATCCATTTTCATTGCGCGTTTTGGCTCAAAACCTTCAACGACAGCTGCATCTAACTTGTGACCAGTGTATTGCTCGATTTTGCGCAAAATATGTCTATCCATATTTGATGCAAATGAAATCGCCACACCTGTATTATTTGCGCGACCAGTACGACCGATACGGTGTACATAATCTTCTGCAAATTTTGGTAAATCGTAGTTAATTACATGGCTAATGCCTTGAATATCAATGCCGCGTGCAGCCACATCGGTAGCAACTAATACTTTAACATCACCATGACGCAATTTTGTCAGCGTGCGGTTACGCGCACCTTGTGTCATATCGCCATGTAGCGCAGCTGTTTTATGACCGGCAGCATATAAATCTTCTGCAAGTAAGTCAGCGTGGCGTTTGGTGCTGGTGAAAATAATGGTTTGTTTAACGCCCTCACCAATTAAAAGATGCTCTAGCAATTTGTTTTTATGTGTCATGTCATCTACAAAGTGTAAACGTTGCTCGATATTTGCATGTTTTTCTTTTTGGCTAGCAACTTGAATCGTAATTGGGTTGCGCAAGAATTGTTTTGCGATGTGACCAATGCCATCTAAAGTGGCAGAGAACAATAATGTTTGGCGCTCAGATGGGAGTGCTTGGCAAATACGCTCAACATCTGGCATAAAACCCATGTCTAACATACGGTCGGCTTCATCTAATACCAACATTTGCAAACGGCTTAAATCTACGCGACCACGCTCCATATGATCGATGAATCGACCTGGCGTAGCTACTAAAATATCAAGTGGTTGAGAAAGCAATTTGTTTTGGAGTGGGTAAGGCATGCCACCCACAATGCTAACGGTGCGAGCACGGATATATTTACCATACTTGCGCGCTGCTTCGTTAACTTGCGCGGCGAGTTCGCGTGTTGGTGTTAGCACCAAAATACGTGGGCCACGGCTATTTGAGGCATGTGGAGTTGCTAATAAGTTTAGAGCTGGTAATGTGAATGCGGCTGTTTTACCTGTGCCAGTTTGGGCAGAGGCTAAAATATCGCGGCCTTCTAGCGCTGGTGGGATTGCTTGCGCTTGAACGCCAGTTGGGGTGTCGTAGCCTGCTTCAGCTACAGCACGTAAAATAGTTGGGTGTAAATTTAATGATTCAAAAGACAAAATATGTCCCTTTCTTAAGTTAAAACTTACTTCAATTTGTATAAAAATTTGAAGCAAACAAAAAAGGGCGCTAAGTAAATAATATTGATTTGCATACGTATTAGGTCGAAAAAATTCAACAAAACATGCGAAAAAAGATATTAGAAAAAATTTTTACCAGCGCACGGGCATAGCCGCTAACCAGTAAAAGATAGATTAATCAATAATCTACGAGATAATCGCTACTACATTTCACGAGCGATTGAGGGTCAGGGCAATGAATCTAAAACTTTTTAAATGGTTCAAAAGCTTCAAGTTGTGCGTATTATAAGCATAATTTTGGTTTTGTCAAAGGTTTAATTCATTGTGCATGGAGTTTACAGTGTTTTGTGTGTTAAAATCGCGCCCTTTCAAACCTATGGCTATTTCATAATGAGCACTTCTCGCAACTTGCGCAACGTCGCAATTATCGCCCACGTTGACCACGGTAAAACTACGATGGTTGATAAACTTTTACAACAAGCAGGTACATTTGCCTCACACCACGCGGTTGTCGAGCGTGTGATGGACTCTAACGACTTAGAGAAAGAGCGTGGCATTACCATTTTGGCTAAAAACACTGCTTTGGTGTATGAAGGCACGCACATTAATATTGTAGACACACCTGGTCATGCGGATTTTGGTGGTGAAGTAGAGCGCGTATTAGGCATGGTAGATGGCGTTGTATTGTTGGTTGATGCGGTAGAAGGCCCAATGCCACAAACACGTTTTGTAACTAAAAAAGCACTTGCATTAGGTTTAAAACCGATTGTAGTGATTAATAAGGTAGACCGCCCAGGCGCCCGAACTGATTGGGTAATTAATCATACATTCGATTTATTTGCGAATTTAGGCGCAACAGATGAGCAGTTAGATTTTCCTGTGGTGTATGCGTCTGCATTAAATGGCTTTGCGATGTTAGACATGAAAACGCCATCTGATAATATGCGCGCCTTATTTGAAACGATTATTAGCCACGTAGCACCGCCAGCGGGTGACCCAGCTGCACCACTACAAATGCAAATTTCTGCGCTCGATTATTCTACATACACAGGCCGACTTGGAGTTGGCCGTGTGTCTAACGGCAAAATCAAAACAGGTCAAGCTGTAACGATTATGAATGAAGACAAACAAATCGCAATGGGTAAAATCAACCAAGTTCTAGGTTTTAAAGGTTTAGAGCGCGTTCCTGTCGAAGAAGCGGAAGCTGGCGATATTGTGATTATTTCTGGCTTAGATGATATTGGTATTGGCTTTACTATTTGTGACCGCGAAAATCCAAAAGGTTTGCCGCATTTAGGTGTAGATGAGCCAACATTGACTATGGACTTTATGGTGAATACTTCGCCATTAGCAGGTACGGAAGGCAAGTTTGTCACAAGCCGTCAAATTCGCGACCGTCTAACTAAAGAGCTTTTAGTTAACGTAGCTTTGCGTGTGGATGAAACTGCAGATGCAGATATATTCCGGGTTTCTGGCCGTGGCGAGCTACATTTGACGATTTTACTCGAGAACATGCGTCGCGAAGGGTTCGAGCTGGCAGTTGGTAAGCCTAAGGTCGTATTCCGAGAAATTAACGGCGAAAAATGTGAGCCATATGAAATTTTAACCGTGGATTTAGAAGATGATAACCAAGGTGCAGTGATGGAAGAACTCGGTCGCCGCCGAGGTGATATGCAAAACATGGAATCTGACGGTAATGGTCGCACCCGTTTAGAATATAAAATTCCTGCGCGTGGATTAATTGGTTTTCAAGGTGAGTTTTTAACACTTACACGCGGCACAGGCTTAATGGCACATATTTTTGATGAATATGCACCAGTAAAACCAGATATGCCAGGTCGTCGAAATGGCGTATTGATTTCTGCTGAACATGGAGAAGCGGTAGCTTACGCGCTATGGAAATTGCAAGACCGTGGCAAAATGTTTTCAAGCCCTGGAGATAAGTTATACGAAGGTATGGTGATTGGTATCCATAGCCGTGATAATGATTTGATTGTAAACCCAATTAAAGGCAAACAATTAACTAACATTCGTTCTTCTGGTACAGATGAAGCGGTACGCTTAATTACGCCAATTGCACTCACTTTAGAATCAGCCGTTGAGTTTATTGATGATGATGAATTGGTGGAAATTACCCCAAAAACAATCCGTATTCGTAAACGCTTTTTGTTAGAGCATGAGCGTAAACGTTCATTGAAAGAGTAGTTTGAGTCGTTAAAAAAGCCGCTGAAATGATCTGACCCCTAAAAGTTGGACATTAAGCCTGGGTTAAAAATAAGGACTGATTTCTGTATTGCACAGGACTCAGTCCTTTTAGTTTTGTCTTAATCCTTTCGTGATTGTAATACCAAATATATT